>Ga0105242_10001182_pt1 | contig 20551 bp, 32 predicted proteins | sample KBSM24metaG_FD_81521 | JGI IMG/M metagenome (GOLD analysis project Ga0105242, IMG submission 81521) | Miscanthus rhizosphere microbial communities from Kellogg Biological Station, Michigan, USA - KBS M2-4 metaG | ecosystem: Host-associated > Plants > Roots > Rhizosphere > Soil | place... | reverse complement strand
GATCGATGCGCGAAAATTTTGGTGAGTGTTTCCTCCAGCGGCCACTTGGATAATTTGGGATTGGGAATAATCCCCTTGGCTGCCAGCCGGCGCAGCGCCTGGTCATCGAGGCCCGTGATCCGACGGATAACATCGGAGTGCGCTAAATCGCCGGCGGCCGGCTTGGGGATTTTTTTTTGTGCGCTTTTTTTCAAAAATTTGGGATTTGAGCTTTGCCGGAAGTGTCCTTTGACATTGCTGAAAGCGGTCGCCAAAGAGATTCCTTAAATTGTTTTTGACCGTCGATAATTGGCACGCTCCATGCCGTGCGTGAATCCACTACGGCATCAGGTCGCAATCTTTCGCGACCATCTCCGGTTTGGTTTCAATGCTGAACTTCTCGTCTCTCGTCACACGCAATCCAATCTCACGCAGCTTTGCCTCTGGTAATTTTCCGCCGTCCTTTGTCGCCTCGAGGAGCTTGCGCTTATCGATCTCCGGCTCGCGTCGTATGTATTCCTGCCATTGGCTTGTTACAGGGAACGCCAGCAAGGCCTTCAGGACCTTCTCTTCCGTCCACCGCGCGAGCATCACCAGCTTGCGCTGGCCCAGGCGAAACTTCAGAAAGCCATAACTGAATTCGAGCGATTGCTCTTCACCAAATATGGTGCGGCGGTTTGATGTGGCCCATTCCTCCAGTCGCTTCTCGATCTCGGTGAGTTCGTTGCTGAGTGTGAGAATGACCGGCTGATATTTATCCTTCAGCTTTTGCTCAGCCTCCAGCGCGGCCTTGTTACGTGCAGCCACAGTCGCGCCCATCAGGGCGGTTTTGTGTGCGTATTGTTTCAAAGCCTCGGCGGCTTCCTCCTTGTTCTTCAGAGCCTCCATGGCAACGTGCATCATACGCGCAATGAGGTGTGTGCCTATCGGACTTTTTCCCGATAGCTGTTGACGCGTCCCTTATACTGCCAGCGTAAAACCTGGGTGGCCCTGATAATGAAGAAACTGTTGTGATGCCGCTCTCACCCACTGAACAGAAGGTCCTGGCATTATATGACCAGGGAAAATCCTACAAAGAAATCTGTGTCGAACTGGGCATCAGCGTGTCCACTTTAAAAACGCACGCTGAAAAAATCCTGGTTAAAACCACTGCCAATTGCCTGCGCCACGCCGCCTATGTTCGCGGTGGGCCCAGGATCAAAGCCTCCGTCACTCAGCGATGAGTGATCGTTGTCTCACACAGATCCAGCCATTCGCAGCCAGGGCTTTTCATTTCCACCAAACACTCCAGCCCGATCTCCGCGACCTTCAGCAAAAACTCATCTCCAAATTCGGTCTTAAAGACGCCGACGCCGACGCCGACGCCGAAGCCGAAGCCGAAGCCGAAGCCGAAGCCGAAGCCGAAGCCGAAGCCGAAGCCGAAGCCGAAGCCGAAGCCTTTATAAATCCGGAAAGGATCGGTTGATTCTGAAATAGCCTCCGCCTCCTCGATGGTTTTGGCGGCTTCATATCGCTTCGCGAAATTCAAAACCTTTTCGCGCTCCGCTTCAGTTAGATCCTTCGTTCTCTCCGCAAATTTTCGAATATAAAAAGGCATCACCTTTGTAACGCCTTTAAAATACAGCCGCCGATTAAAATGGTTCTGGTTGATCTCGGTGCTACCAAGCTGCGCTATCGCCAGTTTTCGCATCCCACGTCCGCGCGCCTGGTCTGAGCTCCAGGGGCAATCGTTCAGCCGGATCTTAAATTCACGCACGGCATTTCCCACGCATGGCGGGTTATCACTATGTGGCAGATCGAGCGCATAACACACCGCCGCCTCCACGCACATTTCTCCCGGTTGTGGGTCTCCTTTGCCGGCCGTGAGCCCGCAATCCACCACCTCCAAAACTCGCTTCGCCACTTCACGATTCAAAACAATTTCCGTATTCATGGTTCCTTTCTGGTTGATTTACTGAGCCGCCTTTTCCGCCTGGTCCCGGCTATATTTTCGCCAATCGATCTGCACCTGGCTCCAGAGTCCGGCGCCACGCGTCGTCTTCACGGTGATCTCGCCACTCCTGACGCCGGCGGTGAAATAATTGTAGGAACGCTCGAGCTGCTCCACCCTCTCAAGGTTTTCCCAAACATAATAAGCCCTGTCCCAACAACGGAAAAAATCCTCATCCCCCACAAAATCCCTCACCAGCTTTCGCATCTGCCGGACCAACTCGCCGCGATCCCGTCCAGGCTGGCAGGCGTCGTCGGATTTCTCCGACGCTCCTAACGTTAAACGTTTATTCGTTTCAACGTTCAAACGATTAAACGTTAAACGTTGTACAGCGTCGTCGGATTTCTCCGACGAAACGGTATTCGTCGGATTTCTCCGACGATCGTCGGAGAAATCCGACGACGTTGCGGCCGCAGCGGCGGGGGCTTGCCCAATTGCCAATTCCCGGCTTAACTGGTTCATGGCTTCTGGCAACTCTCGTTCATCGCGCAGCGCGAGCTCGGCAGCTGCCGGAGCGCTGGAACCCTCAGCGGAGGGTGTGGAAATAGCACGGGCGCGCAGGAGGCGCGCCCGGGGCCAGAGATCAGCATCTGGCCGTGGTTCGAACGTAGCCTGCGCCGGGTTTACATCGACAAGACCAAGCTCGTTCAAAGTCTTCAACAAGGTTGCAACCTTGTCGGGCCGCAGCCCTTTGGAATCCCTTAAATCCATCCGCCGCGCCCATTCGTCCAGTGTTATTTTCCCCTCCGTAAAACCCTGGTCGAACGTATCGAGGCACAACATCAGCGCCAGGCGCAATTCATTGGGGCGGATAACATGCGCCTCCAAAGACTTGCGGAAGGCCACCGACATCGCCGCCATCAGCAACCGGTCCGGCCCCGAGTTGGATGTTGGAGGCCCTCCACCTCCCGCCTCATTGGACATCATTACCCCCCCCCATAGGTTTAGCCACGTTGTGGCTTTAATTGCCCCGTAAATCAGATAGTTTTGCGTCCATAAGGGTTCTACAGGTTTTTACAAGGCCGCTCCGATCGGAGCGGCCCTTTTGTTTCCTTTTTCCGTCACCACAAACGGAATCGACATATCCATGGAGGTCTCCTCCAAGTACCGTTCGAAAGTCTCAATCCGGTTCCACAGCTGAACGCGCTCGCGACCCTTCGCGGAATTGTAAGCAATCACCAGCTCCGCAAAAACGAGACGCTCCCCCTCTGATAAACACGCCGTGCACACATCTGCATTCGCCGCCCAGGCACAGCCGCCAGGACATGCGCGCTTCTGCTCACATCCACATCGCAAGCAATAGCGGCCCTTACGATCGCTGCGTTTCTTTCGTGGTTTGGCTTTGCTCATTCGAAAAACTCCCTGCTCGCCAACAGCTCGCCGCGGCCCTCGATCAATTCGAGCGTGCGCAGTTTGCCCAGGTAAGTTCCAAACGTTCCGCTGGTGTGCGAAATGTTCGCGAGATTGCCCAAAACCTCTTTCGAAACCGGAGTGGGATAATTCTCAGCCAATACTTGCAACATGCGGCCGGCGCCACCGCTGCCCAACTGGTCCAGCCAATAAGCCAGCAAATCACGCCCCTCCGGAAGTGGATCGTAATTGCCAAGGGCGGACCGGCCCGCGTCCGTTAATGCCAGGTTGTCGCCCTCACCGTCCACGTAACCAGCGGAGCGCAGCCGGCCGAGATAAGTTCCAAACGTGCCACTGGTGCTCGAGAGGCCCGCGCGTACGCCAAGTTGCCGTTTGCTTAGCGGACTGCGCTGCGCAAGCGCCACCATCATGCGCCGCATGCCTCCGGAAATCTCACCATTCGTCGGTACCGCATTCGCGCGTTGAATCGCTCGCGGCATCACGCGTGCGGGCATACTGGTATTTTGACCAGCATGCTTCTCTCCACCGGGCGGAAAATTAGCCGGCGTCAATCTGGCCGGATGCTTTTCAAATTTGTGAAGCGCATTAAACACCGATCGCATCACGTCCGTCGTTGTCGTCAAATGCCGCATCGCCTCGGCGCGATGGTCCCACACTTCTTTGATCTGTTGAATCAGCTTGGGCTCGAGGATTGGCACTTCCTTCGTTTTTATCTCCGCCGGCTTGGCTGTCTGCGCTTTGTGCAAATCGCGCTTCAGCTCCGCGATGGTGCGCTTCAAATGTCCCACGTCGTTTTCTTTTGCCTTCTCAATCGTGGCTGACATTTTAGATTTGAACGCCTCGAGATCGAGTGGCGCGAGCTCGCGTTGCAACCGCTTCTCACCGACTTTCGGGGTGGCGCTCGCGTCGAAGGTTTTTTTCTTGGCGATTTTTACCTTCTGCAAAATGCCCAGCCATTGCGGGGACCAAATATAAGCGGTACCGATCGGCAACGTCGGCAGCTCGTCCACCAGGTGGGTGTCCATGCCCTGGTGAACAATCCAATCCTTCAGCGCCTTGCGCTCCGGAGCGCCGTTCACCTGGAGGACAACCAGGCATTCCGTCTGCGTCAAAACTTCCTTATTCACCGATTGAGGGCGTTGTGTGATCATAGCGACTCCGATTCCGTAATTGCGTCCCAGGCGAATAATCTCTTCCCAAATCCCCACCATGGCCGCGTCATCACCACGGACCATTTGAGGCACGATCAATTGCGCCTCCTCGAGCGTGATGAACAACGGTGTGGGATTGGATTCGGATTTCTTCCGTTGCCACAATCGTTTCGCAAAGGCTGTGGCAAAACGTTTCCGATCCGCCTGGCTGAACTGGCTCACGTCAACTATCACGCTGCGCCCGGTATCGGCTACGAGGTCCGCCACCAACTCGCCGCCCGTAGGCTCAAGCGGAATATCGCCGCGCAGGCCTCCGAGCACCGGCACATCAAATCCATTTCCCTTTCCATCCGCTGAGATCCTCAGACCGTACCAGTTGCCGACGGTATCCAGGATCACACATTGCACGCCGGCATCGATGAGCAGCTCATTGAGCTTTCCGGCCGCATAGGTTTTGCCGGCGCCCTTACGCGCCACGAATGCAAAGGTCTGTGTGGCTGCGTCGACCGGCAATGAAAGATCGTCAGATAGGTGGAGTTTGTGTTGGCTCATTTGCTTTTTACACGCAATTTGAACCGCGAAATAAATGCCCGAGCCGATTCGCCGGAGAGTACCGCCAGATCCGTTATTGCCCACGTCGTGGGGCGATGCGCCGGAACGGCCGTCTCGACCAGGTCAGTCAGTAAACGCTTCGTCCGTGAAAGCGATCGCGCGTCGGATTGCGCTGACTGCAGCAACCGTTTGATTTGTCGATATTGTCCGCTGGTGATGTGTTTGGCGCTCATATCGAATTATCCGGAAACTCCCGCGCGATGCGCAGGGCCAGTCTCAATTTCCTGCGATTCACATAACCGCTCATCAGCAGCAAACACAGGACACGGCGATACATATTTTTACGGTTACTCATTGGCATAGGTCACTCCAAACTTGGTCGCCACCTTCAAGGCCTGTTTTGCGAGCGGTGTTATTCGGTGGTTTTCGTCCAATCCGGCCGACGCTGTCAAACCGCCGAGCGCGAAAATAATAATCGCTTTGTCCTGGGCGGTGAGCTGCACCGCTTCGGTTTGCTCCTGGGGGGGGGTATTTTCGTTTTGCATAGTTAGGATACCGGCACTTCTTCACCAACCGCCAGCAACGCCTCCACCAATTTCACCGCGTGAAACCGGCTTTTATTATTCGGCAATTTCCGCAACGCACCCGTCACCAGGACAAGCGCCATCAACTCCGGGTCCTTCAGCGAATCTTCCAGCAAGCCCGCTTCATACTCGTCGCTCGCGGTGATGATCACTTTGCACCCCACGCGCTCGATCGAGCCGCCGGAAGCCGATAATCGTTTGGAGGGTGTATCGCTCATTAGTATTTTCCGGTTTGTTCTCTCCAATCCTCTCGAAGGATATTCAGCGCATCCATAACCTTCGATTTGAAGACCTCGCAGCCACAGTCCGGCTGATCGCACGGCGCCGCCGCTTCTGCCCTCATGTTGTTCCAGTGCTCTTGAGGCAAAGGCCCAATCATGTTGGCGATAAATCCTCCCAACCACGCTTGTGCGGCGTCCGGTGGAAGCTGAGCCAGGATATCGGCCAGCCGGGGAGCCATGGTCATCTGAAGCCTCTGCAAATCTTCTGGAGTGATCACAGCTTCACTTCCTCCGCTTGCTTCTGTTTCACATACTCCGGCCGCAACCCTTGGGATTTTTCCACGTTATCCTTAAGCCGTCGCACCGCGTGAAAATGATCCTGGGATGAAAGCAGAGAATTAATTGCCGCATTCACATGCACCGCGCCCAAGTCCCCGCCCCGGACCAAATCCTGCAACTCCTGCAGTTTCGCGAGCGCGCCCTCATGCGCCGCCGTAATCCGCTCGTCCCGCGTCCCAACCTCGACAAACTTCCCCTCATTGGATGTTCGATGTTCGATGTTCGATGTAGGATGTTGCCGCTCGGCTTTTGTCACCATTTCCGTATCCGTCGAAATTCCCGCGATGCGGTTGATTCGCCTTTGCACCACTTCCGCCACCCGGCTCGCCGTCACGCGGGCCCCATCGTGCGTCACTTCCTCCCAGGCACCAGACCATTCCTCGCGCGGAAGCTTCGTGAGCGGCCGCGCCTGGCTCTCGGATGCCGGCAAGACGGGAAACTTTTTTTCCGCGAGCACGTCCACCACGTCCGTGGCCGAACGCAAATTGCGCGAATACCGATCGGAGATTTCCCATTCCACCAGGCAATACTCCTCAAAGGTGGAGTACTTCTCGCGATACAACCGCGACTCCCGGATCCGCGAGAGCGCATGCCCCACATGGACGAATACTGCCCTGCCCTGGCGAATGATAGCTTCACACTCCAGGAGCGCCGCCCGTTCCGAAACGGTCAAAATCGGCTGTAGTGCCGCCGGCGTCTCGCCGGCATCCGCCATTGGATGTTCAGTGTTCGATGTTGGATGTTCGATGTTTTCCACAACAGTGTTCATAATCATGGCCGCGCCAGCATGGCATTCAAAATCGCCAGCGAGTCGCCAGCGATCGGCGTCCACTCAATCACATGATGCGCCGGCAAAATCGTAAAACAGTTTCCGTCCTGGGGAATGCCCACCAGCTTGTTGGCAGCGGTCAGTTTGCGCATAGTCTTCTCGAGCTTCAGGCACCGCTTGCAAATTGGCTCCCGATTGCTGGTCCGCTGCACTGCCGGCCGGCCGCACTCGCAAACGAACGGCTTCACGGCGCATCCCCCCCCCCGGTGAAAATTTTCATGCCGCCCTTTCTTTGCGCTCCGCCAGGAGTTGCGCCCTGAGTTGGTCCGCAATCAACCGCTCGATGCGCTTCCACGTCTCATCGGGCAACGTCTGAATCGCCGGCGCCGGGCTTTGATAAGTGGGGGCCATCCGAAAGGTGGCCGTCCGCGAGGACACCGTCTTACTGAGGATGAACGCCAGCACATTTTCCGGCGCGTAACGAATGATGCGCTCATCGCGAAAATGCGGGATCAATTTCTTCTTGTTCCAATCCGCCACCGTGCAATGCCCCACGTCCATGATCCACTCCAGCCGCGCAGGTGATATCTGCTGGCTTTCAAGGCTCAAGGTTGTGGAATTGGCAGTCATCGAAACATCCGGTTAACCAAACTCGTGAACAGCACATCCAGGACGACTGCAAAAAACCAAAAGCGAAACTCGCGCATACGAAATCCCGCCCAGAATAAAAACTGCCCAACCGCCACACCGACGGCTAAACAGCAAATCATGTTGAGCGTGAATAAAATCATTTCGGAGGCTCGGGAAGAGGGCGCCAATGAGTGACGGTGTGGGTGAGTTCTACCCCGTCCGGATTAAACCAAAGACCTGCGCGACAATAACCGATCCAAACCGGTTCCGTGTCGGCCGGCGTATACTCCAATACCAACACTTCATCCGCCGGCAATTTGTCGGTCGTGCGAATCCACCCCTTTGATTTTGAAAGTTTCGCACTCATAACGCTGTCACCCTCGCCAGGCTGTACGCGCCAGAAAATCCATGGAGAAAAATCATAGCCGTGTGGCCACCCATCAAATATGCACTGGTGGTTGCAATGGTCTCCACCGTGGATCCGTCATCCCTCAACACGCGCACTTTGGTGCCGAGCTGCTTATGCGCTCGGTTCCATTCGTCCACCATCCGCTGTTGCCCAGCCACCGACGGCGGTTTTCTCATGCTGAGGCGAGAGTCCTTCTGCTTTCTCACATCGTCCTCCCCTTGCTGGGCGTCCGGTGCACGCGCGCCATCAGCATTTGCCGGATGGATTCATGGATCTCGCGCAACGTCTCTTCTGACACCCGGGTAAACTTATTATGAGGCCGCGTGGCCTTGGCGTGCTCGAGGAGGAAATGGCGAACCGCACTCCGGTTAATGAACGGCATCGAATTGAGCGCCTTCAATTTTTCTTGGGAGCGCGGGGCAGATTCGTCGTTCCGCCCCGCGCCTGGGCCGTTCTCCGCAATACCGGCGACGTCACGCGCCGGCAAATTATTTAAAACATTATCCACCGCGGCCTGAGCCTTCAGCCCGCGCGAAGCAAATTGTTCAATGTTCATATGCCTGCACCTTCTTCAACTTCTTCAAGCGCCCGCATTTTTTCGACGATCAGAGTCCTCTCCTCGAGTACTTCGCGTTTCGCTCGGTTAAGGCTGTCCAAGCGGTTATCGAGGTGGGCTCGATAAATATAAAGCGCGTGGATTGCATTTGCGTGCGCCAGCTTCAGTGAAATTGGCTCATCCTCGGGCAACGCGCTTTTATCCGGTGCGCTCAATTCGCCCTCCTGGATGTCTCGCAATGCCGGCAGTCACATAGCCCCAGCTTCAGCAATAGAAATGGATCCCGCCCGCGCAAATTTTGAGGAGGAATAATGTAAGTCTGCCCCACCAACCCCGGCCGGAACTCGTGCCAGGCACCTTGCACCGGCTGCGCCGCCACCGCTTCGAGCGCAGTGGCCAATTGTTCCAACACTACCATGTTCCCCGCGCTCTGCAGTTTCGCGAAATAGGCCACCAGTTTCGCAACGGAAAACACCCCGCACTTCGGATGCACCGGCGGAAATTCCGGCAGGGAAAAAACATTCACCAAAACCTGCTGTGGCACCGGCATAACGCTCGTGACTATGGAGAGAGTCCGAATCGGATTCATTCTGCCACCGCCTCTCTCGCTTCGCCCTCGAAAACGATCCGGCAATCAGTATTGGGACCAAAGAGTGAAAACGAAGCCGCCTCGATCAGAGCGCGGACCGATGGCTGCACGCCGCCCCAACCTCCCATGCCGTGATTCACTTCCACGAAACTATAACCTCGCCGCTTCCTCCCGGTTTTTTTGCCGTCCTCCCATTCGTCCCAGTGGTCCTTCTTAATGCGGTAGACCTCCCGGTAAGTTTTTGGGTCGGGTATGCGTGGGCATCCAACCACATTGCAGCCCGGCTTTAATTTTTCCATCCGGATGAGATGGGCATTTCTATTGATGGCAAACCGGCCATTGATAACAGTCACGCGCGTGGTGATTTCAATTTCCGCGTTCCGCGTTCCGACTTCCGAGTTTGCAGCGTTCATAGGTTTCTTCAGGTTGGCCCAGGGAGATCGGCCCGGGCTTGCCTCGCCGAAGCTTTCAGCGAAGGCGGGTTAACCAGCCGGCGCGCGACCACTTCAACGGAGGTGGGAAAAGCCCCCGCGCGCGCCGGACTGGAAATTCTCAGGCGGCTTTCGCCATCTGTTGGTTCTTCTCCCGCGCCAGTAGTTCCCGCAAATAAGCCGAGACATTTGCGGACGAGCCGCGCTCTTTCGCTTGTTTGTCCGCCTGCTTTTCGGCGAATTCGTAGAGGTCTTTTGGGAGAGAGAAGCTTTTCTTAACAACTTTCATGGTGTGACTGTGGCATACTTTATCCTACCGTGTCAATACTTTATCTGAAAAATGTCCCGGGGAATCCCTGATTTGAGGTCGGATGCTAAAAATCTCTTGTAATACCCGGTAGGATAAAGTATGACTGCGGGCATGAAGCGCAAATCTTACGGCGCAACCCCCGTCAAAGTAATAAAGACCAGCATCAGCCTGCCAGAAGTACTGTTGAAGTTTGCGGAAGAGCGTTGTGCTCTCGAGGGATTTAACAGCTTCAGCGCTTACCTGGCTCACCTGGTGCGGATGGATAAAGAAAAGAAAGAGGCTGGAATCCCAGTGGACCACGGAACAGCACCCGCGCTTTTAAACGATAAAACCGATGATGCTAGTTCCACCTCCTCGGGGGAAAATTTGGAAACTCAGCTTGTGGATGTTTTGGAGCAGGAGAGGCAGGCTTTGAAGAAGAAGCGCGGCGCTCGTCAAAAATCTTCGCCACCTCCCGCAAAATGAGGCCCAGCATTTCATCCAGTTCCTTGCGCGATAAGCTGCGCAACCAACGCCCCAGTAATTCCCTTTTCATGAGTGGTTCGCTAAAAACACAGCAATTTCACAGCCAAAAAAACGCAAACTAACTAGGGGAGAACACTTATGGAAGCCACGCTCGCCAACTACAGTCGACAACGCCGCTGGCAGATGGCTCGCCTCGCACATGGCAAATGCATCATTTGCGGCAAGGGGCAGAAAGTAAATGGCAAGTGTAACCTCTGCATCGAGAAGAATCGGCTCGCGGCCAGGAACCGCGCGCGCATCAAATCCGGCATCCCTTTGGACACACCAGTAAAACGCCGAGGTGTAAGAATGCGTTTGAAGCCCGCATGGCGCCGCCGCTTCAAAGTTTTGGCAGCGCAATAATTTCGGCGCAATTCGCGCCGCCCCGAACCCAAATGAACACGAACACACTCGCCAAATTCATCATTACCTGGACACTACTTTTTCCGCTTGTGGCCCATGCAGATCGCATCGCTGGCAAGGTGGAAGCCGAAGAGCATGGCGTTTTAATATTGAAAGGGAGTTCAGACAGACCTTATTTCGCTTTAACCAATTATCCCGGAGACGACGCCACCTACAGCAGGATGGTTTTCACCTTTGGGAAAAAAATCGGGAGATATACTTGGGGCACAATTCCGGTTGAGTTGTGGCAATATTCTCCCAAAGAAGCCGCCGAGTATGCCGCCAGGCAGTCGGAAACCTCCAAGATTACGAACTCAATTAATCCAACCGGGCCCACCAATCGCATAATTTCGACAAACCGACCGGTGGCGCAAACTGCCGGTGCTTTACCAGCGGACGTGGCTGAAGCTGACGCGAAAGTGATATCCATCAAAGCGCGCATCTCTGGTTATGTAAACCAGTCCGCAGCGTTGCAGCAAAAACAGCAACAGAGAGCGGTCGCGCATTTGGCGCCGGATATGACCGCTACGATGCAGTTTAACCAGGCTCAGCAACAGATTCGCCTGCTAAAGGATCAACTGGTCCAGGCGCAGCGCAGCGACTATCTCCTACGCGATTATCACCATTTACCGCCAATGCGTTGAGAATCTGATTAGACCCCGGCGCAATTGCGCCGGCTAAAAACCCAATGAATCCTGCCATTCCTCACTTGGCCGACCCGCGGGCGGCTTCCACCCCGCGCCCCGACCGCCTCCGCATCCGCATTGACCTTGGACCACGGCCGTCCATCCCTGAAATGGCCACACCGGCCTCGGTGCGGCCGGAGCCCAAAACGATCGATATCAAGATCGGCACCAGCGTCCACAGCTTCCGCTATTGGAAAACCAAGTGGACCAACAAAAAGACCCGCCGCGTTTACAGTGCCTACGAGCTCGCCCCCCAGGGCGGCCGTCGCAAAGAAAAACGTTCCACGCTCAAGGCGCTGCGTGAGCGCTGCCATGATATCGCCGTCGCCATGGAGAATGGAGAGACAGCCCGGCTGCAGCTCACGGCCGCGGATCAGACCAGCTACCTGCGAGCGAAAGAATCGCTCGCGCCAATCGGCGTGCCCGTCGAACGCGCCGCCGATATTTATACACAATGTGTGCAAATTCTTTCCGGCCGCGCTTCAGTGCTCGCCGCCGTCCAGGATTATCTTCTGCATCATCCGGATGGCAGCTTGCCCAAGAACATTCCGGATATCGTCGCGAAGTTTTTTGAAAAAAGGAGAATGGGTGGCAAGTGGCGCCGGGTGTTAAAAAAGATGCTCGAGCGGTTTGCTGCCAAATTCACCGGATCTTTTACGGCCGTCGCCGGCCGCGACGTCGACGACTGGCTGGATTCTCTGAAGGACAAAAAAGGGAAACCAGTAACTCTTCGCACGCGTCGAAATTATTTCGAGGCTATTGTGTCGCTCGCCAGTTTCACGATCGCACAAGGTTATGCTCCGAAGGATTGGAGCATCCTGGAGGGCGTCACCAATCCTGAACCGCGCAAAGCCAGCGTAAACATTTACTCGCCTCAAGAGCTTGCGGCACTGCTCAATTTTGCGGAGAGCTATGAGGCTGGCAGTAAGCTTGTGCCATTCATCGCCATCACCGCCTTCGCCGGCGTCCGGCACGGTGAAATGAACGAGGAAAAAATTGAGCACCTCGACTGGCGCAATGTCCGTTTTCGCACCAAGCGGATTATCATCGGCCAGGACAATGAGGCCAAAACAAATCGGGCTCGCGTCGTGGACATGCCGGAAAACCTCATAGCCTGGCTGAAGCCCTACGCACGACCGAACGGCCGCATTTGTCCGCTCTCAAATACTTCGAACGCCCTTTGCCGGCTTCGAAAGAAAGCCGTGATCTCGCTTCGCCAGGAGGCGGCTAAGGTCGCCAACTCCGAACGTAGGCGAACGCTCGAGGAGCTCGCCAAGCAACTCGAGGGGCCTAAGAAAAACGCCCTCCGGAAAAGCTTCATCAGCTACCGGAAGGCGCTTACGAGTGATATCGCAAAAGTGGCGGAGGAGGCTGGAAACAGTGCGGCCGTGATCCGACAAAACTATCTGCACGTCGACGAGGAAATGAGGGAGGAAGCCGAGCGGTGGTTCGCCATCACGCCCAAACGAGCCGACGTCCTGCCCTTGTTCGCCTGGGGAAAGACTGCATGACGGAAATTATCCCCAAAGCATCCCCAAAGATTTTTCCCGGTTTTTTCGGCCCGTATTTGCATGCATGGTCGCAGGTTCGAACCCTGCAGCGCGCACCATCTCTTCAACATAGGTATTTCCAGCCCAGGGCCGTCATTATTGCGGTTCTTCTCTGCGGAATCGGCGCAAGTTGCACCGGTCTAAAATCTGTTAGAGTCGTTAGAGTATGGTTCTCCAATCCCCAATTGTCCCCAAAGCCGAAAGCGTGCTATAACCGCGCCTCCCGTCGAAATACTTTTTGTCCGGCAAAAACCATCAAACCATCCATCACATGAAAACTTTACGACTAATGCTTTACCTCATTGCTCTGGCCACGATCATCTTTCAGGGCTGGATGGCTGCGGGTTATCACCGAAAGGCGGAGCAGCTCCAGTTGGAATCTGAAAAGCTCAATGCTGAGGCCAAAACATTGAAGCTGCTTTCAGATAAGCACAATTCCCAGGCCGCAGATCTGAAATCCCAGGTCGACCGTTATAATGCGCTGCCGATCCCGGTCGTCGAGGTGGCGCAGGCTGCTTTGAGAGACGCAGGGTTCACCAATGTGAATTGCCTGGTCTGGGGCCAGTGCGGAAACAACACGATGGGCTTTATGGTCGATTCCAACCGCATCATCCCACTGCCTCATATGAATGTGAAAATGATGGAGATCGATCGCGACGAAATCGGCGAGCGCCACAAACTTTAAAAGTTGTCGCCGAGGTGCAGGCCAAAGCCGGCCAAATAAGCCTCCGGGGTCCGGTTGATCACGACGAAAATCAGGTTTCTAAAAACGCCGTTGGTGCCAATGCTGGCCACGGGAAACGGATCTTCCGGAAAGGGAACCACAATATCCGCACCGTCCACACCCAATCCAATCGTTTGGCCACTGTGAATGACGCCCTCAGAGAGCAGTGTGATGCGTTCTTTAACATCCGATCCCAAATCGGCGGAATTATAGGAACCCGCGCCCAAACCGCTTTGCCGTTGCGCCACAAAGTAGGAATACGTTCCACCCGTGACACGGGCAAATTGCCGCTGAGTTGACAGAATATTAGCACCCGTCGAAGCATTGCTCAGTAGCCATCCCGAGGTTACAGCGGCCCCGGTCATATCCAGAGCCCCGCCACCGGGGCTGCCACTTAGGAAGGTGATCACGTCTCCGGTATAATCGGCGGGGTTGAGGGCGGAAACATCGGTGTTCGGCGCGGTTATTGGTGCATCGTCGTAACTCAAGGTGGCCGTCAATGCCGCGGCCATTAAATCCGTTCTGATGCCGCTCCAATATCCACTCAGGCTGATGGAGTCGCTGACAACTTCATCCAGATTATTTCCGCTGCCGCGCGCGGGGTATTGAATGTTCCAATCGGTGGCGCTCACGATTTCATAGACAAAAGGAAAATCCCCAACGCCGGGAGCCGGAAACGGAAACCATGGTTGCCCGCCCGGATATCCGGAAGAGATCGGGCATTGCCCTGGACCGGAAAGGCTGGAAATGCCGGTGTAATTGTTGGCGGGGGTGGAGGCGCTCGTGTACGTATCGGTACGTGTGGTGAACATGGTCCACAATCGGGTCAACGCCTCAAGTTTGGTGGGAAACCCTTTCAGGTTGGTCACACCGAGAGTGACTAAATCCCCGCCACCTGGCGGAAGATAGCTTAGGTCGAGCAGCGAGGGGTCCGTGTCGGCGCCATGAAAACCCAGGATGTGCCGGCTCGCTAACGTGGTATAGGTCGTCACCATCAGCGCACCGGTGCCATTGGCGCGAAACGCGTGCATGCGGGATTCTCTTTGCCCGTGCAGCTGTGAGGCCTGAAGAGAAGATGGATTTCTCATGTTGCCGGCGGCCGCCGTTCGGTGAAGGTGCGGACACCGATGTGTCCAGCATCTTCCAACCACTCGAGCTGGGTATCACCATCGAACACGCCGGTGAGGCCAGTCACTTTTTTTGCGTATACCACGCATTGCGCGGTCGTCGAGATCGGGCTTTCAAGTCCGAGGGTGGCCATGGTGATGTAGGGTGGCAAACAAACCTGCGGCTCCGTTGGATCCACGCCGTTATCCGCATTGCGCGTGTTGTCGATATCCGCCGGGTCATCATTCGTGTAGATGACGTTATCGCTGTAAAGGAGTTGGGAAAGGATGCTCCGGCGCACATTCACAACTTTGGCGATTTTGATATCAGTTGAGCCGACGTCGGCAACCGGTGCGCCGGTTTCGGGATTCAGGCGCACATTGGAAAGCTGCCGCGCCACAAAATAATCCTCGTGGCCGATTTCGGTAATGGCAAAGGCAGAGGTGGAAGTGTTATCGGTGGAGGATTTGAATTTGTAAATGGTGTTTCCATCTGCGTAATGGACGCTGCCTATGACGTTGCCGCGCTCATCCTGGATTTGAGCGTTCAACAACGCATCAAGCCGGCGCCCCACTTTTTTTTGAAAGCGCAGATCGACGGCATGGCGGGGTTTGCCGACAAACTTGTCGTTCCGGTTCATTGGGCAAGGACGAAGCGCGTTTTGCGCACGAAGATATTTCCCATATAGCGGTTGAAGCTGGAGGCCTCCGCGACGATTTCCGAAGTGTATTGCCAACTCGCATACGTGCTATAACTCGGTGTGGTGACATTCCCTGAGCCATCATCGTCCTGAAGCGGTTGGTCGGGATCCAAAAGATTGTTTTTGACCACCGCATCAGCGACAGGCTTAAACCCCTTGAATTCCTCGAAACAAATATAACGCATCACGTCTGGACCATTCACCCCGGTATTAATGCGCTTGCCGGCAGGATACAGCTCTATACCGGGGAGCAGATTCAGATTATCGTAGACAAAATATTCATAGAACAGCCGGGAGTTAGCGACGCGCGAGAATCCAAATCTGGGCGAATCGCTGCCATCGTTAAGCGCAGGAAAAGTCGCATTATGGGATTCAAACTCATTTCGATTGGGCGGCAGGCTCGCAAATTTGCGCACAAAACGAACCAGACCGCCGCCGATGCCCTGCAGCGGTCCTTCCTCCACCAAAAAACAATTACCCAGGTCGACATAGTTATTTCCCCATCCCACCGACCAGGCGGGGTCATAGAGCGTGTTCAATGGGAGCGGCGTATGAAACGCTTCGGCAACCTGAAATTCCTGCTCGATGCAAATGGCGGCCTGGCTCGCGGCAAAATCCTGCACATTGAACCCAGTACCGACGTCCACACTGACGTAATCCGGAGGGTCGATGGAGCGATCGAGCAGGATAATGGGATAAACACTCGGCACGCTATCGCCGGGCAGCGGATTGTAAATGTGTGGTGGTCCACAAGGGGAAGCAATCGTTTGATCTCCATCGATCGCAAAAATCCGGCCGCCGGGCTGGAAGCCTCCTGTGTACGGTGCATCCATATCAATCGTGTTCTTCCTGGGTGACCTGGTTCATGATCTTGCGCATGTCTTCCAGAGTTTTGTTCGCCTGGACCAACTGCTCCGTCATTTTGCGCGTAGGATCCCGGTCCATGGCGGTGAGCCAGGGATTGTTCTTCCGCATTTGCTCAGCCTCGCCCCGCAACCGTTGAAAGCCGGCGTCATCCCCGCGGGCCCAGGCATTGGTAGCGGACGCCTCCAGGTCATCAATCTTCATGGCAGTGCGCATGCGGGCTGTAACAGTGTATAAACGCGGGCGGATGTGCCCGGTGAAACGCCGGCCCATTTCCGATAAGTCACCCAGGCCCATCTTGCCGCGATCGTCCATTGCCGATTGCAAATCCTCCTGGTGCATGGTGGCGGATTTGAAATCCGCGGAGAGCTCGGGGAACATGGAATCGATCTGTTTTTGCGTCATGCGTCCCGGTTTGATTTTGCCGGAAGCAATCAATTCCCGCTCGCGCTTTTTCAGCGCTTCGGTCCGCTCAGTTTCCTGGTCCATCAACTTTAAACCGGAGTTCACCGATTCCGCATAGGAAACGTAGGAGGATTTTTGCATGTTCCACCACGCGCCAAATCCGCGTTTGAAGGCGTTGCCTACTCCGGAGGAAGCATTCCCGATGGCGCCTCCCAGGCGGGACCAGACAGCAAGCTGGCCGGCGGATTGCACACCCTTCCCCATCGCGGCATCCATCCCGCTTTTCCCCTCGTTCAACGTTTTTAAAATCCTGGTGTAACTGGCGCCAAACATATCCATGGCCATCGCCGCGCGCCGGGCGGGATCCGCTGTGCCTTCATATTTGGCCAGGACGTTTCCAAAGATTTCCTCGTTGGAGAGATTGGCGCCATTGGCCGACGTGGTGGCGACGCCATATTTGCGAAATTTTCGCATTTGACTGAGATCGCCGGACCGGAGCTCGCCGATGTTTTGGGAGAGGGTTTGCAGAGCGCCTTGCGCCGCCTCACCACCACCGGATTCGCGCGAGGCCTGGCGCAGGAAGGTTTGATAGCCACCAGTGGAGAAACCGACATTGCCGGCATTGCGGATGGTTTGTGTGGCGTTGTAACCAATTTTGTAAATGGTGGCGCCGGCGGCCGCCAGGCCGGCGACGACGGCCGTAATGGGATTCACCACGGCGCTGGCCACAGTTCCGAGCTTGCCCAGGGATTGCACCAGGATGGAAAGCGAGCTGGGTATCCGAGACCAATTGCCGCGCGAGGCTTCCCGGGCAATGACTACCATTTCGCGCATGGCGGTGGAATTCATGCCGCCGCCCAAGCCGCCATGGCCGCCGCGCCCACCGGCGCCGGTGCCGGCTACATTGCGCGCCAGATTCTCGACGGAAACGCCGTGAATGTTCTTGGCTTCCTTGATGACGCCAGCCGCAGCGCGCTGCAGGTCGAGTTCTTTTTTGAACGCAGTCACGCGCTCAGCGTGGCGTTGGCGCAGAAGCGCCCGGGCGCGATTATTGCGAGCGGCCTCCTCCCGATCCACTTCCGCGAAAGCGCGTTTCCACGCCATGACGAAATTGACGGCCGCTTCCTTCTGGGTGCGCATCATCATGATAGTCCCCTGCTTCACGGCTGCAGCGTCGTAACCCAATCGTATCAAAATTTGTTCGTTCATGGGGACTGCTCAGTTATCGCGCAAACGATCGTTTACCAGATCCACGCGGCCGGCGCGCAAATCGTCCTCCGTATATTTTGCCTCACGCAGGCCCTGCATCAGGCGCTGCAGGATCTTGTCGCAATCCGCGTGAAAGTCCGGAACCTTCGCATTGTGACGCGCCTGAATGGCTTTGAGCCGCGCAAACAGGACAGGTATCTTCATCCGCCAAATCGCCTCTTCGGGCATGTGATATTCACTTTGCAAAATGTCGAACCAGCTTGTGAGATAACAAAGCCCGGAGCGGCCGTGTTCCTTTTTCAAACCCGGCGGCCGATCCAAAAACAATTCGTTCACGTACTTGAAAGCTTGGTTGACGGCGATCGTGAACGGAGCCTCATCCGGAAGAGTGAATGGCAATTTGGATTTACTCCTCCATTGAGCTTCCTGTTCCTCCAATTCCTTCAATTGCAGAACGCTCCGGACCGCGCGGCCGTGCCGGCGAGATTGCCAGCGCTCGAGGCGCGCGAAGCAGCCCCATTTGCGCCACCCGCGTTGTTCATTCCACAACTCGATTTCCGGCGAAAGCACCCAGAGGAAAAAGGCCAGCTCATCCGGAGTGGGCAAGCGCCGCTGCAAGAGCGGGCTCGCGAACTGCAGCAACGCCGTATAATCCTGCACGGTCATCACGCGCACGCGCTTGCCGGCAATGACGCGAGTGATCCCAAGCCACGCGTCTTCGCGTGTTTCGGTTTCCACCTCCCGGCCTTGCTCGAGCAACTCGGACAGGCCGGGAATATCTCGCAGCGCCAGCATGAGCCAAGGCCTAGTTGTATTTCTTCTGCAGCGTGAGATTGGCTTTGAAGTAATCGCCAATCTGGAATGTCTCGCCCTTGCTCACCACGATCCAGGTGCCGCCGCCATGAGTATCCGGCGCCGTCACCTGGTCGCCTTGTTGGACCTCGGTCAGAGTGGTGCCATCAAAGGGCAATTGCGCCAACGCGGCCGCGGTTTCAAACCCGCCCACGCCCGCCCATTTGAGTGGGCCGCCATATTGGTCCGGCTGGTTGATGACGTGGGCCGCCGGTGTATCCTTGTTCCAGGATTCGAGGATGACTAAGCCGGCCGTCAGGAAGTTGGCGATGAATCCGCCCTGGCCGACGCCTTCATTGTGGAATGGTGCGCTCATAAATTATTCAGTTTCGATTGTTATTGGTTAAATCAGTTTTTGGTCGGTCCACTGCACCAATCCCAATTGCCAAAAGGATCAATGCCGGCGACGGCGAAGAAACGTTTCGGGCCGTCGCGATAGACGAAGTAGTTCGTTTCATTCGTGACGGCTAACAAGTCCCAGGATTGCAATGGGCGGTTCAAATCCTCCGATGTGAAAATTTCAAATTGCGGGTAACCATTCGAGCCGCGATTCCAGACCAAGCCCATCACCGGGCGTTCAATAGTCACACCCAGCGCTGGCGCGAAGCGCGGGGTGATGAGCGTGACAGTGAAGGTGTGATTCGTGGGCTGTGCGGCGGAGGCGATCGCGATTTTGTTCGTTTGCATCCGCGTCACGTCGGACGCCAAAGCCGTATTTAAAGCAGCGCCGCGAAGTCCGTCTGTGCCCCAGAAACCAAAAGCATCGCTGGTGAAAGCGGGAATGCCAATGTGATCTCCTGCCGATTGAGTAATCAGCGAGCTGCGGTCGGCGTGTTCAAAATCCCGGTACCGCCCCAACACTTCGCTGCGTTGCTGCCAATATGGCCCCACCGTATTCGTGAACATATTCCACCCCGCCGCCAGTTCGGTGCTCGAGAGCGAGGCCGCCACAGTGGTGCCGTCGATTTTGACCAGGTAACTGCCCGCCGGCAGATTGGTGATTTGCAGCGTGAACCGAAAAAAGTTGGCGTCGTTCGTATTCACTTCCGTGTAAGCGGCTGAGCAGTCGTTGGTGATGACGGCGCCACTCGGATCCGTGCCAGGCATATCCCACGCGGGCGGCAAGCGGTCATCGTGGCGCGTGAACGTGAGCGTGTTTCCGGAACGGCTCGCACTGCTCAACACGCAGTGATTCGTTGCCACGATGGTTGCGTCCCAATCAATGGTGCACGTCGAAATGTTAGTGTCCGTCGTAGTTGATCTCCAATAAGCCAGCGCCCAGGATAACTCGGCGGTCGCGCGAAGGTGTCCTGCTTTGCCAGTGTCGTTGTTGGTGACATACAGCGTGCCTTCCCGTCCGGCGACAACTTCATTGGTCCAATAAGGCGCGAGCAATCCAAAGCTATCAATGCCGCGAATGCCGAACGTCCACCCGGCATTCGTGGAAGCATTGTTGCGCGAGAAATGCGACTGCGCGGCGATGCCGCCGCCGGTGACACCATCGGGAACACCGGACCCCAATCCAATCCATTGAATGGTATGTGAGGCCGACCAACCGCCTTCATTGGTCATCGCGGTGCCGTTGGTGGTGGTGAGTGGCGCCTGAAAAAGATTGCTCTGCGCCAGATACATCGTGTTGGTGGTGAGATTCCCGTTTTCGGTCGCCT
>Ga0105242_10001181_pt1 | contig 20568 bp, 13 predicted proteins | sample KBSM24metaG_FD_81521 | JGI IMG/M metagenome (GOLD analysis project Ga0105242, IMG submission 81521) | Miscanthus rhizosphere microbial communities from Kellogg Biological Station, Michigan, USA - KBS M2-4 metaG | ecosystem: Host-associated > Plants > Roots > Rhizosphere > Soil | place... | reverse complement strand
GCATCACGACGGGCAACTTTCCCACCGGATATACCAGCACCAACGGGTTCGTTCGCGTCGATCATCAGGCGGCGTCGGGTCCCCGGCTGCAGTTCCGCTACAACGTCTACAACGTGACCAGCGCGAACGCGCGCAACGTCAGCGGCCTCAGCGACGTCAGCCGCGGCGCCGCGCTCGACGATACCGATCACACCGTGGCCGCCAGCCTGCTGACGGCGCGGTCGTCGGGGATGATCAACGAGGTGCGCGCGCAATACACGCACAGCCGCCTCGGCGCGCCGGTGAACGATCTCATCGGCCCGGCGGTCGGGATCGCCGGCGTCGCCAACTTCGGCACCGCCACGTCCTCGCCAACCGGGCGCGATACCGACGTATTGCAGGCGATCGACACGGTGACGGTCCAGCACGGATCGCATCTCCTGAAGACCGGCGTCGATCTGCTCTATAACCGGATCAACATCACGTTCCCGGGCGCGCTGCAGGGGAGCTACACGTTTACGACGCTCCAGAACTTTCAGCGCGGCATCTACTCGCAGTACCAGCAGGCGTTCGGCGCGCCGTCGCTGCTGCAGTCGAACCCGAACCTGGCGCTGTTCGCCCAGGACGAATGGCGGCTGCGCAACGACCTGACGATCGATGCGGGCCTTCGCTACGATCTGCAGTGGCTGCCGCAGCCGATCAACCTCGACGCCAACAACGTGTCGCCGCGGGCCGGGATCGCCTACGCCCCGGGCGACGGCAAGACCGTCTACCGGGCGAGCGCCGGCCTCTACTTCGATCGCATTCCGTTGCGGGCGACGTCCAACGCCATCCAGCGTGACGGGACGAAGTACCAGACCGCGGTGCTCTCGTTCGGACAGATCGGCGCGCCGGCGTGGCCCAACGTGCTGCCGTCGTTCCCGGCCGGCGTGCTGGTGTCGATCAACAACATCAACACGGACGTGCAGAACCAGCACAACCAGCAGGCGGGCGTGCAGGTCGAGCGTGCGCTCGGCTCGTTCCTGTCGGCACAGGCAGGCTACTCATACGTCCGCGGCCACGGCATCCTGATGTCGCACAACGTCAACGTTCCGACGCTGACGGTCGCGCAGGCCGCGCTGCTCGGCGTCGCCAACCTGGGGCGCCCGAACCCCAACTACGGCAACATCACCCAGTACGACGCGATCGGCGACGCCTGGTTCAACGGCCTGACGCTCTCGCTGGAGACGCGCCGGGCCCCGTGGGGCGGGGTGCGCGTGTCCTACACGCTGTCCGACGCCCAGGACGATGCCGGCAACGCATTCTTCCAGTCGCCGCAGACGCAGAACGACATCCTCGCCGACAAGGGGCCGTCGGACAACGATCAGCGCCATCGGCTCGTGGTCAGCGGCACGCTGGGTGATGGAACGAGCGCGTCGTTTCGACGCGCGCTCGGCGGCATGCAGATCGGGTGGGTGTACTCGTACGGCACGCCGCTTCCCTTCAACGTCGTGACCGGCGCCGACAACAACAGCGACACCACGGTCAACGATCGACCGGCCGGAGTCGGCCGCAATTCCGCGCGGATGCCGTGCTTCAACGATCTGAGCCAGGCGTGCGGCGTGGCGACGTTCGACATGCGCGTGTCGCGCGCGATTTCGTTCTCGGCGACGAACAGGGTCGAGCTGATCCTCGAGGGCTTCAACCTGTTCAACCGCGCCAATGTGGTCAACGTGAACAACACGATCGGCAACGGCGCCGCGCCGGCGGCGACGTTCAAGCAGGTGACCGCGGTCGGCGACATGCGCCAGCTGCAGTTGGGGGTGAGATGGAGTTTCTGAAAGTCCTTGGTCCCTGGTTCCTGGTCCTTGGTCCGTCCCTGGTCCTTGGTCCGGTCCCTGGTCCGTCCTTGGTCCTTGGTCCCGCCGATGTTCCCGGCGCCTCGCTGACCCTCGCCGTCTCGGGGCGGTCCAATTCCACACCGTCCATCGCTGCGGACGGCAGCATCGTCGTGATCGCGTGGGGCGCGTCGACGCCCGCCGGTGCGACTGACGTGTATACCGCCGTCAGCCGCGACGGCGGACGCATCTTCGGATCGCCGGTTCGCGTCAACGACGTGGACGGCGACGCCCGCCTCAACGGCGAACAGCCGCCGCGTGTCGCCGTGCGTGGAACGACGGTCACGGTGGTCTGGACGACCAAGGCCGCCGCTGGCACGAGACTCGTGCAGTCGCGATCGACTGACGGCGGGCTGACGTATTCCAAGGCGACGATGGTCCCCGGCGCCGATGCGGCCGGCAACCGCGGCTGGGAGAACGCGGTCGCCGATCGCAGCGGCCGCGTCTACGCCGTGTGGCTCGATCATCGCGAGCTGGCGCAACAGGACGGCGCAGTGGCCGCATCGCACCACCAGCACGGTGGCGCTGCCGCGCCGCGCGCGGCCGCCGATTCGAAGCCGGACGGCGTGGCGATGGCGCTGCGATCGAAGCTGTACGTGACGTCGCTGGACGGCGCCATTGCGCCGCGTCCGCTCACCGGCGGCGTGTGCTACTGCTGCAAGACCGCGCTCGCAACCGCGGCCGACGGCTCGGTCTTCGCGGCGTGGCGCCACGTCTATCCGGGCAACATCCGCGACATCGCGTTCACCTCGTCGCGCGACGGCGGCCGGACGTTCTCGGCTCCGCTGCGCGTCAGCGAGGATCAATGGGTGCTCGAAGGATGCCCGGACGATGGGCCGGCGATGGCGGTGGACGCGAAGAATCGCGTGCACATCGTGTGGCCGACGTTGATCACGGAAAAGAATGCCGACGAGCCGACCATCGCGCTGTTCTACGCGATGTCGTCCGACGGCCGGCGCTTCACGCCTCGCAAGCGGCTGCCGACCGAAGGGATGCCGCATCACCCGCAGATCGCGATTGGCCCCGACGGGTCGCTGACGATCGCGTGGGACGAGGGCGCCAACGGCAAGCGCCGCGCGGCGATCGCCCAGACGTCAGCGGACGCGGCGGCCGCCTCGCCGATGGTTCGGACGCTGCTCGGCGATGCCGCGGTGTATCCGGTGGTGGCCGCCACGGCCGGCGCGACGGTCGTCGCATGGACCTCGGGCGCGTCAACGGCGTCGACGATCCAGGTGCGCCGCGTGCCTGCACCAGGGGAATAGTGTCCTGAGGCTGATGTCCCCATGCACGCTCTTGGTGAGCCTGTCGAACCATGAGCCCTGATTGGTGGCTCGTCCTTCGACAAGCTCAGGACGAGCGGTGTGCAGAAGCGCCGCGGACGCTACGGGCGGACGAACACGCTGCGGCGGGGCGGGGGCATCGGGACGTCCGGACCCTTCACCGAGCGCCACAGGATTTCGTTGAGCGGCTCTTCGGGCGTCAGATCCGCGTCGGCCCAGTTCATGTCGCGTGAGAGCGCGGCGCCGGCGGCGGTCGCCGGGTTCTTCTCGTCCAGCGCGACGTTCGGGGTGAGGCGCCGGTAGGCGGACAGATCGGGCGTCGCCTGAAACGCGTTGAACATCGGCGTCGCGGCGGCGTCGTAGGTGCTCATCGGCGGCAGCCCGAGAATCAGCTCCATCGATCGCAGCATCCCCGACGTGGAGTAGAACGTGTGGTCCACGAATCCACGTTTCGCGAACGGGCTGGCCACCAGTGCCACCGAACGGTGCGAGTCCACGTGGTCCGGGCCGCTCTGCGCATCGTCCTCGACGATGAAGATCGCCGAGTCCTTCCAGTAGGGGCTGTTGGCAATCGTTTCGACGACCCGTCCAAGAGCGAGATCGTTGTCGGCGATCATCGCGCGCGGCGTCGGTGCGCCAGGCGTGGTGCCCTGGGTGTGGTCGTTGCCGAGATGCAGGATGGACAGCTGCGGCAGGTTGCCGTTCTGCACGAACCCGTTGAACTCCTGCAGCCAGGTGTCGACCCGCTTCTGATCGGTGATGGTGAGGTCGAAGGCCGCGAAGGCCGGCGCCACCAGGTTCTTCAGCCCCGGCACCGCTTCGGTCGCGACCACGTCGCCGCCGGCGGACTTGGAGACGTTCTGCACGAACTCGCCGTAGCTGCGGACGCTGACGCGCGCACGCTGTGCGTAGTCCCAGATGTAACCCGACTCCGGCGCCGACAGGTTGCCGAACGGGTTGCGCATGTAACCCATGCCTTCGCTCAGGTACACGCCGCCCCGGTTCGCGTAGTAGGTCTGCCAGAGCTTCTGGATGACGTCGGTCGCGTACGCCGCGGTCGAGAATGCGTGCCCGTCATAGCTGACGTCGGCATCGACGTAGAAATTGTCGAACAGCACGAACTGCGAGGCGAGCGCGTGCGCGTTGGGCGTGATCGCGGCGCCGAACAGCGTGAGGCCCGGGTCGCCGTTGCCCTGCTTCATGTCGCCGAGAATCGAGTCGTAGGTGCGGTTCTCCCGGATGACGTAGAACACGTGCTTGATCGGCGAGCTGCCGCCGACCACGCGCGGGATCGGCGAGCCGACCGGCACGGTCGGGTTCATCTTGATGGCGTCGTTGTAGGGCGTCACGGCCAGCACCTTGCGGGTGTAGTCCGCGAGCGCCACGCGATCGGGAACCGGCAGCATCGAGACGGCCCCCTGCAGCCGCACCTGGCCGTCGTCATCGGTCGGTTTGGCGGCGGAGACGAGCCCCTTGCCGCTCAGGAGGTAAATCTGCCTGCCGTCGTTGCTGAAGATGGCGCCGGTGGGATACCACCCGGTCGGGACGAACCCGCTGACGAAGCTGCGTCCGCCGTTGCTCACATCGACGATCGCGATCGCGTTGTTGTCCGCGGTCGAAACGATCAGCGTCTGGCCGTCTGGCGAGAGCGCGAGCGAATTCGGCGTCGCCGTCGCCGGCGCTGCCGGCATCAGGCTCATCGAAATCTGTTCGAGCGCTTCTCCTGAAAACGTGTCGAACACCCACACCGAGGCGCTGCTGCCGCAGGCGACGAACAGGCGCTTGCCGTCGCGCGCCAGCACCATCGCGTTCGGATGCTCTCCCGTCGCAAATTCCTCGAGCAGGGTCAGGGACGGCAGCATGTAGACCTGCACCTTCGCGCCGCCCCAGAGCGACACGTAGAGCATGCGTCCGTCAGCCGAGACGACCGTGCCGTACGGCTCGGCCGGCAATGTGACTGTCTTGCTCACCTGTCCCGACGCCAGGTCGATCGCCGAGACGGTCTGCGCGAACACCCGGGTCGCATACAGCGTCTTGCCGTCCGGCGTGACGGCCACGCCGCCGGCGAAGCTCTGGCCGGCCATGGCCGGAAGCGCCAAGCTGCGCGCGCGGGTGATGACCCCGTTGGCGTAGTTGAATTCCTGGACGTTGTTCTGGCCCGCACCGGCCGAGTACAGCTTGGTGCCGTCCGGATGCCAGGTAAGGCCGTACCACGCGTGGTCGAGCGGCATGGTGCTCTTCACCGTCCAGGTCGCGATGTCGATGATCGAGAACGACGGGCGCGCCAGGCCGTTGCTGGTGACCACGAGGTACTTCGAATCGGGCGTCTGGAGGAGGTTGAGCGGCATGTCGCCGACTCGCACGTGTTTGCCCGCCGGCTGAATGCGCCAGCCGTTCGGCAGCAGCGTGGTGCCGTCGCTCATGCTGCCGGGCAGCGAGGCCGGCGGGGGCGCCGACTGCGCGGCGGTGCGGAGCGCTCCCCACGCCACGATACCGAGCAGCAAGGTGAACGCGACCAGCCAGGTTGATTGATGGGACCTGGGGCTCATGCGACGTTGGAGGACCGGGGTACAGTCGAAGAGGTGCCGCGCCGGGCGCGGTACAGAATGGCGGTCTCGTCGTGGGGTATCGACCTGACCGAATGAGACATCTACTGACTATGTGTACGTGTAGATTACTTGCGCTAATGGGAAAAAGCTACACATCCTTTCACGATTCTTAGCGCTTCTGCGTTTTCCCTGAAAATGGGCGGAAAACAGGGGACTGGGAGATCTGACAGGCGCTCGGGACGTGCGGACCGGGGACTGGGAGGAGGCTTAGAAGGCGAATCTGGTGCCCATCCAGGCGAGCCTCGGCGCGCCCGGAGCGGCGAAGGTGGTCTGCGGTACCGGGAACTGCCCGCTCACGGGGGGCAGGGAGCGCGCGATGAATCTGCCGGTGGTGGTGAACGCGGCCGGGCCCAGCTGCGCGACCGTGTCGTAGTGAGTGTCGAACAGGTTGCTGATCTGGGCGACGACCTGCAGCCAGCGGGCGACGCGCAGGTGCCCGCCCAGATTGACGATGGCGTAACCCGGCGAGCTGCCGGGACCCAGGTAGTAGGTGCCGTCCGGTTGATGCTGATTGTTTTCGTTGCCGCGAGCGTATGACTCGGACAGCGCGACAAGATCCACGTCCAGCGACAGCCTCGACGTGACATCGACGTCGGCAAAGGCTTTGAGCGAGTGGCGCGGAATCAACGGGATCCGATCTCCCGCCGCAATGTCGATGGTACCGTCGAATCCCTTCGCGCCGGCCAGCGCCAGATTGTTCGTGCTGTTGCCGGCCCCGCTGACCGTCTCCGCGCTCTGATACGTGGCGGACAGCCAGGTGTAGCCGCCGCCCACGCGGACGCGATCCATCCGCCGGCTGACGCCGAGCTCGAGACCGTCCCGCTTCGTTTCGCCGAAGTTCTTGAAGTAGCCGAACCCGGTCTGCTGGGAAGCCACGAACAGGATGTCCTGATCGTTGCGGGCGAGGAAGAAGCCCGCGTTCCAGTTCATTCGAGAGCGGGACGCCGTGCCGCCGCGAACGCCGGCTTCGAACGTACGGGTGACGACCTGATCCAGCGGAGGATCGCCGGCCATCGCGTTGGGCAGCTTGCACGGCCGGTTCGGATCGGCGCAGCCAAGCTCGATCGACGTCGGCGCGCGGCTGCCCTCGCTGTACCCGGCGTACAGGTTCACACCCTGGCGCGTGGTGTAGGTGACGCCGGCGGCGGGGTTGAAACGCGTAAACACATAGCTGCCGTCCAGCGATCCCGCCGCGGGCGCCGGCCTGACGAGATCGCGGTTGTCGATCGCGACGCGGTTGATCCTGCCCGAGAGCGTGACGTTCCACGCGCCGGCGGTCATCGTATCGGTCGCGTAGGCGCTCACCGTCTGGACCGTTCCGTCCAGGTTCACGCGCGTGTCGTACGGCTCGCCGTTCACGCTGCCGCCGCTGACGCCGTCGCCGAACGCGCCGACGCCGGTCACCGTGCGATCCGGATTCAGGTAGCCGAGCTCGCTCGACTGGGTGAAGCCGACGCCGCTGTGATCGAAGGCTCCACCAATCGTCAACTGATGCCGGCTCCTCCCGAGCGTGCCGAACCGCGTGCCTTGTCCAGCGAAACCCGCGGTGTGCTGTGCGGTCCTGGTGTGGTTCAGCAGGCCGTTGCATTTCTCGCCCGGCACGTCCTCCAGGAGTGCGTTGCCGATGCAGCGCCAGGATGGAAACGGCGTATTGGCGGCGTTCTCCCCGCTCGTCGGGACGCCGGTATAGCCGGCGGCGGCCAGCGCCGCGCGTTCGGCCGCATTCGGCTGATACAGCGATTGATCCAGCGAGTCCTCGTTGATGTCGCCGTTGAGCGTGTGCGTCCGGATGTCGCGGTAGTACGCGTTGCCGGTGAAGATCAGCGTCGGCGTCTGCCGCAGCCGCCATCCGACGTTGACGAGTCCCGCGCGGTTGTTCGTCTGGTCCGGCGACGTGTAGATGCTCGCGTAGTCGAAGGCGAGGAGACGCTGGTCCTGTAGTCCGTTGCCGGTCAGGTCGGTATCGGCGTAGGCGGATGAGAGATCGAGGTCCAATTTCGTACCGCGCCATCCGAGCTTGCCGAACACCTGTCCGACGTTCGACGGCGACACGTCGCGCCAGCCTTCGTCGGCGAAGAGATTGCCGGTGATGTACCAGTTCAAGCCGTTGGCCCGCGATCCGCCGTGCTCGAACTCGATCGCGCGCCGCTGGTTGCTGCCGTACGTCGCCTGCACCGACGTGCCGGGGTTCGACGTGCCGTCTTTGGTTTGAATCGACAGTGCGCCGCCGAGCGTGTTGAGACCGAACAACGGGTTCGAACCCGGGATCAGGGCCAGCGACGCGATCGCCAGCCGCGGGATCAAATCCCAGCTGACCACCTCGCCGAAAGGCTGGTTCAGGCGCACGCCGTCCATGAAGACGGACAGGCCCTGCGGCGTGCCGAGCAGCGGCGACGCCGTGTAGCCGCGATAGTTGATGTCCGGCTGGAACGGATTGCTCTGCACCTCGTTGACGTACACGCCGTTGATCCGCCGGTTGAGAAATGCGGACACATCGAGCGCGCCCGAGTCGTCGATGTCGTGCGCGATCGCGGTCTGGACCGGCGAGGGAATCTTGTCGAGCGTCAGCTCGACGCCTGGAAGCGGCGTGGCGCCGATCACCTCGACTTTGAAGTTCAGCGGCTCCTGCGGCGGACTGGCCGGTGTCTGGGCCGACGCGGTGTCCAGCACCGAGGCCAGGCACACCATTGTCAGAAACCCGCGGCGCACGCATCGATAAGCGATCATCGATAGTACATTCCCCGGCGCCTCGTTTTGTTCACGCTCTTTTTTCAAGCCTTTCTTCAGTAGAATCCTGACGGCCCCGACATCGCATGCTGCCGCTCAATTCCGAATCGACGCTCGATCTGTCCCTGCTCTCAGCCGAGAGCTTGCCCGCCGCGCCGCGTGCCGCCGACGAGGAAGTGCTGCTGTTGTTCGATCGTCACGCGGTGTCGTTGCTGCGCTACGTCGCATCCTTCGGCCTGCGCGCCGACGAAGCCGAGGACGTAGTCCAGGACGTCTTCCTTGCGCTGTTCCGTCACCTGCGCCTCGATCGCTCGCGGCGGAATCTGACCGGTTGGCTGTTTCAGGTGTCGCACAACCTCGCGCTGAAGCAGCGCAAGCGGGGTCGGCGGCGCGCGATCGCGAGCTGGGACGCCGCGGTTCATCAGCCGGTCGATTCGGCACCGAACCCGGAAGCGCAGCTGGCGCAGCAGGAGCGGCGGAGCCGGCTCCTGCCGGTGCTGCGGGCGCTGCCGCCACGCGATCGGCGGTGCCTGCTGCTGCGCGCGGAAGGGCTCCGCTATCGCGATATCGCGGACACGCTGGGCATGTCGCTCGGCGGCGTCGCGAAGTCGCTGGCTCGATCCATCGCCCGCCTCGTGAATGTCGATAGAGGATGAGTGTATGAGCCACGCCACACCGCACCCATCGGACGAGACGCTGGTTCGCGCGGTCGACGGCGAACTGCCGCCAGCGCGCCGCGCCATGCTCGAGGCGCACCTCGCAACCTGCGAAGGATGCCGGGCCAGGATGGAGGGCATCCGGTCGTCGGCCGACGCGGCCTCTGCCGCGTGCCTCGACGATCTCGCGCGCCGCGCGCCGGTGCTCGAAGACATGCGCGCGCGGCTGCGCAGCGCGCTCGCGGATCGATCGGCGGCGCTGGATCGGTCTTGGCGGTTTCAGGCGGCCCGCCGCATGGCCCAGGTCCCGCTCGCGGTGGTCGCCGTCGCCGCCGTGCTCCTCGTTGTGTCGGCCACGGTCTTCGTCCGCCACGAGATGGAACGGCGCGGGCGGGCGGCGCGGCATGCGCAGGTCGAGGCTGACGCCCTGCCGATTCCGGCGCTCACGCCGGGGGCGACGGCGTTGGTCACCGCCGCAGACCTCTGCGCCGGGCGTGGACCGTCCAAAGAAGACATCGCGCCGGCGATCCGCCAGGCGGTGTTGCGCGACTACGGCATGGAAGGCCTGCCCGACACGGACTACGAGCTCGACTACCTGATCACGCCGGAGCTGGGTGGATCCTCGGATCGCCGCAACCTCTGGCCGGAGCGGTACGGCGCGCGTGTCTGGAACGCGCGCGTGAAAGACGAGCTCGAGGGCCTGCTGCCGGCGCTGGTGTGCCGCGGCGCGGTGGATCTCGCGACGGCGCAGCGGGACATCGCGGCCGACTGGATCGCGGCCTACAAGAAATACTTTCACACCGATCGCCCGGTGATCGCGGAGGCGCGCGCCGTTCCGTACTGATCAGCCTGGCGCGGTCCGGTCTCTATAATGAGACGTGCCTGCACCGATCGCGCAGAACGCGGACATCCGCTACCTGGGAAAGCTGCTCGGCGACGTCATCCGCGCGTACGGCGGCGACGCGCTGTTCGAGCGCATCGAATACATTCGCAGCAGCTCGGTCGATCGCTACCGCGGGATCGCGGGGGCCGCCGCGGTCGATCGAGGACTCGACGCGCTCGGCCTGGACGACACGCTGGCCTTCGTGCGCGGGTTCATGCTGTTCTCCATGCTCGCGAACCTCGCCGAAGATCGACAAGGCGCCGCGCGCGGGGGCGCGGACGAAGTCGTGGAAGCGCTGGAGCGCCTGACCGCCGACGGCGTCGGCCGGGAACAGGTGGTGGCGCTGCTGGATCGCGCGCTGATCGTGCCGGTGCTGACCGCGCATCCCACCGAGGTGATGCGCAAGAGCATGCTCGATCACCGCAACCGCATCGCCGAGCTGATGCGGCAGCGCGACCTCGGACGCGCGGAGACGCGCGAGGGCGACGTGATCGAGCAGGCCATCCAGCGGCAGATCGCGCTGCTGTGGCAGACCCGGCCGCTGCGGCGCGAACGGCTCTACGTCGCGGACGAAGTGGAAATCGCGCTCGCCTACCTCCGCGACATGCTGCTCCCGGTGCTGCCCGCGCTCTACGCCCGATGGGAGCGCCTCGTGTCCCATCGTCCCAGGAGCTTTCTCCGCCTCGGGAGCTGGATTGGCGGCGATCGTGACGGCAATCCCAACGTCACCGCCGATTCGCTGCGTCTCGCGTTGAGACGCGCGTCGCAAACCGTGCTCGAATCCTATCTCGACCAGTTGCACGCGCTGGGAGCCGACCTCTCCGTCTCGACCGAGCTGGCCACGCCGACGGAGGCGGTCGCGGCGCTCGCCGAGCGCAGCGGCGACGTCAACGCGGCGCGGCGCGACGAGCCGTACCGCCGTGCGATCACCGGCATGTACGCGCGTCTGGCCGCCAGCTTCGAGCGGATTGCTGGACAGGTCGCCCCGCGTCCACCGTCGGTGGCAGGCGAGCCGTACGAGAACGCCGAGCAGCTCCGCGCCGATCTGGTGGCCATCGCGCACTCGCTGGGCGCGGCGGGCGAGGGGCTCCTCGCGACCGGCGGAGCGCTGGGCCGGCTGATTCGCGCGGTGGAAACCTACGGCTTTCATCTCGCGACGCTGGATCTCCGGCAGAACGCCGACGTCCACGCCCGGGTGGTCGCCGATCTGTTGAAGGTCGCCGGGGTCGAAGCCGGCTATCTCGCGCTCGACGAGGCGTCGCGCGTGGCGCTGCTGACGCGCGAGCTCGCGAGCGAACGGCCGCTGGCGAGCCCATTCGCCGCCTACTCGGACGAGACCGCCTCTGAGCTGGCGATCGTGCACGCCGCCGCGGAGGCGCACGCGCTCTACGGGCCGGCGTCGATCACCGCCTACATCGTGTCCAAGTGCGGGAGCGTCTCGGACCTGCTCGAGGTGAACGTCCTGCTCAAGGAAGCGGGCCTCTATCGACCCCCGCAGGCGGCCAGGGCGCCGATCATGGTGGTGCCGCTGTTCGAGACGATCGGCGATCTGGTCGATGCGCCTCGGATCATGCGGGAATGGTTGTCCACGGCCGAGGTCGCCGCGGCGGCGCGATCGCGCGGTTATCAGGAAGTGATGGTCGGCTACTCCGACTCCAACAAGGACGGCGGCTACCTGACCTCGGTGTGGAGCCTGCATCAAGCCACCCAGGCGCTGGCACGAGTGTTCGACGAAGCGCACGTCGCGATGCAGATCTTTCACGGCCGCGGGGGAGCCGTCGGCCGCGGCGGCGGATCGTCGTTCGCCGCGATTCGCGCCCAGCCGGCCGGGACGGTGCAGGGCCGCATTCGCATCACCGAGCAGGGCGAAGTCATCGCCGCCAAGTACGGCACCCGCGAAAGTGCGGCGGCCAATCTCGAGGCGATGACGGCGGCGACGCTGCTGGCGTCGCTCGAGACCACGGCGGCGTCGGCCTCGGAATCAGCGCGCTTCGCGGCCGCGATGGAAGCGTTGTCTCGCGACGCGTGCCGCGCGTATCGCGGCCTCGTGTACGAGACCGACGGCTTCACGACGGTCTTTCACCAGATGACGCCGCTGGCGGAGATCACCGAGCTCAACATCGGATCGCGTCCGGCGTCACGGACTCCGTCCGACCGGATTGAGGATCTCCGCGCCATCCCGTGGGTGTTCAGCTGGGCCCAGGCGCGGGTCATGCTGCCCGGCTGGTACGGCGTCGGCCATGCCTTGACCGCGTTCCAGGACCAGGGGCTGCTGCGTGAGATGCTGGCGGCGTGGCCGTTCTTTCAGACCACGCTCGACAACCTCGAGATGGTGCTCGCCAAGTCGGACATGGCGATTGCCGAGCGCTACGTGACGCTGGTCGAGGATGGCGCGCTCGGCCGGCGGATTTTCGGACGTATCCGGGACGCCTGGTCCGGCACCCACGACGCGCTTCTCGGGGTCACGCAGCAGACGCGCCTTCTCGAGAACAATCCGGCGCTCGAGGCGTCGATCCGCCTCCGGCTGCCGTACATCGATCCGCTGAACCTGCTGCAGGTCGAGCTGCTCAAGCGGCATCGCGCGGGCGAACGCGACGCGCGCGTCCGCGAAGGGATCCAGTTGTCGATCAACGCCGTGGCAACCGCGCTCCGTAACAGCGGATAGCGAGTATCATCCACGATCATGTCAGGACACCTCTTGCTCCGCCGCGCGGCGTGTGCCGTCGCGTTCCTCGTGCTCCCGATCGTCTCGCAGGCGCAGGTCGCGCCCAACGCCCTGCCATCGGCCGATCGGCCATTCGGCACGCTTCGCGATCAGGCCGCCCAGCAGCAGGCGTGGCTCAAGAAGCGGCTCGACACGTTCCTGCCGGCGCTGATGCGCAAGCACGGCATCGACATGTGGGTCGTGCCGATGCGCGAGTACAACGAGGACCCGGTGTTCTCCTCGATCACCGCCCCCGAGACCTTCTTCGCGCGCCGGCGCACCATCTACGTGTTCTTCGACAAGTGTGCGGCCGCCGGCGCTCCGGTGACCACGGCGTGCGTCGAGCGGATCGCGCTCGGCGGGACCTCCCAGGGCGGCGTCTTCGACGCGCGCAGCTCGATGAAGGCCGTCACGGCGGCCGTCGGCGGACGCCAGGCCGAGCTCTGGGGCGACGAGCAGTGGATGGCGCTGAAGCAGGTGATCGAGGAGCGGAAGCCGAAAGTGATCGGCATCGACCGCTCGACGACGTTTGCGTTCAGCGACGGGTTGTCGAGCGGCGAGCTGCAAGGCATGAGCGCAGCGCTCGGCGCCGCGTGGTCGTCGAAGTTCAAGGACGCCGAAAGGCTCCCGCTCGAGCTCATCGCGTCAAAGCTTCCCGAGGAGGAGGCGTTCTTCCAGAAGATGACGACGCTGGTCTGGCAGATGACGCAGACGATGTTCTCGGAGCAGGTCATCGTGCCGGGCACGACCCGCACTGCCGATCTCGTCTGGTGGTGGCGGCAGCGCACCAACGATCAGGGGCTCGGCACCTGGTTCCAGCCGAGCATCGAAATACAGCGGAAGGGCAAGAAGGGCGAAGAGCTCGGCGAGAACCCGGTCATCCTGCCCGGCGACGTGCTGCACTGCGACGTCGGCATCACCGTGGCGCGGCTCAACACCGACACGCAGCACAACGCCTACGTGCTGCTGCCCGGAGAGACAGATGCGCCGGCGGGCTTGAAGAAGGCGCTCGCCAACGGCAATGCGATGCAGGACATCGCGATGGAAGAGACGCGGCCGGGGCGCACCGGCAACGAGATTCTCGCCTCGGTGCGACAGCGCATGAAGGCGCTCGGCATCGACGGCACGATGTACTCGCACCCGATCGGCATGAACGGGCATGGCGCCGGTCCGCTGATCGGACTGTGGGACTACCAGGATGGCGTACCCGATCGCGGGGAGGCGCGCGTGATCCCGTCGATGTGGTTTTCGGTGGAGCTGCAGGCGACCACACCGGTGCCCGAGTGGGGCGGTCAGCCGGTGCGGATGGCGCAGGAAGAAGACATGATCGTCGGCGCCGACGGCAAGACGCGATGGGCGCTGAAGCGGCAGGACAAGCTGTTCCTGATCCGCAGTCAGCGCTGAAAAGATGTAGTGCAGACCTTCAGGTCTGCTCACGGCAGGCCTGAAGGCCTGCACTACTTTCGGACAGCTCGGCGTCAAGGTCATGTTCTGAGCCAGCGGTGGCATGATAGGTCCGTGAAAGACGTCGCCAGGCCCTGGATCGTCGTTGCCGCGTGCGTGGTGACGGTGCTCGGTATTGCCCTGGTGATTGCCACCGTCGCCTCGTCCCGGCGCGCCGCGGCGCCGCGGCCGATCGTCGCGGCAAGGCCGGTGCTGGCCGCACCGCCGGCGCGGCCGTTCCTCATGTTCATCAACCTCGTGCCGGATCAGGCGTTCAAACACGTCGTCCTCACGCCGCTCGCGGCGCCGGACGGACCCCAGTACGTGACGCCGCTGCAGTGCGATCGGGTGTACTACGCCGGCTCGCGCGGCCTGTGCCTGACGGCGGCGACCGATCGTGCCGGCACGCCGAGCTACATCGCGCGCGTCTTCGACGAGCACTTCGCCCAGCTCCACACGATGACGCTGACCGGCGCGCCCAGCAGAACCCGCCTGTCGCCGGACGGCCGCCGCGCCGCGTTCACCGTCTTCGATGAAGGGCACTCGTACGCCGACGGCGTCTTCTCGACGCGGACGACGATCGTCGACACCATGGCCGGCACCGCGATCGGCGAGCTCGAGAGCTGGAAGGTCACCAAGGATGGCGCGCCGTTCGCCAATCGCGACTTCAACTTCTGGGGCGTGACGTTTGCGCCGGACGGCGACACCTTCTACGCCACCTTGCGCACGCAGGGCAGCGCCTACCTGATTCAGGGGCACGTCGACACGCGCGAGGCCCGCGTACTGATGCAGGGCGCGGAGTGTCCGTCCCTCTCGCCCGATCAGTCGCGCATCGCCTTCAAGAAACGCCTCGGTGGATCCGGCGGCTGGTGGCAGCTGTCGTTGTTCGACCTCTCGACCCACGCCGTGCACGCGCTCGCCGGCGATACCGAGAGCGTGGACGATCAAGTCGAATGGCTGGACGCCTCCAACCTGATCTACTTCCGTCCCAATGCCGACGGCAACATCATCTGGCGTCTTTCGACGGACACCGGCGAGCCGCCAAAGCCGTTCGTGCGCGAGGGCTTCTCTCCCGCGGTCGTGCGGTAGCCGTCCGGCGCGATGCTCAAACGCTCGATCATTTTCGTGCATCGCTGGCTCGGCGTCGTGCTGTGCTTGTTCTTCCTGCTCTGGTTCCCCTCCGGCATCGGGATGATGTACTGGGACTTCCCCAGCGTCGAGGCGGGCGATCGCCTCGAGCGATCCCCCTCGCTCGAGGCCTCGACAATCCGGCTGTCGCCGGCCGAGGCCTACATCTTCACCGGGCTTTCGCAACCGCCGTCGCAGGTCCGGCTGAACACGTTCGCCGGCCGTCCGATCTATCGATTTCGCGCGGATACCACCACGAGCCTCGTCTACGCCGATAACGGCGCGCGCCAGACGGGGGTGATGAACGATCTTGCCGACCGCATCGCATCCTCGTGGGTTGGACAGCCGGTTGGTGCGGCCACGCGCGAGACGCTCGATGACGCCGATCAATGGACGGTGCAGGGATCGTTTCGCGCGCAGCGTCCGCTCCTCAAGTACTCGTGGCCGAATGGCGAGCAGGTCTACGTATCGCCTGCGTCAGGAGAGGTCGTGCAGTACACCACGGCCGCCTCGCGGCTCGGCGCCTACCTCGGGCCGATTCCACACTGGATCTACTTCACGCCGCTGCGAAAGCATCAACTGGCCTGGGACCGGGTGGTCACCTGGTCGTCCGGCATCGGCACCTTCGCCGCGCTCCTCGGCATCGTGGCCGGCGTCTGGATGTTCTCGCCGGCGAAGCGCTACCGGTTCGACGGCGCGCCGGCCCGCATTCCCTATCGTGGGCAGAAGCGCTGGCATACGGTGTTCGGCCTGATCTTCGGCCTCGGCGCCGTCACGTGGGTGTTCAGCGGGATGTTGTCGATGGATCCGTTTCCGGCGATGAGTCAGCGCCCCCGCAGCGACATCCCGCGGGCTCTCCACGGACGGCTCGAGCTCCCGGCATTCGCGGCGCGGGATCCTCGCGAGGCGCTCGCGCAGCTGTCGGGTCTGCGTGTGAAAGAGCTCGAGCTCACGATGGTTGCCGGGGAGCCGGTCTACCTCGCGACGCTCGCACGAGGAGAGTCGAGGATCGTGCCGGTCGCCGGGCCGCCGCGAGAGGCGTTCGACGGCCAGTCGATCATCAGGCTGCTCGAGTCCGCGTCACAGCCAGTGGGCCTCGCGGAGGCGCGGGTCATCGATCGCTACGACGTCTACTATCTCGATCGTCACAAGCTGCGCCCCTTGCCCGTGATACTGGCGCGGCTCAACGACGCGGAGCACACCCGCTACTACATCGATCCGAAGACCGCGCGCCTCGTCGGCAGCTACAGCTCGAAAACCTGGATGAGCCGCTGGCTCTATCACGGTCTGCACTCGCTCGATTTCCCCTGGCTGTACGACTACCGGCCGATCTGGGACTTCGTCGTGATCACCTTCATGCTGGGCGGAACCGCGCTCGGCGTCACCTCATTGATTCTCGCGTGGCGGGTGATCGGGTCGTACCTGCTAAGGACTCAGTCATCAACGTAGGGGCCGGCCCATGTGCCGGCCCTTGGGCGGACACGCGGGTCCGCCCCCACGACTCATTTCGGCGGCGGGGGAGGCGGCGACAGCGAGGGCCCGACCGCGTAGAGCTGCGTCCACCCTTCCGCTTGAGGCGCGCGGATGGTGCCGCTCGTCACGCGGGGATCGGCGCGGACCCAGGTGGAGACATGCAGCATGTCGCCCGTCAGCAAACGGTGATGCTCTTCGTCTTCTCGCGCGGGATCGGGCGGCGCGCCGGGTTCAGGTTCCTGCACGAGGACGAGCCACGCGGGGGAACCCGGCTGCTCCGGTAATCCCAGATAGTTGACGAACGCGCCGTGGCTCGTCAGGCTCCAGTCGTAGCGCCCGCCTTTCCGGGTGGGATCGATCGCAAACGGCGGGATGCCTTCTGACGCAAGCGCCGCTGTGGCCGGCCACGTTCCGGTTGATGCGCGAACCGATTCCGCTTCCAGCAGTCCTTCCTGAAGCTCCCGGAACATCCGTTGTTCCAAAGGTGGCCGATCCCGAATCAGCGCCTGGAACGGCAACAGATGTTTGGTCGCGCTGCCCGCATCGCGCAACGCCGTGCTGTCGGTGGCCAGAAACAGCCAGACGCCGATCAGGACCACCATGCCGGAGCGCACGACGTGGCCGAGCTCGATCCGCGCGGACGGCGGCCGGACTTCGACACGACGGAATGTCGCGGCCGCGGTGGTCATACGGCATTGCGGCGCGTCAGCGATCGCACGGCAAGCGTCAGGAAGAAGATGGCGCTGACGGCGAGCACGACGGCGCCGCCCGTCGGCACCAGGAACCGCGTCGACACCCCGAGCCCGCCGGCCCCAGCGAGAAACGCGACCACGACGCTGCCGATCAGGTAGCTCCGCGTGCCTCGCGCCACGTTGCGCGCCGCCGCCGCCGGCACTACGACCAGTGCTTCCACCAGCAGCGCGCCGATGATCTTCAGGCTGACGACGATGGAGAGGGTGAGGAGGAGCGCGAAGAAGTACTCGAGATACGCGGGCTCCGCTCCGGCGACCGACGCGAGCGGCGGGCTGAGGCTGTCGAGCAGCAGGTGGTTGTACTCGCGGATGAGCAGCACCGCGACCAGAATCCCGACGGCGAGCAGCAGCGCGAGGTCGCCGTCGGTGACGGTCAGCAGGCTGCCGAAGAGCACCGACTCGACCTGGTGGACGTTGAACTGCCGGGTCAGTGCGACGAGCAGGCAGAGGCCCAGTCCAAGCGTGAGCGCGTGGAACACGCCGATCAGCGTGTCGGGCGGCAGCGTCGCATGCCGCTTCACGTACACCATGCCCAGGGTTGAGAGGAGGCAGAAGCCGAACATCCCGCCGTACGGCGCGTTGAGCGGTTCGCCGAGGAGCAGGCCCAGGGCGACGCCGGTGATCGCCGCCTGTCCGAGCGCCGCGCTGAAGAAGGCCATGCGCCGGGTGACGACCAGGTGACTGACGCCGCCGAGGATCGGCGCGAGCACCAGCACGCAGAGGAAGCCGCGGACCAGAAACGGATACTGGAAGTCGGACGGCAGCACGCCTCGCTGGGCCAGGCCGCCGATCCAGGCGTAGAACGCGGTCACGCGCGAGCCGCCCGTCGTTCGCGCGCCGCCGGAAGCAGTTCGCGGACGTGCGCCGTCGCCAGGATGTCGACAGGTCCTTCGACGGCGACCCGCCGGTCGAGGACGGTCACCCAGTCGGCCACGCGCCGCACCTGCTCGAGATCGTGCGAGACCATCAGCACCGTGGTCTTTCCGGATCGTTTCGAGGCAAGAAGGATCTCGTCGAGGATCGCGACCGCCGCATCGTCGAGGCCCGCGGTGGGCTCGTCGAGGATCAGCAGCTCCGGCTCCGGATCGAGCGCATGGGCGAGCAGCACTCGCCGCAACTCACCACCCGAGAGAACCGCGAGCGGCCTCCGCTCGAGGCCCGATAGTCCGACGCGCGCCAGCAGCCGGGCAATCGCCGCCTTCGCGCCGCGTGTGATGCCCAGACAGACGGGCCGGCGCTGACGGGTCAGCGCCAGGAAATCGGCCACCGTCACCGGCAGCGTGGGATCGACGGCGAACGACTGCGGGACGTAACCGATCGCGCCGGTCTCCGCCCAGTTCATCGCGATCCTGCCGTCGAACGCGAGCTGCGCCAGGATCGCCGCGATCAGCGTGCTCTTGCCGGCGCCGTTCGGCCCCATCAGCACGTGGACCGTTCCGCGCCGCACGCGCAGCGACACCTCGTCGAGCAGCGCCTCGCGGTGCCGGCGCACCGTGAGGCGATCGATTTCGAGGAGTGCCGGCGCCTCTGCAGGCTCGGTCATGCTTCCGTAACCAGCGCGCGGATCATGGTGTCGACGTTGCGCTGCATCTCGCGCTCGAACTTGTCGGCGGTGTACTCGCCGGACGCGATGTGCGTGATGATGTACACCTTCACGCCCGCCTCGTCCCTCAGCACCTTGAGCATCTGTTGCGGAAACGTCTCTTCGCTGAACACCACCCGAATCTTCTCACGCTGCAGCAGCTTGACCATGTCGCGGAGCTCCGCGGCGGATGGGGTCAGGCCGTGGGCGGGCTGCACGACACCGGCCACCTCGAGGCCGAACTCCTGCAGCAGGTATCCGTAGCCGTCGTGCACCGTCACCACGCGCGTGACCTTCGCTTCGGCGAGCTGCTGCGACGCTTTCGATTTGATCAGGCGCAGGCGCCGGGCGTAGTCGCCGGCGTTGCGCTGCAGCGCCGCGGCGTCCTGGGGGCGCAGCGCCGCCAGCGCTTTCTGGATCGCGTAGGTCTGCTGGATGGCGTTGGTGAACGAGATGAACGTGTGCGAGTTGACGCTGCTGCCGTGCGCGGAATGAATCTGAGGCGTCATCTCGTTCGGCCGGATGACGACGATCTTCTTGTTGCCGGACGCCGTCAGCATCGGCATGATGAAATCGTCGTGGCCGATGCCGTTGACCACGATGGCATCGAGGTCGGCCAGTTTCTTGATGTCGTCCGGCCGCGGCTGATAGTCGCCGGCGTCGATCTCGCCAGGCAGGATGGACCGGACTTCGTATCCCGGCAGGCTGCCGACCACGTTCTTCGTCCACGAGTAGTACGGGTGCAGCGTCACGCCGATCTTCAGGGCCCTGCCCCGAGCGGCGTCGAGGGGCTGCGCGGAGGCCGCGCTGCTCACGGCGATTGCGGCCAGCGAGGCGAGCAGCACGAAAAGGCCGCGGCCCCGCTCGTGGCGATTCATGTCACTCATCTCCTGATCGCGTAGACGGGATTGGGCACCTGCGCGAAGATCTCAATCCAGCCCGTGTTCTGCGGCTGCGGCACGAACTCCACCGGCACCTGGCCGCCAAGGCGATGCGTCCACACATAGATGTGCAGCGTCGTCCCGTCCGGCAGCCGGTGGTGTTGCTCGTCGTTGGGCGCCGGATCGGGCGCCATGCCGGGTTCCGGTTCCTGAATTTCCAACAGCCACGCGGGGCGCGACGGATCGGCAGGCCGCCCCAGGTAGTCGGTGACAACGCCGCGTTCGAAGCGCGTCCATTGGTAGTCCGGTCCAGGCAGCGACAGGGACGAGATGTCCGGCCAGCGCGATGTGCGCGCGCGCTGGGCCTCGGCTGCGAGCAGGCCCTCCCGCAGCGCGCGGTGCTGCTGCTGGTCCGGCTCCGGCAGCGTGGACGCGAGGGCCTGATACGGGAGCAGGCCCCGGCTCTTGTCGCTCACGCCGCTCGTCATGTTGATCGCGATATACAGCGCGACCACGGTGCTGATCAGGCCGGCCAGCGCGAACACGCCGGTACGCTCGCGGCGGCCGCCTTTTTCCCCGCCGCTCGAATCGACG
>Ga0105242_10001177_pt1 | contig 20603 bp, 15 predicted proteins | sample KBSM24metaG_FD_81521 | JGI IMG/M metagenome (GOLD analysis project Ga0105242, IMG submission 81521) | Miscanthus rhizosphere microbial communities from Kellogg Biological Station, Michigan, USA - KBS M2-4 metaG | ecosystem: Host-associated > Plants > Roots > Rhizosphere > Soil | place... | reverse complement strand
GGGTGCAGCCGGCCGTCCACCCAGATGGTCCGCTGCTGGCCCCAGAGGCTGATGTACTGACGGAACGCCACGATGCGCTGCGTGTTGACGTCGCGTTCGGCGTCGATGCGCAGCCGCGTCGGGCCGCTGAGGATGTACGGCAGCACGTGGACCTGGCACTGATGTTCCTGCACCGAGAGCCGCGACGCATTCCAGCTGAGGGCCCACTGGCGCGCGCCCGGCGTGATCGGGAGCCCGGCGAAGTCCGCGGGGCCCAATCCCGGCACGCGGTCGGGCTGATCTTCGTGGTAGAGCGGACCCCACTCCCCGGTGATGTCCGACTGCGCCCGGGCCGGCGCGGCGGTCAGCAGGCACAGGACCACCACGGCGCCCGTCGCCTCGAGACATCTCGTCAGTACTCGGCGCACGCGAGCGGTCTCCATTTCGAACCGTCCTTCTCTTTGCGGAAGTCGGTGCTGGTCACGAACGGCGCAGCGAGGTAGGTCGGGTCGTCGACCACGGTGGTCACCGTGAACCACTGGGTCCCGTCGTCTTCGATCCGGAAATCGTAGTCTTCCGCCACGCGCGCCTGGTCGCTGTACGGCACGCCGTTGCGCCGCAGGTAGCCGGCCCTGAACCCGGTGGTCTCCACGTGGAGCGAGCCGAAGCGCCCCGGTGCGACCAGCCCGGCGCCGTCGGGTCCGGTGCCGACGCCGCCGGGAAAGAAGAGCGACGTTCGGACGGCGGCCGGGTCGGGCGCGATGTCCCACCGTGCCACCGACTGGCCCTGCCAGTCGCGCGGCCGCGCTGCCGCGCGGACAGGGGATCGGCCCTCCTCCCAGACGAGCTCGCCCCGTGCGTTGGTCCGCCAGCGTCCCGGCACGGAGCCGTCGAACACCAGGCGGCGCGTCTGGAGGCCGGCATCCGTCTCGATCTTCAGAGCCGACGGGCTCTCCCACGTCAGGTGCACGCGGCCCGGGACGCGCATGATGGCCGCGGCGCCGAATGGCTTGCACGCGTCACCCGGCGTGGCCTTCGCCGGATCCCACGCGTCGGCGGCGCGCTTGCCGGCGTCGTTGAGCGGCAGGCTGGCGTAGTCGCCGTGGCGGGGGGTGACCATGCGCTCGTGCCAGTCCTCGGTGACAATCGACACCCAGTAGCCGGTGACGTCGAGGGGCGCCTGCTCGCGCGGCGAAGACTGCGCCGCCAGCACGACAGCCTGTACCGCGAGCGCGGCGGCGAGCGCGGCTGGAAACAGCGGACCATGCGATCGCGGCGTCATCGTGTCCTCGCGTACTCCGCGTAGATCGCCTCGATGAACATGTCGGTCGTCCAGGGGCCGGTGTCGGCGCCCCATCGGGCGTCGTAGTCCAGCGTGGGGCGCTGCGCCTTCACCTGCGCCAGCGTCCAGCCCTTCCCGACGGCGGCCCTGATGCGATCGCGCACGATCACCAGCATGTCGCGGTACTCGAGGACGTCGTGCTGATCGCCCACGCGGCCATGCCCGGGCACGACGTAGGTGCCGCCCTCCTGGTTGTAGCGCGGCACCATCAGGTCCAGCACGCGGTTGAGTCCCGCGACAATGCCCGCCACCGTCCCTCCGCGCGCGCGCTCGATGACGGGATACCGCGTCGCGTCGAACAGATCCCCGGCCGCGATGACGTCGGAGCGACGGAAATGGACGACGCTGTCGCCGTCGCTGTGCGCCGCCGGCACGTACGTGACGACGATCGGTTCGTCGTTGAAGAACACGCGGCGCTGCGCCAGCGAGTAGGTGGCATTCGGCCAGGCGGCGGCCGGATACGGCACCTTGCCGTCGGGTCCAGGCACGCTCATTCGCGGCAGCACTCCTTCGTGCCCGATGATCTTCACGCCTGGGCCGGAGAACGACCCAGGCGTGCTCAGGAAATCCATCTGCGGCTTCGCCAGTTCCTCGTTGCCGCCCACGTGCTCGGGATCGCCGCTCGTGTTCACGATGTATTCGATGCGGCCCGGCGCGATCCGGCGGATCTCGGCGAGGAGGGCGGCCGTCATACCAGCCGCGCCCGTATCGACGACGAGGACACCTTCGCCCGCCCCGGGGCCGGCGGCCTTCCCGTCGCCGGCTTGCACGATGACGTTACCGCCGGCGCCCGCGATGACCCACACCTGGCCCTGCACATGAAACGAGTGCACACCGGGTGCGCCGCCGGCGAAGCGGCCCTCCTGGCCTGCGCGCAGACCCGGGTGACACACCAGCATCAGCGCCGGTCCGATCGCCGTGAGGAGTGGCCACCGCGATTTCCGGCGGGCGGCGAGGGCCGGGAGGGTTCGGGTCACCCTCGCCCCGGCCCTCGAGCGGGCACCTGCGGCGCCGGAATCTCACACGGGCGGGGATTCCATCTGGCCAGATCGGTTTCCTTCCTGAACTGCGAGCTGATGACGAATTCCTGCGTCAGGTATGTCGGATCCGAGACGACGGTCGTGACGATCAGCCACGTTCCGTCGTCGCCCAGCGTGAAGCTGTCGAAGAATTCCTTCACGACCGCGCGATCGCTGTACGGCACGCCGTTCGGGCGGAGGTAGCCCGCTTGGAGATTCGTCGTGACGATCTCGAGCGATCCCCCCGGCGTCGGCGGGGTCTGCGCGAAGATGCCGCGGTTCTGGGGCTGCCTGAACCATCGAGCCGCGGAGTCGCCCTGCAGCGACCGCGCCCCGGCCGGCGGCGCTCCGAAGCGGAAACGGCGGACCTGCATCCCGGCATCGAAATCCAGGACGAGCGTATCGGCGGTCTCCCACCGGATACGCACGCGGCCGGGCTGTCGAATCAATCCCGGCGGGCCGAACGCCTTGCACAACGCGCCGCGCCCGCGGTCGGCGTTCAGGTCCCATGCCTCAGCCGCTTTGCGCCCGGCGGCGTTGAGCGGCACGCTCGACGTATCGCCCTTGGGCGGCGTCACCATCCGCCAGCGCCAGTCTTCGGTGATGACCGACACCCACTGTCCCGTGATGTCGATCAACGCCGACTCACGCGGGCTGCGGGTGTCGGGGCGCGGTCCCTGCGCGGCCACGAGCACGCCGGCAGCCACGGCGAGCGCAAGCGCCACGAGCCACGCGGGCCGCCCGCGGCTCATCGCGCCCTCCGGCTCAGGTCACGATAGATGGCCTCGACGAAGCGGTCGCCGTTCCACCCGTCGGACTGCTTGTCGAAGAGGCCGTCGTAGTCGAGCGTCGGCTTCGCGCGCGTCACCTCATCGAGCGACCGGCCTTTCCCGACGAGATCCCGCACCCGATCGCGGACGATGGTCACCATGTCGCGGTAGTTGGCGACCTCGGTCTGGTCGCTGAGCCGGCCGCGGCCGGGCACGATCACGGTGCCGCCCTCCTGATTTTCTCCGGGCACGGCAATCTCGATCACGCGGTTGAGCGCATCGAGCACGCCGGCGATGCCGCCGCCGCGGTCGGCATCGAATCGCGGGTATGCCGTCGTGTCGAACATCGCCCCGGTGCAGATCACGTCCGAGCGGCGGAAGAACACCATCGTGTCGCCGTCGGTGTGCGCGGCCGGCACGTGGATGAAGCGCACGGCCTCGCCGTTCGAGAAGAGCGTCCACTGCGGGGTGAAATACGTGTCGGTCGGCCAGATGTCGGTCGGGGCCTTGGTCGCGTTCATCCGGTTCAGGACGTTGAGGTGGGCGATGATCGAGGCCCGCGTATCGGACCCTCTGGGATCGATCGAGTCGATTACGCGGACGTAGCGGCCGGCCTTCGAGAGGGCTCCTGCGCCGCCTGCCGACTGGTCGTCGCCGCTCGTCAGCACGATGTGGCGAATCGGCTGCGCCGTGAGCGACCGGATGGCGTCGAGCACCGCTCCGCTCAACGCCCCCGGCTGCGCATCGACGACGAGCGGACCTTCCGGACCAATCTGCACGGCGGTGTTCCCCCCGGGTCCGACGATCATGGACACGCTGCCCTGGACGGGAAGAACCTCGAGACGCTGTTGTGCCGACACCCCGGCGACAGCCGCACAGGCGAACAGGACCAGCGCGATACGATGTGCCCGGGTCACCGGGCCCCCGCCGGACGCAGCCGCTCGGTGTAGTCCGGGTACATCGTGGCGGCGCCGCCGCGGGCCGCGTCGAATGGAATGCCGTGTTTGTCGGCGAACTCTCGCAGATAGGCGTTCGTGCCGGGGAGGTGATGCGGCACGGCACCACGGGGCCGTTCGATCTCCGTCGTGGGAATGCACGAGAACGGGCTGAGCTGGAATCCGGGATCGAGCACCCAGTTCGACGTACGCACGAACGCCTCGGTGAGATACACCGGATCCTTCACCACGGTCACGAGGGTCAGGTAATCGCCATGCCGGATGAAGTATTCGACGAGCGTGGCCTTCTCGCTGCGTGGCACGCCGTTGCGGCGGATCCAGCCCTCTTTCAAGTGCGTGGTCGTCACCTTGAGCATGTCGCCTTCCCACGCGCCGGTCGAGAAACCCTGCCAGCTGTGCTGCGCGCTGGCCGACGGACGGGCCCGGCCGTCCATGTAAATCGCGCGGTGCGGCAGCATCCACATGAGCGTGGTGTGCCACGACGTCACGTCCTGCGAGACGGGATCGATGGTGCTCGAAATCCGCATGCTGGCAGGGCCGCGAGGCGCGTAGTCTGCCGGATGCGGTTCACACTGCCGCTCGGGCATCGTCCACTTGGCGGCGTCCCAGGAATCCGCGCGCTGCCGCGCCGCGTCGTTGATGGGAAGCCCCAGGTAGTCGCCGATATCGGGACCGGCGCCTCGTTCGGGCAGATCCTCGTGAAACCGCTGCCCCCACGCACCCGAGAGATCCATCTGCGCCGACAGGGCGATCGTCGCCGACACGACGACGGCGATCGCAGCCGCCACCCCGAGCCTCGTCCGCGACATCTACTTCGCCAGCGGATCCGGCCGCATCTGGAACTTGACGACGGCGCTGCGCGTGCCGAGGCCGCCCTCGACGTGCCACACCGCGTTCGGGCCGTAGTCGGCGTAGAGCGCGCGCCCCTTCCAGCCGCCATTCGGATCGTCGATGCGGCCGTCCATGCCGCGCGAGAAGAACCCGAGCGGATACGGCACGCGCAGCACGACCCAGCTGCCGTCGGGCTGCAGGGCGAGCAGCGAATCCGAGCTCGTGCCGTTGGCCAGCGGCAGATTCGCGCCCAGGCCGAGTGTGTTGAAGCGGTCCACGAAGTTGTAGTACTGGAAGTCGGCGGCGACGTCGCCACGGACGCCTTTGAAGCGCGGTCCGGGCACGGGATGCAGCGTCCACCCCTCGCGGCAGTGCTGGCCGTCCTGGGCGGCCGGTCCCGACATGATCTTGCATTTCCGCCGATCGAAGCTCGCCAGGTGCCCGCTGCCGGCGAGCGCCGTCCAGATGACACCGTTCGAATCCACGTCGATGCCGCGCGGCGTGTAGCCGACGACGCCGTTGGCCGGATCGAACGGCGGCTCGTACGCTTCGCTCACGCAGGTCTTCGGCTCGATGCGGACGATCTTTCCCGGGACCGGTCCCGGCACGGCGCCCCACACGCTGCCGTCCGGGTGGGGAATCACGCTGTAGAACAGCCCCACTTTGATCTCTTTGTCGACGGCGCGATCGATCCTGCCGTCGCCGTTGACGTCGAACCACGGGCGGCACCAGCCTTGAGCCGCACCGGCGTCGCCGGTCGCCTCGAGCTTGCGCGTGTTGACCCAGCCGATCGCCCCGCTGAACGGACCGTTGCCGTAGATCGTCTCGTCGGCATCCGACGCAAACTGCACGTGATGCACGTCGAAGCAGATGTCCACCTGCTTGAACTGCTGCGTCTTCGGGTCGTAGTACTGAATCTGCCTGAAGCTCGACGGCATCGGTGCCAGCGCCGAGGATGGGTGGTCCTTGCAGAACGACGGCTGGTTCTCGGGCACGCGGAACCGCGCCGACATCCAGACCCGCCCCTTGCTGTCCATGGCCGCGTGGTTCGAGATGGCCGGATCGAACCAGTACAACTTCGTGCCCCAGTACGGCGACGGCACCGGCATCGACTGCGGTTTGCCGGGCGGCGTTTTCGGATCGAGCACCGGGATTCTCGTCTCCTTGGCCGTGTGCTCCAGCGTATCGAGCGTGAGGAACCCGTCGTTGCCCCAGTCCACGCCGTACACGGGTCCATAGGCGTTGGCCGTCGGATTCCGCTTGTCTGTCGTGAGCTCGTCGTGCGCGAATGTCGCCGGGCCGCCCCAGTCCCACATCGTGAGGACCAGATTCCGCTCAATCCCCTGCGGACGCGGCGGCGCGGGCGGCACTTCCCCGCCGCCGATGCGATCCGTCCAGTTCGCGAACATCTCGAGGCCGCGCGCGCGTCCGAGCACGGTCACCGCCGAGCTCATGCCCGCGCCGTCCTGTCCCACCTGCACGCGTCGATCCCAGGCCGCCACGCTCGTCGGAAACGTCCCGAGTGCCGCCGGAATCTCACGCGTCGCCTTGTTCCCGAGCTGATGGCAGACGTTGCAGTTGGCTTTGATCTGATTGATGAAGTGATGTTGCGTCGCCATCTCCGGGCTGATGCCGTTCCCCGACGGGCCCGTGCCGGGAAAGTCCTTCTCGGGCGGGATATTGATCAGGGAGTACCAATAGTTCGCCGGGTAGATCTGCGCCGCCGCGCGCCGATCGGCCGCGACGACCGCGGTCAGTGCAAGACGGCGTCCGGGTGTCGCCCGGACCGGGGCCGAATCGATGAGGCCGTAACCCCGGACCCAGATTCGGTACGAGGCGCGTCGCCCCGGCAGATCGGGCAGCAGATACCGGCCCTGGTCGTCGGTGACCACGATCTTCCGGAACTTCGTCGGCGTGTCGGTGGTCTCCGCGATCACCCAGACGCCGGCTTCCGGACCGCGACTGCTCCTGACCACTCCGGCGATATCGTCCGCGTCGATCGGAATCCGGTTGAGTTCTTCCTCGCGCGCCGGCGCCTGCGCGCGCAGCCAGAGCGACGCGCTCCCGGCCAGAACAAGCGCGAGCAACACGATCGAAACGGGACGACGTGTCATGGTTCTCCTCACCGCGCCTTCCGCGCGCTGTCGATCAACTCCAGCAGACCGTTCACGATGGACGACTCCGCGCATCCGGGCCGCAGCCGTGACGACAGCACCTCGAACGTGTATTTCCCGTAGGAGGCATCGTCGGGGATGTAGCCGGACCGCGCCGCCCCATTCGTCAGCGTCGCCATCATCGTCGCCTTGAACGGCGACTCACGCTTCAGCCGCTGCGCGATGGGATTGAAGACTTCGGCGTTCACCGTCCCAATCACCGTGCCGCCGACCTGCAGCAGCCCCAGCCGGATGTCGACGGGGCCGGCCTCTTTGTAGGTACCTTCGGATCCGGCGCGGCCGTCGTTCGTCCGCTCGCGGCCGGCACACTGAATGGTCTTCTGACTGCCGAACAGGCGGACGTCCGTATCCGTCCGTCCGATGTTCCGCATGACGTCGAGCACTTCTTCCCCAAGGAACTGCCCCATCGACGACACCATCTGCTGCTGCTGGTTCATCAGCCTCGCAACGGCAGGGTTGTTGCGGTCGAGGCCCTGTCCGCCGGGGGGCATCGCGTTGCTGATGTCGACGCCGCGCTTCGCGTAGTCCTTGATGCGGATCTCCCGCAGGTCGTACGTCTGCTGGAAGTAGATCGGATTCTGGTCGCCCGACGCTCCGGTGGACCAGACGGCGACGACACTGCCGCCGAAAGCGTCTTCGATGTAACGTTCGCTCGCCCCGGGGATGTCGCCGCTGATCTGATCGAGCTGACCCGCAATCACGCCGTGCACGGCGTAGTTGAAGTAGACCGCCAGGGGTTCGCCGCCCAGGCTCTCGAATTTCAGCACCGCGACCGTCTTGTCCGACGGCCCTTCGCGGTTGGGCCCCTCCCACCACTTTCCCGTCTTCGGATCCGTAATCTGCCGGTTGACGTTGATGTAGGACTCCCCGGTCCCGTAGCCCACCCGCGCGGGCACGAGCTTCTGCTGCGCGAGCTTCGCGGCCTCCACGATCTTCCCGGCGTAGTCGGCCGCCGGCGGTCCCGGCACGCTGTGCGTGTGCGTCGCGGTCAACAGAACGTTGGCCGGCGGAATGTGAAGCTCGGCCTCGATCTGCCGCGTGACCGCCTGCCAGATGCCGTCCGGGATCATGCCGGCGTCGACGGTAATCAGCGCGGCCCTGTCCGCGCCGCTCTCGAGCACGATGGCTCTCGCGTACACACGATCGAGCACGCCAAGGTAGTTCCTCGGGAGCTCGGAGCCGGCCGGCGTCACGTCCACCTTCGCCGCACCGGCGCGAAGCGGCGAGGCACGGCGACCGTCCTGCCCGGCGCCGGCTCGAGAAATCGCCAGCGTCGCCGCGATGGTCCCGACGAGAATCGCAAGACGGGCCGTCATCGCTGATCCCTCCTACCGTCGGAAGATGGAGACGTCGATCGCCGCCGCCATGGCGGCATTGCCGGCATCGTTTGGATGCACATGATCGCCGGGGTCAAACTCCGCACGGAGCCTGCCGGGACGGCTCGCGTCGCGCACCGCCGCGTCGAAGTCGATGACGGCGTCATAGGCGTTGCCGGTCCGAATCCATCGATTCACGGCTTGACGAATGCTTTCGCCGGCCTCGGTATAGGTATTGACGCCCTCCACCGGCATGATCGTCGCGCCGGCCACCTTGATGCCGTGGCGATGCGCGCGGTCGATGAGCTGTCGAAGTCCCTGGATCAGATCCTCGGCGCTCACCGCCTCGGTCGGCGCCGCGCCCGGCACGGCCGGAAACGTGATGTCGTTGATCCCGAGCAGCACGGTCATCCAGCGCACCCCGGCGTGGCCCAGGACGTCGCGATCGAATCGCGCCAGCGCGCTGACGCCGAAGCCGGGACGCAGCAACCGGTTGCCCGACAGCCCCGCGTTGATCACACTGCGCGCGCCGGCAACGCGTTGCGCCGAGAGCTTCGCCGCGAGCAGCGACGGCCAGGCGCGGTCGCCGTCCAGGGTCGCGCCGACACCGTCCGTAATCGAGTCGCCAAATGCGACGACGGCTCCGGTATCGCCCGCGGTCAGAACATCGATGCTCGCCAGCCACAGGTACGCCGTCGTCGTCGCCGTGGGGGTCAGCAGAGCCGCGCCCGTGGCATCCCCGCTGGCGATGTACGCGGTGTGCATGCCGTCGGGATGCACCGTCGGGGCGCCGGTGTCCTGCGGCAGATAGAGCGACACGGCGAGATCGGCAAGAGCCGGTACTGCGAGATCGACCGGATCGCTGACGACCATCGTGCCTGGCGGCACGACCGTCGAGGTCTGGCCCCCAAACGTCAGCGCGCGATCCGAGGCGGGCACGATCGCCGCCGTCTTCGCGCGGAGCGCGACATGCGCCCCGCCGATCCGGAGGGGAGGCTTCTCGAGCTCGTTCGACAACGCGACACGGACCCGTCGTCCCCCGAGACTCGTGTGCGCGATCATGCGCACGGTCTGGTCCTTCAGCGTCGCGGGCACACGGGCGGCTGGCGGGGGCTGTACGATCTCGCCGTTGCCAAACGGCAGACGCGTCGGGGCCAGTTGCTGCGCCGTCGCCCACGTCGTCACCCAGTGCTCGGTCGCGAGCGATGAACTGGATGGCGCGCGAGGCCCAGTGGGCGGCTGTTGCCTGAACAGCAGCGGCGCGGATTCGTGCAGGAGGTTTCGCCAGACACTGAAGACGTGACCGCCCGGGTAATCCGCCCAGCGTGCATTGATGCCGCGCCCCTGCAGCAACTGGACGATGCGCTGCCCGGGCGCGCGCATGCCGGTCTCCTGCTGGCCGCTTCCAAGAAACAGAAGCTGAAGGGTGTCTTTCCTTGCCGTCGCGTCGGCGATCAGTTGACGCCACGGCGTCTGCGTCTCGATGGGATCGGCCGGCGGCTGCGGGCCCAGCGCGCCGAACCCGCCGCTGTACGCCAGGACCGCGCCAAAGCGCTCGGGGTGGGCGAGTCCGATCTCGACGCTCTGGAACCCGCCCATCGAGAGGCCGCCGATCGCGCGATGTGCGGGATCGGCGAGCACGCGGTATCGCCGCTCCACGAGCGGGATGATCTGATCGAGCAGATCCCGGGTGAAGAGCGTGAAATTCAGCATCCCGGGATCGCCGTGGTGCGGCGGAACGATCACCAGCGGGCCGACCGACGCGCTCTGTACCGGGTGCCCGTGCGGCATCACGACGATCATCGGAGCCGCCTTGCCGTCCGCGATCAGGTTGTCGAGGATGATGTTCGCCCGGCCGTTCATCACCCAGCCGCTTTGCGTCTCACCGTTGCCGTGCAGCAGGTAATAGACGGGGTACCGATCGGTTGACGTGTCGTAGTCGGGTGGCGTGTAGACCCAGAGGTATCGGTCGACGCCCATCGCCGCCGATTGATAGAGCACCATCCGCACTTCGCCGTGCGGCACCGGCCGCGCGTCGAAGAACGCCGGATCGCTGCCAGGAACCTCGACAAAGCTCGAGTCTGCGGTTCCGGCGGCGCGCGGCATCTGGCTGGGGTTGGCGGGATCGGGCAGGTCGACGCCCTCGATCCTGAAGTTGTAGATCCAGATCTCCGGCGGAAGCGGGCCGACCGTGATGCTCCAGACGCCGTCGGGCTCCCTCGTCATCGCCTGCGGCGTCCTGCCCTGCAGCACTTCGCCGACGAGATCGACATGTGTTGCGCCCGGCGCGCGCAATCGAAAGGTGACACGCCCATCGGCGTGTACCTCGGGCGATCGCACCGGTCGTGGCGGCCCCTGCGCTGCGACGACCGCGGCGAGCGCCAGGGCCGCGGTTGCGGAACATGCGAGGTGACGGAGGTTGCGCAACGCGAGGCGGATCTGTATCAACCGCCGACGCACTTGTCAATGCGACTGGCGACACGAATCTCCGTACCTGTATTATCAGGTTCGTGGCTTCGAAGCCTGCTGAGTCCAAACACGCGCGGATCCGGCAGGCCCTGACCGATCAGATTGCCAGCGGCCGGTACGACGCCGGCCAGCGGCTCCCGAGCGAGGCCGAACTGGTCAAGGCCTTCGGCGTGTCGCGGCCGACCGTGAACCGCGTGCTGCGCGAACTTCAGCTCGCCGGCCTGATCGATCGGCGCGCCGGATCGGGCAGCTACCTGCGCGCGGACGCCGCGGCCCACGGTTACGTGTTCGGCCTGCTCATCCCCGAACTGGGACGCACGGAAATCTTCGAGCCGATCTGCCGCGGCATGGCTGACGCGCAGCACGGCGGCCAGCACGTGCTGCTCTGGGGCACGTCGCTGACGGAGGGGGCAGATATCGAGGAACAGGCCTCGCTGGCCTGCCGCCAGCTGGTGGCCAGGAAAGTCTCCGGCGTCTTCTTCGCGCCTCTCGAACTGACGCCTGAGAAGGACGCCATCAACCGCCGTATCGCGAACGTCCTCGATCGGGCGGGGATCCCGGTGGTGCTCCTCGATCGCGATCTGGTGCCGTATCCGGCGCGCAGCCACTACGACCTCGTGGGCATCGACAACCGGCGGGCCGGCTACGTGCTGACGAGACATCTGGTCGAGTGCGGCTGCCGCCGCGTGGCCTTCGTGGGACGTCCAGGCTCGGCGCCCACCGTCGACGCGCGCATCAGCGGATACAAGGAAGCCTTGAACGATGCGGGGCTCGTCCCGCACGTCTGCCGCATCGACCCGGCCGATCGCGTTCAGGTGAAAGACGCGCTGCGCAAGCCGCGTCCGGACGGCGTCGTGTGCGCCAACGACTTCACCGCCGCGCAGCTGCTCCGAACGCTCGACCCCCTCAAGGTATCGGTCCCGCGCGATGTCCGGCTGGTCGGCGTGGACGACGTGAAGTACGCGAGCCTGCTGCCCGTCCCGTTGACCACGGTCCACCAGCCGTGCGCGGATCTCGGGACGATGGCGATCGCCGCCATGCTCGAGCGGCTGAGTCGTCCGAAGATGCCCCCGCGCGACGTGCTGCTCGACTTCCGTCTCGTCGTGCGTGCGTCCTGCGGATCGCGCGATCGTTGACAGCCACCCACGGCGCTGCTACCGTGCCCGCCGGCCCGCGTGGAGAACATCGTCTCGAACAATCTGTCTATACAGCATGTGCCTGAGCGGCAGCTGATCCCTGCCCGCGCCCTCGTCGTGGGCGAAGTGCTCTGGGACGTGTTTCCCGACGCGAGTCGCCTTGGCGGCGCACCGCTGAATTTCGCAGTCCACCTCAGGCGGCTCGGTCACGTGCCGCGGATCGTGAGCGCCGTCGGACAGGACGCGAGAGGCGAAACCGCCGCCGCTGCGATCGCGTCGTTCGGGCTGGATACGACGTTCCTTCAGTCGTCGGACCATTTCCGCACCGGCACGGCGTCGGTGAGCCTCGGAACCGACGACGCCACGTCTTTTGAGATCGAGCGGCCGGCCGCCTACGATGCCGTGCAGATCTCGGACGCCCTGCTCGCGCAGATCGTGGACTGGAAGCCGTCGTGGTGCTACTTCGGCACGCTGTTCCCCTCGCGCGAAAACGGCCGGCACGTGCTCCGGCAACTCCTGGCTGCGCTGCCCGAAGCCCGTCGTTTCTATGACGTCAACCTGCGACCCGGCTTCGAGTCGCTGGAGCTCACCTGCGACCTGCTGAACCGCGCCGACGTCGTGAAAGTGAACGAGCGGGAGCTGAGGCAGGTGTGCGACTGGCTGGGGCTGCCTGCAGACCTCGAAGGTTTCTGCCGCGACGGCGCGGCGCGCTTCGGCTGGCAGGCGGCGTGCGTGACGCTCGGCGCACGCGGCTGCGTCCTGCTCGCGGGTGACGAATACGTCGAAGCCGCCGGTGTTCCCGTCGCGGTGGCCGACACCGTGGGCGCCGGCGACGCCTTCGCCGCCGCCTTCATGCACGGGCTCGTCGCCGGCTGGCCGGCGACGGCCATTGCCGAGTTCGCAAATCGTACCGGCGCCGAGGTCGTGAGCGCGAGGGGCGCGATTCCGGACCGATGAAGAACCAGGCGCAGCTCATCGCCTACGCTGACCGGCTGCCAGGCGGCACGTTCCCCGATCTGCAGCGCCTGCTCGACGGACCGCTGAAGGGCGCGTTTGGCGGCGTACACGTCCTGCCGTTCTTCCATCCCATCGACGGCGCCGACGCCGGCTTCGATCCGATCGACCACACCCAGGTCGATCCGCGGCTGGGAACCTGGGACGACGTCGCGGCCCTCGCCGGGTGCGTGGACCTGATGGCGGACGTGATCGTCAATCACATTTCCCGCCACTCTCCGCAATTCGCCGACTGGGACCGAAGGGGCGACGACTCTCCATACGCCGGCCTGTTCCTCACGTTCTCACGCATCTTTCCTCATGGCGCGTACGACTCCGACCTGCTCGCGCTGAACACTCCGCGCCAGACGCTCCCGTTCACCCGTCACACGAACGCGCGCGGAGAGCCGATCCTCCTGTGGACCACCTTCACGAGCGATCAGATCGACATCGACGTCGGGGATCCCGCGGGACGCCGCTACCTGACCGACGTCCTCACCCGCCTTCACGCGGCCAGGGTCCGGGCGATCCGTCTCGATGCGATCGGATACGCGATCAAGCAGGCAGGCACGAGCTGCTTCATGCTTCCGGAGACGCGCGCCTTCATCGCCGACCTCACGGCGCAGGCCCACGCGCTGGACATGGAGGTGCTGGTGGAAGTGCACGGGCACTACCAGGCGCAGCTCGACGTCGCACGGGAGGTTGACTGGGTGTACGACTTCGCGCTGCCGCCGCTTGTCTTGCACGCGCTCTACACGGGTGACTCGACGCCGCTGAGGCGATGGATTGAGCTGCGTCCGGACAACGCGATCACGGTGCTCGACACGCACGACGGCATCGGCGTGGCGGATGTCGCCGCCGACCGCGACAGCCGCGCGCCTGGACTGCTGTCCCGGAACGCGATCGACGCGCTCGTCGAAACGATCCACCTGCGGAGCCGCGGCGAGAGCAGGCTGGCCAGCGGCGGCGCCGCGCGCAACCTCGACACGTCCCAGATCAACTGCACCTTCTACGACGCGCTCGGCCGCCGCGATACCGAGTATCTCGTCGCGCGAGCCATTCAGTGTTTTCTGCCGGGAATCCCACAGATCTATTACGTCGGGGCGCTGGCCGGCACCAACGATCTCGACCTGCTGCGCCGCACGGGCGAGGGAAGGGACATCAACCGGCACTACTACACGACGAACGAACTACAGGGCGCGCTGGCGCAGCCGATCGTGCAATCGCTGGTCTCGCTGCTGCGAATCCGTAACGCGCATACCGCGTTTCAGGGCGCGTTTCATTTCGACTCGGCCGACCCGACGCGGCTCACGCTCGCCTGGGCAAATGGCGCGGCGTTCGCGCGGCTCGACGTCGATTTCCCGGAGATGCGCGCTACGGTCACCTGCTCGGCCAACGGACCTGATGCAGCGGATCTCGCCTGGTGCTCGGGCCCTGCCACCAACTTCGCCGGGCGCCGCCAGTGAGTCAGAGGAATCTCGCCCTGGTCAAGACGCTGACCTACGCGATGTTCGCGATGTTCGCGATGACGACCGATTCGGTCGGCCTCATCATTCCGGAAATCGTCAGGACCTTCCGGCTGACGCTGACGGCGGCCGGGACGTTCCAGTACGCGACGATGGCGGGCATTGCCGTGGCGGGTCTGGGTCTGGGCACGCTCGCCGATCGGCTGGGACGCCGGCGAACGATCGTCATCGGGCTCACCGCCTTCGCGGCCGCGTCCTTCCTGTTTGCCGCCGGCGACACCTTTCCATTCTTCGTCGTTCTCATGGGCGTCTCGGGGCTCGCCATCGGGGTCTTCAAGACCGGCGCGCTCGCGCTCGTCGGCGACATCTCGACGTCCACCACGGAACATACGTCGATCATGAACACGGTCGAGGGCTTCTTCAGTGTCGGCTCGATCGTCGGCCCTGCCGTCCTTGCCTATCTCCTGGCGCACGGCGTGTCGTGGCAGCGCCTGTACGTCATCGCCGGGGCGATGTGCGCCGTGCTCATCGTGACGGCGCTGTCGGTGACCTATCCGGCCTCTGCCGGCAGCGTCGAGCCTCGCGGCGATCGCAGCGGAACGCTGGCGGCCCTCAAGAGCCCGTACGTGCTGGCGTTTTCTGCCGGCGTCTTTCTGTACGTCGGCGTCGAAGCGGCAATCTATGTCTGGATGCCGACGCTGATGGCGGGTTACCGAGGAGACGCCACCTGGCTGGCGGCGTACGGCATCTCGATCTTTTTCGCGCTGCGTGCCGCCGGACGATTCGTGGGTGCGTGGATGCTGTTGCGGTGGCCGTGGCAGTCGGCGGTCGCGATTCTGAGCGGCGGCATCCTGGCCTGTTTTGCGCTGAGCGTGGCTGGAGGGGTGGAATGGGCAGTGTATCTCCTGCCCGCTTCCGGACTGTTCATGGCGGTGATCTATCCGACGCTCAACTCGAAGGGCATCAGCTGCGTGCCGAAGGACGAACATGGCGCGGCTGCGGGCGTCATCCTCTTCTTTACCTGCGTGTCCGCGGTGATCGCGCCGCTCGCGATGGGAGTGTTGAGCGACGTCACGGGACAGATCGTCTACGGGTTCTGGCTGGCGACGGGGCTTGCGGCACTCCTGTTCGCCGGACTCCTCCTGAACTGGCTGGCGAACCCGACGCGGAACGTCCTCGCGGGAGTCGATGCGACCGACTACCGGCAACAACCTTCTGGGTAACCCTTCTGCCGATGGACCTGCATCGTTTCGATTTGAACCTGCTCGTCACGCTCGACGCGCTCCTGAGCGAGAAGAACGTCACGCGCGCAGGCATCCGGATGAACCTCAGCCAGTCGGCGATGAGCGGCGCGCTCGCGCGGCTTCGGGACGCCTTTCAGGACGAGCTCCTCGTGCAGATGGGCCGCCGGATGGTGCTGACGCCGCTGGCCGAAGACCTCGTCCAGCCGGTACGCGACGTCCTGCTGCACATTCAGGCGACGATCGCGACCATACCCCGCTTCGACCCGGTCCGTTCGTCTCGGCATTTCTCGATCGCCGTGTCCGACTACGTGATCAGCGTCCTGATGGTGGACTTCCTGCGGGAAATCAAACGCCAGTCGCCGGCGATCACATTCGAACTTCGACCGGTCGGAAGGCGGGCCACTGAAGACCTCGAATCGGGCGAACTCGATTTCCTCATCGCGCCGGAACCGTTCGTCTCGGCCGTCCATCCGAAGGAGGTCCTCTTTCAAGACACGCATACGTGCGTCGCGTGGGAGAAGAACCGTCACCTTGGCGCGACGATCTCGGTCGCCCAATATCTTTCGCTGGGGCACGTGATCGTGCACGTCGGAGAGCTCGGCTCGGCGAACTACGACGAACGCGTGCTGCGCGAGCTGAATTACAAACGGAACATCGAAATCGTGACGCCGAGCTTCGATCTCGCGCCTCAGCTCGTGATCGGCACCGATCGTATCGCCACCGTCGCCACACGGCTGGCGTGCAAGTACGCGGCGCTCCTCCCGATCAAGCTGCTGGCAGTACCGGTGGACATCCCGCCACTGATCGAGGTCCTGCAGTGGCACCGGGCGCACGATCAGGATCCCGCGCACAAGTGGTTGCGTGCGCAGTTGAAACAGAGCGTGGCAGCCGCGTTCGGTCGTCGACGCCTCGCCGCGGCGCATCGGCGTCGTGGTGGCCGATAGCGTCGATCCGCACACCCCCAGGGCGTCTACCGGAGCTGCTTCGAGAACCGCTCCCCTTCCGCGCAGATTTCGTCAATCAGCTCGGTATCCGCCGCGAATTGCTGCCGCAGCGTCACCGTCCACGGTTTCGTATAGGCTTTCGGGTCGTCAACCGTGACGTCGATTTCAAGGTGTCCGAAATCAGGCCGCCGGATCCGCTCGCGGAGGCGCGCGGCTTCGGTGATGACGCTGCCGTCCCAGTCGATCCAGAGGTCGTCACGAAAGCCCAGCGAATCGATCACCAGCGCGTCGCCCTCCCACCTGGCCGAGGAATAGCCCTGCCACGACGGGTTCGGATCTTTCGGCAACGCACGGCCATCCGAGAACACCTGGCGGTAGACTCCGTTGTACTCGTTCAGCATCACGAGCACGTCAGGCGTCTGGATGAACTTGAGATAGTGCGGCAGCCCATACGCACGGAGAAAGAGATCGGGCAGGCAGCGGATGTGCGGATCATCGAGCGCCTGGTTGGCCGTCCGCTGCTGCACCAGCGCCGCGAGCCACGGCTGGTACGGCAGCCCGTCAGGCATATCGATGCCCATGTTGATGCTCTGCCGTGAGAAGGTGGCCTGACGAACCGGACACTTCAACGAGGGAGGAATGAGGGTGCGAAGTTCATTGAGCGGCACCGTGCCCCGGATGACGCAGGCAGGCTCCGCCGTCATCCACACGCCCGACAGATCCGGCCTGCCGTCTGCCAGACGCGGTGCCGCGGCCGAGAGATCGACTTTCCCGTCCGCCGTGCGCGGCGCCCGCGGGCTCGGCTGGGTGAACCACTGCGCATCGAGCGGCGCGAGCGTTCCGGCGACGACGGCCGCCGCCGCTGCGCTCATCACTGGCCTCAACCATCGATTCACGAAACCCTCCACCCAGCGTCAATTTACCGATCGAACTGCGCTACAGACTCGCACAGCTGCCGGCCAGGCCCGTATCGGATCACGCGATGGAAGCCATCGCCAGCCACGATACTTGACCCGCGGACGGCCATGCTGAAGGATTTCGCGCAAGGGAGAATCGCATGAACAAGACAGTCGCTGCGGGGTCGGTCGCGATGGCGATCTGCTCGGCGATCACGATCGGGGTTGCGGGCCAGGGGACCGCTCAGGGACTGCAGCTCGTGGCGCAGGCGGCCGAGGCGCTCGGCGGTCGCGAGCGCGTGATGGCCATGAAGACGCTGCAGATCCTCGGCGACGGTGAGCTGGCGTACTTCGACGGCGGCGGCAACATCACGGGCGATCCCGCGGCGCCCCAGAAATGGCAGAAGCTGTTCGAGTACCAGCGGACGTTCGACCTCGAGCACGGGCGCACCCGTGTCGAGCAGCGCCTGAGGATGGACTTTCCCTTTGCTTCGACCGCGGGGCAGCTTGGCCTCAATCGTACCAGCGAGACCCTGGACGGTGACATCGCGTACAACGTCGGCGGCGGATTCCTGGCGGCACCCGAGACGGGCACGCCGCCGCCCCAGCCGGCTGGCGCCGCCGCCGCGCGGCAGCGCCGGGTCGAAATGCTCGCCCATCCGATCACGATCGTGCGCGCCGGGCTCGATCCGGCGACCAAGCTCTCGAACCTGCGCAGCCAGGGAGACCTGCGGCTCGTGGACATCACGGTCCGCCAGGGCGACACGCTGACCCTCGCCGTCAACGCGACGTCACATCTTCCCGTCTGGGTCAGCTACGTCGGACCGCACGTCAACCTTGGCGACGTGACCTTTCGAACGGCGTTCGTGGGCTACGAGCCGGAGAAGGGCATTCAGCTGCCGACGTCGTTTGCGACGACCATCGACTGGCGCAACGTGGTGCACAGCAAGCTCCACATCGATCGCAACATCGTCGACGGCGTCATCGACGATTTGACCGCGCCGGCGTCGGTGCGCTCGGCTGCGCGGGCCCAGGGCGGGCCAGGCGCGGGGGCCGCCAATCTGCAGCCGATCAAGGCCGCCGATCACGTCTGGTTCATGAACGGCAACAGCTTCTTCGAATTCGACGACCACATCACGATGGTCGAGGCGAACCGCCCGGACGCGGCGCTCGAGGCGATTCTGAAGGTGGTCAACGCGCTCGTCCCGGGGAAGCGCGTGACGCAGGTGATTCAGACCCACCACCACTTCGATCACAGCGTGGGACTCCGCGCAGCGGTCGCGCAGGACCTGACGGTCATCTCGCGTCGGGGAAACGAGGCGATCTTCCGTGAAATGACCTCACGCCCGGCGAAGCTGTTTCCGGACGCTCTCGGCCGGAACCCGAAGCCGTTGAAGTTCATCGCCGTCGACGATCACCTCACGCTGAAGGATTCGACGAACCAACTCGAGATCTACCATCTCGTCGGCAACTATCACATGGCCGACGGCGTCATCGTGTACGCGCCGGCGTCGCGGCTCCTCGCCGAAGCCGATCAGACGACCCAGAACTGGGATTTCAACTGGTGGGCCGACAGCCTGATGAACAACATCGACTACCGCGGGATCAAGGTGGACACCGTCCTCGCGGTGCACGGTCAGAAACCACTCCCGCTGGCGGAAGTCGTCTCGGCCATCGAACGGCAGGTGCGGAACACGCAGGCGTTCTGTCGCCGGGCAGCGGAGGCGCGATTCTTTCAGCCGGGCTGCCCGCTTCAGTACAACCGGCCGCTCCCCGCGGCATCGAATTGATGGCGCTCAATCGCAGGGGTTTCGCGAAATCGCTGGGCGGCGTCGTCGGTGCCGTGCTTGCGGGCGCGTCTGCACGAGCGTCGGCCCAGGCGCCGGCCGCCGCGGGTGGAGCACGCGCCGCCGGCCGGCTCGCACCTGCGAAGGTGACGCGCATCCGGCTCTTCTACCCGCCGAATTACGATCGCAACGGGCCGCAGGCGTTCCCTCAAAGCAACATGGTTGTCCTCGTCGATACCGATGCCGGGATCACCGGAGTCGGCCAGGGCGGATCCCCCGACACCGTCCGCAACGTCGCGCGCAGCGTGATCGGCCGGAACGCGTTCGATACCGAGATGATCTGGCAGGGCGCGTTCATGGACGGCTTCTACTCGCCCGGCAAGGAGCGCCTCCACGCGCTTGGCGCAATCGATCTGGCCCTGTGGGACATCAAGGGCAAAGCGCTCGGTGCGCCGTTACACCAGATGTTCGGCGGCAAGGCGCGCGAACACATCGAGCTGTACGCGACCTCCGGCCTGCCGCCGGGGCTCGTGCCGCCGGCGGAAGCGGCCGCCATGACGCTCCGGGAGCGCGCGGCGCGAACGATGGCCGCGGGTTATCGCGTGTTCCGGGTGGACAGCGACATCATTCCCAACCCCGGCGGCCCGGCCGGAGCACGCCGCGGCTCGGCCCAGGGCGCCACCTTCGATTCGCGATCACACATCCGCCTGATCGCCGAGGCGGCGGCGCAAATGCGCGAGGGGGTCGGCCCGGACGGCAACTGGATGATCGACCTGCATCAGAAGTTCGACTTCCATGAAGCTGTCGAGGTCTGCCGCCTCCTCGAGCCGCATCGCCCGTTCATCGTCGAAGATCCGCTGCGCGAGGAGCAATTCCGGACGCAGCTGCCGAAGCTGAGGATGATGACGTCGGTGCCGCTGGCGCCCGGTGAGGAGTGGGGGACGCGTGCGGACTTCAGCCCGCTCGTCGAACAGCGCGACATCGACTTCGCGCGTGTGTCGCTGCCGAATGTCGGCGGCATCACGGAGATGTTGAAGATCATGGCGGTGTGCGACACGCACCGCGTCGGCATCGTTCCGCATTTCACCGGCCCGATCGCCACCGCCGGCCACATGCATGCGATGATGGCGTTCCCCGGGCAAGTGCTGATGGAATACAACCAGGGCGAGCGTCCCGTACCTTACCTTCCGGAGTTCCGCGAGTGCCGGAACGGCAAGGTCTGGCCCAACGATCGGCCCGGGCTTGGCGTGACCGTGGATGAACGGCAGCTCACCTTCGTCG
>Ga0105242_10001175_pt1 | contig 20607 bp, 15 predicted proteins | sample KBSM24metaG_FD_81521 | JGI IMG/M metagenome (GOLD analysis project Ga0105242, IMG submission 81521) | Miscanthus rhizosphere microbial communities from Kellogg Biological Station, Michigan, USA - KBS M2-4 metaG | ecosystem: Host-associated > Plants > Roots > Rhizosphere > Soil | place... | reverse complement strand
GCGGGTGGGGCCAGGCGGCAAGGCGTATGGTCTGGAGATGACGGATGAGATGCTGGCTCTGGCGCGCGCGAATCAGCGCCAGGCCGGTGTCGAGAACGTCGAGTTTCTGAAGGGCGAGATCGAGAACATCCCGCTGCCGGATAACTCGGTGGACGTCATCATCTCAAACTGCGTCGTCAACCTGAGCGCCGATAAGGACCGGGTTCTCCGCGAGGCGTTTCGGGTGCTGAAGCCCGGTGGGCGGTTTGCCGTTTCCGATGTCGTCACGCGCGGCGAGATGCTGCCGGAGATTCGGAGCAGCATTCTCATGTGGGTTGGCTGCGTCGCCGGGGCGCTCGAACAGAATCAATACAAGGACAAGCTGGCTGCGGCCGGCTTTGCGCAGATCGACATCGAGCCGACGCGTATCTATCGCACGGAAGACGCGCGCGCGTTTCTCACCGGCGAAGGGATCGACGTGGACGCCATCGCGCCGCAGGTGGATGGCAAGTTTATGTCGGCTTTCATCCGCGCTGTGAAGCCTATCGCGTGCTGCGGTCCCGGATGTTGTTCCTGAGTTTACTGAACGCCGCTGCCAGGCCGGATCGCGTTGTAGACGCCGGGCATGTACGGGTCAGTCGTAGGAGGAGGCGCCTGGATCAAAGGAACTCCGGTCTGGAAGAACACCGGCATGGAGGCCGACGATTGCGTTGGGTTAAATCGAAAAGCAATCATCGATAGGTTGCCCGTCGCGGAGTAGAATTCGGCCAATCCCAGGTGCCCTAAAATCTGCGGAAACTGCTGCGACAAGACGAAGGTCATGTGGCCCATGGCGGGCACGGTGGGGAGCGCGTCGATGGAGATCAAGCCATCGGTAGTCTGGAAGCCAACGCTGACAGATTGGGCGGTCGCGGTGGGGTTCACAATCGCGATGGCGGACACAAAACCGGCATGATCGTCGTAAGGCACAAGAATACGGTTGGTCGCGTTGACCGCGGGTGCGGTCGAATCCTGATCCTGGTGCCCCGGCACGCGGTTCGTGAAGATGGTGTAGGCCACGATGCCGGCGTCGGCGTGTAGTTCGGCCCACCCTTGCGTCAGTGTCGTCGCGGTGCCCGGCGTATGCAGAAACATCGACGAACCGCTGATTAATGTCAAGCCGGTGGTCGAGCTGGTTTCGAGGAACGCCGGAGTCCACGCTTGGGTGTTGCCTCCGCTAGTGTCGCTATGAAAGATCAAAGTGGCGGTTGCCGTAGTGGTGGAGCTGTTGGTAAGCACGATGGTCGATTGCCAACCTCCGCCGTCGACTACGTCTGGGATGACAAGGGATTGAGCGGACTGCCCGAAAGCAGGCAGTCCGATGAGCAGAACACTAATGGCCGCTGAAGCTATGTGTTTCATGCCCCAGTATGCGCGCAGCCAGCGCGCCGAGTTGTTATCGAGTTGTGAAATGTTTGTGAATTCGATCAGCCCTTCAGCCGGGGCAGAATCCGCAGGGCGTTGCCGCGTTCGATGGCTAGCAGGTCCTGGGGCGGGAAGTGCTGGGCGCTCAGACCGTCGTTCTCTTCGGCGGCGGTGCGATAGGGGTAATCGGTGCCATATACGATCTGCGAGATGGGCGCCAACTTCAACAGGGCGGCCAGCGCGCCGGCGTGATTGGCTTGCGCGGTGTCATAGTAGAACTTTTTCAGTTCGTACATGAGTCCTTTGGGGAGACGTTTGTCACGCTCCTTCATGTCGGCTTCCTGGCGGACGAAGCGGCTGAGCAGGAACGGCGTAGTGCCGCCGCCATGCGACAGAATCCAACGGATATCGGGATAGCGCGCGGCCGTGCCGCTGAACAGCAGGCTGGCAGTGGTGCGGGTGGTGTCGGTAGCCCACTCGATGGTGCCCGGGCCTACCTCGTCCTTGATGTTGGTGCAACAAGTGGGCGTGTTGGGATGCGTGTAGACCACTACTTTCCGGCGGTTCAGCTCTTCCCACACGGGGGCGAAGGAGGCGTCGCCCAGCCAGCGGTCCCCGTAATTCGTCATCAAGCCGATGCCGTCGGCCTTCAGGGTGTCGAGCGCGTACTCGACCTCGCGCAGGCTGCCTTCGATGTCGGGCAGCGGTAAAGCGGCGAAGAGTCCGAAGCGGCCGGGGGATTCCTGACTCATTTTGGCTCCGTAATCGTTGATGATACGGGCCAAGTTGCGGGACTGCGCGGCGTCTCCGAACCATATACCAGGAGGACTGACGGAGAGAACCGAGGTTTGAATGCCGCCCTTGTCCATTTCGGCCAGCGACTGTTCGGTGGTCCAGGCAGTCAGGTTCCCGGCGCCGATGGAGGCGATGGTGCTGCGGTAATTGGGCGGGAAGAGGTGATGATGGATGTCGATGCGGTGGGGCCGTACGCGCAGTCCTTGCGCATGGAGGAGCGGGCGGGTGAGGGCGCTGATCCCTAACCCGGCGAGACCGGCGAGGAATGTCCGCCGAGGGTAATCGTGCTGCGAAATTCGATGACTCATGAGGCGCTCCTTCACGGCCCGGAAGACCGTATAACAGTCTACGCCTGTGAAGGGGCAAGATGCTTTCGCTGACAACGCTAATCCCGTATAATCGCTGCAGGCTTAGGGTATCGCTTTCGCATGGCGAAATGCTGTTACCGGCCTTTGGAAAGGGAGGCGGCATGTTGGTCCGATCCACATTGCTTTTGACAGTGCTGGCGGCGGCTGGCGCTGCGGCTGCCACTGCTGATGCGGGACTGGCCGATGCGGCCAAGAACCAGGATCAGAAGACGATTCAGTCGCTGCTGAGCCAGCACGCCGACGTCAATGCACGCTCCGACGACAGTTCGACGGCGCTGCTCTGGGCCGCGCATTGGAACGATCTCAATACGGCTGGCCTGCTGCTTCGCGCAGGCGCGGACGCCAATGCGGCCAACGATTTTCGTATGACGCCACTGTCGCAGGCCTGTGTGAACGGCGGCGCCCCGTTAGTAGAGTTGCTGTTGAAGTCGGGCGCCAATCCAAACCTGGCGATCGCCACAGGCGAAACTCCGCTCATGACCTGCGCGAAGAGCGGCAACGTGGAAGCGGTGCGCACGCTGATCTCGCACGACGCCGCGATCAACGCCAAGGAGCCGGTGCAGAATCAGACCGCACTGATGTGGGCCGCGGCGGAGCAGCATCCTGCGGTGGTGAAGGCACTGATTGAGGCGCATGCCGACTTGCAGGCGCATAGCAAGAAGGGCTACACCGCGCTCCATTTCGCGGCGCGGGTGGGCGATCAGGAGAGCGTCCGCTTGTTGCTCGCAGCCGGAGTGAATGTAAACCTGCGCACGCAGCCGGAGGTTGCCGATACGGAGCCGGGCGCGGAGACGCTAGTGGCGGGGCGAGGGCGCAGCCGAGTCCGCGGTGGATCATTTTACCGGAAGAATGCGTCGACGGCGGGCTACACTCCGCTGTTAGTTGCCACGGTGCGCGGCGAGGTCGCGACAGCGCTGTTCCTGCTGGATCAAGGAGCGGACCCCAACGTCTTGGATGCGGGCTTCACGCCGCTGCATTGGGCGTCCACCACCTGGGAAGGCTTCACCGCCAACCCGGTATACGGATTCGAAAACCCGATGGCTGGCATTCCCGACCGGCAAGTCAAACTGCAGTTCGTGAAGGCTCTGCTGGCGCATGGCGCGAATCCCAACGCGCGCATGACCAAAACGCAGCCGACGTTCGCCAGCGGGTTCCTGGATGCCGTTGGCGCGACGCCTTTCTTGCTCGCGAGCTCGGTGGATGACCTCGAAATGATGAAGCTGCTACTGGCGGCGGGCGCCGATCCGAAGATACCTACGGCAAGCAACACGACAGCGATCATGGCGGCGACGGCGCTCCATCACGGAGTGGGCGAGAGCCCCGTCACGGAGGCGCAGGCTCGCGAGGCGGTGAACTTTTTGTTGGGTCTGGGCCTGGACGCGAAGGGCGCGACGATGACCGGCGAGAACGCCCTGTTTGGTCCCGCCTATCGCGGGTGGAATACGCTGCTCGGGCAGCTGATCGATCTTGGGGTTGACGTGAATGCAGTCAGCAAGGCCGGCGTTACGCCGTGGCTCGCGGCCAACGGTCAAGGCGACCGGCTCGGTGGGGTGCTTTATAACAAAGAGGGCGCGGACCTACTGCTCAAGCATGGCGCCGATCCTAAGCTTGGCCATCCTTGCGAGGCGCAGAACGAGTGCGGCGAGTAATGCTTAGGGCTCTACCAATCCTCTTGATCGCTGGTGTTGCTTACGGTTTTCAGGCGCCCGCCACTCCTGCGCGCGAGCTTGTTAGTAAGTATTGCGTCTCCTGCCATAACCAGAAGTTGAGGACCGCGAATCTGGTTTTGGATGATGCATCAAACTCGGCGGAGACGTGGGAGAAGGTCATCGTCAAATTGCGCAGCCGTTCCATGCCGCCTCCGGGAATCCGGCGGCCGGACAACGCAACCTATAATGCGGTGGCCGATTGGCTGGAGTCGGAACTCGACCGCGCGGCGGCGGCGCATGTGAACCCCGGCAGGACCGCCAGCCTCCACCGGCTCAATCGCACCGAGTACGCGAACGCGGTGCGCGATCTGATCGTGGTGGACGTGGATCCGCAGGCGATGTTGCCTCCCGACGAACAGGCGTTTGGATTCGATACCAACGCGGAAGCGCTGGCGATGCAGCCGGCGCTGTTAGATCGTTATGTAGCGGCAGCGGCGAACATTGCGCGGCGAGCCGTCGGCGATGCCAAGATGCCACCGGCGTTTGAGCGCTATGGCGCGATCCAGGGCAACTCGAATGAACAGACTTACCTGCGGCAGACGGAGCGTCTGACCGAAGACTTTCCACTGGGATCGCGCGGTGGGATCGCGGCGCGCCACTATTTTCCGGTCGACGGGGAATATGTTTTCAAGATCCGGCTGCAGAGGAGTTTTGACAGCGTGATCCGCGGCCTGAACGTGGCGAATCAGTTTGAGATTCGGGTGGACGGCAAGCGCGTCGGACAATTCACCATCGGTGGCGGAGGGGCCGCGTCCCAGCCGAAGAATTTTTTATATGACGGCGATGAGGCGCTGCAGGTGCGCGTCCCCGTAAAGGCCGGGCTGCGCCGGGTGGTCGCCACCATGCTTAAAGCCGAGGATGCCGCGGCAGAAGGCGCGGGTCCGGATCGCATTCCCACGTGGAGCCGCGAGTCTGACAACCCCGCAGCTCCAGCCGCCATCTCGTCGTTACTGGTCGGCGGACCGTATGACGGGAAAGTGCCGCAGGACTCGCCCAGCCGGCAACTCATTTTCGTCTGCCAGCCCAGCGGCGCCAGTGACGAGATGCCGTGCGCGACCAAGATCTTGTCGAGATTGGCACGGCGTGCGTACCGGCGGGCGGCGAGCAATGACGATGTGGAAACGCTGCTCGCTTTCTACAAACAGGCCCGAGCGGCTGGAGGATTTGACGACGGCATCCGCGCGGCGGTGGAGCGCGTGCTCGTCAGCCCCGATTTTCTATTTCGCATTGAGGCCGATCCCGCTGGCGTGACTCCAGGCCAGGCTTATCGAATTTCTGACGTGGAGCTGGCTTCGCGCCTATCGTTCGCACTGTGGAGCAGCATCCCGGATGATACACTGCTCGACGTTGCGATCAGCGGGAAATTGCGCGAGCCAGGGGTTCTCGAGCAGCAGGTCAAGCGTCTTCTGGCCGATCCGCGCGCGCGGACCTCGCTGGTGCAGAATTTCTTTGCAGAGTGGCTGCAGATCCGCAATGTGCGCCTACTCAATCCGGAGAGCACCAAGTTTCCCTGGTTCGACGACAATTTGCGCGCGGCGTTCGTCAAAGAGATCGAGTTGTTCCTCGACGCGCAGTTGAAAGAGGATCGCAGCATCGTCAGTCTGCTCACGTCGAATGAGACTTTTCTCAACGAGCAGTTGGCGCGCCATTACGGAATTCCTAATGTCTATGGGAGCCACTTCCGGCCGGTGACGCTCACCGATGAGAACCGTTTTGGATTGCTCGGCAAGGCGAGCGTGCTGGCTGTCACTTCGTATACTACGCGCACGTCGCCCACCATCCGCGGCAAGTGGCTGCTGGAAAATATTCTGGCCGCGCCGATGCCGGCTCCGCCTCCCAATATCCCTGCGCTGGAGGCCAGCAACAAGGATGGCAAGCCTCTCTCGGTGCGCGAAATGTTGGAAATGCATCGCGCCAATCCGGCGTGTGCCAGTTGCCACGCGCGCATGGACCCGCTGGGATTCAGCCTGGAGAATTTCGACGCCATCGGGCAATGGCGCACTACCGACGCGGGCAAGTCCATCAACGCATCGGGAGTGCTGCTCGACGGCACGCAAGTGACTGGACCGGCGGCGCTGCAGCATGCCCTGGTGGCGCAGAAGCAGCAGTTCGTGCGGGCGGTGACTGAGAAGCTGCTCACCTATTCGCTCGGCCGGGGACTTGAATATTACGACGCTCCCGCCATCCGCGGGATTGTGCGCGGCGCTGCCGCCGATGATTATCGCTGGTCGTCGGTGGTTTTAGGCATCGTGGAGAGCGCGCCGTTTCAGATGAGGAGGTCAGGTTCATGATCGTCACCAAGAAGTCGCTTTCGCGTCGCACGGTGCTGCGCGGGTTGGGTACAGCCGTTGCGTTACCCTTGCTCGACGCGATGATCCCGGCTTTCGCGGCTACGCCCGGTCCTGTGCGACGTCTGGGAGTCGTCTACCATCCCAATGGTGTCATCTACGATCAATGGCTGCCGACCGGTGCTGGCTCCGATTACAAACTCTCCCCCACGCTCGCGGGCCTCGAACCGTTCCGGGACAAACTGATCGTCGTCACGGGGCTGTACAGCGATGCGGCTGAGGCGCTTGGCGATGGCGGCGGCGACCACTCACGCGCCTCCGGCACTTATCTCACCGGCGTGCACGTGAAAAAATCGGATAGCGTTCTCGAAAACGGGATCTCCATGGACCAGATCGCCGCGAAGGCATTCGAGCGCGACACGCAACTCTCCTCGCTGCAATTGACAACGGACGATAACAGCCTGGTGGGATCCTGCGATCTGGGCTACAGTTGCGCGTACAGCAGCACGCTTTCCTGGCTCACGCCGACCCTGCCGCTGATGTCCGAAAACAATCCGCGTGTGCTGTTCGCGCGGATGTTTGGTTCGAGCGACAGCACCGATCCGCGCGTGCGCGCGGTCCGTCTCAAGCAGGATCGGAGCCTGCTCGATTCGGTCAACGACCGCGTCAATCAACTGCAACAGAAGCTCGGCCGGGCGGACAACCGGAAGGTGGACGACTATCTCACATCGCTTCGCGACGTGGAACGGCGAATCCAGAAAGCCGAAGAACAGAGCGCCAAACAGATGCCGGAGGTGGCTCAGCCCGCCGGCATTCCGGATAACTTCGAGCAGCACGTCAAACTGTTGTACGACTTGCAACTCCTCGCCTATCAATCGGACCTGACCCGCGTGATCACCTTCATGTACGGCCGCGAGCAGACCGGCAGGCCGTATCCGCAGATTGGCGTCCCGGAACCGCATCATCCCGTGACGCACCATCAGAACGACCCGGTGAAGATGGAGAAGTGCACGCGCATTCAGCGTTATCACATTGCGCTGTTCGCTGAGTATCTGGAAAAACTGCGCAACACGCCGGACGGCGATGGGTCACTGCTCGATCACGTGATCCTGCTGTATGGCGGCGGCATCAGCAATAGTGACCGGCACACGCACGGTCCACTGCCCACCCTTCTCCTAGGCGGAGGCGCCGGGGCGCTCAAAGGCGGCCGTCACCTGGTGTATCCGGAACACACGCCGCTGACGAATCTTCAACTGACACTGCTGAACAAGCTGGGCGTTCCGGCGGAGAAACTGGGCGACAGCAACGGACAATTCACGGAGCTGTCTGCGCTGTAGCTAGTCGGCGATCGCCTGCTCGACCAGCGTCTTCACCAACTCGCGATAGTGCCGGCGCACGGGGCCCGGCGTGTTAGCCAGAAACACCACCACCATTTCTTCCTTGGGGTCCACCCAGAACATGGTGCCTTGCGCTCCGCTCCACATGAATTCGCCAGGAGTCCCGGGAACGCCGGCCACGCCAGGCTGCGTCCGCACGGCTACGCCCAGACCGAAACCGAAGCCGTCCATGTGTTCGACGGGGAATTCATGGAGTCGCGAAACATCCACATTTGGGCCGAGCTGATTGGACGTCATATACTCCACGGTTTTGCGGCTGAGGAAGCGGGTGCCTTCAAAGGTTCCCTTGTTCAGCAGCATCTGTGCGAAGCGCACATAGTCGAGCGCCGTGCCCGAGGCGCAGCCACCGCCGCAGTCGTATTGCCACGGCGTCACCGGTAAGCGAAACGTTGAGGGACGGCCCGTGTCCGGATCGACGGGCAATGGCTTCGCGATACGCGCCTGTTTCGATGACGGAACCACGAAGCCGGTGTCGACCATGCCTAGCGGTCCGAGTAATCGCTCTTGCAGGAACTCGCCCAGCCGCTTCTTGGTGACGGCTTCCACCGCCAAGCCGGCTACGTCCAGGCCGTGGCTGTACTCCCACTGCGTGCCCGGTTGATAGTGAAGCGGCAGTTTGCCCAGCTCCTGTAGAAATTCCGCGCCGGATTGATTGGCTGCGCTCTTTAGTTTGGTCTCATACAGCTTGTGGAGAGGCGTGTCGCCGCGATTGCCGTAGCTGACGCCCGCCGTGTGGCGCAGCATGTCCTGCAGCGTAGGCTGGCGGTGTGCCGGTTCAATGCCGCGCGGGCCGGCCACTTTCATATCCTTCAACTCGGGCAGATAATTGCCGATCGGGTCATTCAAAAGCAGGTCGCCCTGTTCCGCGAGCATCAGCGCCGCCACCGCGACCATGGGCTTGGTCATTGACGCCAGCGCGAAGATGGCGTCTTTGGGCATCGGCGTACCAGCCGCTTTGTCCACGAAGCCAAACGATTCATAATAGGCGAGCTTACCTTTGCGCGCGATGGCAACGACAGCCCCGGGCATGCGCCCGTGATCGACATCCTGCTTGATCGCTTGTGCCAGACGTTCGAGTCGCGCGCTGGAGAGACCTACCGTTTCGGGCTTGGCAATAGGCGTTGAATCGGCCGCGGCAAACAGGCTCACGCTTGCAAGCAGAATCGTTACGAATTTCAGCATTTCTACACTCTACTACTAGCCCAGCGTCTGTTCCACGCCTTCGCCGCCGAGCAGACGCCGGTTTAGCGTTCCGCCGGCGAACAGCATCTCTTCGAGTGCTGCATCCACAGCTGGCTGCGCGAGGGCATTGCCGTGGGAAAATTCGATCTGAAACTGCGCACAGCGCCGCATCAATTCCTTGATAAATGCCGCACTGACGCCCTTAGTACGGCTGACGATCAGTTGCGTAAGCTCTGCGGAGATCTCCAGCCCGCGGGCATACAAATGGGTGAGCTTTGCGCGTCCCTCTTCGTCGGGCAGCGGGAACTCAATCGCTTGATCAATGCGGCCCGGCCGCGAAACCAGCGCCGGCTCGATCTGATCGGGACGATTGGTCGTCAGGATGAAGAGAACCTCGGCGTCCTCCCGCAGACCGTCCATCTCATTTAAGAGCTTGTTCAGCAGAACTTCCTCGCCGCCGCCGTGCATGTGCGTACGCTCGCGCGCAATAAGATCCACATCCTCAATCACCATCATGGAAGGCTGCAAAAAGCGGGCCAGCCTGAAATACTCATCGAGCAATCCCACCTGCTCCGCCGTTACCAGCAAGGTGGTATGGTTCGGTAGCTGCGCCAGATAGTGAATGGTGTAGGTTTTGCCAGTGCCCGGCGGGCCATAAAACAAGAGCCCTTTCCGCGCCTGAAACCTCAGGGATTTGAGCTGTTCGCGCACCTTCATGAATCCAGCCACATTGCGGTCGAGCGTCGCCAGAGTCTTGCGCGGCAGAATGACGTCGTCGCGATTGACTTTGGCCAGACGATGAACCTTCACCATGCTGCCGCCGCCCATGGGATCGATATGGCCCTCAAGCGAAATGATGCGTCCCCGGTAAGTTTGGCCCTTGCTGACCAGCAACTCGAGATCGCGGAATAATTCTTGCGAGAATTGAGCGCCCTGTTCACCCGCCGGGACGGCAATTTCAACTTGGACGCCCCGGTTGAGTCCAAAGCGGCCGCCTGGGACCATAATGATAGCGAACGGCAGATCCTTCTCGCGCGATAGCCATAAGCCGTTTTTTAAACAGCGTACCGGCACGGCCTCGCCCACGTCGATTTCGTCGTGTTGCAGCGGCCCGGCATCAATCGGGAAATGGTTACCTGCGAGGGTCTGCGCCAAGGTGGGCGGTTCGTGAGGGTTTGGGGAAAGGATGCCGAGCAGGGTTGTACCCGGGCGGCTGCGCAACAGATTCTCCAGGCCTGACTGGATGTCGACCCTGGCGGTGATGGGGAATTGGCGTCCGGCAGTGGCGATTTTACCCGCCGGCACGCCGAAGTGTTTCAGCAGCGACTTGCGAAGCGGCGATTCTCCAAAACCACGGTTACCGAAGGAGATAGCAAATCCCATCTAGCTTTATATGATATTCCAGAGCCTGCGTCCAGGCGCCGCTCCTGTGAGGCTACCGACATTGGGTGGTATGAGTCGATGGTGCGAACGGTGGGGGTCGAACCCACATGGCTGTTAACCGCTGGAACCTAAATCCAGTGCGTCTGCCAGTTCCGCCACGTTCGCCCAAATGGCTTGAACCAGTGTAACATCCAGCCCGCATACGCCCGGGCTTAAAGTCTTCAACCGCCGCGCCGAAAAGAGCAGAGGGCCGGCTTGGCCCGAGACAGGCGGAGATTGTGGTGGTTAAAATTCTGCGGGGCGGAGCGGAGCGGGACGCTTTGATCTCTAAGTTCGACGTGTCAAGAAGCAGCGGACTACTGGGGATCGTCGCGGGGTTAGCATCGCTCTGTGGCTGGTCGGTGCTGCCGTCCTATGTCATCCGGCATCTCTGGTTTATCTCACAAGTTCATCCCAACGCCGGGCTCGGATTCATCCTAGTCGGTTTCTCGCTGCGCCTGGCGCGCTACGATGGCGGCACCCCATGGGTGCATGGCGCCTGCAAGCTATTCCGGATTTCGGTGGGCCTTCTGGGATTGCTTTCGCTGGCCAACATCTGGTTCCACTGGAATTTGGGAATCGACAAATTCATTGTGCGCGATCCCACGGCGGTGATGCCCGGAGCGATGCCGCCCGCGGCTGCCCTGTGTTTCTATACTCTGGGTTGCGCGCTGGTCCTGTTGACCGCGGGGCGCAGTTTGCTATGCCAAATACTCAGCCTGGCGGTGACCACCATTACGACCGCCACCTTGATCGCCAGCAGTTACACCTGGCTCGCTCCTCAGGCACTCCCCGACTATCTCAGCATGCCCGCCGCTACGGCGGTGGTCTTACTGATTTTATCGCTGGGAGTCGTCAGTTCGAACGCGCACCATACGCTGCTGACCGTAATGACCAGCAACAGCGTGGGCGGGGCCATGGCGCGGCGTCTCTTGCCCGCGTCGCTATTAATCCCCATCGTGCTGGGTTTCCTGCGCCTGAAAGGGCAGGACGCGGGGTGGTTTGGGCCAGCCCTGGGTCTGGTGCTGCACGTGGTCGCGACCATGCTGCTGCTGGCTCTGTTTATCTGGTGGAACGCTTCGGCGCTCGATCGCATTGCGCGCGAGAACGGGCGTTTCGAGCATGCGGTACAAGATACGCAGGCGGCGCTGCTGGAGATCCTCCGTCACGTCAACAACGCCGCCTTCGCGCACGATCTCGCTGGCAATCTCACGTTTTTCAATGCCGCCGCCGAACGTTTGTTTGGAATGAACGCAGCCGAGGCGCTGCATCAAAATATCTACGCCGTGGTCACCCCGCAATCGGCGGCCAGCGTGCGTTCGATTTTGTCCAGCAGACTGATCGGCGGCGCGCGCCAGCCGGAGTCCTTGATTCTGCTGACCAGCGCCGGCGAACAGGAGTGCGCTGTTTTGACGATCCTGATGTGCGATCGCCATGGCAATCCGGCGGGTTTCTTCTCTCTGGTTTCCCCGCTGTTCACGGGCACCTCTGCGGAGGCATGTATCGTGGAGCCGCAACCAGATCCGGTCAGTGTAGCCTGAGGCGGCCCTCAAGGAACCGCAAGCGGCGCCGGTGAGAGCTTCGCGCAGTAGTGCCCCACCAGTTCCAGCAGCATGGACGCGGCCACTGGCTTTGAAAGGTAGTTATCCATGCCAGCGGCGAGGCAGCGCTCGCGGTCCCCGGCCATGGCGTGAGCCGTCATGGCGATGATCGGGATGTGCCGGCCCGTGCGTTTTTCCTTTTCCCGGATCAGCGCAGTCGCTTCAAAGCCACCCATCTCGGGCATTTGCAGGTCCATGAGGATCAGTTCGAAAGGTTGTTCCGCCAGCATCCTTAACGCCACCTTGCCATTCTCAGCGATGGCCACGCTGTGGCCGGCCTTCTGCAGAATCCGCAGGGCGACGCGTTGATTAACTGCGTTGTCCTCGGTGAGAAGAATGTGAAGTGAGGAACTATGGGTTCCCGTTGGCGTGCGGTCGGCGGCCCCGCCGTTTAACGCGGGTCGCACCGCGACCAGGGAAGTGTCGCGTGCGATCGCGGAAAGAATGGCCGAGCGCAACTCGGCGCGCCGGACGGGCTTGGTGAGATACGACGAAACGCCCAGTTTCCGGCAGCGCGACAGGTCATCGCTGCGGTCGCCCGAAGTGAGCATCAGAATCACCGGCTGCACCAGCTCTGGAGAATCGTGAATCCGCTTCACCAGCTCGAATCCATCCATTTCGGGCATGTGGACGTCGGTCAGGACCAGGCTGAAGGGGCGCCCCCGCTGGACGCCGCGCCGCATCTGGGCCAAGGCTTCTGCGCCACTGGCGGCCGGCGCTGGCTGCATCCCCCACCGGCCCAGCATGTCGGTCAGGATGCGCCGGTTGGTAAGGTTATCGTCGACCACTACCACGCGGATTCCAGACAGCGGGACCGCATCCGCCAGGTTCGCGATCTGCCGGAAATCGCTCGAAACGCCCAGCAGCGCCGTGAAGTGAAAGGTGCTGCCTTTCCCGGGCGCGCTCTCGACCCAGATTTCTCCTTGCATGGCCTCGACCAGACGGGCAGAGATGGTCAGACCTAAACCCGTGCCCCCGAACTTGCGCGTAGTCGAGCCGTCGGCCTGCGAAAACGCTTCGAAGATCATTTTCTGTTTGTCGAGCGGAATGCCGATGCCCGTGTCGCGAACCATGAAGTGCACATTCAAGTGATCCACACTTGGGGACTTCAAGGCAACCTCCAGTTCCACTTCGCCCTGCGCGGTGAACTTAATGGCGTTCCCCAGAAGATTCACCAGCACCTGGCGGATCCGGGTGATGTCGCCCACTACATATTCCGGGACTTCGGGTAGCACATCGGAGATCAGTTCCAGGCCTTTCTCGTGAGCCCGTAGCGCTAGCGCCCGGATAGTGTCCTCGACCAAGTCGCGGAGATCGAAAGAGACGGGATCGAGTTCCAGCCGTCCGGCCTCGATTTTCGAGAAGTCCAGGATGTCGTTGATCACCGACAGCATGGAATCGGCCGAGGCCTTCACGGTGTTGAGATAATCCCGCTGTTCGGAAGTCAGCTCGGTGTCGAGAACCAGCTCGGTCATGCCCATTACGCCGTTCATGGGCGTGCGGATCTCATGGCTCATGTTGGCCAGGAATTCGCTCTTCGAACGGCTGGCGGCCTCAGCTCTGTCTTTGGCTTCCAAGAGCTGGGCATTGGATTTAACCAGTTCCGCGGTGCGGGCGGTGACGGTTTGCTCCAGACGGTCGCGATGGCGCGACAGCTCTTCATCGCGGTGGTGGATTTCCGTAAGCATTTCATTGAAGGTGTCGGTAAGCTTCCCCAGATCGTCATCCGATTGTTTGACGGCCCGCGCCGTGTAGTTCTTTCCGGCCGAGACCAAGCGGGCCACCGCTCCCAGGTGGGCAATCGGATCGAGGATGGAACGTTGCAGGCGCGAGGAGAGGACGAAAAACACCAAGGATGCCCCCACGATCACGGTCAGGACAACCCACAGGAAGTGCTGCATCTGCCGGGTGAGTCCAGCCAGGTCGGATTCGAGCGCGACCGTTCCAATTTTTTGCCGGTTGCTTAGAATGCTCTTAAAAACCATCAGGCGGTCAGATTCGAAACGGCTGCCATCGGCCCGGATAGGTGGCGCGAGGGTAGAGAGCTGCCCCAGATCCCGGTGGTAACTAGCGAACGGTTTTCCGTCCGCCGAAAAGAGAAAAGCCGCGGTGATGTGCTGCTTGGCGTGCAGCGTCGCAAGAAGTTCCTTGGCTGCATTAGGATCGTTAAAAGTGAGAGCCGCGGTGCTGTTGGCGCTGAAGATGTCCGCCAACACCTCTACATCGTTACGCATCGCGCGGCGCCCCTGCATCTGATCGTCGAGCAGCAGCCACGCACTCCCCAGCAGCGTGGCGAAGAGTCCCACCAGCATGCCGGTGAACTGAACTTTTTGGGCCACCGGAAGATTCCGGTAATAAACCGGCATTCTCATGGCTGCCTCTTGACGATTTGGGCCAAGCTGAGCAATTTCGAGCTGATCTTGAGACGGCTATGCTCGGCCGTCTCGAGGTCGATTTGAATGCGGACGCGCGGTCCCGCGAGTTGAAAGGCGATCATGCCCCCGGCGGCCGTGAAGTCGTCGGTTTCTCCCACCGTCAGAATGGCGGCGCCCTTCAGCGCATCGAGTAGGGAGCGAAGCCGTTTCCACTCCGTGCCGCCGATAAACAAAATCTGGCACTCTTTGGCCTGCTGGGTATCCGGAATCCGCCGCACCGCGAAAACCCTCTCCCCCATTTTTTTGCCTTGCACCATGGTGTCGAGCGTCGAACCAAAAGGATTCATGCCAGCAATGCAAATACCGATCGGGTCACTGGGACTGGAGAACGTGCCCGGCGGCCATTCGACGAACTTGGCAAAGTTATACAGAAACGCAGCCTTCACCTGATACTCATCGAACCCCGCGCCGGGGATAGTGGCCTGTGCGCTCAGTTCAAACCCGGCGCCCAACAGCAAGATCAGACTGAGGATGCGAGTCATTTCAGTTGAGCTTAAAGGCGCCACATTATCTTCCGAAAACACTGCGCTCCACCTCGCGGTGTAGAACCATTGCGGTGGTATCTAAAAACTCCAGATGCCGCGGCGACAGGCGACTCTGGCCGCCGATTCCGATTTCGACAAACTCGCTTTGGGCCGAGGTAGTGGCGGCGGTTGCGCCGGTGAACACAAGGATCACCCAGCGCGATGCCAGCGACTTCGACATAAGGCACTTATCGGTTCGCTGCGGCGGATTGCGAAGGGAAGGTCGCCGGACGCGGCGATGTTCACACTGGCGGGGTGCGCGCCGATATGTCCGTTACGGCGCGGACTGTGGTGGACGCCGCCGTTTGGTGGCTTGCTCGAATCCATAGGCGAGCTCGATCAGGCGGGGCTCGCTGCATGCTCTGCCCGTAAAACTGACACCAAAGGGAGCCGGCTGCGCATGGAAACCATCGGGAAAAGGAGGTGTGGGCGCATCCGGCACGTTGCCAAAGGGCACGATGACGGTAGGGTAACCCGGCTTCGCGGCAATGGCCGCTCCGCTGGCTCCGGGAAACAGCAAGGCGTCCAAACGATTGGCTTGCATGACCTCGTCGATGCCGTGCGTTCCGGCGAGCGCGAGATCCTTGGCGCGGTCGGCTTGGTAGCGGGTGCGGTCCGCCTCGACATCCATTTCGTCGGAGATGTCGAGCAGCGATTGACCGTACTTGATGGCGCCCGCGTTGCGATGCTCCAGGTTCCACATGCGCAGTTCGGTGAGTGACTTCACGGGGGCGGACGGGCCCAATGACGCGAGCCAGTGGTTGAAGTCGCGTTTCATGCCGTATTTGAAGACGATCGAACAGCGTTCGTCTTTCCCTTTGCCCTCGCCCGCACCGGAGCAGGTATTCCACAGCAGCAGATTCGCAGCGGCATCGGTAGCGACCACGCTGGGAATTTCCGCGGGATCTACGATCACAGCTCCCTGGCGCTTGAGAATTTCAATGGCCTCGGCCATGACCTTGGCTTGCTCAGGGTTGAGTCCGCCGCGCGCCTGAGTCTCCCCGGGTGCGGTGGTGGGACCGTAGTAGAAAGCCCGGGGAATGCCGATGCGGGCGCCTTTGAGTCCGTTGGTGTTCAAGAAACGGCGGTAGGCACCGCCAGGCGGACGCGCGCAGGCGCGAGTAGCCGGATCGTTGGCATCCGGCGCAGCACCTTCGAGAGCGCCCAACAGAATCGCGGCGTCGGTAACGGTTTTCGCAAGCGGTCCGGGCGTATCCTGGTCCGCCGTGATCGGGATCACACCGTAGCGGCTGACGCGGCCCACAGTAGGTTTGATGCCTGCCAGCATGTTCTGATTGGCGGGACTCAGAATGGAGCCTGACGTTTCCGTGCCTACGTTCGCTGCCCACAGGTTGGCTGCGGTGCCAATCCCGGAACTGGACCCGCCCGTGCCGAGAGCCGGACGGCCGTCGGCTGTGGCGGACCGAGGATCACGGCGCGGATCATATGGATTAAAACCGTAGCCAGCGACTGCATTGTAGTCTCCCGGCATGGGAGTCGGTGCGCCGGCCACCCAGTTGGCCAATTCCGTCATGCCGGTCTTGGCGATGATGACGGCGCCCGATTGGCGCAGATGCTTCACCAGCGTGGCTTCATACGGGGGCACGAAGCCATCGAAGGCCAGCGCGCCGCCGGTGGTGGGCAGATTAGTGGTGTGGATGTTGTCTTTGATCGCAATGGGGATGCCATGCAGCGGACCGCGCACCTTCCCCTGTGCCCGTTCGCGATCGCGCGCGTCGGCTTCCGCAAGCGCTTTGGGATTCACGGTGATCGCGGCGTGCAGCTTATCTTCGTAGACGGCGATTCGCGTGAGATACTGCGTCACCAGTTGCCGCGACGTGACGCGCGTTTGCTGCATGGCCGCCTGCATCTCAGGGATGCTGGCTTCGACGACAGTAAAGGGTTTTTGCGCGTGCACCGCTGATGTCAAGACTGCCAGGTACAGCAGAGCAGCGCGCGGCTTCATCGGCAGCTCCGGCTAGGCGTCTACAGCTTCCAGAGCCTTGGCGGCGTAAGTACGATCCACGTAATTGTTCAGGATCGCGAGGAATTCCTCAACGATGTGATCACCGCGCAGGGTGCATTTGAGTTTGCCGTCGACGTACACCGGAGCCACCGGCTCCTCGAACGTGCCGGGCAGGGAGATGCCGATGTTTGAATGCTTGGATTCGCCCGGGCCGTTGACGACGCAACCCATCACCGCCACCTTCATTTCCTCGACGCCCGAATAGCGGGCGCCCCACACCGGCATTTGCGTGCGCAGGTAGGTTTGAATCTGGTCCGCCATGTCCTGGAAGAAAGTGCTGGTGGTGCGCCCGCAGCCGGGGCAGGCTGTGACCTGCGGCGTGAAGCTACGCAGTTCGAGCGCTTGCAGAATCTGCTGGCAGACGATCACTTCGTCGGTGCGGTCGCCGTTGGGCAGAGGCGTCAGCGACGCGCGGATGGTATCTCCGATTCCCTCCTGCAGCAGCACGCCGATGCCGGCGGTGGAGGCTACAATGCCTTTCGATCCGAGGCCGGCTTCCGTCAATCCCACGTGCAGGGCGTAATCGCACTCGGCGGCCAGCATACGGTAGACGCGGATCAGGTCCTGGACACCGCTGACCTTCGCACTCAAGATAATTTGATCGCGCCGCAGCCCATACTGTTCGGCCGCTTTCGCGGATTCGATGGCGCTGACCACGATGGCGCGCAGCGTGACGGTTCTGGCATCCAGCGGTTCCGGGAGCAGGTTATTCTCATCCATCATGCGTGTTAGCAGCGCGGAATCGAGCGAGCCCCAGTTGACGCCGATGCGCACCGGACGGTCATATTCAACCGCCGCTTCGATCATGGTGCGGAAGTTGTCGTCGTGCTTCTTACCGATATTGACGTTCCCAGGATTGATGCGGTATTTCGCCAGCGCCCGCGCCATGTCCGGATACTTCTTCAGTAAAAGATGGCCGTTGTAGTGGAAGTCGCCGATGATGGGCACGCGGAGGCCGAACTTATCCAGCGTATCGACGATTTTGGGAACCGCGCGCGCGGCATCTTCGGTGTTGACAGTTACGCGCACCAGTTCCGAGCCGGCCTGGGCCAGCGCCATCACCTGATTGACCGTCGACGCAACATCGGCGGTATCGGTATTGGTCATGGACTGGACCACGATAGGATGGTCCCCACCCACCTTGATTTTCCCGATGCTGACCGCTACTGAATGACGGCGTGGCTGTGATGCCATGTAACCTCCGCAATGCTGTGAAACCTACATTGTACCGTGGTAAGCTTTGTGGGAAATGGTACCTGCTGTCCGGCGGCGCCTTCCCTGGTTTGCGATCGCGGCCTGCTTTGCGGCTGTGGGAACCCTGTGCGCGCAGGACACTGGTGCGAAATCGCTGTCCGCCCTGCAGGACGCCGCCGCCAAACGAACCGCAGAATGGAACACTCTGACCATCGGTCTCGAACTGCGCTTGGCGCGATTGTTGCCGTGCGATCCTCGCGTGCGCACTGCGGTGGACGAGGTCGGCCGGGCAGCGGACACCCGCACGGTTGCGCTCACCAGCTATTGGAACATGGTCTCAATTCAGTCGAAAGCACAGGTGGAGGCAATCCGTGGATTGCTTACTCTGGAACAACAGCGGGCCGAAGACTGGGCTAATGACAAGACGGAAACCGAGCAGGAGGTTGCCGCGACCAGCGGGCAAGCCGCCGCCCTAAAGACGAGTCTGCAGCAGGTTCCGGCGCTGGCGAACCCGCAGAAGAGTCTGGAATCCCTAGCCGAAACGAATCAAATGCTAGCGGGGCAAGCGAGGGAGCGCGAAACCAACGGTGGTCTCTTGGTCGACGAGCTGCGCGATCTCCTGAAAGCCAGCCAGGCGCGGCAGTCCGCGATTGACGAGCAGCTAAAATCGGTGAGCGCGGAAGGCCAGCGCTGGAGTGCCTATTATGCCGCGCGCCAAGCTCGTGCCCAGATCGAATGCGTCATCATTAATCCTGCGGCCGCCACCGCGCCGCCGGCAGCGCGACCGGCACCGCCTGCGGTGCGTCCGCTCCCTCCAGGGACCAAGCCATGAGGCGCGCGCTAGGAGTTCTGCTATTGGCCTCCGCCGCTCTGGCGCAGAAGGAAGCGCGCCAAAACTGGCGTAACACCGATCCTGATCTGGAGCGCGCTGCTGCCACCGCCGGCGCGACTTTAGGAGCCCGTGCCGATAAAGCCGCTGCCGAAGCGGCCAAGTATTTCGGCGCGCGGAAGATTTATCTGGAGAGCCTCGCCGCGGACGCCACCCGGAGGGCCTCCACTGTGGGAGCATTGAACCTCGCGCCGGACACCGTACCTAATATGGAAGCTTACTTGAGCGGGCAAACCACCATCCTGGGCGCCAGTATTGAAACCATCGCCCGCACTCCGGACCGTGGCATCCAACAATTACGGCAGGCTCTCGAGCGCGAGCGCGCCGCCGTCGCCGCCCTGACCGCGGGATCCAAAGATGTTCAAAAAGCCAGGGAAGCGGTGGTGCAAACCGCCAGCAACGCCGGGCAGGCGCGGATGCGGACCGTGGAAGTTTATCAGAAGTTGGCCACTAGTCTGAAGCAGTCGGCGCAGCTCACGGAACAATCGGGAACTGCCTGGGCCGGCTATTACCGCTCGCTGTCGGACGCCGCGCGGAGCGTCGCTCGACCGGTGACATCTTCCGTTCCGGAACCGAAGTCGCCGGCTGGCGTCGTTCCTCCCGCCGTAGTTGCGAGAAATATCCCAGCGGTTCCCCTGTCGCGCTATGTGGGAGCGTGGACGTATCCGACCGTGGGCGCGCGCTTTCACGGTGCCCAGCCGCTCTCCACCGAACTGGTGGTGCGTGAAGAAAACGGCCGCGTCAGTGGGATGTTATCCGCGCGGTTCAAACTGCCGCCGGGGAACACGGGTGACCCTGTGGTCCGGTTCGACTTCGAAGGTACGTTTCAAAACTCTCCTACCCAGACGTTCGCCGTGACCACCAACGGCGGCGCGAAAGGAACCTTGGAGCTGATCCCAGGACCAGCTTTCAATCTGCTCGAAGTGAACTTCAGCACTGACGAGAAAGCGGGCACGGTTCGTCAAGCTAACTTCCTCCTCGTCAAGAAATAGGCACATCGATGAACAAATATCTGGGCACCCTCATGGCTGGACTCGCTGGCTTCGGAGCCTTCGCTGACGTGGCACGCGCCCAATGGGCATCGGAGGCCGGATTCGCCGTCATCCAGCAACAGTGCATGAAATGCCACGGAAAACAAGATTTGCCGCAGGCTTCGGGAGTGGCAGCGCTGCGCGAAATTCCCGGCGAGAAGATTTACGAACTCCTCACCGCGGCCTCGAACAGCACCCATCAGGCACTGAATCTTTCCGATGACGACAAGCGCCACGTGGCGGAATCATTGAGTGGACGGCTTCTCGGCAGCGCGGCCATCGGCGATGCCAAGCTGATGCCGAACCGCTGCAGCGCAAATCCTCCCTTGGGCGATCCGGCGGCGGGTCCGGCTTGGAACGGCT
>Ga0105242_10001171_pt1 | contig 20621 bp, 24 predicted proteins | sample KBSM24metaG_FD_81521 | JGI IMG/M metagenome (GOLD analysis project Ga0105242, IMG submission 81521) | Miscanthus rhizosphere microbial communities from Kellogg Biological Station, Michigan, USA - KBS M2-4 metaG | ecosystem: Host-associated > Plants > Roots > Rhizosphere > Soil | place... | reverse complement strand
TCGTCACGACCAAGACGAGGACAGCGGAGGCCATCCCGATCCGCGACCCGAACATCCTCTCCGACCTGTTCCAGAACACCCGCCTGGACGAGGGCGGCAGGATGGTCCCGAAGGCCGACCCCGGCCTCGGCGAGATGTACCGGCAGATGCGGCTCCAGGGCGTCGAGCCCGAGGACGCCATCGCCCAGATCGCGCAGCAGACCGGCTCCGACCCGGAGTCCGTCCGCGCGGCCGTGTCCGGCGGCGTCAGGCTGACCGGCGCCTGGGACGACACCTCCGGGAGGCCACTCAAGGAGGGCTCCGACTACGAGCTTCGGCACCCCGGCTACGCGGTGCCCGACTACGTCGTGATCGACAAGGTGCTGCCCGACAAGGTGATCTTCACGATCTCCTCGGGCGACGTGAAGTACCGGGACGAGCTGACCGAGAAGGAGAGGCACGTCCAGGGCTACGAGTTCGCGCCGAAGGCCGAGGGCGGCGACAGCCGGACCGACGGCCTGGACAGCCCGGTGACGGCCGCGAGTTGGGGAAACGAGACCCCGGCCCTACCGGACCCGACCCCGACCGGAAGCGACATTGACGACTGGTCGATCGGCGACGTGATCGCTGCCTATCCGGACGGGACGATCGTCCTGGACGACGGCATCACAACCTACAACATGCAGCGCGCCCAGGAGTTTGCCGCCGCCCATGGTTGGACCCGCGATCCCAATGCCGCCCCAGAGACAACTCCCGGCGAGGAGCCCGTACGCCCCGGCCAGGACGCCATCCCCCAGATCGACGACCTCTCCACGCCCTCGACCGTCGTGAGCAACTACGACATGAGCGACATGAGCGACGAGGCGATCCTGTACCAGCTGGCCCACGGCGCGCCGGGCGGTACGCAGCGCGCGGCGATCGAGGCCGAGGCGCAGGCGCGCGGCCTCCTGGGCAGCGACCTCCCCGCCCGAGACCCGAGGCACGCTCCGGAGCGGTGGGACCGCCCGAGCTACCGCGAGACGCTCCAGGGCCAGGCCGGGAACGGCCTCCCGATGGGGCAGTACTGGCCCCCGGGCGACCCGAGGCGCACCCAGGGCTCCTCCGAGGAGGCCGACGAGGCCCTCCTCCCCAAGTTCGCGGGCGACGACCCGGCCTCGCGCGCGCACCTGCTCGAAGGCGGGTCGAGCGAGGTGGACGTGGACCCGGCCCTGATGGCGAAGCTGGCGGGCAAGGACTTCAGTCCGCGCGAGCAGCGCGAGTTCATCGACGAGGGCGGGGAGGCGAGGAACCTGGACAAGCTCGACCTGACCGGCACCCACTACCACGTGGACCTCGACGACCCCGAGCTTGCGCTCTGGTAGGCTAGATGGCTGACCGCTGGTCCAACCCCTCCGGCTCGCTCGGCATCCAGCGTTTCCGGGTGTGGCCGCTCGGCACCGACTCGTACGACCACGCCGAGCTGACCTCGAACTTCGACAAGATCGACGCGATCATCGGCATCCCCGCCGTCGGCGACTGGCCCCCGACCCAGGGCACCAACGGCGGCATCTACGCCGAGGTCCTGGCGGCCAAGGCGGCCGCCACGCTGAACGCCATCCCGATCGGCGCGATGATCCCCTGGTTCCGGCCCGACGCGACCGTCCCGCTGCCGACCGGGTTCGTGCTCGCCGACGGCTCCACGGTCACCAAGCCCAACCACGGGTTCACGACCATCGCGGGCAGCATCGTCGTCCCCGACATGAGGAACAAGTTCGTGCTCGGCGCCGACTACAACTTCGCCGTCGGCCAGGCAGGGGCGGCCGCGGGCACCGCCAACGTCGAGGCGGCCGCGGGGGCCCCCGGCCCCCAGGGCACGGCCGGGTAGAACCAGCACACGTTGACGCTCGCCGAGATCCCCGCCCACACCCACAGCTACGACAAGCTGGCCCAGTTCGCCAACGCCTTCCCGAGCGGCAACGTCACGAACTACGGCACCAACGCGGTCTCGACGCCGCAGACCGGCTCCGCGGGCGGCGGCGGCGCGCACGAGAACCGGCCCCGCTCCGTCGGCCTGGTCTGGATCGCGCGGGTCAAGTAGGCCCTAGATTCTCGGGCGCGGCGCCCCATAACTTGCGACCGAACCTCCAACGAGAGAGACCATGACAACGACAACTTTCTACCGCAAGGCTGACATCTCGAAGGCCGAGGCGATCGGGGCCCTCCTCGAAGCGAACGAGGGCGCCGAGATCGTGAGCGTGAACACGAAGCGCGCCACGCCGGGCGAGGCCCGCACCGCGGGTGTCAAGCCGGGCGATAGGGTCTACGAGGCGACCATCAGGACCGCGGACGGCAACCCGTTCGCCGAGAAGAAGGACGACTCCGACTCGGGCGACTCCAGCGACTCCCCCGACGTCGATCTCACCAAGAAGGATAAGAAGGACGACAGCTCGTCCGACTCCGACAGCGGAAGCGGCTCGTCCGACAGCGACTCCGACAGCGACAGCTCCGCCGACAGCGAGTCGGGCGGCGACGACCCCTTCGGCGCTCCTGAGGAGCCCAAGGGCGAGGACAAGATCATCCAGTTGCTCCAGCAGCTCGTGGACGCGGTCGGCGGCGGAGCGCCGCTCGGCCCCGACGCGGGCGCCCCGGGTGACCTCGGCCCCGACGCGGGACTGCCCCCGGCGGGCCCCGACCCGGCCGCGGGGCTCGGACCCGACATCGGCGCCCCGGCGCCCGGCGAGGCTCCTCTGCCTCCGCCCGTCCCCGAGAAGCGCCCGGCGGCCTTCGCCAGCGTGACCCAGAGGGTCGCGGCGTCCGGCGAGGCCGAGCTGGTCCTGCGCGACGTGGACGGCACGGTCACCACCACCCAGATCGTCCGGGACGCCTCGGCCGAGTTCCCGACCCACAAGGTCGCGAAGGTCGTCCGCAACGGCGTCCACCCGATCAAGGGCACGATGGTGGACCTCCCGGCCCACAAGATCGCCCTGGTCACGCTCGTCAGGAAGTAGGCCGGGCCTCCGGTGTTCCGGAAGTTCGCCAAGCTCCAGGTCCTAGAGGTCAAGTCGGCGGCCGCCAAGGTCGCCGACATGACCCTCTCGGCCTTCGACGACCTCGGGGACTACAAGACCGACGACGGGTTCCTGTACGTCCGCGTCCGGGCCATCTCCTCGCGCGTCAACAAGAACAACGACGGCTGGCCCGCCGCCGAGCTGAAGAAGTCCTACCGCACGTTCGTCGGCAAGCCCCTGTTCGTGGACCACCACAACAGCGACCCGCGCAAGGCGCGCGGCGTCGTCGTTGACGCGGCCCTCCACGAGGACGACGACACCGAGAGGACGGCCAAGCTCGACCCGTACTACGCGAGCGCGCCCGCCGAGCACCTTCCCGCCACCTGGATCGAGCTGCTCCTGGAGGTGGACGCCAAGCGGTTCCCGAAGCTCGCGAAGGCGGTCATCGACGGGGACATCGACGGCGTGTCGATGGGAGCGAACGTCGAGCGCAGCAAGTGCTCGCACTGCGGCAACTGGGCGACGAGCCCGGAGGAGTACTGCCAGCACGTCCGCTCGAAGGGCGCGTACTTCGACAGGCGGAACCCCGACGGCACCAAGACCAGCGCGAGGGCCTACGAGGACTGCTACGACATCGGGTTCTTCGAGCTGAGTTTCGTCTTCGACCCGGCCGACGAGACGGCCCTGATCTCCGAGAAGCGGCTGGCCAGGCGCCAGGCGCAGGTCGAGGTCTACGCCGAGGAGTACGGCCCCAGGACGGCCATGCGCCGCGTGGCGGCCGCGCGGCGCGAGGCCGGTTTCGAGGACTGGTCCCCCGAGGAGGCCGCGACCTCCGTGGACCCTGCTCGGTTCTACGCCGTCACCGACACCAACAACTTCTACGAGAACCAGCCGACGGAGGGCTTCGCGACCAGGGACGAGGGCCTCCAGTGGGCCCAGAGCAACGAGCCGACGCTCAACGACGACATGGGCGCGATCATGAGCGGCCAGGAGATCATCGACGCCGTGACCCAGGTCGCCGCGGAGTACCCGATGAAGCCCGGCCCGTACGACCAGGAGGCCGACGTCGGAATGGGCCTCCCGGACGACCCCAGGGCGGAGCCCGCCGAGGAGCCCGCCGCCGAGGTCCCGGCCATGGAGGCCGACGGGGGCGAGACGGCGTGGAAGGTGGAGCAGCTCACCCGAGCCGGTCTCGACCCGGAGTCGGCCGAGCGCGTCGCCATCGACCCCAGCGCCGACTGGCGCGCGATCGTGAAGGCCCTGGAGGGCGGCGCCGACCCGGCGACGGCCGTCCGGCTCGCGTCGCAGCTCGCCTGGATCAGGCCCGTCACCGACGACGAGTTCATGTTCGCGGAGAAGGGCTCGGTCAGGACGGCCGACCTGCAGGACTCCGGCCAGAACCCGCCCCCGCAGTCCGAGATGACCACCGCGCCCGAGGAGGTGGACACCCTCCGGCAGGACAAGGTGTGCCCGATCTGCGGCAGCGACATGGAGGACGGCATCTGCGAGGTCTGCAACTACGAGGAGCCGCCCGAGGGCTTCGACAACCCGGACCTGGAGAAGGCCAAGGAGACCGACCTCAAGGACGACCAGGAGGACGCGCAGGCCGCGGCCCAGGAGCAGGGAGTCGCCCCCGGCGGCCCCGCCGCCCCGAGCCCCGGCGAGGGCCCGCAGTCCGGCGCCGCTGGCGCCCCGGGCATGGTCCAGCCCGTCCAGTCCAGCTACGCGCTGGTCTCGGCGGCCCCTGCCTTTTCAAAGTCTGCGGCCTCTGTAACTAGTGGACGCACCAACACGCAGGAGAGGCCAATCCTCCCTGCTACTCGAAAGCTGACCGACAGGCCCAAGAACCAGACCACGGTGAAGGACCCGAAGAAGCCGGTAGAGAGCAACCGAAAGGAAAGCGACATGACCGAAACAACTCTGAAGACAGCTGACGGCGCCACGCCGGTCGGCGAGGGTGTCGCGGCCGACAAGCGTGTGGACGTGGAAGGCGTCGGCGCAGTCACCGGCGACCCTCTTTCCGGCATCGACCACGAGAACGTGGAGAAGGACACGGGCGACTTCACGGCGCCCGACACCGACACCTGGTCCGGCGAGGAGGGCGACAGCCTGCCCGCCGCCGACGGCGTGACGAGCGAAGTTTCCGACAACCTGTTCTCCGTCGCCTCCGCGGACAAGACCGCCGAGGTCGAGACGATCAACGAGGGCAACGAGAGCGCGGCGGGCTTCCCCGACCACGACCCGGCCCACGTGGACCTGGAGGCGCTCCTCGCCGAGGAGGTCGGCGACAGGACCGAGACCGACAGCACCGGCACGGCGTTCCGCTCCCTGGAGCAGGCCGCGCCCGTGACCCACGACGGCGAGGCCGCCGAGGGCGGCCCGATCGGCGAGACGCTCGCGTCCGTCGAGGCCGCCAAGGAGCAGATCTTCAAGGCCGTCAAGGTCGCCGAGGCCGAGGTCGGCCTGGGGCTCACCGACGCGGACCAGAAGATGGAGCGCGTCGCCGAGCTGGAGTCCAGCTCCGCGGAGGCGCTCGACGCTACCCTGGAGACGCTCGCGCGGGTCAAGACCGCCGGGCTCCGCAGGCCGACTTCCGAGCGCAGGACCGCCGGGCGGATGCCCAGCCTCCAGCGGGTCGCGAGCGTCGGCGACTCCAGCGGCTTCCTCGTGGAGGCGGCCGCGTCCGACGCCCAGGTTGACTCCCAGGTCGAGGACGCCGTAGGCTGGTAGCCCGTCGATTTCGAGGCCCGGTCCCTCTTTTTTCCTGGGGGGCGGCGGCTAAGGATTGACAGCACCAACGGAACCATCTGAAACCGAACCCAAAGGACACACTGAAACCATGCTCCGACTGACGAACCTGGCGAACAAGTACCAGCGGCGCACGCTGCGCCCGCTATACGCCCAGTCGCAGGCTTACCCCTACGACGTGCAGTTGGATCCGACCTTCTCCCGGACCGCAGGCGCCCTCTCGGGCGGCACCGCGATCACCGGCGCGAAGGCGGCCATTCTGCCGGGACTCGTTGCTCAGAAGCTCGCTGGCGAGGTCGTCAACGTGGCAGATGCCCACGCGGCGTCCGGTCGTGAGTTCGGGCTCTTCGCCAACTTCGTTGGCGGCGAGCTGAGCGACATCCCTTCCGACTTCGATCGAGTCGGCGTGTGGCGCGGCGCTGGCGGGGTCTTCGAGATCCTCGCCCCCGTCTTCTCCACGGCCAACTCCCTCTCCACCCTGGCAGCCGCCGAGGCGGGTGCCGCCGCGAACGAGGTCTACCTGAACTCGAACGCCAAGGGCCAGCTGGAGGCCGCCGCGGCGGGAGCGAACGTCGTCAACAACACCGCCCGACTGATCAAGTATCTGTCGGCCAACGCGATCATCGTGGAGCTTCTGGTCTAAGGGCCGGGACCAACGAGAAAGAGACAAACGACAATGACCCTGACAGCACGCACAGCGAAGTCGTCTGAGGACTACGTCGAGAAGCTCGCCTCGCTTCCCAAGCTCTCCAAGGCTGAGAAGCAGCAGCGACTCGCGACGATCCTCGCCGACAAGGCCAGCGGTATGCACCGCCTCGGCCAGGGCATGATCGGCCCCATCCAGATCCGCCTGCGCTACGAAGGCATGGTGCGGAACGTCCTCCTGGAGGACACCCTGGAGCGCGGCCCGCTCATGCCGTACGACATCCTCGACGACCTCGGCATGGCGTACATCCTGAACGCCACGGACGCCGAGGTCAAGATCCAGATGTTCGAGGGCAAGCAGGCCTTCCCGGCACTGTTCCGCATCGCCTCGTTCCCCAAGGTCCGCAAGGAGGACCTGTACTACCTCCGCGTCAACGCGGTCGAGTACGCGCAGGACGAGTCGAGGCAGGCCATCCAGAAGCAGGAGGACTTCAAGCTCATCCAGCTCCTGGAGGCCGCGATCATCGACCAGGGCGCCAACGCTCCGACTCCGGTCGGCGGCATCATGACCGGCATCTCGACCGGCCCCGGTGGTCACACGACCGAGAAGACGGTCCTGGTGGGCGCGAACAACCCGCTGGAGCCGGTGGACTTCTACAGCGCGGTCTCGATGATCGAGGTCGAGCAGCTGGAGGCGTCCCGCGTCCTCGCCCACCCGCAGGACATCCGCGACCTCTACACCTGGGACATCAACGTCACGGGCTGGTCGTTCAAGGACAAGGTGTTCGCCGGTGAGAAGATCACCAGCTTCGGCGAGTTCCAGGTCCAGAAGTCGGTCATGGTCCCGCAGGGCGAGACCTTCCTGACCGCTGATCCGGAGTTCGTCGGGGTCTTCCCCGTCATGTACTCCCTCGACGTGGAGGAGAACCACCAGGTCGAGCAGTTCCACAAGGGCTGGGTCATGGACGAGCTGGTCGGCATGATGATCCTCAACGCCCGCGGCATCGCCAGGGTCCAGAAGTCGGACTCCTACGCTGCCTCCGGCATCGTCACCAACATCGCGGAGCGCGGCCTGTACGCCTAAGGCCGAACCTGCGACCGAGCTACCGAAAGGGCCCTGCGGGGCCCTTTCGCGTTCAGCCCTTCTTCTCCTTCACGACGGGCCTCTGCAGGACCTCGAACGGGGTCGGGACGCCCCAGGCGGACTCGGCGACGGCGTTGTACGTGCCGTCCCCGTTGTCCAGCGCGGCCATCTTCTTGGCGGCGGTGACCGAGTGGGCCTCGACGGCCCCGTGAACCGCCCAGAGGACCCCGTCCTCGCTGTGCTGCTTCAGGATCACGTAGCTGGTTTTGCTCATGCGCCCATTGTAGCGCATAGGGAGGGGCCGCTGCTCGGGCGGCCCCTCCGCCTACCTCGGACCACCCCCTTTCCGTGATCTCGCGGTGAGCGAACATTAGGCGCTTGGGCGGACCGGGAAAACGGGCCCGCGCGGACCGAAAAGGTTGAAACACGGCCCGGCAACGCCTGCCGGTAGGGTTCAACCCCAAGGAGGGGAACCGATAAATGGCAACTGAAGACACCAGCACCAGCAGGAAGCACCGCCGGACGTCCAAGACGATCCGCAACCTGACGAACAAGCTCGTCCACCTCAGGCTCCGCAACGACCAGAACGACGCCCCGTACAGGATCGAGATGCAGGCCCGCGGCAGGCGCGGCGACTGGCACACGGTCCCGGCGTCCCTGACCGACAGCGACGGCTTCGTGGGCGACCTCGGCTCACTGTTCGAGGTCATCCCGCTCAGCGAGGCGAAGGCGATCCAGTACGAGCCGCTCGTCTCCCACGCGGAGCCGGTCCCGGTCACCCGCGTCGAGGACACGACGATCTCCCGCTCCGAGAACTGGGACGGTCAGGGCAGGGCCCCGCTGACCCGGCCGAGCGGCGCGCCGCCGGAGAGGGCCAGCGTGCTCGGCTCCGACCCGGGCGGCGAGGGCGCGATGCCCGCGCAGGTCCCGACGACGGTCACGACCGAGCGGGTCAAGGGGTAGGCGTGGGCCTGCTCGACGCGTTCCGGAAGGGGGACATCCCCGCCGACACCGGCGAGCCGGTCTACGACGGCTGGGAGGAGGTCCCCGCGGACGACTACGACGGGTCGGCCGACGGCGACAACTCCGGGCTGGCGGCCGAGTACGGCCACCTGGTCACGGCGGACCAGGTCGCCCGGCACCTCCTGGAGGAGAAGCAGTGATTGTCCCGTTCACCAGGGTCCTCAAGAAGGGCTCTAAGGGCCGGGACGTGCTCGCGGTCCAGCGCGCGCTCGCGCGCGCGGGCTACCGCAAGTGGGGCGTCGGGTTCACCGGCGTCGCGGGCCAGCCCTTCGTGGACCAGATCCGCCGGTTCCAGCGCCAGCACAAGCTGCCCACGACGGGCACGTACACCCGAGCCACCCACGAGAAGATGCGGCCGTACTTCGACAGGTACGGCGCGAACCTCATGGTCAAGGCCAAGAGGGCTCAGGGCGGCACCGGCAGCTCCGGCAGGGACGCCGCCGTCCACGCGGCGATGGAGGGCTACAACTACCGCGGCCACATCCACTACACCCAGGGCCCGGCCCGCATGGACATCGTCCGGCACAAGCGGATGCCGCCGTGGCACGGAGACATCTGGGAGGACTGCTCGTCCTCCGTCACGGCCTGGTTCTGGATCGGGAAGCTACCGGACCCGAACCACCTCGGCTACAACGGCCAGGGCTACACCGGGACCCTCGCGGTCCACGGCGTCCGGGTCACCTTCCCGAAGCCGGGCGACTTCGCCTTCTACAAGCCGCCGTACCCGTACGGCCACGTCGCCATGTGCGTCGGCTACCAGAACGGCGTCCCGATGGTCGTGTCGCACGGCGGCGAGTCGGGCCCGAGCTACGTCCCGTGGAACTACCGCGGCGACTTCTCGCACTGGAGGCGCTACTGATGTCGGTCTCCCTGTGGATCGCGATCCCGGCCGCCTGGATCCTGACCGGCGTGCTCGCGGCCTGGTTCGCCTGGATCTGGAACGAGAGCCGCCCGCGGTAGGGCGAGAGGGGCCCTCCGTGGCCCCCTCTGCCCACCTCTCGCCCCGCGGGGTCAGCCCCTGATCAGCCCGCAGGAGCGCGCCGTGTTCGGCTAGGGGTAGAAGCCGCGGCCAGCACGCAGGGCCCGCTCCCCGACCCACATCTGCTCCAGCGTGCTCCAGCGGTCGGCCGTGCCCTTCGCCCCTAGGAGGTAGGCCCCGTAGGCGCGCTGGAAGCCCAGGTCCATCTGGAGGCCCCCGTAGTATCCGTTTCCGGTGTTCGAGGCCCAGCCGCCGCGGCCGTGCTCGTAGCGGTACAGGCAGCGCCAGGCCGACTCGTGCGGCGGGTTCTGGAACAGGTGCAAGGTGTGCCAGTATCGGCCGATGAGGGACTGCTGCTCCCGGTAGACGACCTTCGGGTGGACGTTCAGCTGGGTCCAGGTGGCGGGCTGCGGCGTCGGCCGGAGCCCCATGACGAGCTGCATGTGCCGGAGCTTCGCGCCCGCATCCGACACGGGGCTGGCCTGGGCCGCCCCTGCCGCCAACCAAACGGCGATGGTTACGATGATGATGGCGAGTCTACTCATGGTTTCCGGCCTCCGACCCCGCTCGTTGTCTCCGGGGCTCTCGGACCGGCGTCCCGCTACTCTCCCTTCAATTCGTGAGGGCCCCGTCGCCGGAGCCCCCGTTTCCTGAACCTTACCCGCCCGCGCGGGGGACGTTAGTCGTCTTTGTCAACCAGGCGCAGGTGCGGCTCCGGACCGGCCAGCCTGTCCATCAGGCCCGTCCCGAACTCGCCGGGCGAGACCCGCACCGGCTCCGGCGGCGGCGTCGGGTACGACACCGCGAGCAGGAGGGCGTCCTCCGCGAACAGTGGGGTCTCCGGCTCGACGCCCCAGTGCGGGCGCGACGGGTCGATCTGGTCGCGGATCTCCCGCGGCAGGTTCCTGCCGCCGAACCCGAACGCGAGGTCGCCCACGCGGACGAGCAGGTAGCCCCTGCCCATGAGAATCTTCACGACGTCTCCTCGTAGATGTGGGTGATGGGTGTGATGCCGTCGGGCACGATGTCGTCCGGGCACTTCTCGCACAGGACCCACCCGCCCGAGTCGGAGGTCCAGAGCGTGCCGCCCTTCGGCTCGTGGCCGCCGAACATGCGCCCGCAGCCCCGGCACGGCAGCCAGAAGTAGCCGTTGAGGTGGGCGTAGAGCCTGTTGTAGAGCCGCCTCACGTCGCCTCCTTCTTCTTGTGCTGGCCCGCCTCGTACGCGCCGTCGAGCCACCGCCCGTTGACGCAGACCGCCAGGTCGGTGTCCGCCCAGACGGTGTTCAGGAACGCGGTGACGTGCTTGACGTTCAGGCGCTCCGTCCTGATGATGACGTGGCCCTCGGCCGCCTCCGTGATCTCGACCTCCCCGGCTCCGAGCTGGATGGTGTGCTTCCGCGTGCGGCTCTCCTGCGGCCCCAGGCTGCTCATGACGCCACCTCCTCTTTCAGTGCCGGTCGGGTGACCACGGTCTCCTTGACGCCCTTGTACTCGTCGTGCTTCTTCACGGTCCACTTGCCCTCGTAGGTCTCGCCGATCTCCAGCGAGTAGCTGCCGAACCACTTGTAGACGTTCCCGGCGTCGTCGCGCATCTTCGTGATGAACGTCGTGCCGTAGTGGCCCTCGGTCTCGTAGATCGAGAGGACCTTGAGGGTCAGCTCCAGGCGGTCCTTGGGCTGGCCCTGGTGCTCGCTGCCCGCCAGGTCGGCCTCGCCCTTGCGCCGCTCGGCCATCTCGACCTCGCGCTCCAGGAACCGGGAGTGGGCGACCGGCGCGTAGGCCAGGATGCCCAGGCCGCGGCTCGGGATGACCTCGCCGGACGCCGCGACCAGCATGTTGCGGTCGAAGTCGCTCTTGGCCTCGGCGGCGAAGTGCTCCCGCGCCCACGCCAGCACCTCGACGGCGCGGTCGTGGTCGGCCTCCTCGACGGTCGTGAACATCGGCTGCTTGAACTGGTCGTGCTTGCCGTAGTTGAGGATGTTCTGGAGCGCGTCGGTCTTGGTCGGCGTGCCCTCGTAGGAGGACGCGGCGACCCAGCCGACCGTGCGCAGCATCGTGCAGACGTGGGTGAGGTACTCCTCGGTCTCGATCCACTCGCTGCGCTTGGCGTAGGAGAGGCGGTCCTCCTCGTCGTCGATCGAGCCCGTGATCTCGGCCAGCCACTGGAGGCACTTGACCATCATGCTAGGATCGACGCCCAGGAAGTCGGCCAGGCAGTTGCGGCCGACCTGCTTGACCTCGCCGTCCTCGCCCTCGACCAGGAAGGTGGCGGTGCGCTGGCGCGCCTTGTTGCAGTAGTCGCAGTGGGTGGCGGTCCTGGGGTCGGCGGTGTAGGAGCCGAGGTCCCTGTCCTCGGATTTGCCAGGGACGCGGGAGACCATGACGCCGCCGGGCTCGACCGTCAGGACGGCCAGCAGCGACCAACCGGCGAGCTTGACCTCGCCCGCGCTCAGGACGACGTAGCGGTAGGACTTCGGCAGGTTCGGGACGTAGCCCAGCTCGGCCATCGCGAGCATCGGGTCGATCTTGTGCTCGACGCGCTCGACCTCGTCGTCCACGCGGTAGGAGACGGTGTCCATGCCCTTCTTCGCGGCGCGCTCGATCAGCTTGTCGAGCTTCTCGCGCAGGATCGGCACGTTCGGGCTCGGGATGCGGTAGACGACCCCGCCGACCTCGGCCTGGGCGGCGGCGACCTCGGGGAGCATGGTCTCGCGCTCGGGGCTCTCGTACGGGAGGTCCTCGTAGCGGCGCTGCAGCTGGTAAACTTCTCTTGGTGTCATAACCAAAGTATAGCGCGCCGCCGGGCCCCGGGACATCCCCCAAAAGGGGGGTTCGCGCCGCCTAAGGTGTAGACAACAAAGCCGCGACGGCGCAGCCGGGATCGACGGGTCCATGAAGAGACCTCGGCGTGACGATTAGGCGAAGCCTAGCGGGGAACCGGCAGAGACGAGAGACTAGGAGAACATGGCATTCGGATACGACCGCATCGGGCGGTACTTCCTCAACAACTCCGCGGTGCTCGAAGCCGACCTGTACACGCAGGACAACCAGGTGCCGATCCCGCTGGCCGACATCACGGCCGTCGTGTTCACGATCCTCAAGCCCGGGGACGACCCCGGCGCGCCCACGATCGACGCGGCCCCCGGCACGGTCGAGGCCGACGGCCTGGGCCGGTACGTCGTGGACGCCGCGGTGAACGACACCGAGGGCGAGTACCGGGCGTTCGCCACCTTCACCTACGACGAGGGGGCGATGGTCGGGCTCACGAAGTCCGTCCCGGTGTTCTACGACGTCATCGACGTCTTCGAGCGCGCGGGCCCGTCGGCCGTGGACCCGGCCGTGGACATGGCCTGGACGATGCTGGAGGACTGCTTCGACTCCGAGTTCGGCGGCCCGTGGCTCCGCGACATGACGATGCGCGTGTTCGACAAGACCAAGGTCCGCGAGCTGGCCCCGTCGGTCATGCTCCAGATCAACAGCCAGATGCCCCTCACGAGCTACACCCTGGACTCCACCAACGGCTACCCGTGGGCCAACGCCGACGCGACGGCGCTGTTCGGCCAGGGCCTCCTGGTCGCCTCGATCCGCCACCTGATGCGCTCGTACACCGAGCAGCCGGATATCGTTTCGAGCCCCGTCGCCTTCATGGACCGCAAGAAGTACTCCCAGTCCTGGAAGGCCGTCTACGACGTGGAGAACCCGATCTGGGAGAGGTGGGTCGCCCGCTTCAAGATGCAGGGCTACGACATCACGCACGGCTCGCTGCTGCTCGGCTCGAAGGCCGGGAGGATGCTGCCCGCCCCGATGCGATCGCGGAACGTCGGCCGTGGCTTCTAATGGGCTACCCGATGACGTACTGGCGGGTGCTCTGGCGCAACGGCCTCACCGGGGAGTACCAGCACACCGCTAACCCGGCGGGCACGGAGGACGGCCGCGGCATGATCCGCGGCGACCTGCGGCGCCTGGAGCAGGACCAGCGGGACGACCTCCACCTGAGGAAGTACGCCGACCGGGCGGGGATCACCCCGGCCCAGGTCAAGGTCGTGCTCGACCTCCTGTTCGACGGCGAGGGCTACGAGAGGGCGCAGCGCGAGATCGTCGAGGGGCAGAGGCTCGGCTGATGCACATCCTGACCGTCAGGGAGGTGGGCCCGCCGTTCACCCCGCAGGAGATCAAGAGGCTCCGGCGCGAGAACGTCGAGATGTGCCTCCGCATGGGCCAGCCGGTCGTCTACCGGCACATGTGGAACGAGGACGACGCCCGCAGCGGTCGCGCCCAGCGGTGCCCGGCCTGCTACGACCCGGCCTACGGGCAGCCCAGGAACGACTGCCCCGTCTGCTTCGGGTTCGGGTGGGCCTCGACCGAGCTGTCCCTCGACTCCGACGACTGGATCGACACGTCCGGAAGGGTCGTCAACACGCCCACGCCGGGGCCCGGCTGGGTCCGACTGCCCCGCTACGGCGGCTTCGACCAGTCCGTGCTGACGTGGCTCATGGAGCCCGACGTGGCGGTTGACGTCTTCCGCATTAGCGACCTGGGCACCATGATCAGGACGTACGAGGCGACCGGCGTCGCCCCGTGGTTCCCGCAGCTCTCGGACAACGACCTCTGCGTGAACGTCGAGCTGGCCCACAACGACTTCTCGATCACCGGCACCGGCGACCGCTTCCAGCTGAAGATGGTCCAGCCGATGACCGTCCGCGGCTTCGGCAAGCGCGGCAGGCCCCCGGGCTCCGGCGGCCAGGCGTACAGGGTCGCCCAGACCTTCCAGATGGCGAAGTTCCCCGACAACCAGGCCCTCTACGACGTCCCGGTGAGCCCCGAGTGACCGCCGAGGAGGTCCAGATCCGCACCAAGAGGGAGGCCACGGAGCGCGCCAACGAGCGGATGCGCCAGGAGGTCCTCCCGGCCGCGGTGAGCGCCTACACGGACGGCAGCCCGGCCGCCGCGAAGATCGCGGCCCGCCTCGCCGCGCAGTGGAACCCGTACATGCTCGACCCGACCAACGGCTTCGAGGTCACGCTCAAGGTCGCGGACCCGCTCGTCATCTCGGTCATGAAGGACGCCGGGCTCCTCGCCAAGGCCAAGGAGATCATGCGCGACGAGATGCACCGGGCGGTGTTCGAGTCCGAGCGCACCGCCCCCGCCCTGCTCGGCTCCGTCATCGCCGACCTCCTCCAGCCCGGCGAGAGCCCCGTCTACAGGGAGGCCGAGCCGTGGGCGTGAGGGACACCGACCTCTCCGTCGCCAGCCACTCCAGGCTGGTCTACAGGAACGTGATCGAGGGGCTCCGCGCGGCCTTCGGCTCGGACTACGGCCGCGACCGGCAGCTCGCGGACCTCCGCATCACCCAGAACTACCCGCTCCTGAAGATCGACTACCCGAGCGTCACCGTCGAGTACTCGCCCCAGCGCGTCGTCGCCGCGGGCGTCGGCCACGTCGAGTGGTTCGACGACCCGAGGGGCTACCTCAGGAAGTGGAAGCACAGCCGGTTCGAGGGCACCCTCACGCTCCACGCGTTCGCGCTCACGACCCTCGACCGCGACCTCCTGTCGGACGCCCTGGCCGAGCTGGTGCGCTTCGGCAGCCTCGACGAGGGCCTGAACAGGTTCTACGAGACGATCTACCCGGACGACGAGTCCCTGGAGCTGGGCACGCTCCCGGGCGAGGACTACGACTGGCGGCTGTTCGGCCAGCTCATGCTCGACTCGGACCAGCTGATCGCCGTCGGCAACTCGGCCACCGTGGCGCCGTGGGCGCCGGAGGACCTGCTCGTCTACTCGGGCGGCTGGTCGATGAACCTCCACGGCGGCTACTACAACAGCGTGCCGACCCAGGACTGGGGCCGGGTCCGCAAGGTCAAGATCCAGGCGTTCACGGACGAGGGCCTCGCGCCCCCGATCCTGTCGGCCGAGGCCGAGTTCAGCTGGGACACGACCGAGGACTCGGGCATCGTCCGGGGTCAGGCCGTGGTGACCGGAGACGACAGCTAAGAAACCGGAGCCTGCGCTCCCTAACTTACGAGACCTTCAAGGAGAACCTTGGCCCTTCCTTACATCAAGCCCGGCGTCACGATCAGCGAGAACACCTCGCCCCAGCTGACCCCGGTCCTTCTCGACCCCAACGTCATCGGCATCGTCGGCCCCGGCAGGGGCTACGAGGAGCACGTGGAGACCTTCGTCCTCGCGGACGACGCCCCGGTCACCCTCTCGGCAAGCAACCCCGACCCGGCGACCATCGTCGTCCGGGACGCGAGCGACGTCACCCTCGCCCCGTTCACCAAGAGCGTCTACCAGGGCAGCCCGAACATCAACGTCCTGGCGGACTACGACGTGGACACGAGCGACCTGCTGACGACCGGCCAGGTCTCCATCGCGCGCTCCATGCAGACGGCCATCGCCAACGGCGAGGAGGTCGTCGCCTACTACGAGACCGGCGCGGGCTCGTCCCAGTCCGACGGCCACACGGTCCTGGCCACGCTGACCGACCTGGACTCCTACCTCTTCACCGTGGGCGCGGTGGCCACGCTCATCGGCGGCTCGATCAAGGTCGCCCGGGAGGGCGAGCTGGTCGCAGCGGCCGACTACACGGTCGCGGGCGCGGGCGGCGCGACCCCGACTATCGTCTGGGTCAACACCTCGACCCGGGCCAGCAAGTTTCAGACCGTCTACGTGGACTACTCCCTCTGGGTCGGCACCTTCACGGTCACGATCGCCAACCCGGCCGTCTTCACGAAGAACGGCCACGGGTACGTCATCGGCGACGAGGTCAAGTTCACCACGACCGGCGCGCTCCCGACGGGGCTCGTCGCCGGTACCTCCTATTACGTGATCGCGGCGGGCCTGACGTCCAACGCCTTCGAGGTCTCCGCGACCCCGGGCGGCTCCGCGGTCGTCACCTCGGGCTCGCAGTCCGGCACCCACACGGTCACTCTGCAGAACAGGCCCACCGCCTTCATCGACCAGCCGGTCCAGTTCAACAACGTGTCGGTCGTCGGGCTCCCGCCCAGCGCCGACAACGTGGTCGTCAAGACCGCGCCCGGGCTGGGGCAGAACTCCGCCAACGCGCAGACCTACACCAAGTCCACCACGGAGGAGGCCGACTACACGGTCACCGGCACCCTCGACCAGACGCGCATCCGCCGGTCGCAGGGCTCCACCACCATCGGCGGCCTGAACGACAAGCTGACCGTCAGGGTCTCCTACCAGGCGACCCCGGCCGACTACTACCTCCCGACCCGCTGCTTCTCGCAGGCCGACGTCGAGGACAAGTTCGGGGCGGCCTTCGGGTCGGACGGCGCGGTCCTGAACCCGCTGGCGCTGGGCACCCTGTTCGCCTTCACGAACGGCGCGACCCAGGTCGTCGCCCAGGCCCTGTTCGGCGGCTCCCTCGACGCCCCGGTCGGGCCGACCGGCGCCCTCGCGGACTGGGACATCTCCCTGGAGCGCCTGCGCTCCGTCCAGGACATCAGCATCCTCGTCCCCATCGTCTCCTCTGGCGACCTCGCGACGAGCCCGTCCGACAACCTGAGCCTCCAGGTCTTCCAGGCGGTGCAGACGCACATCCGCTACATGCAGGCCCAGGAGAACCAGTTCATCCTCGGCATCTTCGGCGAGGACGGCACGACCGGCGGCCTCGCGACCCCGGCCACCCTCCAGGCGCACGCCGAGGGCCTCGGCCAGGGCATCAACTCCGAGTCCGTCATGCTGCTCGCCCCGTCGTCCTTCACCTACGCGAACCCGGTCACGGGCGTCAACGCCGACATCGGCGGCCAGTATGTCGCCGCGGGGGTCGCCGGGCTCGCCGCCCGCTACCCGGTGCAGATGCCGCTGACCCGCAAGAGGATCAACGGCCTCAGCTCCCTCAAGCTCGTCCGCACGGAGACCCAGAAGGACCAGGACGCGCAGAGCGGCCTGGCGGTGGTCGAGAACAAGCGCGGCCGCATCCAGGTCCGCCACTCGATCACGACCAACCAGGACACCCGCGCCCAGCAGGAGTTCTCGGTCGTCCGCGCGAAGTACTGGATGATGAAGAACCTCGTCGAGGCCCTGGACACCCAGGCCGTCGGCCAGCTCATCCTCGACGCCGCCTCCAACTTCCTCGTGCAGGTCCTCGTCAGCGCCGAGCTGGAGCTTCTGATCCAGCAGGGCGCGATCGTGGAGTACGACGACGTGCAGGTCCGCACGGACCCGAGCGACCCGACGGTCCTCCTCGTGCGCTTCACCTACAGGCCCGCGTACCCGCTCAACCGCGTCGTCATCACGTTCTCGATCAGCGCCGAGCAGGGCGTCTCGTTCGACCAGTCCACCACAACGCAGGGCTTCTAGCCGGTAAAGGGTAGACCATGGCAACCACCAGCTCACTCGACACCCTCCCGCGACAGTTCCGAGTCGGCGGGTCCGGCTTCACCGCCTTCCAGTGGAAGGGCCACGTCATCGGCTTCGCGCAGAGCGTCGAGAGCACCTCGCCGCAGCCCGTCGCGCCGCCGAGCCCGGTCCAGCCGCTCGACCAGCAGTACCCGATGCAGATCCTCGTCCCGGCCGCCATCGGCGCGGGCACGCTCCGCGTCCAGCTGTTCGAGATGTACAACCGCAAGGTCTGGGACCAGATCATGAAGATCACCGACACGCTCGACGCGTCCCAGGCGGGCGCCCGCGACGTCTACAACGACCTCTCGGAGATCTTCCTCAGGCTGTCGGCCCTGGCGAGCCCGGTCACCTGCACCAAGATCGTCTACCCGCCCGGCACGGGCGTCCGGGGCGGCCCCGGCGTCCGGCACTACGCCGACACCTACTTCAACTGCATGATCACGGACGTGCGGGACGACGAGGTCATCGAGATCGGCACCATGGAGGTCATCAAGAACATGACCATCATGTACACGCACTCCCGCCGCATCTTCGACACCGGCGCCTAGTCCCGGAAACCGCCCGACTCATTCCGAAAAGGGGTGAGATGAGCGAACTATACACCGGCGACGAGCCGGACCAGGACCTGGCGGCGGCGGACGCCCCGCACGGATTCGCGTTCGGCGGGGACGCCGACCGGCCCCTCCTCAACGCGCTGCCCGCCGACGAGTTCCCCCCGGCGTCGGAGGAGGCGATCAACGGCCTCCTCTGGCTCGGCTACCTCACGGACAGCTTCACGCTGTTCGGCCACCAGTTCACCATCAAGACGCTGACGCGCGGCGACCGCCTCGCGGTGGCGCAGGTGACCAAGGAGTGGGAGGAGACGCTCGGGATGGGCGACGCCTACCAGACGGCCACCGTGGCCGCCTCCCTGGCGATGGTGGACGGGGAGCCGGTCATGAGCCTCGGGCCGTCGCCGGTCCGGGCGACCGAGATCCGGAAGGCGTTCGAGCGCGTCCAGGCCTGGTACGAGCCCGTGGTCGAGGCGGTGTTCGCGCGGACGGTCATGCTGAACAACAGGCAGATCGCCGCGTTCACCGCCCTCCAGTCAAAATAGACAGCGGCTCAGAGGACGCCCTCGCTCTGTGCCGCCTGGCGTACGAACAGGGGGTCCTAGTCGGCGACCTCAACAACCTGCAGCAGCTCGCACTCGCCGCCGCGCTGGGACAGAAGCGGGACCAGGAGCACGAGCGCGACTGGCGCGGCTTCGTCCTGTCCGCGGTCGCGGCGCACCCGGAGAGGGCGGCGAGGCTCCTCAGGCTGCTCGACAAGGACGAGGAGAAGGAGCCCGGCGCGTTCGCGGAGCCGTTCGCGGACGAGGACCTGGAGACCTACGTGCCGTTCCAGGAGCGCGAGGAGACGAAGCACATGCTGGGCGACCTCCAGCGGCTCGGCTTCGCCGTGGCAGAGGACTAACGCTGGCCGCGCAGGTGAGGCGGGACGGGCCAGCCCTCGACCGTCTCGGCCTCGGACGGGTAGACCGCCGTGTCCTCGGTGAACTCGTAGGCGCAGGTGGTCGGCTCGGGCCCGGGTACGGGCGCGACGAGCGGCCAAGGCTCCTGTCGCGCGATCGAGCGGAGAAGCTCGGCCTCGGGCGTCGTCCACGGTCGGCCGCCGTAGTGCACCAGGCGCCGGTACGCGTCGGGGTGCCGCAGCCTATCGACCCCCCAGACGACCAGGAGGATCGCCCAGCCGAAGGGCGGCGTGAGGAACAGGAGGGCGATCAGGGTGAAGACGCCCCACTCCTTCAGGTTCTGCCAGTCGGTACTCACGCACTTATTATAGGTCCGCGCGGTCGGGCCGCATCCCCCATTCGGGGGGTTCGATCATGAGCGTAAGGGGTGACGATGGCCCCTGACGATCGCAGCAACCGCGTAGACGTCGAGATCCAGTTCCGGCTGGACAAGAACATGCGGCTCCTCCAGGAGACGCTCACCGACTTCAATGACACGCTCGGCAAGCTCATCGACCAGGGGGTCTCGGTCGGCGGCGAGGGCGGCAGGAGGGAGACGCCCGCCCCCGCGGGCATGACCAGCGGCCAGGAGTCCAGGGCGGGACGCGCCCCCGGGCAGGCGCCCAGCATGGGCCGACAGCCGCTCAACGCCCTGATGGGCGGCGCGGGCGCCGGAGGCGGCGGCCCCTACGAGGGGGTCGGGACCACCGGCGGGATGGACGACCCGTCTCGCCGCGGAAGGTTCGCCAGCCGCCCGCGTGCGTCGAGTCTGGCCCAGTTTGGCTTCGACCAGCCGAACATGAGCGAGTTCGAGCGTGCGCAGTTCAGCCTCGGCCAGGTCGGCACAGGCTGGCTCGCCAGCACCAGGTACCTGTCCCACGTCGCCCAGAGGGCGGGGTCCCAGCAGGTCATCAACCCGGACACCGGCGAGATCGAGTGGGCGGGGGCGACCGCCGACAACCCGTACGGCACCAGCAACAGGCTCGGCCGTGGCATGAATTACCTCGGCGGCGCGATCGGTGGCGCGGCCAGGATCGGCACGTACGGCCACGCGACGTTCCAGACGATCGCCGGGCTGTTCCCTCTCGCGAACGTGGTCCAGCCCAAGTACATGGGCCAGATGGCCCAGTACGGCGTGAACGTCGGCCAGTCGCGGGCGGGCGTGCTCGGGACCCCGTACTTCTCCCCGGCGTGGAGGACCGGCGCGGGCGCCGAGTGGGAGGCGTACCGGAGGAGCCGGTGGGGCTCGGTCAACGTGTTCGGGCGCAACATCCCGCTCCCGTTCGGCAACCCGAACTACAGCTCGCAGCAGG
>Ga0105242_10001169_pt1 | contig 20656 bp, 23 predicted proteins | sample KBSM24metaG_FD_81521 | JGI IMG/M metagenome (GOLD analysis project Ga0105242, IMG submission 81521) | Miscanthus rhizosphere microbial communities from Kellogg Biological Station, Michigan, USA - KBS M2-4 metaG | ecosystem: Host-associated > Plants > Roots > Rhizosphere > Soil | place... | reverse complement strand
TCATCCTGGTGCTGGAGGAGTCGGGCTACCTGCCGCGCGCCGCCTTCCTGCTGGACCGGATCATGGGCGGCGTCGGGCTTTCGGGCCGCTCCTTCATCCCGCTGCTTTCCAGCTTCGCCTGCGCCATCCCCGGCATCATGGCCACGCGCACCATCCCCAACTGGCGCGATCGCCTCACCACCATCATGATCGCGCCGCTCATGACCTGCTCGGCCCGGCTGCCGGTGTATGCGTTGCTGATCGCGGCCTTCATCCCGGCGCGCACCGTGGGCGGCCTCTTCAACCTGCAGGGGCTGGTGCTGTTCGCACTCTACCTGGGCGGCATCCTGAGCGCCATGGCGGTGGCAGGCGCGGCCAAGCTGCTGCGCGGCCGTGCCGCTGCGGCGCCCCTGATGATGGAGCTGCCCGCCTACCGCTGGCCCAGCCTGCGTGGCCTGGCCATCGGTCTCTGGGAGCGCGCGCTGATCTTCCTGCGCCGCGTGGGCGGCATCATCCTGGCCGTGACCGTGCTGCTGTGGTTCCTCTCGTCGTTCCCCGCGCCGCCCGACGGCGCCACCGGCCCGGCCATCGAATACAGCTTCGCCGGGCGCATCGGCAGCCTGCTCGAAGTGATCTTCGCACCCATCGGTTTCAACTGGCAGATCTCCATCGCCCTGGTGCCCGGCATGGCCGCGCGCGAGGTGGCCGTGGGCGCGCTGGGCACGGTGTATGCGCTGTCCGCCACCGGCGATGAAACCGCCGCGCAGCTGGGCCCGCTGATCGCGCAGAGCTGGTCGCTGGCCACCGCACTGTCGCTGCTGGTGTGGTTCATCTTCGCGCCGCAGTGCATCTCCACCATCGCGGCCGTGCGCCGCGAGACCAACGGCTGGCGCTGGCCGCTGGCGATGGCGTCCTACCTCTTCGGCCTGGCCTATATCGCCAGCTTCATCACCTACCACGTCGCCCTGGCGATGGGCGGAGGCTAGCCGCCATGGTGCAGAACCTCATCGTGGCGCTGATCGTGGGCTGCGCGGCGCTCTACGTCGTGTGGCGCTACATGCCCCAGCGCTGGCGCAGCCGCCTGGGGCGGGTGCATGGCCGCCTGGCGCAGGCGCCGGGCTGCGGTAGTGGCAGCGATGGAGCCTGCAGCAGCTGCGGCTCCTGCGCCTCGTCTTCCGGCGCACCGCAGGGCGAGGCCGCCGAGAAGCCGGTGGCGATGCCCGCTTCGCGGCGCTGAGCCTCCCGCGACCGTGGAGATTGCTCTCTTTCCCGTAGCGGACTGTCAAGGGTTTCCGAACGCTACAGGCTTGCCGGCATGCGGGGCTGACAACCGCTCCTAGGCTTTCGCTGCGGCGCCGGCCGCTGCTTCCAGGCGCCGCAGGATGCGCCGCCGTATCAGCCCGCTGACCGGGCGAATCAGCAGCCAATAGGGCGTGAAGCGCAGCCGCGTGGCCGCATCGGGGCAATGCACGCGGGTTTCGGTGGACAGCAGGGTGCTGCCGTCCTGCTGTGGTCGTGCCGTGAAGTTCAGCACCAGCCGCGCGGCGCCATCGAACTGGGGCGAGCTGGCGCGTTCGAAAGCCTGCGGGTCATCGAAGCGCACGAGCCCGTAGTCAGCCCGCCAGAACCGGCCTGCCAGGCCGAAGGCGATCTCGCCTTCGCTGCGGCCCAGGACGGTGAAGTCCGCCAGGCCGAACGGGCGCTGCGGCAGCCGCGCCTGCATGCCGCAACGGGCCAGAAGGCGGGCGGGTGCTTCGCGCAGTGCGATGCAGCGGGCGATGAAAGGGTCTTCGTGTACGGCCGGGTCCGCAGCCCGGTCCAGCAGCGCGGCAGGCGTGGCCTGCACGCGCAGTGCGTGGCGCTCCACGAACTGGTAGTGCGGCAGATACCGGTCGATGAGTGACATGGCTGGGCCTTTCACGCTCGCACCGCCGCCGGCCTGGGGCTGAAGGCGGGCGCTTCTTGCTTCAGTCCACCCGGCCCAGCAGCAGGTACTCCATGAGCGCCTTCTGCACGTGCATGCGGTTCTCGGCCTCGTCCCAGACGACCGACTGCGGGCCGTCGATCACCTCGGCCTCGACCTCTTCGCCGCGATGGGCAGGCAGGCAGTGCATGAAAAGGGCGTCGGACTGGGCCACGGCCATCATGTCGCGGTCCACGCACCAGTCGGCGAAGGCCTTCTTGCGTGCCTCGTTCTCGGCCTCGTAGCCCATGCTGGTCCAGACGTCGGTGGTCACCAGATCGGCGCCGGCGCAGGCCTGCATCGGGTCCTTGAACACCTTGCAGCTGCTGCTGCCGTGCTGCACACCGGCCACGGCATGGTCGATCTCGTAGCCGCTGGGCGTGGAGACGTGCACCGTGAAGTCCAGCAGCTCGGCTGCCTGCAGCCAGGTATTGGCCATGTTGTTGCCGTCGCCCACCCAGGCCACCACCTTGCCGCGGATGGAGCCGCGATGCTCGATGTAGGTGAAGATGTCCGCCAGGATCTGGCAGGGGTGGAATTCGTTCGTGAGGCCGTTGATGACCGGCACGCGCGAATGGGCGGCGAAGCGCTCGATCTTGGACTGCTCGTAGGTGCGGATCATCACCAGGTCGGTCATGCGGCTGATGACGCGGGCGCTGTCCTCGATGGGCTCGGCACGGCCCAGCTGGCTGTCGCCCGTGGTCAGGTGGACCACGCTGCCGCCCAGCTGGTACATGCCGGCCTCGAAGCTCACGCGGGTGCGCGTGCTGGCTTTCTCGAAGATCATGGCCAGCGTGCGGTCCACCAGCGGGTGGTATTTCTCGTAGCTCTTGAACTTGCCCTTGATGAGGGCCGCGCGGCTGAACAGGTAGTTGTATTCGTCGGCCGAGAGATCGTTGAATTGCAGGTAATGCTTCATGGGTGCACGTTCATTCGGCGAGCAGCGCCTTGACCAGGGGAGCCAGCAGGGCGACGATCTCGTCGGCCTCTGCCCGGGTGAGGGTGAGCGAGGGCACCATGCGGATCACGCTGTCGGCCGTCACCGACAGCAGCAGGCCGGCTTCGGCCGCGCGGCCCACCAGCACGCCGCAGGGCCGGTCCAGTTCGACGCCGATCATCAGGCCCTGGCCGCGGATTTCCTTGACGCCCGGCAGCCCGCCCAGTTCGCGCTCCAGCGCGGCCTTCAGGTGCGCGCCCACGTCGGCCGCGTTCTGCAGCAAGCCTTCTTCTTCCATGATGCGGATGGTTTCCACGCCGGCCCGCATGGCCAGCGGGTTCCCGCCGAAGGTGGTGCCGTGGTTGCCGACGCCGAAGATGCCGGCGGCCTTGGGGCCCGCCACCACCGCGCCGATCGGCACGCCCGAGCCCAGGCCCTTGGCCAGCGGCATCACATCGGGCTGGATTCCCGCCCACTGGTGGGCGAACCACTTGCCGGTGCGGCCCATGCCGCACTGCACCTCGTCGATCATCATCAGCCAGTCGCGCTCGTTGCACAGCTCGCGCAGCTGCTGCAGGTATTCGATGCGCATGGGGTTCACGCCGCCTTCGCCCTGGATGGTCTCGAAGAACACCGCGACCACGTTGGGGTTGCCCTCGGTGGCCTTCTTGATGGCCTCGATGTCGTTCATCGGCACGCGGATGAAGCCTTCCACCAGCGGGCCGAAGCCGGCCTGCACCTTGGGGTTGCCGGTGGCCGACAGCGTGGCGATGGAGCGGCCGTGGAAGGCCTTCTCATAGACCACCACCACGGGCTTGTCGATGCCCTTGTCGTGGCCGTACTTGCGCGCCAGCTTCAGGGCGGCCTCGTTGGCCTCCAGGCCCGAATTGCAGAAGAACACGTTGGTCAGGCCCGAGCGCTCGACCAGCATCTTCGCGAGCTCTTCCTGCAGCGGCACGTGGTAGTAGTTGGAGCTGTGGATCAGCTTGGCGACCTGGTCCTGCAGCGCCGGCACCAGCTTGGGATGGTTGTGGCCCACCGTGTTGACCGCGATGCCGCCCAGCGCGTCGAGGTACTGCTTGCCGTTCACGTCCCACACGCGCACCCCTTCGCCGCGTTCGAGGGCGATGGGCAGGCGCCCGTAGGTGGTCATCACGTGGGGCGAAGCGGCGGCCGGGGCGGAAGCGGTCATTGCGGGGGTCTCCAGACGTTGCACAAGAATGGCTGCCGGTGCGGTGACCGGCGAAATCGAGGCACGATTCTAGGCGCTGCCCCATGGCAGCATGTTGACGATTGCGCATCACAGCCATGCGCGTGGGCCGGCGCGCGCAACCGCAAGGGCCCGGGGCTTTGGGGGAACTTATAGGGTTAGCTCTTATATAAGAGTTAGAATCGCCGCCTGCCGGCAGACCCCGACGCCCAGCCCCAACGAATCCCCACCGATGGTTTCTCCCTCCTCCAAAGAAGTCTTCATCCAAGGCATCACCCACGATGGGAAAACCTTCCGCCCCAGCGACTGGGCGGAGCGGCTGGCCGGGGTCATGAGCCAGTTCCGCCCCGGCGGCGCGCGCCCCGGCAGCCATCTGAGCTATTCGCCCTGGTGCGTGCCCACCACCATCGACGGCGTCAAGTGCGTGGTCGTCCACCGCGACCTGCAGGGCCACGAACCCATGGCCTGGGACTTCGTCCTCAACTTCGCCCGCGACAACAACCTGCAGGTCGCCGAAGCCTGCCTGCTGCCCGAAGAAAAGGCCGACGCGGTCAGCGCGCCGGCTCCCCGCAAGGGCTGAGGACTTGCCATGGCGGCTGGGCTGGCGCCGCTGCTTCGCCTTCGGTTGAAAACCCTCACCTCGCCCTCAGATAGGCAGCCTGATCCGTGTTCCAGCAGGCGCCTGCCGCCTGCGCGAATCCCGCGATCCGCCCTGCACCACAACAACGCCCAGAACGCAGGGGCCCGATGACGACGCTGGCCGTGCCGCCCGCGTCGTCCTCCGTCCATCCGTCTCTTTTTTTCCTTCTGCCACCTGACGAGGAAAGCGTTGCCATGAATCTGCAGCCCCAACACACCCGCGCCGTGATGGCCATCGGCCTCCTGGCCGCCTTCGCCGACGAACACAAGGACGAGCGCGAGCGCGAACACCTGCGCGAACTCGCCCAGTCGCTGAGCGCCGGCAGCGGCGTCGACCTGATGAAGCTCTACCAGGACGTGCTGCTGCGGCGCGTGCGCCTGGAAGACGCCGCCGCCGATCTGGACACGCCCGCCCTGCGCCAGCTGGCCTATGAAATGGCCGTGGGCGTGTGCGATGCCGACGGCGAATGCAATGCCGAGGAAAAGGCCTTCCTGCAGCATCTCTCCACCGTCCTGCAACTGACGCCCGAGCAGGCTCGGGACGTCATCGCACAGGCCGACGCCCTGGCTGCTGCGCCGCTGGTGGCCGCCCCCATCGCCGCAGAGCAGTGGGGTCGCGGTGCGGAGGCCGGCGCCGCCGATGGCGTTGCCACGCCCGCCACCGCGGCAACGCCGCCCGCCGGCGCGCCCCGGCCATCGGTCCAGCAGGCCGAGGTCGATTCGATGATCCTCAACGCCGCGATCCTCAACGGTGCTTTGGAACTGCTGCCCCAGTCGCTCGCTTCCATGGCCATCATCCCGCTGCAGACCCGACTGGTCTACCGCATCGGCAAGCTGCACGGCTATGAGCTGGACAAGGGCCACATCGCCGACTTCCTGGCCACCGTGGGTGTCGGCCTCACCTCGCAATACGTCGAGCAGTTCGGCCGCAAGCTCGTGGGCGGCCTCCTGGGCAAGGTCATGGGCGGCCTCGGCCGCGCCGTGGGCAGCGCCGCCACCGGCTCGGCGTTCTCCTTCGCCACCACCTACGCCCTGGGCAAGGTCGCCCACCGCTACTACGCCGGCGGCCGCACGCTGGACACCGACACCCTCAAGGCCGCGTTCTCGCGCACCGTGGAAGAGGCCCGCGGCCTGCAGCAGCGCTACGCCCCGCAAATCCAGGAACGGGCCCGGGGGCTGGATGTGAATCAGGTGCTCAAGCAACTGCGGGCGTGAGTCCGAAGGTGTGAGCCAATCCAGGCAATGGATTGGCGGATCGATCTCGCAGCGCGGTAATCGCGACTCTGAAAACCGAGCATTTGCACGAGGTGCTGGCCCATCGACTGCCGCTTGCGTGATCGCTCATCAGGTGTTGACCCACACGCCCGGACGGGGCGTGACCACATCTTTGTAAACCTCTGAGTGAGCAACGCTTTTTCTCCCATCTGCACGAACCTGACGCAAAAGGGTGACGCAATGACAACGGGAAGGCTTTCGTAGAGAAAAGTCCTTGCCCATCAATGATTTGCACTGCTGCGAATCCTCGCCTGGCTCGCAGGTCGCTTGCGGTTCGCAGCCAGCGGGGCGGTCGGTGCGTTGAGCGGCTGGATGGCCTCAGGGCGCCGGCGTCTTGGGCCGGTAGTCGCACCATTGCGACACCACGCATTCCCAGCAGCGGGGCTTGCGGGCCTGGCAGACATAGCGGCCCAGCAGGATGAGCCAGTGGTGCGAATCCACCGCGTATTCGGCGGGCACGCGTTTCATCAGCTGCAGTTCGACGGCCAGCGGGTTCTTGCCCGGGGCGAGGCCGGTGCGGTTGCTCACGCGGAAGATGTGCGTGTCCACGGCCATGGTGGGCTGGCCGAAGGCGACGTTGAGCACGACGTTGGCGGTCTTGCGGCCCACGCCGGGCAGGGCTTCGAGTTCCTCGCGCGTGCGGGGCACCTGGCCGCCGTGGCGTTCCATCAGGATGCGGCAGGTCTCCATCAGGTGGCGGGCCTTGCTGCGGTAGAGGCCGATGGTCTTGATGTAGCTCTCCAGGCCTTCCAGGCCCAGGTCGAGGATGGCCTGCGGCGTGCCGGCCACGGGGAACAGCCGGCGCGTGGCCTTGTTCACGCCCACGTCGGTGGCCTGGGCCGAGAGCAGCACGGCGGCCAGCAGTTCGAAGACGGTGGTGTATTCCAGCTCGGTGTTGGGCAGCGGGTTTGCGGCCTTGAGGGCGGCGAAGAAGGGTTCGATGTGCGCGGTTTTCATGGCATCGGGGGCGGTCTGCTGCGTGGGCTGCCGTCCCGCCGGGGCGGCGCCGGGCGGAGCAGGCAGGGCCAGGCGGGAAGCGGCGGTGAAGGGCGGATGTTGCCGCCGAATATATGCCGGCGGCCCGCATCTTTACGCCATCTTGATACCGGCGTTCCTAGACTGCATCGCATGTTTCACCGCCGGGCGCCATGGCTTTTTCGGCCATTGCGGCGCCCTGACAAACATGATCGATCTTTCCACTGCCGCCGTGATGCACCGCATCCCGCAGCCTGCTTTCTGGCTCCTGCAGCGCGGCGATGCGGGCCGTGAGCTGATGGTGCTGCCCCTGCGTCTGCCGATGGCCGACCCGCTGACCTACCGCCGTGCGCTGCACGCGATTCTCGGGAACCGGCTGGCGGGCTACTGCATCGCCATCGACACGGCGCGCCGCTGGGTGCGGGTGGACCTGAACCTGCGCCGTTGCGATCTGGCGCAGTGCATGCGGTTGCTGGCGACGGGGCTGCGCAGCGCGGAGTTCGGCCAGGTGGTGCGGCATGCATCGCCTGCGCGGCCCGCTGACGGGTCTGCTGCCGGAGCCGCGCCGTGATCGCGCTGGAGGCGGCGGTGCCGCTGCTGGTGGCCTTGTCGGTGGTGTTCGTGCCGCTGGTGCTGGCCTGGTGGCTCGTGGCGCGCAGCCCGTGTCGGCGGCCCGCGGAAGGTGGCGATGCGCCCCACCGCTTGTGCGCCTCTCCTGCCGATCCGTGCTGCAGCGGCGCCTGCCCTGCGCCCTTCTGCACGGCGGCGCCCGCCGCGGCATTGCACTGCCGGCGCTGCCCCCTGTCGGCGCCGCATGCGCGGGCCCATGGCTCGCCGGATCTCGCGTGATCCTGGGCGTGTGGCGCGTCAGGGTGTCGGTGGCCGCCGCTTTGCGCCACAATCCCGCGCTCAAAGGAGCCATCTCGCCATGCAATTCGCCGACCGTCTGAACAACGTTGAAACCTCCGCCATCCGCGAACTCTTCAAGCTGCTGGGCAAGCCCGGCATCATCAGCTTTGCCGGAGGTTTCCCCGACAGCGCCATGTTCGACGTGGAAGGCCTGCGCGCCGCCAGCGCCCGTGCGCTGGAGGAGGACCCCGGCGCGGCCCTGCAGTACGGGGCGACCGAGGGCTACGGCCCGCTGCGCGAGCAACTGGCCGCGCTGATGACCGCCAAGGGCGCCGCGGGTGTGGCGCCGGACAATCTCATCGTCACCACCGGCAGCCAGCAGGCGCTCGATCTGCTGGGCAAGACGCTCATCAACCCCGGCGACAAGGTGATCGTCGAAGGGCCCACCTTCCTGGCCACCATCCAGTGCTTCCGCCTCTACGGCGCCGAGCTCATCAGCGCGCCCATCGACGGCGACGGCGTGCAGACCGATGCGCTGGAAAAGCTCATCGCCGAGCATCGCCCCAAGTTCGTCTACCTGATCCCCACCTTCGGCAACCCCAGCGGCGCCACGCTGAGCCTGGAGCGCCGCAAGGCCGTCCTGGAGATGGCCGTGCGCCACCAGACGGTGATCGTGGAAGACGACCCCTACGGCGACCTGTACTTCGGCGAAGTGCCGCCGCCCAGCCTGCTGAACCTGTCGGCGGGCGTGCCGGGCAGCCGCGAGCTGCTGGTGCATTGCGGCTCCCTCAGCAAGGTGCTGGCGCCCGGCCTGCGCGTGGGCTGGATGATCGCGCCGCCCGGGCTGCTGGCCAAGGCCACCATGTGCAAGCAGTTCAGCGACGCGCACACCAGCACCTTCGCCCAGGCCACGGCTGCGCAATACCTCCAGGCCGGCCGCATGCCCGCCACGCTGGACAAGGTGCGCACCGTCTATGCCCAGCGCGCCCAGGCCATGGGCGATGCGCTGCAGGCCGAGCTGGGCGATGCCGCCCACTTCGTGCGGCCGCGCGGCGGCATGTTCTTCTGGGTGCGGCTGACCGGCGCGGGCGGGAAGGTGGCCGACGGCAACGAACTGGCGCGGCGCGCCATCGACAAGGGCGTGGCCTTCGTGCCCGGCACGCCGTTCTTCTGCGCCCACCCCGACCACGCCACGCTGCGACTGTCGTTCGCCACGGCCGACGTGGAGCGCATCCGCGAAGGCGTGGCCCGCCTGGGCCAGGCGATGGCCGGCTGAGCGGCGCGCAACCGCTTTCTTCTTTCATGCAGGGGCGTCACGGTGGCGCCCTTTTTTTGCGGTCCAATACGCCGCATGTCCGCCGAACCCCACCCCACCGAGCAGCGCCTGACCGAGCTGGAGATCAAGGCCAGCTACACCGAAGACCTGCTCGACCAGCTCAACCTGGTCATCTACCGCCAGCAGCAGGAGATCGATGCGCTGGCCCGCACCGTGGCCCAGCTGCGCCAGCAGATGCCCGAGGCCGGTGGCGGCGCGGGCGCACGCAACCTGCGCGACGATCTGCCGCCGCATTACTGAGCCGATCGGCACGGAAGGACTGCATTGGACATCGAAAATGCCCTGCAGCCCTTTGTGAACCAGCGCCATGCGCTATTGAAATCATAGTAAAGCCGCGGCAGCGGTTACGATGGGCGCATGCGAAAAACCTATGTGCTCCATATCGAAGGCAAGAACCGCGACCGGCTGCTGGACGCGGCCCGTCACGACATCCACCGTTACCTGCGCCGCGAACGCCGCCGCGCCCTGCCCGAAGGCGTGCGCTTCTGGGACTTCGACTGCCGCTTCGGCAGCACGCAGGACGATGCCCAGAGCGTGCAGGTGGAAGACATCACGCGCCTGATCGACGACGTGGCGCAGTCGGGTGCGGCGCAGTTCTACGTGGAGATCGTCGCCAAGCCGGGTGAGGGCATGCCCCGCAAGCCGGCAGCGCGCAAGGACGGTGCGGCAGGCGATGGCCCGCACGACGAAGACGGTGAAGGCGCCGATGGCGCAGGAGATGGCGCGGGAGATGGCGGCGACGGAGGCGGCGGGGACTGACCCGGCCCCCTCATGGACTGGACGGCCGTCAGGCCCGCCGGCCTCAATCCGCTGCGGGCTCGCCGGTGCCGCCGGCCTGTGCGGCAGCGGCTGCAGCGCGCAGCTTGTCCTTCTTGCTCGGGCGCTTGCCCTTGATGCCGCCGGTGCCGGGCGGCAGCTTGCCGGGGCGCCGGGGCGCCTGGGCCGCAGCGTCGGCAGTGCCCATAGCCGCGTCTTGCGCGGCGGCAGCCGGCTCCGGGGCCACCTCGAATCCCGCGATCTGCTCGACCGGCAGCGCCAGCAGGCCGTGCCGCTTGGCGAGCAGCCGCCAGTGCGGCGCCGTCTCGGTCGTGACGAAGCTCACCGCCGTGCCGCTCGCACCCGCCCGGCCCGTGCGGCCGATGCGGTGGACGTAGTCGGCCGCGGCGCGCGGCAGGTCGTAGTTCACGACGGCCGGCAGCCCGGCGATGTCGATGCCGCGCGCCGCCAGGTCCGTGGTCACCACCACCTGCCAGCGCTCGTCCTTGAATTCCTGCAGCACCTGCCGGCGCGTGCCCTGGCTCAGCCCGCCGTGGAAGGGCGATGCGTAGATGCCCGCCTTGTAGAGCTTTTCCGCCACGTGCTCGGCCGCGTATTGCGTGGCGACGAAGACCAGCACGCGGCTCCAGCCGGCCTCGTCCTTGAGCAACTGCTTGAGCAGCTGCGTGCGGCGGGCGGCTTCGACCGCGATGGCGCGCTGGGCGATGTCGGGCGTGGTTTCGGGCGCCTGCGGCACGTCGATGCGCAGGGGCTCGCGCAGCAGGCCCTCGGCCAGCGTGGCGACGCCGGCCGGGAAGGTCGCCGAGAACAGCAGGTTCTGGCGCCGCGCGGGCAGCAAGGCCAGCACGCGCTGCAGCTCGTCGGCGAAACCCAGATCCAGCAGGCGGTCGGCCTCGTCCAGCACCAGGGTGCCGACTTGCGCGAGCGAGAGGGCGTTGTGGTCCACCAGATCGAGCAGCCGGCCGGGCGTGGCCACCATCACGTCGGCACCGCCGCGCAGCGCCATCATCTGCGGGTTGATCGACACGCCGCCGAAGGCGACGGCCACCTTGATCGCCTGGCCGGACAGGTGGCCCGCCAGTTCACGCAGCACCTCGCCCACCTGGGCGGCCAGCTCCCGCGTGGGCACCAGCACCAGGGCGCGCAGGCGGCGCGGGCCCTGGCCCGGGGTGGCCATCTGCACCTGGGGCAGCAATTGCTGCAGCAGCGGCAGGCCGAAGGCGGCGGTCTTGCCGGAGCCGGTCTGCGCGCAGCCCAGCAGGTCGCGGCCCTGGAGCACGGCGGGAATGGCCTCGGCCTGGATGGGCGTGGGCGCGGTGAAGCCCAGGGCATTGGCGGCGTGGACGAGGGCAGGGGAGAGGCCGAGGGCGGCAAAGTGCATGGGCAGTCAGACGAGAGCCGGGCGACCGCAGCGCGGCAGAAGGGGCCGTGTGCGCCGGGTGCGAAGGCATGTGGGAACGAAGCCGCGATTGTGGGGCATGGCCCGGGCGCCGGGATAATCGGGCCCCTCGGGGTTTGCACACCCGCCTGCCCGTCTCGTCCTTCCCTTCTGTTTTTCTGGAGCCTTCTGCCATGCGCCTGAGCGATCTGGGCAGCCTCGTCTATTCCACCGAATCCGGCCGCATGTGCCCGGACTGCCGGCAGCCCGTGGCGCAATGCGCCTGCGCTGCGGCGCGGGCCGCGGCGGTGCCGGCGGGCGACGGCATCGTGCGCGTGTCGCGCGAGACCAAGGGCCGGGGCGGCAAGGCGGTGACGCTGGTCAAGGGCGTGGCCCTGCCGGCGGCCGAGCTGGCACAGCTGGGCAAGCAGCTCAAGGCCGCCTGCGGCACCGGCGGCACCGTCAAGGACGGCGTGATCGAGGTGCAGGGCGACCATGTGGAGCGCGTGATGCAGGCGCTCAAGGCGCAGGGCCACACGGTCAAGCGCGCAGGAGGCTGAGCCGTTCCATGGACCCCGCACAGCTCGAACGCCTTTTCACGGTGACCATGCCCTTCGGCAAGCACAAGGGCACGGCGATCGCCGACCTGCCGGGCAACTACCTGAACTGGTTCGCCCGCGAGGGCTTTCCGTCCGGCGACATCGGCCGCCTGCTGGCGCTGATGCACGAGATCGACCACAACGGCCTGGGCGACCTGCTGGCGCCGCTGCGCGCGGCCCGGGGCGGATCGAGCGGCGGCTGAGCGCCCTCAGCGCGGTGGTGCCAGCGCGCCCCGTCCGCCTTGGCCGTGCTCGCGTTCGTGTTCCTGGGCGCTCTCCAGCGCGAAATCCGGCAGCCGCCCGATGAGCGCACGGAACAGGTTGCGCGCCACGCCGTGCGCGGCCTGCTGCAGCGAAACCGCCACCTCCGGCACGAAGAGGCGGCTGGTGTGCTCGCCCCAGAGCCGCACCCAGGCCGCGAAATGCGCGGGCGTCACGCCCTGCAGCGGCCGGTGGCTGGCCAGCACGTTGCCGCGATAGCTGCGCGTGCCCAGCGCCACGGTGCTCCAGAAATCCACCATGCGCTGCAGGTGCGGCTCCCAGCGGCCGTGCAGCGCGGACTCGAAGACCGGGCCCAGCAGCGGGTCGCGCCGCACCTCGGCGTAGAAGCCGTGGACCAGCCGGGCGATGCTCTCAGCATCGGGCGTGGCGATCAGGCCATGGGTTGCTTCGGCAGTCATTCGGCGTCCCCCAGCCAGTCGTGCGCGGCGGCCATCACGCAGTGCGTCAGCCGCTCTAGCCCCGCCTGCGCATTGCGCGGGTGGGCCCAGTACATGGGCACGTCCAGCGTCAGGCCGGGGGCGAAATCCACCAGCAGGCCCTGCGCCAGTTGCTCGGCGATCATCACCGTGGGGTGCATGCCCCAGCCCATGCCCGACTCGCAGGCGCGTACGTAGGCGAAGTTGCTGGGCAGGAAGTGGCGCGGCGGGTGCCGGCGCGGCAGCACCATGCCGTGCAGTTGCATCCACTGGTCCTGCAGCCGGTCCTGGCGGCCGTAGGCCATCATGGGTGCATCGGCCAGCGCCTGCGGCGAAGGGCCCTGCGGAAAGTGCCGAGCCACGAAGGCGGGGCTGGCCGCCGCCACGTAGCGCATGGTGCCCAGCGGCCAGGTGTTGCAGCCGGCGATCGCCGTGCCGGTGGCGGTGACGGCGGCCAGCACCTCGCCCTCGCGCAGGCGCTGGGCGGTGTGCTCCTGGTCGTCGATGCGGATGTCCAGCAGCTCGTTGCCGCCGGCCGTGAAGGCGCGCATGGCATCCATGAACCAGGTGGAGAGCGAATCGGAATTCACAGCCAGCTTCAAGGCCGGGGCGGGCGCATCGCGGTCGGGCATCAAGCCGGGGTTGCTGCGGCGCAGCTCGTTTTCGAGCAGCGCGACCTGCTCCACATGCAGGCAGAGGCGGCGGCCCGCGTCGGTGCCCGTGCAGGGCGTGCCGCGCAGCACCAGCACCTGGCCCGCGCGCTCTTCCAGCTGCTTGACGCGCTGCGAGATCGCCGAGGGCGTGACGTGCAGCTTGCGCGCCGCGCGCTCGAAGCTGCCTTCGCGCACCACGGCGGCGAGGGCCTCCAGTCCGGCGTAGTCGAGCATTCAGTTTTGCTTCATATTGGTTAGAGGATTTAAGTTTACTTAAATGCGGTGCGTTTTGACAATCGACCGCATGTGGACCGTTTCTTCTTCCTCTTCTCTTTCCGCCTCGTGGCTGGCCGGCTTCACGGTCTGCCTGTCGCTCATCGTGTCCATCGGCGCGCAGAACCTCTACGTGCTGCGGCAGGCCGTGCAGGGGCGGCACGTGCAAGCGTGCGTGCTCTGGTGCGTGCTGAGCGATGCGGTGCTGATCGGCCTGGGCGTGGCGGGCATGGCGCAGCTGCTGGGCGATTCGCCCGTGCTGGCCCGCTACCTCACGCTGGGCGGCGCCGTGTTCCTCTTCGCCTACGGCGCCTTCGCCTGGCACCGCGCGCTGTTCGCGCCGCAGGCCGGCCTGCAGGTGAGCGGCCGGGCGGAGCGCGGCGTGATGGGCGTGCTGGGGGCGCTGGCCGTCATCACGCTGCTGAACCCGCATGTCTACCTCGACACCCTGGTGCTGATCGGTTCCATTGGCGCGCGGCAAGACGGCGGGCTGAAATGGGTCTTCGTGGCGGGGGCGACCTGCGCCAGCCTGCTGTGGTTCGTGCTGCTGGCCGTGGCCGGGCGCCAATTGCAGGGCGTGTTCGCCAATCCGCGCGCCTGGCGCTGGCTGGATGCGCTGACGGGCACCATGATGTTCGCGCTGGCCTGGTGGGTGGCGAGCGGGCTGGCGGGCGCCGATGGAGGCTGACGGCGCGTTTCATGGCGTGGTGACGTGCGCCGGTGCGGCTCAGGACCGCCTTATGCTTCGGTCCCTCACGCAGCCAGACAGGGAATCCGCCATGAAGGGTTATCAGATCACGTTCTTCGCCGAGCAGGAGCATCGGCATGGCCACACGCCCTTGGGCGACTGGCTGCTGCAGTTCGCCAAGGAACAGGGCGCCATGGGCGGCAGCCTGCTGGGAGCTGCCGAGGGCTTCGGTGCGGCGGGCCGCATGCATTCGACCCATCTGTTCGATCTGGCGGAGCAGCCCGTGATGGTCACCATCTCGGCCACCGCGGCGGTGGCCGAACGGCTCCTGGCTGCGCTGGCCCAGGAGCCGGTGACGGTCTTCTACGTCAAGCTGCCCATGGAATACGGGCGCATCGGTGCGGCCTCCCCGCCGCTGGGCGGCTGAACAAAGGCGCGCCGCAGGACGCTCAGAATGCCGGGACGATGGCGCCCTTGTACTTCTCTTCGATGAACTTCTTCACCTCGGGCGTGTGCAACGCCTTCACCAGCTTCTGGATGGCGGGGTCGTTGATGCGGTCCCGGCGGGCGGCCACGAAGTTGGCGTAGGGCGAATCGGCCGATTCGATGAACAGCGCATCCTTGGTCGGGTTGAGCTTGGCTTCGATGGCGTAGTTGGTATTGATGAGAGCCAGGTCCACGTCGTCCAGCGCGCGGGGCAGCAGGGCGGCTTCGAGTTCGCGGAACTTCAGCTTCTTGGTGTTCTTCACGATGTCGATGGGCGTGGACGTGATGACGCGCGGGTCCTTGAGCGTGATGAGGCCCTGCTTTTGCAGCAGCAGCAGCGCGCGGCCGGCGTTCGACGGATCGTTGGGGATGGCGATGGTGGCGCCGTCCTTGAGTTCGCTGATCGACTTGATCTTCCTGGAGTAGGCGCCGAAGGGCTCCACATGCACCTTGCCGCCGGGCACGGCGACGATGCTGCTCTTGCGGTCCTTGTTGTAGCTGTCCAGGTAGGGCTGGTGCTGGAAGAAGTTGGCATCCAGCTGCTTGTCTTCCACTGCGGCATTGGGCTGGATGTAATCGCTGAATTCGCGCACCTGCAGATCGACGCCCTCGGCCTTGAGCTGGGGCTTGACGAAGTTCAGGATCTCGGCGTGCGGCACGGCCGACGCGGCGACCTTGAGCACCACGTCGGCGGCATGCGTGCTCAGGGCGAGCGTGGCCAGCGCGAGGGTGGAGAGGGCTTTCTTCAGGAACATGACTGCTTCACTTTCAGGCTAGAGATGCAGTGAGTCTAAATCCCCAAAATGGTGCGGGCCACGTTTTAATTTTCATATTGATATAACGCGGCAGGTTTTTATGCTGTTTGTTTGTGGTCGGCACGTTGGCCCGCATATACATCAAATACCGCTTTAGCCCTTGTGCAGCCTGCGGTGTATGCTATTAAATCAATAGTAATGTGGCAGAGCCGCGCCTCAGCGCAGCACTTCCAGCAGCCGGTCCAGACCGCCCTCGTTGATCGCCACCTGGGCCTGCGCGCGTACGGCCGGCTTGGCGTGGTAGGCGACGGAGAGGCCGGCCACGCCCATCATGGGCAGGTCGTTGGCGCCATCGCCCACGGCGATGGCCTGCGATGGCGAGATGCCCATGAGCGAGGCCACTTCCAGCAGCGTGCGGCGCTTTTCCGCGCCGTCGCAGATGTCGCCCCAGGGCTGGTCCACCAGGCGGCCGGTGAGTTGCTCGCCCTCCACCTCCAGCACGTTGGCGCGGGCCAGGTCGATGCCCAGGCCCGCGCGGACGTGGTCCGAGAAGAAGGTGAAGCCGCCCGAGACCAGCAGCGTGGTGAGGCCCGCGGCCTTGGCGGCTGCGATCAGCTCGCGCGCGCCGGGGTTGAAGCGCAGGCGATCGCGCAGGACCTGCTGCATGTGCTGCACGCTCACGCCGCGCAGCAGGGCCACGCGCTGGCGCAGGCTCTCCTTGTAGTCGGTGATCACGCCCTGCATGGCGGCCTCGGTGATGGCGGCGACTTCGGCCTTGCGGCCGGCCGCGTCCGCGATCTCATCCACGCATTCGATGTTGATCAGCGTCGAATCCATGTCGAACGCGATGAGTTTGTAGTCCGCCAGGCGCAGGGGTGGGTTGAGTCCTTGCAGGGCGAGGCCGGGGGCGAATTCGGTGGCGTTTGTCATGTGCGAGCGAAGCGGTAGGGGGACAGGCGGAATGGGCGAAAGTGGGCGATGTTATCGCTCCGCCGCCGCCTATCGCCGCTGTGCGAGCGTCTCCCGGGGGAGCTCGCCGTACGCCGCCCGGTACTGCAGTGCGAACATGCCCATGTGCGAAAAGCCCCAGTTGAGTGCGATGACCGAGATGCTCAAGGGCTGGTCAGGGTCCAGCATGTCCCGCCGCGCGCCTGTCAGCCGCAGCTGGCGCAGATACTGCAGAGGGCTGGTTTGGTTGAAGCGCTGGAACGACGACTGCAGCGTGCGCGTGCTCACCTCTGCGGCGGCGGCGATTTCGCTGACGGTGAGAGGCCGGTGCGCGTGCGCCTGCATGTAGTCCATCGCGCGCCGCACCTGCCTTGGCCGCAGGGAGGGAACGCGCTGCTGCCCGAGGACTTCGCTGTAGCTGTGCGGGGTGCCGTGCAGCAGCAGATGGACCATCGACTCTCTCAGGCTCGTGGACGCCACGGGTGCCGTGGCCAGCGGCGCGGCACCCGCCAGGCCCTCCTGCAGAGCCCGGGCCATGAGGAATAGGCTGCGGAATACGGGGACATCGCGTTCGACGCGCAACGCGAACCGGACCCGGGAGACCACCGGTGCCTCGATCAGTTCGGACAACGCGGCATGCAAGGTTTCCGCTGCGATGGAAATGCCCTCGATCCGCGAGCGCGGCTCGAAGACGGAGCGCGTCACCGCGGACGAATCCCGCAGGTAGATGGCACCATCGGCCGGTATGGGGTTCACCTCGCCACGATCGAACTGCAGTACCCGGCCCTGGGACGCGGAGCATACGTGGTAGGCATCGAAGGTTTCAGTGGCATGCAGATCGAAGCCCGAATGGGTGGACAGGCTCGCCACGGTGAGTCCGCCGACGGTGGCCCCGGAAACACCCATGTCCAGCCCGTTCGACGGCGCTGCGATCGCTTTGATCTGTGAGTAGGCCGCAGACATCATCTGCTTTGCCTCGTCTGTGTCTCTGGTCTGCCATTGAAGCGTCCGCGGCTGGTGATTCACAGCCATATCACGACCCTATCCCTTTGTAGTCGCGGTGGTCAGAGGTCGGCATGTGCCGGCACCTCCGCCCCGCGCTTTTTGTGTCAACTCTTGAAGACGCTCACCGACTCGGCCAGCCGTTCCGCCTGTCCGGCCAGCGTTTGCGCAGCCACTGCCGATTGTTCCACGAGCGCGGCATTCTGCTGCGTCATGTGGTCAAGCTGCGATATGGCGGCGTTGACTTCCTCGATTCCCCCGGATTGCTCGACGGTCGAATGGTTGATCTGGCCGATCAGGTCGTTCACGCGGGCGGCCTGGGCAAGTATCTCGGCCATCGCACGGCCCGCTGCATCCACTTTCAAGGCGCCGCTGCCCACCTTTTCCAGGCTTGCGCCAATCAGGATCTTGATTTCCTTGGCGGAGGAGGCGCACCGCTGCGCGAGATTGCGGACTTCGCTCGCGACCACGGCGAATCCCTTGCCCTGTTCCCCTGCGCGCGCGGCCTCCACCGCGGCGTTCAGCGCCAGGATGTTGGTCTGGAACGCGATGCCGTCGATCACGCCGAGGATGCTGGAGATCTGCTGGCTCGCTGCCGAGATCTCCTGCATGACGTCCACGACTTCCCGCACGATGCTGCCTCCGCTGCCGGCCGCTTGATTGGCGCTCTCGGCCAGTTCCGCGGCCTTGCAGGCGATGGCTGCGTTGTTCTTGACGGTGGCGTTCATCTCCTCCATGGCTGCCGCCGTTTCTTCCAGGTTCGATGCGGCGTCCTCGGTGCGCGAATTCAGGTCGTTGTTGCCATGGGCGATTTCGGAACTGGCGGTCAGCACGCCATCCACTTGGCCGCTCACGTCGTCGACCAGCGACCTCAGATTGAGCCCCGCTTGGTTGACGGCTCGCAGGATCATTCCGATCTCGTCGACACGGTTCAGGTGTTTGTTCTCGATAGGCTGGCCGGCGGCCACGCTGAGCGCCTGCTGCTGCACTAGGCCCAGCGGGCGTGCGATCTGCGACTCGAGCCACAGCGACACCGCCAAAGCAACGGTGACCGCTCCCGCGGCATAGGTGCCAAGGGCCTGCCCTTCAAGGCCGCAGGCTGCCGCCCCGGCGTAACCCAGCAGGCCGCCCGCGAGAACGCCCGAGCGGATCCTCCAGCGCACCGGCATCGTCTGGAACACCGAAGTCCAGCCAAGCCAACCGCTTCGTACGATCAGTCCCTGGTGGAAGGCCAGCGTGCCCGCCTGCTCCAACCTGAACTTACGGTAGAGCGTCTCGGCCGCGTCGATCTCGGATCGAGATGGCTTGGTACGTACCGACATGTAGCCAGTGACCTGTCCCTGGCGGATCACCGGCGTGGCATTGGCCCGTACCCAGTAGAAGTCACCGTTCTTTCGCCTGTTCTTGACCAGGGCCGTCCAGGACTTGCCCCGCTTCAACGTTGCCCACATGTCTGCGAAGGCCTGCTTCGGCATATCCGGGTGGCGCACCAGATTGTGTGGCTGGCCCATGATCTCGTCGCGATCGAAGCCGCTCACGGCGATGAAGGCCGCATTGGCGTACGTGACGTGGCTTTGCGTGTCCGTCGTAGACATCAGCGTCGCATCGGTAGGGAAGTCGAACTCCCGCTGCGTGGTGTGGACATTTTGTCGCATGGTTTCTCCTCCTCGGGGCATGGGCGGGCAGGTGCCGGCCGGTCTTGCATGCCATCCCGGATGGCAGTAACGCCTTGGAACAACTATGACGGAGAAAAATGCGGGGTCAGCTGCGGTCCTATCGGAAAAGCGAAGTCGATATCGGTATTGCGCAACAAACTGCTTCCTGCCCTGGATCTATCGCAAGACATGAGTCCAGACAACCGCATGCCGCGTGCGCAACAGGAGACGGACAGGTCGGCATCACGCTCTGGTTATGGCCATTCCCGGCCGACCCCGACCACGGGTGCCTCTGCGGTTCCCATTGCTGTCCCCGCACAAGCGAAGGCCCGGGCCGCTGGCGCAGGCAGCCGCAGCGTGACGATGGCGGCGCGCAAGGGCGAGCCGGCGTTCCAGCGGCCGGAGAAGCAATCAGCGTCGCGGATCTGCGGCAACTAGGCAACTAGGCAACTAGGCAACGACGCATGGCCTTGGCGCCGGCCGCAGCGCCATGTGCCCGGCGCCCGGCGCCCGGCGCCCGTTCGCTCTGTCTGTCCATGCAAGAGCCGCTCAAGCCTTCGCGTCCTGCACCGCCAGCGGCTGGCCCAGGCTGCGCAGGATGTCGCGCACCATCTGGGCCCGGTCCTTGGGCTCGGTCAGTTCGCGCTCGATGCGCAGCTTCTCGTTGCCCGCCAGCTTGATGTGCTTGTTCTTCTGGATCAGGTGGATGATGGCCATCGGGTCCACGGGGGGCTTGGGCTTGAAGGTGATGTTGATGACTCCCGGGGCTGCATCCACCTTGACCACGCCGTAGGGCTGGCTCAGCACGCGCAGGCGGTGCACGTCGATCAGCGTCTGCGCCTGCGGCGGCAGCTTGCCGAAGCGGTCCACGATCTCTTCGAGCAGGCCGTCGATCTGGTCGGCGTTCTTGGCAGTGGCGAGCTTCTTGTAGAACGACAGGCGCAGGTGCACGTCGCCGCAGTAGTCGTCGGGCAGCAGGGCCGGGGCGTGCAGGTTGATGTCGGTGGTGACCGAGAGCGGCGCGAGCAGGTCGGGCTCCTTGCCGGCCTTGAGCGACTTCACGGCCTCGCTCAGCATCTCGTTGTAGAGCTGGAAGCCGACTTCGAGCATGTTGCCGCTCTGGTTCTCGCCCAGCACCTCGCCCGCGCCGCGGATCTCCAGGTCGTGCATGGCGAGGTAGAAGCCCGAGCCCAGTTCCTCCATCTGCTGGATGGCATCCAGCCGCTGGGCGGCCTGCTTGGTCAGGCCCTCGGTGTCGGGCACCATCAGGTAGGCATAGGCCTGGTGGTGGCTGCGGCCCACGCGGCCGCGCAGCTGGTGCAGCTGCGCCAGGCCGAACTTGTCGGCGCGGCTCATGATGATGGTGTTGGCCGTGGGCACGTCGATGCCGGTCTCGATGATGGTCGAGCACAGCAGGATGTTGTAGCGCTGCGCCACGAAGTCGCGCATCACCTTCTCCAGCTCGCGCTCGGGCGGATAGAAGAGGTACGCGTACGCGCGCATGCCGGCGCGCCCGACGCGGCCGCGCAGCTGGTGCAGCTGGCCGAGGCCGAGCAGGTCGGCGCGATCCACGACCAGCGT
>Ga0105242_10001160_pt1 | contig 20745 bp, 32 predicted proteins | sample KBSM24metaG_FD_81521 | JGI IMG/M metagenome (GOLD analysis project Ga0105242, IMG submission 81521) | Miscanthus rhizosphere microbial communities from Kellogg Biological Station, Michigan, USA - KBS M2-4 metaG | ecosystem: Host-associated > Plants > Roots > Rhizosphere > Soil | place... | reverse complement strand
TAGTGTCTCAGTTCCAAACCAGGCCAGATTGTTGAAATGGACCGGCAGATTATTGCGCCCCGCTTGGCGAACAGCCAAATACACCACCACTGAACAGGCGAACATTAATAGGTCAGCTACAATCCAGTTCATAGTCGGCTATTTTCCTTATGCCTTCTCACTATTGTCCCACAGTGCATCAAATAACCACGTAACCATTTGCGTCATCATAGGGTCGTCGATGATGACACCTACATATCTACCCTGCTGCTGGGTGTAAAAACCAAATTGCGTGCCGAATATACTCATAAAAGCCCGCATATCTCTCGGTAGTTCGGTTGTGTGGGTCTCTTTAAGGATCTGCGGATTAGACCGATCATAGTCCAGGATAGGCTCGGAATTATCGTGCAACACACGAATGCATACTCCTTTGGCAACACGACGCTTGATATAACGTTGCATGTAGTCGCGAATTTCCTTGGGCTCAAAAAACTCATGTAAAAAACCATCAGTTCCACACTCGCGAATCACCGCTACGCCCTTGTCTAGCCGCACTTCATTCCACAGACGAAAACCGGCCTTACCCTCGTAGATTTTGATGTTATTCTGCTTGTACAGTTCACTCTGCTGATCGGTGAGCCGGCTCATGAACGCCTCTAGCCCGCTTTTGGCTTCGCGCAGTTCACTCACCTGCTCGTCGTAGCGGCTGAGTAGTTTAGCTAGTGGCAAGGCAGCAAAACGCTGGTTGCGGGCTTCACCTAGCGCTTCGACGTAGCCGCGGGCCTTTAGTTCTTTAAGTGCACGGTACGTTGGCACCTTTTCCAAAGCCAGCGCCGTTTGAATTTGCTGCGCAAGGCTTGCACCACTTTGGGTTAGATATAAATAAATTGCCGATTCAGTAGTGTTGAGGCCCAATTTTTGGAGCGCCGCCGTAATGTCCATATCTCCATGGTAACATTAAGTAACATTGCTTGTAAACTACAATTTATGCGCTCAGGTACAGGCTATGCGCCGGTAGGCGGCAACATAGCAAGCGAATCTTCTTCGTCTTTATCGGGCTTCAGCAAACGTTTTTTGATGATTTCGTAGCGCTCACCCGTTACCGGACTTTCCATGTAATCGTCGTTCATTAGGTTAATGAACTTGGTGATGTCTTTGTCATCCATGATGATGATTGCCCCGCTGTCGTCGGGCATCAGGTTCAGCTCCATGTCCTCGCTTTGGGTCAAAATCTGCTCCTGAGTCACCTTGCCGACTTCTAGTTTTTGCAGCTTTTTCACTAAAGCCTTTTTGTCTTTGACTAGGTTTTGGATGCCCATACCCTCGCCAAAGCTCAGGCGGTACATTTCCTCTATTTCGCGGATTTTGCTTTCGGCAATGGCCTGCTCTTTGGCGTCATAGCCGAACAATGCTTTTAGTTTTGGCTGACTAAAGACGTACAGATCTTGCTCTAGTACCAGCAGCTGCGGATCGCTCGGCAAACGCAGCGCGGCATCGGCATCAAACGGTATAAATTTGTCACCGCGGAGCATCCAGCCGGTGCGGCCTTTCATTACCTGACTTTTGGGCAGCACTTTAGCCACGTAAAACGGCTTTTTCATTTCCGGGTGAGAAACCCGAGCCAACAGACCCTTCATGTGGTTTATGTCGTGCTCTTCTTCTTTGAACAGTACAATTTCGTGCTCCTGGGTTTTCAGCCAACCTAACGTTTCGCGTAGTTTTTCTACGCGGTGAACCTGGGTGCGTTGTAGCACATTTTCTTCGGCCTCGGCGGCTTCAAAGCCGCGGACTATCAGGCCCTTATCGACGCCTTCCAGAATGTACTCCAGCATTTCGTCGATGAAGATTGGCTCTAGTTGTTTTTTGAGCCCTTCTGCCAAATTGGTCTTATATAAAACATAATTCTTGCTGATGAAAAACAGCTCTACCTTCAGTTCATCTTTGTATTGCACCAGGTTGTTGGCCCAGGCAAAGACATCCGTTTCCACATAATCTTCGGGCTTATAGCCATCGTTCGGTACAATATCTGCATCCATAATTTGTTCAAAATCCAAAATTAGTTTTATATATTATTTAGCTATTTTAGCTCATTTTACCGCAACCGGAACACAGTATCTGCTGTAAAATTTGCCTGCTACTGGTGAAAACCGAGCGTTCTCTTGCCGCTGCGTAGCGTTACAACGCTACCGCTGGGAACCGAGGGCCCTTGCAGCAAATCATAGACAGCGTTGGCCACCGCAGCGGCTGGCTGCGCGTCGGCTATGTACTGTGGGAAAAATCGCTCATACGGTTTCGTTGCCGTGTCGGACGGCGAAACACCATACACCCGGGGCCCACTAGGGTAATCCTGTGAAAGCCCAAACAGTAAATCTTCTAGACCGCGCTTACTGGTGTAGTACGGTAACCAGCCAGAAGCCCCAGACCCTTCAAATGTACCGCTAATGCCGACCACCGCTCCATCTCTGGAAACTTTGGGTAGCAGACGCGCCAACAGTATCATAAAGCTGGTGAGCCCAACGTGCATCGTCGTTACAATTTGCTCATCCGAATAATCTTCCAAGTCCTTTTGATAGGCAGTTTTAGCATCGTGCCATACGCCAGCTACATGAATCACCGCGTCAAACGTCAAGACATCGGCAGTTAGCTTTTCAAGATTATCGCTCAACTCCTCTAGCCGCGACAAGTCTAGTTCTTTATGGCTCGGGGCAATAACCTCCCAGTCGTCCTCACGTAAACGATGGATAATCTCTTGCCCAATATCCGAACTACCGCCAGTCACAAATGCTGTTTTCATAGTCTTTATAGTAGCACTACTCTGAACACCCTGCAGTGGAACTTGCTATACTGAATGTATGAAACGAGTAGTTATTATTCACGGCAATGATGGCGGCACTGGTCATGACGCTTGGTACCCGTGGCTAAAAGCAGAGCTGGAAAAGTTGGGCGCGGTTTGCGATACGCCAGACATGCCAGACCCCGTGGAAGCCAAAGCCAGTGTGTGGCTGCCCTATTTACAAGACGTGCTACACGCAGATGAAAACACCATTATAGTTGGCCATTCGTCTGGTGCTGTGGCAGCACTACGCTACGCCGAAACCCACAAACTGGGCGGATCAGTTTTGGTTGGTGGCTATTACACGGACCTCGGCTATGACGACGAAAAAGCTGCCGGCTATTTTGACACGCCGTGGGACTGGGAAGCCATTAAGGCCAACCAGCCATGGGTCGCCATTTTTGCATCAACCGATGATCCATACATCCCTATTGCCGAGCCACAGTTTATTCGTGATAAGCTAAGTGCCGAATACCACCAGTTTGACAACCAGGGACACTTTGGCGTACCGGATCCTAAAACCGATTTTCCCGAGTTACTCGAGACGCTCAAAGAAAAACTGCACTAGTGGCACCTCTTTTTTATAAAGACTAGCCTCAAAGCCTAGGCAACAAATAGTACCAGCTACACCGTCAAAGGTGTTACGAAGTCCGGGCCTCGCCAACGCATAGCTATACGCCAGTCATCAACTACGTTTATCGCAGCACCCTGATCGTCCGTTGCCTGGCGCACCTCGTAGTCGCCTATAATTGTACCGATAGGCTCAAGGGTCGGTCGAGTTATGAACACGCGCGGAGCTACATCGGGTTCCTCAGCAAAACCGAGCCTGCCGCCATACAATCTACCAGCACGACCGTTGCTCTCATTGCATTGTAGTGATAGCCTACCCGGCTCAATTCCGTAATGCTCTGTGGTCATCGCCAGTAGTATTACAGCCGCACCATAGCCGGTAGTAACTCGCCGAGCTCCAGGCGTATTCACAATTCTTTCAGATAAAAGCTCACTACCCGCATTAGTAGAACGAAACGCGCTAGTAATGTCGGAATCGGTGAAATCTCTTTCATCTTCAGGAAGTTTGCCGATCCAAGCAAGGGAGTTTTGCGTGATATCGTTAACGTTGACAGTGGCCAGCTCATCGAGGCTCAGTGGCTCACCAGACCAAGCATTGAGGTGATACGCCCCCACCGCTTGCCGACCTCCTTCCTTAGGAAGCCAAAACCCTGTGGAAGTTTTATCGAAAAATCGTTTGGGCGTACGGTCCTTGGGGCAATGCTCGATAACTTCAGGCGCGTTGGCTATGGCCTTAACATCGTCCATCCGCTCCTCGTGTAGGCCAGGCGCCAGCACTACGCCGACGTAAGCTAGCCGACCAATAACTTCATCGGCGAGCTGCCCCATACGACAATTACCAAAGTCGCCGGGCATAAAAGGTTTAAATTCAGTCTCAAAGCTAGTCGGAAACGGCTTACGCAAATCAGACATGCTAGTAGAACTCCTTAGTACTATCTAATAGAAATATTATAGCACTACTGTCAATATTATATCCGAATGCCCTGACGGGCTTTGTTGGCCCATTCATCAGCTAGCTCGTTACCTTTGTCGCCCACGTGTCCACGGACCCACGTTAAAGTCGCCTTGCTAGCCCTATACAGCGGGCAAAGTTCCTGCACAATGTCCAAGTTTTTGATGGGCCCGCCAGATTTTTTCCAACCTTTGGCTTCCCAACCGGGCGCCCATTTGGTTATGACGTTGATCCAAAATTCGCTGTCCGTATAAATGGTGCATGGTTCACCTGCCGAGTGTTTTAGCGCCGCCATAATGGCATAGCCCTCCATGCGGATGTTGGTGGTCTGTTTGGCACTTACGCTTGAACCGTCTGGTTCACTGCCTAGCACCACGGGTTTGTCGTCTTGTATAACTGAAAAACCGCCGGGTCCGGGGTTGGGGCTGGCGCTGCCGTCTGTGTAGTAAATGATCATTTGTCGTACAGCTTCCAACTGCCACGCGAAATTACTGTAGCTTCCCCGTCCACCACCTGTATCGCCGTTTCGTCGTCTATGGCATACACCGGGTTCGGTGTAGTCTTCGCGTAGTCACCTACCGAAATTAGTCGAGTGGCATCACAGTGTGGTTCGACTTCGAAATCTACATACCCTAGGCCTGCTAAGTCGGTTAGGCCCGGTAGGTTCTCATCGCCCGGCTCTAACCCTGCTACTGCAATAGTGGGGGTCATCAGAATAGTACTGGCACTCCCACCTACATATACTTTACTCTCCAATGCCCGAGCCAACCACTTGTCAAGGCCAGTCTTTCGCACTTGGTCCAGCAAATGAAATGTGTTGCCACCGCTTATATACACTACATCAACCTCAGCAAGACGCGCCTGCCAATCCACTTCAGCCGCAGTTGGATCGACGATATCTATCCATGAAAAACCGTAACGCCACAAACAGCCAAACTGATTTATCAGCCAGTCTTTGTTACCGACCTCAGCATTGGCAGCCGTAGGAATAAAGCCAATTTTAGTCTGCGAGGCTGGTTTACCGACCAGCTCTAATAAAGCTGCAGCAATTGCAGGGTTCTTGACACCAGACGAGGTCAGCAGTAATTTCATTTCTCAATGTGCTCCGGATAGTCGGGTCGGGCTTGGTTGATGTGGCTCATGCCGATGGTGTCTAGCTGTAAGTGATCCGGTAGCTCTATGGCATAACATACGGTTCGGGCAAGTTCCTCGGGGAGAATCATATCGCTTGGTTCGGGAATACCGTAGGTATTGACGCCATAAGGCTCAACAGTAGTCACTCGAATGCCCTCTGGGTTAAGTTCAGCGCGCAGAACCTGCGACAACATGGACACAGCAGCCTTAGCGGCCGTGTACATTGCTTCGCCGGTCAGATGATCATGCACAGCCTGCGATGACACATTAATAATGAGTGGCGCTTTAGCCTCGCGTAGCACCGGCAACAAACCATGGGTTAGCTGCGCTAGCGATGTAAAGTTTAGGTCCGCCTGCTGCAGTAGTTCGGCCTCAGTCATTTTGGCAAATGGCTTGCCCACGTACAAGCCGGCATTGTTGACGAGTACATCTATTGGACCTAGCTTGGACAGTTCCTGGATACATTTGGCCACTGCTGCCCTGTCTTGCAAATCTACCTTTACAAACTGCACATTCGGATATTTTTTCGCTAGTTCAGCGGCCGCCTCTTTGCTATCGTTATACGTAGCGGTTATTTTGTAATCGCCCGTGGTCAGATTTTCTACAATCGCCCGGCCAATTCCCTTTGCACCACCTGTTACTACAATATGTTTCATGTATCTAGTCTAGCACGTCTGGCGTACACTACAGACGCTTTAGGACTTCGGCGTTTTTGGTCAGGAAGTTGGTGAGATCGGTGGTTAAGCTGGTTTGGTCGTCTGCGTCAGTTGCCTTTTGGGCACGCGAAATATACAGTGTATCGTGGAAGATTTCAAAATCGTATGACCGGCAAAAATCGGCAAACTGCGCCATAACATCCGGCGCAAAGACTTCGCGCACCGTTACCTGGGCGTCCTTATTGCAGAGCATATGAAAGTAATCGGGGAAATCACCCTCCAGGCTAACATTTTCGAGCTGCCCGTTGTATATCGGCGGCCCGGCTGCTAAATCGCTCTTGTCGCCGTAAGCTATGATGTGCGACTGGCTATCGTGTCCCAGTTCCACAAAAAACATCACCCGGCCAGCGTCGTTGGTAAGCAAATTGTACGTAAAACCGGCGATAGTTCCCTTGGCCATGGACTGCAAACCGGGCGTACCCAGCATGTTTCCCGAAGACAATATGGGTTCGTCATGCATGGGCAGCACACCAGCCCTGGGCCGCGATTTTAGCCAAAGTGCTAGTGGTATCAGCACTACCCCGAACCAGGCATAGGCATCGTGGAAAGAACTCATCGTTTTGCTTCTTTGCTGTGCGCTCTGAGCCAGGCGGCAATAGTGGGTACGTCCAGATGCTCTACTGCTACTTGGACGGCGAAGTCTTCTAGATCACCTTTTCGAGCGACAAATTCTAAGCCATTGATCTCTACAAATGTTAGTGCGGCCAACATGGCAGTTCGCTTATTACCATCTGCAAATGGATGATCGCCAATAATACCACGACAAATTGCCGCAGCCTTTTCATAGACACCCTGATACAACTCTTCACCAAACACTTCCTGGCGCTGCGAAGCTAGAGCAGCTTCAAGACGACCCAAATCACGCAGTCCATCCGATCCACCAAACTGCTCTATTGCCAGCACATGCAATGCCAGCAGTTGTTCTAGACCAATGTACTTCATCGTTGCGCTAAGTTTTCAAAATCCTGTTTGTAGCGCTCTAGAATGGACTTTGCGGTCTTGAGCACTTCTGTATCGCTGGCGTTGCCAGTTTTTTTGCGAACGATAAGTTCTACCTCGTCACCTACATCGACGCCAAGCGACTTAAGATCTTTTGGAGGCAGCGTAGTACCACGGCTTGAACCGATTTTTATGATCTTTTGAGTAGTTGTAATGGTCATGCTTGGAGCATATCACATCAAATAAAACATTACAATAACATTATAATGTTTTCAGATCAGAACAAACCCTCGGCGCACCCCTAGCTAGTCTGGTGCAGGCACAAAATATTTCCATCTGGGTCACTAAACCAGGCAGCTTTTTCGCCGCTGTCGCCTAGCATGTGCACATCGCCTTCGCGGGTCGTGCCGGGCATGTCGTAGTGTTCAAACCTAACGCCCTTGCCCGCTAATTCCGCTACCTCAGCCTCGATGTCATCTACCGCCCAAGTGGCATAGGTTGCTTTGTTGGTACCAGCGTATTCTGTCATGTAGACCGAAAGCTGGCTATCACCACTTTGATACACAACCTCGTATGGGCTTTCTTTGACCACCTTTAGCCCAAGCACACCACCGTAAAAACCGGTCGCCTTTTCCAAATCACGCACGCCAATAGTTGGTTGCGCGTTTGCCGTTCCTACCATCACTACTCCCTTCTTTCGCGCCAATGCGAAAAGACATCACTTAGATTACAAATAAATCGTAAACGGCTCGGAGCAAAAGTTCAGCACGAATTTTTACAGAACAAACTTGCACGCAGAGCTATGGGTGCAGCCAGCCAAGAATGAGTGCCATTACCAACACTGTTACCAGCTCATGTGTGGCGTTCAAAACCGTGAGCTTCTTTCGTCGCATTTCAAACGTGTCATGTACATACATACGCGTAGCAGTAAAGCCCAGCCATAGCCACAATGCCATAGTGAGCGCATCTTGCATAAAGCTGTCTTGAGTAAACCGCTGAGTGAGGAATGTTACGGCGGCCAAAATGTAAGCCGTCACCAAAGACGCCACAAACACCGTACCATAGGTCCAAGCCATAGCTCCGGCCTTGCCCTTGCCGCGCATTTCATCCATCTTTACGCCAGTCAGCTTCATCCAAGTCTTGCCAAAAGCTCCCGGCATGTACCACAAACTACCTACTACCATACTAGACACTGCGGCCAGAAACACACCCAAGAAATTGATATCGATGCCCATATTATCGAACCCTCCAGTTAATCATAAGCAGATTATGCACCCAGATGCGGCAATTGTCATTAGCTATTTAGCGTTCCAGATGATATTTCTGGGATGGTGAAGATTCCCGTGCATCGAACACGTACCAGTCAGCCACGGTTAGTTTGTAGAAATCGTGCGGGTTGTCTAAGGCCTCTGGGCCCAAGCCAAACCTATCGGCAAACAGTTTGTATTCTGGGCTGTCTTCGGTAAGGCCGCTGAGCATCTGAGCAGTGCCCTCAAAATATAAACCACGCGGTTTTTCGCCTTGGGCATGCTGCATCACTATATTCCCTGCCACATTCGGGTTGACCGCAATTTCTTGGCTGTGACGACGATCGGGAGTACTGCGCCAGTACAGGTTTAAGTCGTCATCGTACACAAAGTGCACTTCGCAGACCCATGGTTTGTTGTTGACACAGGTCGCCAGCGACATGTGAACCACCTGCGGTAAATAGTCCCGAATTGCTTTCTCTACGTCCATAGTTCCTCCCCGTTGTACTTGTACAGTATACAACCTCACGGTAGCACTAGCGAACTATGATGCTGAGTCTGTAATTCGTCCGCAGCAACAAGTTCATCGAACAGTTTTCCGTAGTCATAGGGCGTCATCGGACGCGTTTCTACAACTTCAGTCAAGCAACCCAACTCACCGGACACAGGCACTACTTCGTCTACCCTGGCTCGTATCAATCCAGCGGAAGACACGTTTATGGTATATATGACCGCTGACAAAATTACCTCTCCGATACATCGACGGATAAATATCCCATGACTGCTATCGTGTTGTCGGTTGGCAACATGTCGTATCTCTACGATCGTGTCCAATGTTGTCATTTCCATTGAATCACCGTCCGACTCCACTAGTTCGCTATACGTAAGACAGCGTTCAAACACCGAACCATAGCGATCAACGGTCATAGTAATGCCATGCGTTGATGCGTCAAAATCATAAGCCGTTTCGTCAAGTAAGCCTATAACGACTCCCGCATCACCATCCTCGTCCGCACCCAACACCGGGCAATATTCAGCCCGACCGTTAAACTCGCAGTCACCATGCCCGCACTGCTCCAACAACTCAGACATGGCAGCTACGCAACTTCATGATCTAATTATACACTTTACCTGAGGTAGCGTTTTTTATATTCCGCAGCAGTTACGTAAGATTTTGTGTCCACTACTCTGTCCACAAACAAAATACCGTTCAGGTGGTCGGTTTCGTGCTGTAGCACGTGGGCCAGAAAACCATCGAAATCTTGTTCATGTTGCCGGGCATGTTCGTCGCACCAGCGCAGACGGATTTTAGTGTGGCGCGGCACTAGAGCATATGGAAAATTGTGCGTATCGCCAAAGCTAACGCACGCTTCCCACATTGGTTCAGTGTTGCCGTAGGTTTTGACGACTTCTGGGTTGATTATGACCATGTCAATGGTAGGGTTTTGAGGCCGCGTAGGCGTTGGCTTGATGCCAACCACCGAAAGCGCCACGCCCTGCCCCACCTGCGGCGCCGCCAACCCTACGCCGTACTTTTTATGGGCGAGCGTGTGGCACATGTTGGTAATGAGTGTCTGAATTTTGTCTGATTTGATTTCTGCAGAGCTCAACCGGCGTGCGACTTCACGCAAGATTGGGTTACCGAACTGGGTCCGTCGTAGCGTTCGTGGGCCTTTCATACCAGTGTGTAGTGCCAGCCTGGTTGCCAGCTCCACGGCGCCACTATAACTTCGGCAATTGGCTTGTCCAGCGCCATGCTTTCTATGCCGTACTGGGTGGCGCGGTGGCCAATTATCATAACCCGTTTGCCAGCGTATGTGGTCCTGATTTCATTCAGGAATTCCGCCATACGGGCATTGGTCTGCTCGTAACTTTCACCATTGGGAAACGGCGTGCTAATGCGCTTTGGTTTTTCGGCATCAACTAACTTTTTATCTTTTTGGGTCATGTCGCCGTAATCACACTCTCGCAAGCGTTTGTCTTGAATAATCGGGAATTTGTCGCCAAATGCCAGCCGTGCTGTGTTGTAGGCCCGCTGCGTATCGGAACAAAAAATAGCGTCAAATTGCTCGCCTGCATAGCGCTCACCCATTTCCTTAGCCTCTTTTTCGCCCCTTGGCGACAGTGCTACATCATTCCAGCCGGAAGCTAATTTCGCTTCGTTGTCAAAAGTGGTTGCGTGTGATTCGAAAATTATTTCCATAGTGTCATGATAGCACTCCGCCTGGTTAAACCCTCGGGTGATTCGGGTGCGTGCGGTGCAGCTTGACGCGCTTGCTATGTCTTTCCGCTAGTACCAATTGTTGACCTTTAACTAGCCTTTCCAGCTTGAATCTTTCGGCAAGGGCGTACTCGAACAGCCCAATCCACTGGTGTATTTCCAGCCGACTTGGTTTAGCGTCTACACCCAAGCCCAATTCACTAGCTATCTGCCAAAACACTGTTTGACCAAATAGTGGTGCAAGCGCCTGCTCTATCGACGGCTTAAAGGCATTGAAAGCGTACACCACAAAATCCTGGAACAAAGAGACGTCTTTGATAACTAGCGGCTCTGAACGTTTAGTGATAGCCAGCAACACACAGTCAACAGCCGGACTGGGATGAAAAAATGTTCGCTTTATGTGACTAACAATGGTTAGTTCAAACCGTACACCAAGTAATATTGCCAATTGGCTAGTACGCCCCCGTGGCCTAAGTAGCAGCTTTTCGGCAAATTCCCTTTGCACTATTAAATAACTAGTGACAGGCGGGTTAGTTGCTTCGCACAGTTTATGTACAATGTCTGCACTACGGTTGAACGGGATGTTGGCAAACACTTTATACGGTGTTTGCGGCAATGGCAAAATTAAAAAATCGGCCTCGTACACCAACACATTAGAATGAGTCGACGCCGTGTCACGCAACCGCGGCAACAGACCGGGATCAGCCTCAACCGCCACTACCATTTGGCAACCGGCAGCCAAAACGTCACTAATTGAACCTGCCCCGGCCCCAATGTCGTACACCACATCATCTTTTGTTATGTTTGTCTTGGCTAAAAGTTCGCGAACAAGTTTGGGGCTACGCAGAAAGTTTTGCGTAACCTGTAGGTTGGCCTTCATAAGTTATCCTTCTCGGGGGTTTTAGGTTACCAAAAGAATAGTCAGTAACCCTTGAGACCTACGTTGTACGGAGAACGATTACAAAGAGAGTGCAGCTATCACGAACAAGGCAGCCAGAGTTACTGAGCGCTTCGAGATCGGATAAAGATTGTTGCCATAGAATTTAACTGTACCATATTTCATCATACACCTCAAACGCTATTCAAAACGCTAGGTTCGGCTTACAATAGGCTCCAGTAACAACCCCAAAGAAAGTAGCTATGGATTACACCCAACTGAAAAAACTTGAATTCCGCCGAAAATACTGGAAGATTGCTGGAGCCGAAATATATGTAGACGACCCAAACACCCAGCAAGAAGTTGGCTACATAAAAATGAAAGCCTGGAAACTACGCGAAGACATTCGCCTGTTTAGCGACCGGAGCATGCAGCGCGAAATTTTGCAGATTCACGCCCGACAGATTATAGATTTTGGCGCCACCTACGATGTCACCGATAGTTCCACTGGACAACAGTTCTTTTCCATGCGCCGCAAGGGACTAAAATCTACCTTTGTGCGCGACCACTGGGATTTGCTAGACAACAACGGCAACGTTTTTGGTTCCGTGCAAGAAACCAGCAGCGGCCTGGCACTAGCGCGCCGTTGGCTCGATATCATCCCCTACGTTAACATCGTGAGTGCGCTGGTATTTATGTTTGTAGTCCAAACCTACACCATAAACATCCTGCAGGCCGATGGTTCAAACGCTGTTGGCGGCACCATTACCCACCGCAAAAATCCGTTTATCGTTAAAATGTCACTTGATACATCTGCAGCACAGGTGCCAGTACATCCGTTCGTGACGCTTGCCGCTACTGCTATGTTGAGTGTTATTGAGGCCGTTAAGAACTAAACCGCCTCTAGAAAGGTTGAGGAGCGGCAGAAATAAGCCGCTTGCGGCGCCACACAACCATAGCCACGAACAAAGCGTTTGTAACCACTAATGATAGTGGATACAGAGCCGTCGTCAGTGTTACCGTACTCAGCGCAGCCAGACCAACTGCAAACTTAATGGCCGACAAAGAATAGGTAACGGCTGTTTCTTCGTACGGTTTGTGGTACGACTTTCGGAACGTGGGCACAAACGCCAAGGCATCTATAGTGGTGATGAGAATTACCGACCAAACCGGGTCTTTAGTAACGGCCCACACCGCCAGAGACACCATGGAACCAACAAAGAAAAACCAATCCAACGGCACAATATTCTTGAGGCCCACCTTAAAGGCAGCAACAGTAATGGCTAACGCCACAGCAGCCGTAAAGCCCGTAACCCACGCCCCTGCACCGCCGTTCCCGGCCAGCTGCGCAAAGAACGCAATAGCCGTCAGCAAAAACCACACAAACCAGGTAAAAGCATGCGGCTTGGTTCTGCCCGTGAAGATATCCCGAAAGTACGGAATGTAACTGTATATGCCAATTAGTATGGCAAATATGCCTAGGGCTGTTTTCATCTTGTGGTAATCGTCCAAACGCCACAGCTATTGTGCGGTCCGTGAAAATCTATGGCTTCGAACAGTTTCTCTAGACTGACTTTGCGGTTTCGGGGGGCCTGCAAGCCCGGATCTATCATCCATACACTGTCACCATCCAACCCATGGAACACACAGACATGCCCACCTTTTATATCCAGGTCCCACAGCTTGCCATAATCGAAACACAGTAGTGCGTCGCCATCGGCATCTTGCACTTTTTGCAATTTAGCACGTAATTCTCCTACGGATTTTATGGATGTATCAACATCCACTGTTAACGGGATGTCGATTTCTTTCAGCACTTTGTTAATCTCGAACTCCGGCTTGTAAATTTGCGTGCCCCAGCCAGCAGATGGCTTTTCCCCGGTGCGTACTTTGTCGAACAGCCAAGCATCTTCCTCGGGTACCGTTAAGCCCAGTGCGTAGGCAATGTCTTCGATTGGCTGCAGCGGAATACCACGCCGATACATGACCATGGTTAGACAAGTTGGTACGCAGCAGTAGCGCTGCTGGGTGAATGGAATGTACTTAGATTTCCCCATAGTTATAATTCTACATCCATTAGCGAGGGAATAACCGTGACAAAACTCTGCCAATTACTGCTAAGCCGTTCCATATGTGCCGGTTCGGCGCCATCTCGACATACCAGAATGGCCCTCGCTCCCAAGTTACGTGCAAATTCTGCATCTACAAACTGGTCGCCTACGACCGTCACCTCTGCGCCTTGCATTCTATCCCGCAAATTTCCCAGCACCGCTGCGTTAGGTTTACGGTGCTGACTATCATCACCGCACACTACCACGTCTATGTAGTCTCTGAGGCGCGAATTCGCAACTATGCTGCGAGGGCTAGCCCGCAACCTGCCTTCGTGAGCGCGATTTGTAACTAGTACTTGCCAATATCTTGCGGCGTGAGCGCGTCTGGCAAGCTCAAGTGCATCAGGAAAAATGTGAGACTCGACAACTTCATATTCCCTGTCCTGCACCACCAAAAAATCGCGCACAACTGACGCAAGCTTTGTCGTATTCAAGCCACCCAAAGCATTACTGATGCTATCTTCAAGGCTGCCATGAAAGTTTGCCGCTAGCACGTCACGCGGAGGCAACTGCAAACCGTGTTGCGGCAAAACAACCCCCAAACCAGCTTCAAGAATACCCAGACTGTCAATGATAGTTCCATCTAGGTCCCATAGAAGTATGCGCTGTTCAGATGTAAGTGCTTCGGCCATAGTGTTATATTCTACAGGTTTGGCTCAATTATTTGCCAGAGTTCGGGCAGTTCGGTGAACTTTGATCCCAGATGGTGGCCGCCCTGAACAACGGTTATTGGCGCACCGAGTTCTTTTGCCAGATATTGTGCCTGCTCTAGCGGGCAGTACGGGTCATCGTCCCCGTGCAAAAGCGCTAGTTTATCGGCCTTTTGTTTGATGGCCTGGAAGTCGAAACCATCTGGCGGAAATAGATTGTTGAACTGCGTGTTATCGGCCTCGTAACCACTCGGGATGCCGCCAGCCCAAGCACCGACCATCACTGCCAGCTTTACGTGCGGCATGCGGCTGTCCATCAGCAAATTCAGCACCTCCACCGCCCCGCTGCTATGGCCAATGACAATGTTGTCCGTAAAATCGTGCTGTCCGTTTAGCAAAAAGTTGCCATAGGTTTCACGGTTAGGCGTGTGACATTCCGGCAGCTGCGGCACCCATATTTGATAGCCCGCAGCTTCCAGTTTTGCTTTGAGCCAGGGCTGCCAGTTACCTTCTGGATTGCCATCTGTGCCGTGTAGAATTACTGCTTGTTTCATTACTTAAGCATAGCAACCAGGTCGCTAACAGCCACCCGAGTCTGCTCAGTAGTATCCCGGTTCCGCACGGTAACCGTATCTTTAGTGTCACCTTCCAACGTGTCAAAGTCGATAACCACGCAGTACGGCGTACCAATCTCATCTTGCCGCCTGTAGCGCTTACCTATGTTACCATTGTCGTCCCACATCACGGCACCAAACTCCTTCTTTAGCATGGTGTAGACTTCGCGAGCCTTTTCCACCAGTTCTGGTTTGTTTTTCAGCAATGGGCTAACCGCCACTTTCACAGGCGCTAGCTGCATGGGTAACTTCAGGTAAATACGCTGTTCGCCGTTTACTTCGTCTACGGAGTAAGCATCGCTTAAGAACGCCAAGAACATGCGACCCATACCGACAGACGTTTCCAAAATCCATGGAATGTACTTTTCCTGGGTCATTGGGTCGGTGTACGAAAGGTCGGTGCCCGAAAACTTCGTGTGCTGGGTTAGGTCGTAGTCGGTGCGGTCGTGTACACCCTCTAGCTCGTCGAAACCGTAGGTTGGGAAGTTATATTCGATATCCCAGGCGTCAGACGCGTAGAATACCAGGTTGTCGTGCTGCTTGAAGCGTAGGTTTTCCGGTCGGACGCCCATGCGTACATACCAGTCCATGCGGGCTTGCTTGATACGCTCGTAGGCTTCCTTGTTTTCGTGCGGCTTTACAAAATACTGGGTATCAGCCTGCTCTAGTTCACGGGTGCGGAACAGGAAGTTGCGCGGAGAAATTTCATTACGGAAGGCTTTACCAATCTGGGCAATACCAAACGGCACTTTAGCGGGTGTGGTGTCTACCACGTTTTTAAAGTTCAGGTAAATTCCCTGGCAGGCTTCGCCGGGGAGATACACGGGCGTAGCGTTTTCGCCCGTAAAGTCACCCATGTTAGTACTAACCAGCAGGTTAAACATCTTAACAGGGCCAAATTCCTTGTTGCCACATTTGGGGCATGGAATTTTGTCGCGATTTTCGTCGAACAATTTTTGCAGGTCTGCTTCCGACATTTTTTCGTCGGCCTTGACGCCAATTTTTTCTAGCTCTTTGTCGACCCGAATGCGCGTATTACACTTCTTGCATTCCGCTAGCGGGTCAGAGAAACCACTGGTATGACCGGAGGCATCCCAAACGCGGGGGTCTTTAAAGATGGCGGAGTCTAGCCCGTAAAAGTCATCACGGTCGTAGACGTGCTCTTTCCACCAGGCAGCCTTTAGGTTGTTCAGCAATTCTACGCCCAGCGGACCGTAATCGTACATGCCGGCCATACCACCGTAAATTTCGCTGCCGGGGTACACAAAACCACGCCGTTTCGACAGGCTAATAATATCGTCCATTTTTACTTCACTCATATGAGGTGAATTATAGCAGAAGCACGGAGGAAACCGGAGCTTGCCCAGGATTTCCGAGTACTGCAAGCTATATCCGCAGGATATACCTGTTTTACGCTGATTGGGCTACAGTAGCTCACCAAGTGGTACGAACTGCTCGACGTACCTTGTGGTTGGATCACTGTGCAGCGCAACATATGGCATCCTATCGGCGTCGACACCCTCAATGGCCGCTCTTACTACGTGCAATATGGGACGACCTTGTTCGCGCGGCGTAGCCGGTAAATGAACGAGTGGATTTTTTGGGTGTGTGCCAGTCAAAAATCGCGAAATTCTGCCGATTCCATGGGTATCTGGTTCCGGCAACCTACGTATGCCAACTTCCTCAGCATCTTCAGCAGTAGCAACCACAAACGACCCCACTCTACTTAAAGTGGGCCTAGGGCCACTGCTATACCGTGAATCCCACCAGAGGCGCGTCACCGCCACTGCGACCAAGCGCTCGGGCGAAATTGCGCCTGGCTCCTCTTCTGTGAGTAATCGAGCCCTATGGATCAGAGCTACGGGGTCACCGCGGGCACCCATTGGACCGAGCTCCACTTGCTCGTGAACCGTATTCTGATCTTTGTCCACAAAGTAGAGACTGGCAAACCCACACCCTTCACCACCCACGTCAGGGCCACCATCAATATTCAGTTCCACATGTCCCATACTGTAAGCTCCTTTATGTTAGGGACTATACTGCCGTTGCATGAATGTGACAAGCTGACGAGTTCGTTCTACGAACTCCCTTACTCCTGAAACCTTAGCAAGTACCCCTGGTGGGTTACCGCTAAACACCACCCGCAAGAATTTAATATCGTCCGCACCATAGGCACCGTCCGGACGCGATATAAATGCGGTGTCATCAAAACTAAACTCATAACGCTGGATAGCTACCAGCTTGGTGCCATCTGGTTCAGTCTGTAAGTTAGGCGTGTGGCCATCTAGCCGCAGTAGTTGCGCGCTAAACCACAGCCGAATCAAATCTAGACTAATCGACGCATCGTCCAACGCCGCAAATCCTTGCACCAGCACATGAAAATAATCGGCCTCGGTTTCGTCTTCGGTGGCTTTGTGCAGCTGCTTGATTAGTTCGTAACCCAGCATGGTACGGTCTATGTTTTGGACAATATGCCCATAATGGGTCACTAGCCGAGCCGACACTAACGTGCCGATATCTCCCCTGCCCTTTATATACGTAACATTGGTAACGCTAAACAGTTCTATGCCGCCCGCCAGCTTGCTTTTGACCTTGCGAACGCCTTTGGCGATGAGCCGCAGCTTGCCGTCTACCGGAGTTAGTAGCGTGATGATCCGATCAGCCTCACCGTAATCAGTGCGTGCCAGCACAATAGCTTCGGTGACTTGCTGCTGATGTTGGCTCATGATATTAACGTTACCGGCACAGCCTTTTGCACGGCCGCACACAATTGCTGCAAGCTGGTGGCGGGTTTGTACAGCACCGCCTGCACGCCTAGCTCTTTTTTAAGCGTCACAGACTTTGCCAGTTCGTTAGCTGGCACAAAGGTGTGTAGCACCAGTGGTATATGCAGCCATTCGCTGTAACTGCGAAACTCGTATAAAAACTCTACACCGTTATGTTGTGGCAGCTGCAGTTCCAATACAACTACGTCTGGTGTCTGCATATCTGCCAGATGCACCGCCTGCTGGGCCGAGACCGCCTGCGCAACGGTGTGGCCCTTCTGCTCTAAGGCCTTAGCGTAAATTGTCGCTAGAACGCTATCTGGTTCCAAGAGTAAAATATGCATATTAGATAAGCTGCAGCTGTTGGCTGGGCTGCAGCGTGGTAGCCAAGCCGGTTAAATTACGATACCGCGCCACGTGCAGTTTGGCGGAAAGGGTTTGCAGCAACGAATCGGCCACAAACACACCCGCCGCCGGGCCACTTACTAGCCGCTGCAATGGCTGCCTGGCCTTACCGGCTAGTTGTTGGGCTCGGCGCAGGCTATCCGCCCCCAAACCGGGTGCTTGGCCGTACAACCCCGCCACTACGCCGTAGCGGCTGCGGTGGGCAGCCAATCGCACTGGCACTCGTTCCTCAGTCTCGGCTTGACTTAACACAAACACTTGCCCCAGCGCCGTTAGCGCCGATTGCAGAACCGATCTATCTGCCAGCACCGGCTGCATTTTGGGCCCTGTTTCTAACTCTAAGCCTATGGCATACTGGCGTGCATAGGGCTGCAGCGCCTGTGCCGTATCGTATAACAGTGAGGAAACTGTGACCGGTTCCAGGTTAAGCGCGGTAACACTACCATGCAAACGCAGGCTAAGTGCGTAACTTTCCACCAGTTGCAAAGAAGAGTTTGCGATGGCCTGAACTAACTGCCAATGCTCGGCGGCCATCAATGGGTCATCGGTACCGGCTAGTTCGCTTAAACGAGCTACTTGCAAAAATGGACGAGCCAATTGCTCAACTAAGCATAAGAACAGCCGTTCTTGTTCGCCTAAGCCTGCACTCTGTCCGCTTGCTCGCATTCGCCCTCGCCCCGCTCAGTTACCCCACTCGCTGATTCACTTTTTAGTATATAACGGTGGTTAGCTCGGTGGCTATGGTGAAAATGAAAGATTGGCCAGAATATTGTTGTTAAAATCGTCTAGGTACGCAGTGGACTCCGTCCAGATCTCTAGTGTCTTGTCGCGCAGTGGCAAGAGAACAATGCTGCCTGTCTCTTTAGTGTTACCTGGCACTACCTGGCCATCTAACCGCATGCCCGCTACACTTGGGACTTTTGGTAATTTGTATGGCGCAGCTGTAGCCTGACCATTTTTAATCACCCCTACATATTGCTGCAGCAGCGAGCTGTATGACTGTGAATTAACCTGAATGCGCAAATTATATGTCTGGCGCAGGCTAACCGCTGGAACGTAGTCGGTGTGAAAATATGCATCGAGCGGTTGAGATCCGCTGGCACTCGTACTGACATAAGCACTCCAAGTCTTGGGATATTGCACCCGTATACTACCGTACGCTTCCGGACCGGCGTAGGTTTTAAGCGGGTTCTTAGCCGCTTCGGCATACTGTTTAGCGTCGGCCGCCTGTACTACTTGTTTGTTCGCCGCCACCGCATCCGCGACTTTGGCATCGCTATTGTTTTTATAATCTTGGCGACCACCAAATGCCCAGACAGCAAAGCTAGCCGCCCCTATAAACAACACTGCCAGCAATATAACCGACAACAGCAACGCGTTCAGCTCACCGCGCTCACCCTGTAATTTCTTCATACTGGTAATGGTAACCGAACCCGCCAGATTTTTCAATTTTTAGTACCGGTACAAATACACGCCGGATTTTTCGACGTCGATTTTTCGACCGGGAGTTTTAAAAGCAAAGCTTACCAATGGTTTTTTGACCGTTTGCATACGTTCGTCTAGTTTTGGCATGAACTTGTCTAGTAAAAACGCAAACACACCGTCACACTCGGGCCATTTGACCAGCCAAAAATCACCCCAAATGATCCGCACTTGTTTGCGGTAACGCCAGGTCCGCAGCCATGAAACCGCCACCAAAAACGGGTTGAGCTCTACACCCACCACGTTCAACCCTGCCCGAGCCGCCAGCACCAGCACTGCGCCGTCACCACTCCCCAGCTCCAGCAACGTCTGCCCCGGCTTTAGGTCCAATAATTCGAGCGCTGCCAAACCCTGCTTTTTCAGTGTTGGCAAATATGGCGCGCCGCGCAGCACCACACCACCAAATGTCACTGCCAAAACTAAACCCAAAATAAGCACGTACGTCATAACTATTCAGCTACGTGCCGCTTCACTTCTATTTCGGCTTTATTGAGGTACGTTTCCAGTTCGCCGACCAGTTTTAACCCAGCTGCGTGCAGTTTGGTAGCTTCGGCAATATCGATTTCCGGGTTCTGCAAATCACCCACAATTCGCTCTAGTTCCGCAGCTTTTGCTGGGTAATCGAACGTGTCATTTTTCTTTGTCATGATAAAGGTTCCTTTCCGGTTATTGTACCCTGTGCGGTACCGTCGCTCAATGTTAACTCCACGCTGTCACCCACCCGTAAAGCTTTGACCGATCGCACCAACGCTCCACCACTCCGCACCAATGCATAGCCCCGCTGCAACGCCACGTTTGGATCATATGCTGCCAAAAGCTGCCTGGCGGATCGTAAACGAAGCTGCGCCGTTTGATAGGCGCCCTGCAAGCCACGGCTTAGCTCCAAACCCTGCTGCACTAGCCATTCTTTGCGACGTAATACCAGGTGCAATAACATTTCGTCCAAACCGTCTCGTGTTTCCCGCAAATCTAGCAATACCGTTTTGCGATCTGGTGTGAGCAGTTCCGCAGCGTTGCTGGGCGTGCTGGCCCGTTGGTCGGCCGCTAGTTCAGCTAGGCTGATGTCCACTTCGTGCCCAATTGCCACCAGCGTCGGCACTCGGCTGGCTGCCACCGCCCGCGTGACCGCTTCGGTACTAAACGCTGCTAAATCTTCGGCGCTACCACCACCACGGGTAATCACCAGCACGTCCGGCACATCCACCTGCGCATTTGCTGCGGCAATAGCCGACACAATCTGTCCTGGCGCC
>Ga0105242_10001158_pt1 | contig 20785 bp, 22 predicted proteins | sample KBSM24metaG_FD_81521 | JGI IMG/M metagenome (GOLD analysis project Ga0105242, IMG submission 81521) | Miscanthus rhizosphere microbial communities from Kellogg Biological Station, Michigan, USA - KBS M2-4 metaG | ecosystem: Host-associated > Plants > Roots > Rhizosphere > Soil | place... | reverse complement strand
GTCCAGTTTAGTGCCGGACCTCGCAAGAGGTCTTAGCGAGGCTTGAGCCGTATGACGGGAAACTGTCACGTACGGTTCTTAGGGGAGAGAGTCGCTGTGAGGCGTGCTTTCTTACCCGACTGAGCTACCCCCCTATTGTCGAGCTACTCCGGAGGACTCGCACGAGAGGGACGCTAAAAGTTCAACTTCTATAAACGGAACATGAGACACGACTACTGGATGGCTATACAGCATTTAATGGTGGTAAGTCGACCATTTTTCTGGCATGATACGGGTTGATATGGGTATTCCCGAGGCTTAGCTTAAAAGAATGATTGCAACTATGAATTTGAACCAAGCAGCGCAGGCCATTGGTGTTTCTGCGGTAACATTAAAGCGTTGGCTCATCAGTGGGAAGGTTGCAGATGTTGGACGCGACAGAAACAACTGGCGTGTTTTTACTGCCGCCGATATTGAGAGGATCAAACAATATGCCTCGAACAGTCAGGAAACCCCGAAACTGGCGGAGACTGGCGCCTCTGACAAGCCTCAGAGCTCTGATTACTCAGTCGCATCTTTTTTTACCGGAATTGGAGGCTTTGATATAGGCTTCGAGGCTGCGGGATTTTCGATCTCGATGCAATGTGAAGTCGAACCATTTTGCCAATCTTTGCTGCGGAAGCATTGGCCCAGCGTACCTTTACATCCTGATATTACGAAATTACAAAATGGTGACATCCCCCAGTCCGACGTTTGGGTCGGAGGCTTCCCGTGTCAAGACCTCTCTCTTGCTCGAATGGGTAAAAGAGACGGACTTAGAGGGAGCAAGTCCGGATTATTTTATGAGTTTGCTCGATTGGTTAGAGAGGGCAAGCCCAGAGTTATTCTTCTCGAAAACGTTGCGGGCTTACTCAGTTCCCACGGAGGAAAAGATTTTGGAATCGTGCTCTCAACGCTGGCCGAGCTCGGGTATTCTGTCGGGTGGCGTACTTTTAACAGCAAACACTTCGGAGTGCCCCAATCACGGCAGAGGGTCTACATTGTTGGGTGTCGTGGAGACGGGAGAGGTCCAGGAGAAATACTTTTTGAGTCCGAACGCGGCGAAGGGCATTCTGCGAAGGGCCGACCGCATGGGAAGGAATCTGCGCCCTCATTTCAGGAGGTCATTGGAGATCCTAGCGGAGAAGGCCCCGTAATTCAAGCGCTTGCATATTGTCTTTACGCCACTTCTGCGCGGCATACAGGAACAGATTGGAGTCGTAACTATGTCTGCTATCCTAAGAGCGGAAAGGTGCGTCGTCTTGTTCCTTCGGAATGCGAGGGGGTAATGGCATTTCCGAAAGGGTGGACCATTCCGACAAAGACAACGTTAAGTGCAGATGATCTTGACTCGGCACGCTATCACGCTTTGGGTAACGCAGTCACACCGCCAGTAGCCGAGTGGTTGGCTCTGCGAATAAGGCAATATCTTGAGTCTCGAGATTTTCCCGAGGCTTCTCAAAAGTTCAATGCTTCGTTATATACTTTTAAAAACGATGGATTAGGCCAGTTAGCGCTTTCTTTTGGTAATAACGATTTAGAAACAATTCCTTGAAGATCTTTAATGCCGTTTAGGTCTATTAAGCCTGAGGAATCTGCTTCTAAAGCAGATTCCGAAAGATAGAGCTTGTATTTGGCTGCAGATATATCATAGGTCAGACGCAGAATTCCTGCGTCAAATGCCCAATGACATTGCTTGCTTAGGCATAAGCCATTGCTAATTGAATTTAAATCATAATCTGCCCAAGGCAGAATATGTGCGGCGTCTACACCAGAACTGCCAGTCCACGGTGTTTTTGGAAGACGCATGCCTGTAAATAAGCATCGGTGGTCATAGGCTAGGCGAACTTCGTAACTAAACTTGGCCCCAGCGGCACCGCGCAGTGCGACTTGTCGCCAAACTTTAAGCCTGTTTCGTGCAGCTTCTCTAAGCTCCTCTAAATTTTCCTCACCAAGTCCCATGGCCTCCTCGGTTTCCATCGCATGAATGCCTAACCACAAGAGTTCGTCGAGATTGGGTAGGTTTAGCGTTTTCGTAACATGGCGGAGTGGATCATCTAATTCAGTAGTTGCCAAACGGATTTTGTCAGCAGCGTTTACGATTGCTTGCGTATCTTGGGCATAGAACGAAGCCTTATGTTGCAATACTGCTCCTGCAAGGCCAGATTTAACATTCGAGGCTGCCTCCCAGCAGGTCATAACGATGCGTAGCCGTTCAATCACATCAAGACGCACTGAATCGAACGTCGAGTTCGAGAGGATGAGGTGCGTGGGAGCTATGACTATTTCAGATGATGTTAACTCTACAACATCAAACGGGATTGATAGGACGGAAAAATTGTCTTTGTAAACCTGAAGCTTGCCGCCTGGAGTAGCCCCGAGCTCGCGCTTAGGCTTCGGCAATAGCAGGATTGATGAAAGGATGAGATAGATGTGAGAGTCAACATGCGGATCGGCAAGACGGACTCTCGGCTTCCCCTGAGTATGGCGAACAACATTGTTGGTAGGGAGCCTGAGACCAGGAAGCAATTCTAAAACTATCTGACGATCAAAAATATTGTGCACTTTAAGTGATTCATGAGTGCCTGCGACTTCATACTCTCCCCGTCCTCCGCTAGTTCTTAATGCAATACGCATGTTTTTTCCACGTCATCAAGGTTAATTTGTTGTACAAGTGGAATGGTACGACAACCTTGAGCGTACGGCAATAGTTATTGCTTTTTTCTGGCAACGATAAAGGATACGCTTGCCCTGAAAGTAAAGGCACGGTCACGTTGCTGATTATGTCGATTGATGAGATGGGTCTTCTCTCGCCGATGGTTTGCTATCCGAAGTTATGAAAGCGCGTAACTTGGATCTGAGCGCGTCCAAAAATTTGAGCTCGCACTCCCATATAACCAGTGCTTCCCAACCGGCATCTTTGAGAGCTCTTAAATTCGCCTCATCACGAACAGAGTTTCGCCTGAATTTGGCGTTCCAATACTCCAAATTACTTTTAGGGTTCGAGGCGCGCCGGCAACCCGCATGACGATGCCAAAAGCATCCGTGCACGAAGACAACTTTTTTACGTCCCTTAAAAACAATGTCTGGGTTACCTGGTAGGCCCTTTTCATGCAAGCGGTAGCGAAATCCTAGACTATAGATTACCCTGCGCACGGCTAGTTCAGGAGCAGTGTTCTTCGACTTCATGAGCGCCATTTGACGGCTGCGCTCAGCAGGAGTGAGATGATCCATAGTTCATTCTAACAGCATCGAAAAACTGTTGAAGCACGATAAAGGTTTTCGATTAAGACCGCTGCTTTAGTATGGCAAGGTTATGCTGACAATTTTGGCGGTTTTGTGCTCCTAGTCGATAGTGTGGAAAGCCGTGTCAGAATTATTCCGTGACTCGCTGAACGGCGTGCCGGCCTGTTGCATGTGCCCATTGACTCGGTTATTCTGTTTGAGAGTTCAGGTGCGATGTGCAAGCAGGAAATATTATTTTCGGAGGAAATGAAATCTGATAATTCTCTATGGTTTTGATTTGGCTTTATTTTTGCTTCCCTTAGGGGTAATATTGTTTTTTAAAATTGCATCTGCAATAAGCGGCGCCTTTTTCTTAAGTGCTATAAGGTTGATCTCACCGTCCAGATACATGCGATACCATTCGCGCCTCGTCCTTAAAATTCTTTCATCGTTGCCCAGCGGCAGATTTTTTACAGTGTCTTGTGCTAGAGCTAAATATTTTTTTGGAATCGCGGTAGTGCACACTAGTTGCATTGATGGCAGAATGATTTCGAACCACCCCTTCTTAACTATAAACGGGTCAAGAACTGAAGTCTTCTTCTTCGAGCTGTTAATCCACCCTTCAACATAACGATAATTATCCCATTCGTAGGTCAAAGTAGCATCAACCTTAAAGGCGACGAAATGGTCTACGGTGCCGCTTGATATCCACATCGCCCCAAATGCACATCGATCTTTAAAGCCGGATGCTAAATCGTTCTTAAAGGGAGACCAAAAATCCCGCGGTCTTTCGCATGTTGAATTTGTTGCAAGCCATGCATTTCCTTTGTCTCTGCATTCAGCATCAAAAAGCGCTGGTTTTTTAATCGGGTTCTTGATCGGGATCATCGTTTTGACAGAATTTTTTTTGTCTTAGTTTTGGTGCTTTGATTTTCTACCGCAATTATCCATCTTGGCCAAAAGTGGTCGCCGCCAGGAAGGACGCGGACGAGTTCATCATGTATCAATTTTTCGGAACTTAGATCCGGAGGTAAATTTTCCCTTTCATTGCGCATCCATGCCTCTGCCGCTTCTATCGCTCTTTCCGCATCTATTGATCGAGCCTGTTGGAGGCCGAATGAATCAGAGACAAGCCAATTCGCAACATCTCCTTGTTTTGCCCATATTTCTTTCTCTATTTTTACATCTCCATTTTCCAATTGTATATTGAATATTGAGTCGATCTCCGAATCAAATTCTGGCTCAATCGATGCGAGAACTAATGGGGAATGTGTTGCGGCAATTATTTGAACGCCAACTTTCATATCTCCGGTTATGGCTTTCATGACTTTTAAGAGAGAGGGAACTATTGTTCGTTGCCATTGAGGGTGCAAATGGCATTCAATCTCATCAATTAGAAATATAATTTCCTTTACCGGTTTAAGCTTTGCATTAGTTTGTACCCTTCGATGCGCGTTCCACGTCCATACTAACAGGTAAGCAAGAGCGCACACCCGTCTTATTCCAGCAGACGCGTAAGTTAATGGAATGTCTTGGCCATATGAGGTTCTAATCGTGGGGTATTCAGTTACGTCGATCGTTCCTAGTATTTTGGGTTTTCCCGGCACTAACTTCTCGTCGTCGCTCGGAGATAAGGCTTCAAGTACTTTCATCAATTCGTTGAACGACGGATCGTCAGGAGATCGTTGCCAAGTGACCCAATCTTTGATCAGGCCGTTGCAAATCCGCGTTCCTCGTTCAGACGTTGCGCCGTTCCAAACCTCGTCAGGTGTAAAATTGAAAGCGCGAATCTTTTCTTCGTTTGTTTGAGTTTTATCAGACCAATAATTTCTTGCTGGATCCCAGGCTGAAAAGCTTCCGTCTACACCGGCATAGATTACCAAACCCGGAATTGGAGGCCGAGCTGGAGGTTGAGGCCATAAAAAACCAGTCCAACGAATTTCGTCTGTCTGATCTGGGCCGCTTGCCTTTGTGAACGTGAATTCGATTGATGGACGCTTTGCATCATCACGCGGAACTGCCTGTATGCCTCGTGCCCAAGTGCGGGTAAGCACCCACCAACCAATGTCTAATAAAAAACTTTTGCCCAGGCCATTATCACCAGTAATAAAATTTAGACGTTTAGAGAATGTTATTGGCCCGAACTTCTTAGAAGGGCCAACTCCATTCAAACATAGAGATTTCAGCATGTTCAGTCTTTAGTTGTGGTTGGTAACTGTAAATATAGGCTCAAGTCGAAACGCGTCACTTCTGACGCTTCGCTATAACTATTGGTTTTCCTATCAAGTAATTATAGCAAGATTTAATATCGCTAAATATTAGTGAAGGCCACTTTATTCGTCATTTGGTTGTAAAAATGCAATGATGCTGGACAGTCTACCACTGAATTCTACTGCCATGATGACTTGAAGTCTGTGTATCGTTGCTCATCTTGAATGATAAGCAGCGGACTTCTGACGACAAGACGTGGGAGTTTGAACGAAAACACTGGATCGGCTTGCACGAACATCGCTTTCGGTCTGCGCCAGAACCATCGGAAGTCGGGCGCACCCGAGGAACGAGGAGCCGGATAATTGCGGAGAAGTCTATGATCCCGTTCGCGGTGCAGCCCGCCACTAGGCTTGCTCGGCGAATTAGGCTCTGGCAAAGCGCTTCCGCAGCGCCGCAATCGTGGCTGGGCCACGGGCGCATGACTTGCGGATCGATTCGCTGCCGTATTTGAATCCGGCTTCCCGAATCCATTCCGCAATTGTAAGCAGACGAGTCTTCTTTGGTGTATGCATATATTTGGGATCGCGCTGCATTTCGAGCTCCATCAGCGTGCACACATGTGCGAGCACACTGCTCTTGTCGTGCAAAACAGCGCGCGCTGGCTTCGCGTCGTCAGCTAATTCGGCGCGCCTGCGCCGTGCTAGCGCGCTTTCCTCGGCGTTTAGTGCTTCACCGGCACGGGCACAATAAGATGTCCGCTGCCGTATCAAATATGTTTCGAAGGCCAGTAGGGCACCCTTGATGTCACTTAGCGGGCGATCGTAGCGGACGGCCATCAGCGCGTGTTTTTGGACTGTTTTATTATTGATACGCAGTTCCGTGTCGTCGGATGTGAAATAGAAACGCGTGATTTTCTCGTCATCAGGGTCGGCGAGCCGCGGAATGCTGTTGCGCCCCTCGGACATGAAGTCCTCTGCACCTGAGAAAATAAAACCATCGGTCTCGGCTGCGGTGCCAACCGACGGCGCCCCGCAGTACTTGACGTCCCTGAGCGCGCCCGCCAAGTTCAGACGTGCATATAGAGCAAGGCACTCGTGTGCGCCCGGTGGCTGCCGCCACAAGGCGCCCCAAGGATAGCAGCGGTCAATGGAAAATTGAAGGCGGTGCGCCCTTGGGCGTAGCCTGGCCACTATGCCGTCGACGAACACGTCCCTGGCCATGTCAGCGAAAGCGCGTTCAGCCAAGCTTACGTACTCAAGCACCAGCGCGTGTGCCCGCCCGGTGGGCAGCGGTATTTCAGCTCGGTCCAGCGCAGCGAGGAATTCTTGGTGCGCCAGGGCGACCAGCAGATCTACGTGGAGCGGTCCGGTGTAATCCGCCGGGGCGCGGCGTAGCAACACACGCAAGGTGGCTACTACCTGCGCGCGTGTAACGAAGGGCTTGGCCTCGAATGGAAAGGTAGCATCGATTCGCTCAACCAGTGCCTCCAATAAGGTGGCCAGCTGTTCAGTCTGCGCCATGTGAATTTGCCGCAAATTGCGTACAGTGAGATGCGGGTCGAGCGCATCCCATGCGGCGCCGGCCGGGGCCACTGGGCGTGTGCCGTTCATACGGCAAGCCTGTTGCAGTCGATTCATTACTTGGCATACAACCCGTCGCCTGGCAAGCTCGTGCGGAAATAGTTCCACGTTCGCAGGAAGGCAGACTTCGCGGGTCACCTCGGCAGCCAAATCTCTCAACCGCAGAAGGTCGGGATTCGCGGCTAGCTCGCTTTCGTAGAGATAGCCGAATGCCAACCAGTCGTCGAGGATGTCGACAATGTGTTCGTGTGCAGCGCTGGTTCGTCCCAAGGCGTTTTTATACTCGGCAAGATTGGTACACATCTATTCTAGCATCGCGCCACTTAGGTCGCCTGCAGTCAGGCTTAAACTCGAGCTTGGCAAGTTTGGTACGCCCGAATTCTGCCGCAAGAACCGCTTGCCGGCGTGGCACCGACCGGGCATCCTTGCCGCTGCCCGGCCGAAGACGGTCGACCTATCATCTAAAGGAGAAGTCGATGTGCTTGACGAATAAACAAATGGACAGCGCAGTCGAGATGGCAGAAGCGAGCACTGCTTATGCCCTCATGCATCGTGCGGACAACAGTGCAGAATACGTGGCGGACCGCTATGGTTTTCTATACGGAGTGCCTGGCTATCCTGTGCCGGTCCGCGTTGGTGCGCTATCTGAGCCTGTTGGTCGCCTATTCCCGGCAAGCCGTAACTCACGGCGCCGTGGTGTTTATGATGTATTCGTAGTGCGCCGGCAAGGCGGCATCGTGGCAACGCTTCGCGACGAGGCGAGCGGTGAACTGGGCGACTACCGTATCGAAACGAACGGAAGCAATGGCGTCGAAGTGACGGGCCGCGTTTGACTCTCGCAATTTGCGCGGCATGTCCATTTGGGAGCTGGTCGAGACATATGAAACCAGCACGGATGTATCGACACCCGAGTCGGGGCAATGTTAGGGAACCGCTGAACACTGGGCGATGTACATGGGCAGCGTGCGCTCCAGGCCCATCGGCGGACGGCCGCGTCCATCGCCCTTCGGGTAATACGGCAGCAGCGCCGCGACCAGTGCCAGCCACGGCCTGGCGACCTCGATCTCGGCAAGGAAGCGGTCGCGCCGCGTCAGCCTCTTCTTGCTGGTGAACTTGGCGTGAGAAAAGCTCGTTTGCTTCATCGGGTAGCTCAGGATGATGGAATGCGCCATTGTGCCAGTTGCACGTCCCGCCGGGGTAACTCGGCGATTAAATCAGCGGTTCCCTAGAGTAAGAAAAACGGTGCAGGTTTTGGCGTAGGTTCTTTTAACTTCCGTAGGTTCTCATTCGAGAACACGCCCATGCATCATTGGCGTAAGTCACAGGGGCGTCTTCGTGAACGTGCCCCAGTTTGATTTGGTAGGCAGTTGGTCATTTTAAAACCGGCATGATTTCGGCCCTATCCGAGGTTGATACATGTTTATTCGGAAGTTCGGTCACGCAACCGCAGAACGTCGGCGTTGGGTAGTGTGCCGTTAGTCACGGCCGGCAGGTATCGGTATCGACGGACGAGTTTCCTCGGCCGGCAAGCGATTAGGCCGCTTGGGTTTATTCGTGGGTTTATTGAGGGGAGTCGGCGGGCTCAACCGGGCGCACGCCGACGGTCTTCTCGAGGGACTAACCCCCATTGGGTCCCGTACGCTCCCCAGTTCGCTAGGTTCATAGCCTATCGGGGGTTCGAATCCCCCTCTCTCCGCCAAGAATGAAAAAGGGCCGCCGTTGAGCGGCCCTTTGTACTATTCAGCGCAGTTGTACTATTCAGAGGCATTACTTCAGTTGTTCGCGTTCATTCACGGAGGTACTGCTTTTAGTAGAGGTTGCGCAACGTCGATCCCAGATGCTGCATTAGCTCGTCATATTCTTCTCCGATTTTCAAAAACTTTGCGCGCGCATCTTCTGGCGATGTGGCCAAACAAATGTCCGTAATGCTCGCGTGAATTTGCTTAATCTTGCCTCTAAGCTCATTGTCAGCAACTCGTTCGACCATGCTGGACAGTAATCGGTTCGCCTCGCCTAGCTCTTCATTAAGTTCTTCCCCTAGCGACCCTCGTGACCATTTTCCAGTGGCAGCATACGACTTGCGATCTTGCAAATAAGCTTTAGCCATTAACCTTGTTAGATTCTGCACTGCGCTTTGCGCTGTCAAAAGTGTTTCGTGTTGAAACGACGAAAACTTTGCGGCCTTCTCCCATTCCTTACCTGTAGCTTGTAACTTTAGTGAATGGCGAGCATTGATAGCGGTTGTCAGGACGCTGGCGCTTGCGCCAACTACTGCACCGAACAGCGATCCAATGAATCCCCATGCGGCTGGCTCCATTTATGAAACTCCATCAATATTAATTGAACACGGCATATTGCCACTATCTTAAAGACTTAACTACTTCTGGCCGGCGCCGGTACACCCGCTCGGTGATTTTGCCGTCGGCGTGCAAGCAGCTGGCGCGCGTGCTCGAGCGTCTCGGCGTCGCTGGCGCACTTTGCACGTAGGTCGTGTTCAGTGAAGTGTTCCGACACCTTCGTCTCCTCCATCACCCGGGTGGTGAAGTTGCGCCACAGCGATTCCCAGCCGCCGGCGCGTCCGGTCTTCTCGTCGATGTAGCACTCGCCGTCGCGGTTGCAGAACAGGAACGGCGACGGCTTCATCGGGCGTGTGGCCTTGGCCAGCGCTACTGCGGCGCGGAGCTCGTCGGATAACTCGATGATCAGCCGCTTGGCTGTCGTGTGTTCAGTCTTGCCGGGCTGCACGTGGATCCCGTCGTCCTTCAGGTCGGACATGGTCAGGCGAAGCATGTCGCCGCTGTGCAAACCGGTCAGCAGCTTGAGCGGGATATACGCCTGTACGGCCAGCATACTGCCGGCTAACGCTGAGTATGGCAATGATGTACTTTGTGGAAGTGTATTTTTTTGACGAACACTGCTAAAGTGTTGCCATACGCATACAAAACTAGGGAAAATACAATGGAATACTGGACCCAGATCGCATCGTTTATTGCTGGCTTGGCTGGTGGTTGGACGTTGAAATTGATCTTCGATAACTCGAAAAATACTACTACGATTAAAGGAAACAAGGCTGGTGGTGACATCGCTGGCCGCGACATCCGCAAGTAATGAACGCTTAGATTTTCGGCGTGAACACCACTATTCGTGAGAACACGGCAGGACGAGACATCGCTGGCCGTGACATCCACAATCATTACGCGGCTCGCGAGCCTACTGCAATGGCAAGGCTTGTTGAGCAGTATCTTGCAGAGACTCTTGCCGATCAAACCCTGACGGCCTGGACCGAAAAACTTGAGCATTTCTTGACGAACGAGACCAGCCCAGACGTTCGTGGATTGGAAGAAAAGCTTATAGTAGCCGGTCGGGAGGACATGCTAAAAATTGCGTTGCTGCGAAAGCAGGCGGCCTACAAAGCCATCATGAAGCAGCAGGGATCTCGTTCAGCTCAGACGATTTACTCGTTTGTGATGGCTGAGATCGTTGTCAACTTTGAGATGTCTGTGTGGCCGTTGATCCAGGCAAAGTCTAGCCGCGAGGTAGTAGATGCGGCGATGTTGGAAAAGGTCATCTCTCCTGCTTTGCAAATCCTCGAGAGCAACCCACTTATGCTGAATAAAATGGACATTCAAGGTTTGGTCTATTTCTTAGCAGGTAATTGCCATATAAGGTGGGATGCAGATGCTGATATATGATCCAGCACTAGACCCGTATCATAGCGCAATCAGAATTTTGACCATCGCTATTGCCGCGAATCGCAAAGAGATCGAGCTAACGCTTGATGCTGCTCGCATTGCAGATTACTTTCTGGTATATCCTGCCAAGATAATTAATTTCACATTCCCAGCTCAGTTCAAGTCTATGAGAACTGCTGCAAAGGAAGCTGAAAATCCATACCGTCAAACGCTGGGTAATAAGGCGGCATTTGAAAAGATGAAGCCAATTTTTCTATCCGCTTTGAGCGGATTAGTTGCTACTGGTTTTGTTGATGGAGATTGTCTTAAGAGAGGAATCTTGAAATTATCTGGCGCAGACATGCCACATGAGTTAGCTGCGGCTGTAGACAGGTTCTTGGTTCGGCAAACGGCGGTCGGTAAGTTCGTATTGTCCGATATGATTGCGATGCGCCCGAATGGTGAGAATGGGTTGAAACATCGCTCCAAACTAATCGAGTACCGATATGACATTGTATAAGCCAACGATTCTAATAAATCGTTTAGTTGTGACGAAGGATCAGCGATCCGTCATGGATATATCTTTCCATGAAGGGCTGAATGTAATCGCCGGTGAAAACAGTTCTGGGAAAACCACATCCATTCGTTTCATTGCCTATGCTTTAGGTTCAGAGGCCATCAGCTTTAATGAAATAGCGAAGGTTTGTGATGATATCTATTTGCAGGTTAGCATCAACGAAGCCGTGGTCACCTTGCAGCGCCATGTGAGCATGGAATTGTTAAGGCCTCTTTCAATTTTCTGGGGCGAGATGGAGAAGGCAATTGCGGCTACTCCAGCAATGTGGCAGTTATTTCCATTCAAACGCAGTGATGCGAAAGAAAGCTTCTCCCAAATCCTGTTCAGGCTAATGGAAGTTCCTGAGCTGCGAGGCGAGGGCGGATCGAACATTACCATGCATCAGTTGATGCGATTAATCTACTCTGACCAAGAAACGCCATCATCCGATTTATTCAGATTTGATCGCTTTGATCGCGCGATTACTCGATCAGCAGTTGGTGATTACTTGCTAGGCATCGATTCAACAGAGCTTTATGAATTGAAGCTGCGTGAGACTGCAGCTGACAAAGAAGCATCAGCTTTACGAACTAGTATACGAACGATCTACAGCACATTTGGAAAGTCTGGCACTGATATCTCTTTAGATTTCCTAGAGAATCAGATCCAAAATTTGGGAAGTGAAATTAGGTCGCTTCAAGAAAAACTCGACAATGTAAATAGTTCGCCATCCCCTAAGGTTTCTGCCGCAAAAGAGGATAATTCTCTTCGTGAGAGGCTGAGTGCGGCTCACTCCACGCTTTCCAAATTTAAGCAGAAGAAGATTGAACTAGAAGCTGAAATTGCTGATTCTGAGCTCTTTCTCAAGGAGCTTGAAGATCGCATGTATAGTTTAGAGGAGTCTGCTGTTGCAGAGTCCTATCTTGGCCGAGCAGTTTTTTCTGTTTGCCCTAGCTGTTTCACAAAAATCGATCCAAAAACCGATACGGCTGCAATATGTGCGCTGTGCAAATCTCCAGTTGCGGAAGACTCGGCACGCTCGCAGCTTGCTCGGATGCGCAATGAACTGGCACTTCAATTGAAGGAATCGTTGGCTATCCGCGTTCAGCAACTTGAGGAGTTGGACTCGATCAACCGCGAGCTCCCGTCAGCGGATGCGCAGCTCAAGTCCTTAGAAGCCGAATTTAAACGCAACCAGGTCCAATGGCGATCACCAGAGCTAATCCAAATTCAGGCCCTTTCACGTGAGATTGGTGCCAAAGAGCAAGAAATAAAGAATGCGTTGGAGCTCAAGAAACTTGCAGATCTTCTAGAGCAGCTAACCTCTCAACTTGGTCTCGTTGAAGCCGACTTGAATTGGATTAAGGGTCGAATTGACGCAGTAACTAGGGAACAAGCTGATCGTCATCAAACGGCCTATCTTTCTGTTGCAAATAATTTGAAAAATATTTTGAGGGCGGATTTACATAGAGAAGATGTTTTTGCCAACGCGGACTCTATAAATATTGACTTTGCAGCGAATCAACTTTCGGTTAACGGGCAAAAACAATTTTCTGCAAGCTCGATGGTATTTCTTCGTCATGCATTCCATTTGGCATTGCTACTTTCTTCGTTGCAAAATAAGTATTTTCGCTATCCTCGTCTATTAATTTTGGATGGAATTGAGGATGGCGGTATGGAGGTTGATCGGAGCTATAATTTTCAAAAAATTATAGCTCAAGCTTCTAAAAGCACGAACGTTGTTCACCAGATTATTATGACAACCACCAATGTGGCATCAGAGTTAGATACCAATGAGTATTTGGTTGGCAGGAAGTTTTCTCATGATGAAAAATCAATTGAGATTCGCTAAGGAGAAAAAATGTCGAGAGCAATACGGGTAGTAATTGGGGCACATGTCTTTGAGAAGAAGGGGGATCTTACGAAGTACATGCGAGAAATGGTTGCAAAGTATCAAATCGGTGACTTTATTAGCCACGAAGATATGGTTTTCTGCCTCGAGCTTTTTAAGAGTCATAGTGATTACCCGTCAAAGCTGGCACCTGGCGTATCAAAAATCCAGTTACTAATTCAAAAGGAAGGGTCTAAAGGCTTTCAAATTCATAAAACTGATGGACGTTCTGATGACATCAGTTGGACGGACTGTGTAGCCAACAGAAAATAACATTATATTGACCATATTTTTTGTGTATTTGAAATTATCTACCGGATGAGTTAAAGCTCTTCACGGCCAACTTCCACTCAGGATCTGGACAGCATAGTATTCAATATTCCTTTCAACAAAATCATCTCCCCGTCTCGTCAAAGTTTAGTTGGCTCCAGTAACGCTGTATTTTATACGATACTGACCTGACGTTCTTCGGATATTCGTAACGTCGTAACATGCGCAATAATATCAAAACATAACCAACAAGGATTGGCATGTCGAATATTGTTTTGATTGGTCCTCAAAATTCAGGAAAATCCACCACTGGAAAAGCATTGTCCTTTATCTTGAAACGCCTGCAGGTCTCTTTGGACGATTTCAAAGATGCGTTTCATGATGAATCTGGATTTGATCCAATGGAAAGCTCGAAGCTATATCAAGATTATGGAATAATGGCATGGTATCAGTACGGCAAAAAACGAGAGGCGTTATTAACTTTAGATGCTTTGAATAACACTCGAAATTCAATCATAGATTTTGGTGCTGGCCACTCAGAATATAGCGATCGAGATCTATTTGAGAAAGTGAAGTCAGCATTATGTGGTAATGTCGTTGTTTTGCTCCTGCCTTCAATTGATGAGGAAATAACGAGGTCTGTATTAAAAAATCGCCTGCAAAACGATCCTCAATCATGGCCTCTTGTAGAGTACCTTCTAAATAGTCCGTGCAACCGACTACTTGCAAATTTCGTTATTTACACTAATGGAAAAAACGCCTTTGAGGTTGCGTCCGAAATTTTCGAAAGAATGAACGAGTCATAAAATTCGCCATTCATAAGACTTTTTTTAAGAATAACATAAATGCGTATTTTTATCAGTTATAGCCGTTATGACAAAGGTATAGTTGATGTTATCATCAAGTGGTTGCGACAATCTGGATACGAAGTGTTTGATCAAGATTTCGATCTCAAAATGGGCGACAACATCTCGTCGCGCATTGAAAAGGATGCATCAAACGCTGATGCTTGGGTTGCAGTCGTAAGCTCAAGTTCCCTTAAATCCAAAAGAGTACTGCAAGAATTCTCACTTCTCGCGATGACTGAGTTATCGAACGAAGAGCGAAAAATCGTACCAATTGTGATTGATGATAGCCCGATTCCTAGCTATCTCTCCAGCTATCTTCGCGTAGACCTGTCGAAAGACCTTATGAGCGGAATGCATGAACTCTTGCAAGCGCTGAGGGCGGTCGAGCGGAAGGAGCTTCCTGATCAAGGGATAGGACAAAGAAAGAAAACAGAGGAGCGCGATACACAATTATCTAAACTTGGAACAGCATTAAGGTCAGGGCGACTAACTCTTGTTTGTGGAGCAGGAGTATCCGTGCAAGCAGGAATCCCGACTTGGAACGATCTATTACTGAGACTGTTGGAATCGATGATTGAACGCTTATCGAAAGATCAAGCGCATGATCTCCACAGCTCTATGGCTGCGGACTTTGCAGAGCAATACGGTACGTCATCGGCACTCATCATTGGAAAATACTTAAAGAACAACTTTGGGGAAGATTTCTCAGAAAATGTCCGCGATGTTCTTTATGCAAAAAAACCTACCACATGCGATTTAATTGATGCAATCATCGACTTGGCTAGACCAAAGCGTGATAGCCGCCCCCTGGACTCGATCATTACTTTTAATTTCGATGCTCTGATCGAAGAAGGCTTGGATCGGGCTAATATTTTAAATCGGCCAATATTTACAGAGGCAATTCTTCACGAGACATCCGAGATTCCAGTTTACCATGTCCACGGATATCTGCCTCGTGAAGGTACCGTTCCACCTGGCTCGGACATTGTTTTCAGTGAGGACGCGTATCACAGCCAATTTCTTGACCCATTTAGTTGGTCAAATTTAATTCAGCTTAACAAGCTCACATTCAACACCTGCTTATTTATTGGATTGAGTCTCACCGACCCAAACCTTAGACGTCTACTCGATGTCGCATGGCGTAAAAATCCGAATAAAACCATTTCTCACTACATCGTAAAAAAACTACCAGACAGAAGTGGCGACCCATCACTAGATAAGCTTGCGCGACTATTGGAGGAGCAGGACGCAAATGCGTTAGGAATGAACATTATCTGGATTGAAAATTTTGATGAAATTCCTGAATTGCTGAAAGTAATCAAATAACTAACAACAAATAGAGCAATTGTTTTTCTGAGACTAAAAACCTTTGGAAAACATGATGAAGGCCCACGACGAGATTTTGTTAGCTGGTTATCTACGTAACATATCAGGTTAAGCCAGGCTTGTACAATTTATAAGTTAAAAATATAAAATATTCTGCAAAAAGAGTAGGTTTAGAGGTATGCACATATTGATTTTCTTTAAAACCAAGGATCCGTCTGCGATTGAAGCTAAGATGTGAATCCCCCTCGGAGAGGGCAGGGCTTGCAAGCCCAGCCCTCTCCGAATCGTCATGCTGCTGCCACCCCAGGCGGCGCGCGCGCCGCGCGCATAACAAAAGCCCGGACAGCGCACGCCGCCAACAGATTCCAGCAGACTTTTTATACGCTCTGTTCAAATAAACTCGGCAAACCACAGATTTAGCAGGACACCCTCACATCGCTCTCACCAGTGCGCAAATTAATCCCAATCCAACACCGATAGTGGGAGTTTTTCGGGTTTTCCAGACGAGCGGCGTACGAGCAATAAACGCCCTTTTTCTCGCGTACACGGTAGCCTGGCGCATCGTTACATACAGATTTGACATCGGGCCCGATCTGTTCAAACACTTGCCTGGCCGCTTCGTCTTTAAAGGCGGCCGTAAAAACACTGTCGTCCTTCGTTGGAGGTTCAGAATAAGCGGTGCCCCCGGAATGGATTTTGTAGTTCGCTTGAAGAGGGTTCCACTCGTTCAGCTCATGAGGTTTGGTTTCGCTCTCGCCCGCGCTGGCCAGTTGGCAGAAGCCAACGAGAACTAACAACGTCAGTTTGCGCATGATCACCCTAACAAAGCTACGTGGAAATGGTCGTCGTGACGCTTGGCTTTTTTGACAAACGGAATGCTGGTGTCGTTGAAGAGAACGAACTTAACCGGGGCGAAGGTGCGGAACAATTCGATTAACTTGGCCGTTGCCTCCCTGTCGTATTCGCGCTCTGTCCACGTGATGGGACTTTCAAGTCCGTCTTTACGGATTGGCCGAACATCCACCTGAAGTCCATCCAAGTGGGAGTCGTGGTCGTCGTCATCGAACCCATCAGCACGGCTGATGTTGCCGATGCCAATACGGCGATGGTCGCGGGCCTGCCACTCCAATCCCACGCGCAGGATCGCCTGCATCATGACTGGGTGAGGATATTGGTATCCGCCTCTGTCCGGCTTGTTATCCATTTTTCCGTAAGTGTAATAGCCCGAATCCATCGGCGTTTGCGGCAGCATGAAGAAGCCGCGTTTATCTTGGGTAGGCCGGAGCGGGTCGTCCTTTTGATCGCTCATGAGTAGCCTCCCTCATGCACATGATTTGTTGCACGACAGGTCCCAGCCACCAGCGGTATTGCCGCCCATGCCGCCGCCGATTTTCTGCTGTGAATACTTCCATTTCACTTTGGTGAAGTGCAGGGCGATGTGGTCACGCAGAATGGTCCCCTCGGCCACCATCTGCTCCATGTTCGCGATCAGCACGTTCTCCAACTCGACTTCGTAATACTTCACCCGCTTGCCGTCACCGTCGGCCCGCATCATTTCCAGCCTTGCCTTGGGAATGGTTTTGCCGTTCGAGCAGTGCTGCATCAGCACAGGCGACGCCAGATCGGCGAGCTTGGCCAGCGACAGCGTGCGGTATTCGCTACGCCCTGTGGTTCGGCCGCCGGTACCTGATCCCGGCGAGTCCAAGATCGGCTGCATTACGCCCCATTGCGCCTGAACCACTTCGATCCAGCCCTGGTGGGTGGAGTCCTGGGATTCGCCCTTGATCCCGTCGATTTGCAAGTACACGTCGATTGCCATTTTGCGTCCTCCAAAGAAGAGAGCATTGTGGCGCCTGACTGATCTGTATGGTTTGGGGGCAGTCAACTCCAAAGAATCCCAAACAGATGGGTTGCCTGTACAACTGTTCAAAATCAATGTTATCTTGCCTGTTCAATATCTATTGAAGGGCAAAGATGAATTTCATGGAGTGGATGCTGGCAACTGGCCTATCCGAAAATTCGGCCAATAAATACCTCACCGCAATCCAAGGTAGCTTGACCAACTGGGCAACCAGACACGGATTGACGACGAAACAAATTACAGACATCTCAGATGTGGATGAACTGACCGCCCTGATCGAGCGGCTAAGCCGAACAACCGAATTCATCAACCGGAACGGGAGGGGGAAGGGCATGTACTCTGCGGCCCTCAGCAACTACCAAAAATACTTGCAGGCCCAATATCACGGAAAGCCCAACGATTACGGCCCGTATCGAAAGCAGGTCGAACAACTCGAAACGGAGGCCGACGAGTCGTTCGACCCAACCGGCCAGGAGGACGCCCGTGCACATGTCCTGCGCGAAGTCGTCCAGCGACGCGGGCAGCGTAAGTTCAGGAAGGCACTGCTCGATGCGTATGGCGGCCGCTGTGCGATCACAGGCTGCCCAGTGGTTCCGCTTTTGGAAGCCGCTCATATCACGCCGTATCTGGGCCCGGATACCAATGCAATCAAGAACGGAATACTGCTGCGTGCCGACATCCATACGTTGTGGGACTTGGGCTTATTGGCCGTCGATCCCGATACGGGTGAGGTATGGGTCAGCCCCGAAGTCGACGATCCCACTTATCGGATGTTATCGGGGCAGCCACTGAAGCATCCAGCGCATACCGCCCAGCATCCATCGGTGTCTGCGTTGCAGCAGCAATGGGATCTCGTGCACAAGAAGCGCGATGAAGCGACGTTAGGCATTCCGTAAGTCGTTTCGACTTAATCCCGGCTGACCGCCATCGCCCGCCGCTTATGCAGCTTCTTATAGCTATCAAGCAACCGCTGATGCCTCTCAAGCCCCTCCAGCTGCATGCTCGTCGGCGTCAACCCAAAGAACCGCACGCTGCCATCCACCGACCCCAGCACCGCATCCATGCGCGCATCGCCGAACATCCGCCGGAAATTGACAACGTAATCGTCCAGTTCCAGCTCGTCATCGAGCACGACTTCTAGCACGGCGTCCATGGCCCGGTAGAATAGGCGACGTTCGACGGTATTGTCGTTGTACTGCAGGAAGGCACCCACGAGCTCATGCGCTTCCTCGAACTGCTGCAAGGCGAGATGAATCAGCAGCTTCAGTTCGAGCACCGTCAGCTGTCCCCATTCCGTGTTCTCGTCGAATTCGATACCGATCAACGTGGCGATGTCGGAGTATTCGTCGAGTTCATTGTTCTCCAGGCGATCGAGCAACGCGGCGAGCGCGTCGTCATCCAGGCGGTGCACGTTCAGGATATCTTCGCGGAACAGCAGGGATTTATTGGTGTTATCCCAGACCAGGTCTTCGACCGGATAGATTTCCGAATACCCGGGCACGAGAATCCGGCAGGCCGTGGCGCCCAGCTCATCGTACACAGCCATGTACACTTCCTTGCCGCTCTCTTCGAGAATGCCGAGCAGGGTCGCGGCTTCCTCGGCATTGGCGTTGTCGCCTTGCGCCGTGAAATCCCATTCGACGAAATCGAAATCCGACTTGGCGCTGAAGAAACGCCACGACACCACGCCGCTGGAATCGATGAAGTGCTCGACAAAATTGTTCGGCTCGGTTACCGCGTTGCTGGCAAACGTCGGCGGCGGCAAATCGTTCAGGCCTTCGAAACTGCGCCCCTGCAGCAATTCGGTCAGGCTCCGTTCCAGTGCCACTTCGAAGCTCGGGTGCGCGCCGAACGATGCGAAGACGCCGCCGGTGCGCGGATTCATCAGAGTGACGCACATCACCGGATACATGCCGCCGAGCGATGCATCCTTGACCAGCACCGGAAAGCCTTGCTCTTCCAATCCCTGGATGCCGGCCACGATGCGCGGGTATTTCGCCAGCACGTCGGCCGGCACGTCGGGCAACGCCAGTTCGCCTTCGATGATCTCGCGCTTCACCGCACGCTCGAAAATCTCCGACAGGCATTGGACCTGGGCTTCGGCCAGCGTATTCCCCGCGCTCATGCCATTGCTGGCGTAGAGGTTTTCGATCAGGTTGGATGGAAAATACACGGTCTCGCCATCCGACTGCCTCACATAGGGCAGCGAGCAGATACCGCGCTCCACATTGCCGGAGTTGGTGTCGACCAGGTGCGACGCGCGCAATTCGCCATCGGGATCGTAGATGTCCAGGCAGTATTCATCGAGAATCCCGGACGGCAGCGCATCGCCGGGCCCCGGCTCGAACCAGCGCTCGTTCGGGTAATGCACGAACGCCGCGTTGGCGATGTCTTCTCCCCAGAACGTACCGGCATAGAAATGGTTGCAGCTCAGGCGCTCGATGTACTCGCCCAGGGCCGACGCCAGTGCGCTTTCCTTGGTCGAACCTTTGCCGTTGGTGAAACACATCGGCGAGTGCGCGTCGCGGATGTGCAGGGACCACACGTTGGGAACGATATTGCGCCACGATGCGATTTCGATCTTGATGCCCAGGTCCGCCAGCAGGCCTGACATGTTGGCAATGGTCTGCTCCAGCGGCAGATCCTTGCCCGGGATATAGGTGCGTGCGCCGGCTTCCGGCTGCAACGTCAGCAATGCCTGTGCGTCGGCATCCAGGTTCTCGACCTCTTCGATCACGAATTCGGGGCCGGTCTGCACCACCTTCTTGACCGTGCAGCGGTCGATCGAACGCAGGATGCCCTGGCGGTCTTTCTCGGAAATATCCGCCGGCAGCTCGACCTGGATCTTGAAAATCTGCTGGTAACGGTTTTCCGGATCGACAATATTGTTTTGCGATAGCCGGATATTCTCGGTCGGGATGTTCCGTGTCGAACAGTACAACTTCACGAAGTACGCCGCGCACAGGGCCGATGACGCCAGGAAGTAATCGAAAGGGCCGGGCGCCGAGCCATCGCCCTTGTAGCGGATGGGCTGGTCGGCGATGACCGTGAAGTCGTCGAATTTGGCTTCCAGACGCAGCTTGTCGAGAAAGTTGACTTTGATTTCCATGGGGGACTTCTGAACGGGCAGGAGGGATGACTGAAGGGGGACATTTTACTGCATCGATCCTTACCTGCTCGCGTAATACCGCGCCAGCACGTCGATCTCCTCGTCCGTCAACGCATGCGCCGCATTCCGCATCTGCTGGTTGATGTCATTGGCCCGCCGGCCGGCCTTGAAGGCCTTGAGCTGGTCGGTGATGTACACCGCAGGCAGCCCGTCCAGGAT
>Ga0105242_10001153_pt1 | contig 20821 bp, 16 predicted proteins | sample KBSM24metaG_FD_81521 | JGI IMG/M metagenome (GOLD analysis project Ga0105242, IMG submission 81521) | Miscanthus rhizosphere microbial communities from Kellogg Biological Station, Michigan, USA - KBS M2-4 metaG | ecosystem: Host-associated > Plants > Roots > Rhizosphere > Soil | place... | reverse complement strand
TGTCGCAGGGAATCATGACCGGCATCGGTTTCCTCGGCGCGGGCGTCATCGTCAAGGAAGGCCTATCGGTGCGCGGCCTGACCACGGCGGCGTCGATCTGGATGACGGCCTCAATCGGCATCCTCATCGGTATCGGTTTCTATTTCCCGGCAGGCATCGCCACGGTCCTGACGCTCGGTACGCTCTCGGTGTTCCGCTGGATCGAGGGCAAGATGCCTTCGGAGTACTACGCCAATTTCGTGGTCCGTTTCCCGCGCGAAAAAGTCATGCCCGAGTCCGACCTGCGCGTAATGATCGAGGAGCACGGCTTCGACGTCGCCAACCTGAGTTATCGCATCGCCGGCCAGGGGCGGGAGTTTGAATACCAGATGGTGCTGCGTACCCTGCATGCCGCGAACACGCAGAAGTTCTCGGCGCGCCTCGCGGCTGAACCTTCAGTGACGGAATTCCGGATCGTCCCCGCGGGGGACTGAATCAGCCGGGTTCATTCCCAGCCTTCGGTCTGGGCCTGCACGATGGGTGCCGGTTCGCCCGCGCTTCCTGCCGGCAGAAAAAGCGTCACGGCCGCAGCGACCAGCAACAGCACGGTAGGGATCATCATGACCAGAAACTGCAGGTGCTCCTTGATCCTCATGGTCCGCTCCTATTGGGTGGGATGCGGAACCAGCGTAGGCCCGCAAGGCGGCGAGCACAGCGGAGGATTGCGGCCCGCGACTGTGCGAAATGCACATCCGGACTGCCGGCTACCAGTGGTCCGGCGGTTTGCGGTGCAACATTATCCCCGTGCGGGTCTGGGTGAGGTAGCCGCCGGTAGAGAGGTCCTTGAGGATGCGGCTCACCATTTCGCGTGAGGCGCCGATACGGCTGGCGATGTCCTGCTGGGTCAGGCGCTGCGGGATCGACATCTTGCCGTCGGTTTCCTCCGCGAGTTCCAGCAGCAGGCGGGCCACGCGGCCATAGACGTCCATCAACGCGAGGCTTTTCACGCTCGCGGTGAGCGCGCGGGCACGGCCAATGAGTTTGTCGATCAGGCTGAGCGCGAAGGCAGGATTGCTCGCAACGAAATCGCGGAAGTCGTTTTTCTGCACCACCAGGAAACGCGACGGCTCCAGCGTCATGATCGAGGCCGAGCGAGGGCCCTCGTCGAGCATCATTTCGCCGAAGTACTCGCCCGGTCCCTGCGTCAGGAGCAGCATTTCACGCCCTTCGCCGTCGCTCACGAACACCTTTACCCGGCCTTCGAGGATGACGTAGAGCGAGTCCGTCGCGTCGCCCTCGGTGACGATGATGGCGTTTTTCGGAAAATTGCGCGCGACACCGTGGGAGCCCACGGCCATCAGATCCGCGTCCGAGAGCGTGTAGTTGCGCCGGTTCTTGGCGGCCATGCGCGCGCGCCCTAGCGCGGCAGCTCCGAAAATCCCGTCAGGAACTCGTCCACCGCGCGGGCACATTGGCGGCCCTCGCGGATCGCCCACACCACCAGCGACTGGCCGCGGCGCATGTCGCCCGCGGCGAACACCTTCTTTACCGAGGTGTGATAGGCGAGAGCGTCATCCGTAGACGCCCGCGCATTGCCGCGGGCGTCTTTCTCGACTCCGAATTCCTCCAGCAGCGACTGTACTGGAGAAACGAAGCCCATCGCCAGTAGCACAAGATCGGCCGGCATCTCGAACTCCGAGCCCGCAACTTCCGTCGGTTTGCCGTCCTTCCACGCCAGGCGAACCGCCTTGAGTTTCGTAACCTTGCCGCCTTCGCCGACGAACGATTTGGTGGCGATCGACCAGTCCCGTTCAACGCCCTCTTCATGCGAGGACGAGGTGCGAAGGCGCGTCGGCCAGTAGGGCCACACCGGATTGCGTTCGACGTCCGGCGGCATCGGGAACAATTCGAAATTTGTCACCGACCTGGCGCCGTGACGATTGGACGTTCCGATGCAATCCGAGCCCGTGTCGCCGCCGCCGATGACCACGACGTGCTTGTCCCTGGCCCAGAGATCGGCCACGCCCTTGTCGCCAGCGACGCGCTTGTTCTGCAGGGGCAGGAACTCCATCGCGTAGTGCACGCCCGCAAGCTCGCGCCCCGGGATGGACAGGTCGCGCGGCACCTCGGCGCCTCCGGAGAGCACCACGGCATCGAAATCAGAGAGCACTTTGGCCGCGGGAACAAAATCCATTGCGTCATTGGGAATGCCCTTGCCTGGAAGTTCCTTGCCCACACGCACGCAAGCGCGAAACTCAATGCCTTCGGCGCTCAGCTGGGCGAGCCGGCGGTCGATGACTTTCTTGTCGAGCTTGAAATCAGGGATGCCGTAGCGCAACAGTCCGCCGATGCGGTCGTTCTTTTCGAATACCGTGACCCCGTGGCCAGCGCGCGCCAGCTGCTGCGCGCAGGCGAGGCCGGCGGGGCCGGAGCCGACAACCGCAACCTTCTTGCCCGTCTTGTGAACGGCGGGTTGCGCTTTCACCCAGCCCGATTCCCAGGCCTTGTCGATGATCGCGTGCTCGATCGACTTGATGCCGACCGCGTCCTCGTTGATGCGCAGAACGCAGGCCTCTTCGCAGGGTGCGGGGCAGATGCGGCCGGTGAACTCCGGAAAATTGTTGGTCGAATGCAGCGTCTCGATCGCGTTCTTCCAGTCGCCGCGATAGACCAAGTCGTTCCAGTCCGGAATGATATTGTTGACCGGGCAGCCCTGCATGCAAAACGGGATGCCGCAATCCATGCAGCGCGCGCCCTGCACCTTGGCATCCTCGTCGGGAAGGCGCAGGTAGAACTCGCGATAGTGCTTCTTGCGCGCGTCCTTGCCCTCGTGCGGCTCCTCGAGGCGCTCGTACTCCAGAAACCCCGTGATCTTTCCCATCGCGCGCCCTACGCCGCCTGGCGCTTGTGCTTGGCGGCGAGTTCGCCCAGGGCGCGGCGGTACTCGTTCGGAAACACCTTCACGAACTTCGCCCGGTACTCGCTCCAGCGCTCGAGGACCCGCTTCGCCTGCGCGCTGCCGGTGTAGCGGGCATGGCGCTCAATCAGGCCGCGCGCGACGGACTCATCCGCCTCGCCCTTGTGCCAGAATTCCCGCGCGAGTTTTGCCTCCTGCTCCACCTCGGCGACCAGCGGCTCAAGCACGACCATGGAGGCATTGCAGTAGCGGGAGAAATCGCCCCGCTCATCCAGGACGTAGGCGATGCCGCCCGACATGCCCGCCGCGAAATTGCGCCCCGTCGCCCCGAGCACGACCACCGTACCGCCCGTCATGTATTCGCAGCCGTGATCGCCCACTCCTTCGACCACTGCGTGGGCACCGGAATTGCGTACCGCGAATCGCTCGCCCGCGACGCCGCGGAAAAACGCCTCGCCTTCGATTGCGCCATACAGCGCGACGTTGCCGGTGATGATGTTTTCCGTCGGCTCGCCGCGGAATTTCGACGAAGGCTGCACCGCGATGCGGCCGCCCGACAGCCCCTTGCCGCAATAGTCGTTGGTGTCGCCGATCAGGTCGAGCCAGACCCCGCGCGCGAGAAAGGCGCCGAAGCTCTGTCCCGCCGAGCCGGCCAGGCGTACGTGCACGGTTTCGTCGGGCAGCCCCTCGTGGCCGTAGCGCTTGGCGATCTCCCCCGACAGCATGGTGCCGACGGTCCGGTTGATGTTCCGGATCGGCATTTCGATGATCACTTTCTCGCGCCGCTCGAGCGCCGGCTGCGCCAGCTCGATGAGCCGGTTGTCGAGCGCCTTGGCAAGGCCGTGGTCCTGCGTCTCGCAATGGTGCTTCGCCACTTCGGGCGGCACTTGGGGAAGGTGGAAAATGCGCGAGAAATCAAGACCCTTCGCCTTCCAGTGCTCGATGCCTTGGCGCGTATCCAGTAGGTCGGCACGGCCGATCAGTTCGACCAAGCTGCGCGCGCCAAGCCGCGCCATCAGCTCGCGCGCCTCCTCGGCGACAAAGAAGAGATAGTTCACGACGTGTTCGGGCTTGCCTTCGAACTTGCGGCGCAGGAGCGGGTCCTGGGTTGCGACGCCGACCGGGCAGGTGTTCAAGTGGCACTTGCGCATCATGATGCAGCCCTCGACCACCAGCGGCGCGGTGGCGAAGCCGAACTCGTCCGCGCCCAGCAGCGCACCCACGACCACGTCACGCCCCGTCTTCATCTGGCCGTCGACTTGCACGGCGATACGGCCGCGCAGCCGGTTGAGGGTCAGCGTCTGCTGCGTTTCGGCCAGCCCCAGCTCCCAGGGCGTGCCGGCGTGCATGATCGAGGACCAGGGAGAGGCGCCGGTTCCGCCATCGTGGCCGGAAATCGTGACATGGTCGGACTTGGCCTTCGCCACGCCGGCCGCGACGGTGCCGACGCCAACCTCGGACACCAGCTTCACGCTCACCGCAGCCGCCGGGTTGGCGTTCTTCAGGTCGTGGATCAGCTGCGCGATGTCCTCGATCGAATAGATGTCGTGGTGCGGCGGCGGCGAGATCAATTCCACGCCGGGAGTCGAATAGCGCAGCTCCGCGATGTACTCCGAAACCTTCTTGCCGGGCAGCTGGCCGCCTTCGCCGGGCTTTGCGCCCTGCGCGATCTTGATCTGCAGCATCTCGGCCGAAGCGAGGTACTCGGCGGTGACTCCAAACCGTCCCGAGGCAACCTGCTTTATCTTCGACTTGAGCGAATCGCCGGCGCGCAAGGGGATATCCACCTCGACGCGCTCCTTGCCGAGGCGCGACATCATGCTTTCGCCCGCCTTGATCGGGGCGTAACGCCTGCGGTCTTCGCCGCCTTCACCGGTATTCGACTTGCCCCCGATGCGGTTCATCGCGATCGCCAGCACGGTGTGGGCCTCTGTCGAAATCGAGCCCAGCGACATGGCGCCGGTGGAAAAACGCTTGACGATCTCGGCGGCCGGTTCGACCTCCTCGATTGGTACCGGCTTGCACGCATCGAACCTGAATTCGAACAGGCCGCGCAGCGTCATCTGGCGCCGCGACTGATCGTTGATCAGCGCCGCATATTCCTTGTAGGTCGGGTAGGAATTCTGGCGCGCCGAATGTTGCAGCTTTGCGATCACGTCGGGCGTCCAGGCATGCTCTTCGCCCCGCACCCGCCAGGCGTATTCGCCGCCTGCATCGAGCATCGTCTCCAGCACCGGGTCTTTTTCGCCGAATGCTGCGTGATGGATCCGGAGGGTTTCCTCGCCGAGCTCGAGGATGCCGATGCCGCTCACCTTCGAGGCCGTGCCATTGAAATACCTGTCCACCAGGTTGCGCGAGAGCCCGACGGCCTCGAAGGTCTGCGCGCCGGTATAGGACATGTAGGTGGAAATGCCCATCTTGGACATGACCTTCTTCAGGCCCTTGCCGACCGCCTTGACGTAGTACTTGATGGCCTTCGAAGCCGCGCCCGGATCGCCGTCATTCGCCGCGATCAGCGTTTCCAGCGCCAGGTAGGGGTGCACGGCCTCGGCGCCATACCCGCCGAGCAGCGCGAAGTGATGCACTTCGCGCGCCGAACCGGTCTCCACCACCAGGCCAGTGGAAGTGCGCAGCCCCCTCGCCACCAGGTGCTGGTGGATTGCGGAAAGCGCGAGCAGCGCCGGGATCGCGACCCGCTCCCTGTCAACGGCACGGTCGGAAATGACGACGATCGAGTACCCGCCGCGCACCGCGTCCTCGGCCTGCGCGCACAGCGACGCGAGGCGGGCTTCGACTGCCTCCTTGCCCCAGGCGGCCGGGTAGGTAATGTCGAGCTCGAGCGAGCGGAACTTGCCGCCGGTATAGCGCTCGATATGGCGGACCTTTTCCATCTCGAAGAAATCGATGACCGGCTGGCTGACCTCCAGCCGCAGGGGCGGATTCATCTCGTCGATGCCGAGCAGGTTGGGCTTCGGGCCGATGAAGGACACCAGCGACGTGACCATCTCCTCGCGGATCGGGTCGATCGCCGGATTGGTCACCTGCGCGAACATCTGCTTGAAATAGTGGTAGAGCGTCTTGTTTTTCTTCGACAGGATCGCGAGCGCCGCATCGTTGCCCATGGACCCCGTGGGCTCTTCTCCTGCCGCCGCCATCGGCAACAGCTGGAACTTGATGTCTTCCTGGGTATAGGCAAAGGCCTGCTGGCGGTCGAGCAAGGGCACGTCGGATTTGAGAGGCGCGGTCTTTTCCGTTTCGACCTCGTCCAGTTTCACCCGGATGCGCTCGATCCACTCCGCGTAGGGCTTCGCGCCGGCGAGCGATTCCTTCAGCTCCTTGTCGTCGACGATGCGGCCCTTCTCCAGATCGACGAGAAACATCTTGCCCGGCTGCAGGCGCCACTTCTTGACGATGCGCTCCTCGGGGATCGGCAGGCAGCCGCATTCCGACCCCATGATCACGAGGTCGTCGTCAGTGACGATGTAGCGCGACGGGCGCAGGCCGTTGCGATCCAGGGTGGCGCCGATCTGGCGCCCGTCGGTGAAGGCGATCGACGCAGGGCCATCCCAGGGCTCCATCATCGCCGCGTGGTACTCGTAGAAAGCACGCCGGGTGGGATCCATCAGGGTGTGGTTTTCCCACGCTTCCGGAATCATCATCATCACCGCGTGCGCGATGGAATAGCCGCCCATCACGAGCAGCTCGAGCGCATTGTCGAACGAGGCCGAATCCGACTGGCCGGGGTAGATCAGCGGCCAGATTTTCTGCAGGTCGTCGCCCAGCACCGGGCTGGAGATCGCGCCCTGGCGCGCGCGGATCCAGTTGACGTTGCCGCGCACGGTGTTTATCTCGCCGTTGTGGCAGATCATGCGGAACGGGTGCGCCAGATCCCACGACGGGAAGGTATTGGTGGAGAAGCGCTGGTGCACCAGCGCCAGGGCCGACTCGACGCGCGCGTCCTTCAGGTCGAGGTAGTACTCGCCGACCTGGACGGCGAGCAGCATGCCCTTGTAGCAAAGCAGGCGCGCTGACATCGATGGCACATAGAACTGCCTGCCATGCTCCAGCTTGAGCGCCTGGATGGCGTGGCCGGAACTCTTGCGAATGATGTAAAGCTTGCGCTCAAGCGCGTCGGTCACGGTGACGCCGGCGCCGCGGCCGACGAATACCTGGCGGATGACGGGTTCGAGCTTCTTCGCCGGCTCGGCAAGGTCGGAATTGTCCACCGGCACGTCGCGCCAGCCGAGCAGCACCTGGCCCTCGTCCTTGATCGCGCGCTCAATCTCGTACTCGCAGGCGTAGCGGCTCGCCGGGTCGCGCGGCAAGAAGATCATCCCGACGCCGTACTGCCCTGCAGGCGGCAGGCTCACGCCGCGCTCTGCCATCTCTTCGCGCAGCAACCGGTCGGGGATCTGAATCATCAGCCCCGCTCCGTCGGACAGCTTGGGATCCCAGCCCACGGCGCCGCGGTGAGTCAGGTTTTTCAAGATCGTGAGGCCCTGCTCGACGATCGAATGGGACTTCCTGCCTTTGATGTGCGCTACAAATCCAACGCCGCAGCCGTCGTGCTCGTACGCCGGGTCGTAGAGTCCTTGTGCCATCGGGTGAAATTGCGAGGTCATGCGTAAGCGCCTGATCTTGAACACATATCGGCAAATTTCGCCGCGCCGCACAAAAATTGAGGGCGAACTTTGAAATATACCCGTGGAACCACGGGCTTACAAGGGTTGGAGGCCCGCCTCGGGTCTAGTGCGCTGCAGCGGCGATGCTGTCTCGAACCAGGCGCGGATCCAGATCTCCGCGCTGCGTCGCATGGCCAAGGCCGTCGAGCAGGATGAAGCGCGTCTTCCCGCCCGCCGCCTTCTTGTCGACCTGCATCAGCTCCAGGTAACGCTCAATGGCGAGTACCGGACCTTGCACCGGCAGCCCGGCGCGCGCGATCAGAGCCCTTACCCGGGATGCGTCTTCCCTGGCCAACAACCCGACGCGCGTCGAAAGCTCGGCCGCCATCACCATGCCCGCCGCGACCGCTTCGCCGTGCAGCCATTCGCCATAGCTCATTCCCGCCTCGATGGCATGCCCGAACGTGTGGCCAAAGTTCAGGATCGCGCGCCGGCCGGCTTCGCGTTCGTCGGCGCCAACCACCTGCGCCTTCAGTTCGCATGAACGTCGCACCGCGTGGGTCAGCGCAGCGCGGTCGCGCGCCAGCAGCTTGCCGATGTTCGCCTCCAGCCAGCCGACGAACTGCAGATCCAGGACAAATCCGTGCTTGATTACCTCCGCCAGCCCTGAGCGCAGCTCCCGGTCGGGCAGCGTGTCCAGAACGCCGACGTCGGCGATCACCGCCAGCGGCTGGTGGAAAGCCCCGACCATGTTCTTGCCGCGCGCATGGTTGATTGCGGTCTTGCCGCCGACCGAGGAATCGACCTGCGCGAGCAGTGTCGTCGGCACCTGGATGAACGGAACCCCGCGCTGGTACACCGCCGCCGCGAATCCCGCGAGGTCGCCGACCACGCCGCCGCCCAGGGCGACGATGAGCGAATCGCGGCCGAGGCGCGCAGCCAGCAGTGCGTCGACCACACGATCCAGCGTGGCCCAGGATTTCGCCTGTTCGCCATCGTCGATCAAGACCGGGAAAGCGCGCCCGCCGGCCCGCTCGAGCGCTGCCTGCACGCCCTCTAAATAGTGCGGCGCGACTACGGGATTGGTAACCACGGCAACGGTTTTCCCGCCTGCATGTTGCATGTACAGCTTTTCGTCGTTCAGCAGGCCGGTCCCGATGTGGATCGGGTAGGACCTGTCGCCCAGGGTTACGCGGAGAGGCTGCATCTGCCGTCCAGTTGCGTGAGCAGGTCCTTCGCAAGCGTCTGCACGCTTTGCTTTCCGGTATCGATCACCAGGTCGGCAATTTCGCGGTACATGGGATCGCGCTCCGCATAGAGCACTTCCAGCTTTCCATGCGGGTCGGCCGTCGCGAGCAGGGGCCGGTTGCGATCGTGTCGCACCCGTTGCCAGAGGTGCGACGGGCGCGCATGCAGGTAAACGACGATGCCGCAGCCCGCGATGACGCGGCGGTTCTCTTCGGCGAGCACCACGCCGCCGCCGGTGGCAAGCACGGTGTTCTCGAGTTCGCAGAGCTCGGCGATCACCTGCCGCTCCCGCATCCGGAAACCCGCTTCGCCCTCGATGTCGAAGATCACGGGTATGCGCACGCCGCAGCGGCGCTCGATTTCCTCGTCGGTATCGTAGAAGCTGCGCTTCAGGCGCTTCGCGAGCAAGCGTCCCACGGTGGTCTTGCCTGCGCCCATCATGCCGACAAGGATGAGTCTGCTCTCGGGTTTCACGGCGTCACCATTCTACGCAGGTGGATTAATGTGGCGGCTGAAAAGAAAACGGCCGGGAGGGCCCGGCCGTTCGATGGTGTGGAAGATTGCGTCAGCGGCCGGTCAGACGCTCGTTCATGATCCGCGGTGTGATGAAGATCAGCAACTCGGACTTGTTCCTGACCGTCGTCGTGTTGCGGAACAGGAACCCGATGTAAGGCAGATCGCCCAGGAACGGGGTCCTCGCCGAATTGACGTTGTCGATCTCCTCGTAAATGCCGCCGATGACGACCGTGCCGCCGTTCTCCACCAGCACCTCCGTCTTGACGTGCTTGGTGCTGATCTGCACGCCAGCCGCAGTGGTTGCTCCCGGAATGTCCTTGTTCACGTCGAGCGTCATGATGACGTTGCCATCGGGCGTGATCTGCGGCTTCACCTTGAGCGACAGGTTGGCCTTGCGGAACGAGATGCTGGTCGCGCCCGAAGAGGTTGCCTGCTGATAGGGAATCTCGACACCCTGCTCGACGATCGCTTCGACCTGGTCCGCGGTCAGTACCCGTGGGCTGGAAATCGTCTTCAGTTTCTGGTCGGCTTCGGCCGCCGAGACTTCCAGGTTGAGGAACTTGGTCAAGCCGGCGTTGAACAGGATCAGCGAAAACGCCCCGGCGTTGAACCCGCCGGCGCCGGTCGCGGGCATGTTCACGAACAGGCCGCCCGGCGTTCCGTTGCCCAGGTTCTGCGCGCCGCCGATACTGCCGGTGTCGACATTTGCGAGCGCATTCCCCGCCTCGCCCGTCCCGACCGCGAAGCGATTGTTTTCGGAGCCGAGGAACCTGTTGCCCCTTCCTCCGGCGCCCATGTTTTCGTTGTAACCAAGCCGCGCACCCAGGTTGCGGCTGAAGTTGTCGCTCGCCTCGACGATGCGCGCCTCGATCATCACCTGGCGCACCGGCACGTCGATCTTCGCGATCAGCTTGCGCACGTCCTCGAGGCGGCTCGGCGTGTCCTGCACGAACAGCTGGTTGGTGCGCGTGTCCACGACCGCGCTGCCCCGCTTGGACAAAATGCGCTGCGTCGCGTCCGAAAGCAGCTTCTGCACGTCGGCCGCCTTCTGGTAATTGATCTGGAACGACTCGGTGCGGACCTGTTCAAGCTCGTTGATCTGCGATTGCGCCTCCAGCGCGAGCTTTTCGCGCGTCGCGAGTTCGTCGCGCGGCGCGATCCAGATCACGTTGCCCGTCTTGCGCATGTCGAGGCCGCGCGTCTGGAGGATGATGTCCAGCGCCTGGTCCCAGGGGACATCCTTCAGCCGCAAGGTGATGCTGCCGCCGACCGTGTCGCTGGTGATGACGTTCAGGTCGGTGAAGTCGGCGATCACGTTGAGCACCGCCCGCACTTCGACGTTCTGGAAATTGAGCGACAGTTTCTCGCCGGTGTAGCGGCCGCGCTGTGCCGACTTGGACGGATCCGCCGACGCCGCCTTCACTTCGATCACGAACTGCGTGTCGGACTGGTAGGCGTTGTGCTCCCACTGGCCCTTGGCCTCGATCACCATGCGCACGTTCTCGCCCTGCTGAAATGCGCTGACGGTCTGCACCGGCGTCGCGAAGTCCACCACATCGAGCCGGCGCCGCATGTTATCCGGCAGGGAGGTCTTGAGGAACTCGACAATGATGTTCTGGCCCTGCTGGCGGATATCGATGCCGGTGGAGGTATCCGTCAGGTCGATGAGGATCCGGCCCTCACCCGCGGGGCCGCGCCGGAAGTCCACCTCCCGGATCGCGTGCCTGGTGTCTGTCCTGCCCGCCGCAAAATTCGCGGGCTGGCCCGGTGCCGCGCCGGTTGGCGCGGCGGCCGCGGCCGCCAGCGTCACCACGATATTCCTGCCATCGAGCGCAACCTCATGCGCCACCGAGCGGCGCAGATTGAGCACCAGGCGCGTGCGGTCGGCGCCCTGCACCAGGTTCATGCTGCGCAGCTCTCCCTGGGCGATCTCCTGCGCGTTGCGGCCAAGCGCGTTGCCCGTGCCCGCGAAATCGAACACGATCCGCGCCGGATTAGCCACCGTGAAGCTGGGCGGCAGGGCCTTGAGGGGTTCCTTGGTGGTGATCCTCACCACGACGTTGCCGCCCTGCTGGGCCACGTCGAACGCCTCGATGCTGTTGGCCTGGGCGAGCGCGAGCCCGGTCCAGACGAGCCCGGCAACAAGCGCGACGCACAGTTTTTCCAGCCGTTTGATCATGTTCATTTCCCGCCTCCCTGCATCTGCAGCGAAGTGCTGCGCTCAACCCAATCCCCGCCGCTATCCTGGACGACTTCCTTGACGCTGATCTGACCCTCGTCGATGCCGGTGATCACGCCGAAGTTCTGGCCGATGTAATTGCCTTTTTTCACGCGAAACAGGTTGGCGCCGGCCCTGACCAGCGCAAACATGTCCTGGTTCTGGCTCAGCGTTCCCACCATTTGAATGGTCTCCATCGGAAATGCCTCCAGCGGTTCCTTCGGCCGGTTCAGGTCGGGCTGCACGCCGCCCCCGCCGCCCCCGCCGGTGGACGCCTGGGTCACCACGATTCGCCCGGGAACGAACGGATCGACCATGCTCTCGCCCTTGTAGGGCACGGGCTCGAACGACTTCACCTGCGGCAGGGGATCGACCCGGCCGCGCAAATCCTTGGTCATCGCCGCGAGTTCCTGGCGGAGCTCGCTTTGCTCTTCGCCACCGCAGGCGCCGAGCAACATCGTGCATGCGACGCTTGCCGCGATGGTGATGTTGGTGACGTATTTCATTTCTTGGCCGGTCCCTTTTTAGCGCCTGCGGCCGCCTTGCGCTGCGCCGCAACTTCGCTTTCGTCGAGATAGCGGAAGGTCCGGGCCGTCGCGTCCATCGTCAAATTGCCGTCCTTGCCCGCCTCGATCGAGATGTCATTCAGCGTCACGATGCGCGGCAGCTGGCCGACATCGGCGGCAAATGCGCCCATGTCGTGATAGGTGCCGACCACTTTCACCTGGATTGGCAGCTCGGAATAGAACTCCCGCGCAGTCTCCGTGGCCGCCGGCCTGAACAGCTCGAATTGCAGGCCGCGCGACAGGCCGGACTGATTGATGTCCACCAGCAGGGCGTCCATCTGCGATTTGTTCGGCAGCTGCTTGAGCAACGCGCCGAACTGCGTGTCGATCTCGCGCAGCTGCTGCCGGTGCAGATCCAGGTTGATGGCCTGGGTCTTCTTCGCCAGGTAGTCCGTCTTCAGGGTCTGCTCCTGCGCCAGGCCTTTCTCGAGCTCCTCGATCTGCCCCTGCCAGACGCCGAAAAAGCCCGCGATCGGGATCGCGACCAGAATCGCCACCAGCACCATCAGTTTCGGCGCGAACGACCAGGTCCCCGGATCCTTCCAGTTGGTGTGCTTGAAGTCATCAACGATCTGGTTGAAGTTGATCGCCATGGCCTATCCCTTTTTCGCCGCCGCGTCTTTGGGCGCCTCTTTGGGTGCATCCTTGGCGCCGTCTTTCGCCGCGCCCACGGTGGGCCGCTTCAGCGCGAGCTTCATGCTGAACTGTGAGATCCGCATCTTGCCCAGGGTCGTCGCCTGGATTTCGACCAGATTGGGATTGGCAAGCCAGGGCGAGGACTCGATATTGCGCATCAGCGTCGAGACGCGCGCGTTCGACTGCGCGTACCCCAGCAGTTCGACTGCCGGGCCTTTCTGCTTGACCGACCGGAGGAACACGCCCTCCGGCATCTGGCGCACCAGCTCGTCGAGCAGGTACACAGACTGCACGCGGTCCGCCTGCAAGGTCTCGATCACCTGCTTGCGGGCGAGCAGCGCCGCGATCTTGTCCTTCACTTCCTTGATTTCGTCGATCTCCTTGTCCAGCTTGGCGATCTCGGACTTCATGAACTTGTTGCGGTCTTCCTGCAGCCCGATGCGTTGCTGGTAGACGAACCAGCCGAAGCCGACGATCACGAGTCCGAGCGCCGCCGTCATCCCGGCGAGCACCGCAAAATGCGTGCGCGAGCGCTTGCGCCGCTCTTCGCGGTGCGGCAGTAGATTGATTTTGCCGCTCATACCGGGTCAAACCTCCGCATCGCCAGGCCGCAGGCCACGATCAGCGAAGGCGCGTCCTGCATCAGGCGCTTGAGTTGTATGCGCGGCGAGGTCTGCATCGCGCCGAAGGGATTCGCGACCAGCGTCGGAACCTGGGTGCGCGTGTGCACGATCTCCTCTAGGCCGGGGATTACCGCAGAGCCGCCCGCCAGCAGGATGTGGTCGACCGTGTTGTAGGAGGTCGAAGTGAAGAAAAACTGCAGCGCCCTCTGCACTTCCTGCGAGAGATTCTCCATGAAGGGGCGCAGCACTTCGGTCTCGAAATCGTCCGGCAGGCCGCCGGAGCGCTTGGCGTTCTCAGCTTCCTCCGCGCTCATGCCGTAGCGCGCGACGATGTCCGCGGTAAGCTGGTTGCCGCCGAACGCCTGCTCGCGCGTGTAGACGGACTGATCATTGCGCACCACGGTGATCTGCATCACGTTGGCGCCGACGTCGACAATGGCGACGTTCTGTTCCTTGCCTCCGCCGGGCAGCTGATTGATGACCAGTCCAAGCGCCGACATCTGTGCAAACGACTCGACGTCAATCACCAGCGGCTTGAGGCCTGCGGTCTCGGCCACCGCGAAGCGGTCGGAGACCTTCTCCTTGCGCGTGGCGGCGATCAGGACCTCCACCTCCTCGGGGTTGGCGGGCGCAGGCCCGACGACCTGGAAATCCAGATTTACCTCTTCGAGCGCGAACGGGATGTACTGGTTTGCCTCGCCCTCGACGTGCTGCTCGAGTTCATCCTCGCGCAGGCCCGCCTGGACAATGATCTTTTTCGTGATCACGGCGCCCGAGGGCACGGCCATGGCAACGTGCTTGGTGCGCGTGGCAAGGCGCTTGTAGCCCCGGGTCACCGCGTCGGCCACCGCCTCGATGATGTTGATGTTGCCGTCAACGACCGCGTCCTTGGGGAGCGCCTCGATGATGTAGCGCTCGACCCGATAGGCGCCTTTGCCGGCGTCGACGATCTCGAGCATCTTGACCGAGGACGAGCTGATATCCAGCCCGAACAACGGCGGTGCCTTCGCCTTGAGAAAGTCGAGGTTCATCCCTTTTTTCCTTTGCGCATCGGCCTCTTAGGCGCGATACGTAGAATTTGCCTGAGATGCTAGCAACAACTATCCCTAGTGTCTAGTGAATCTTCCACGAATGGGAAAGTCTATAATGCGCCGTGTCCCCGGCCACATGCAACACTCCCCTAGAGCTGGCGTAAGTTCCTTGATTTGGCTTCGTTTTCTGGCGTTTCCGCTGATTCTAATCGGCGGCTTGGCGGCGGCCGGCATGTTCCTGGCCGGCCTAGTGGTCGCGCTCGCCTATCCGAATCTGCCTTCGCTTGAAGTACTTACCGACTACCAGCCCAAAATACCGATGCGGGTCTATACCGCGGAGGGCGCGCTGATTGGCGAATTCGGCGAGGAACGCCGCTCGCTGATCTCGATCAAGGACGTTCCGGAGCAGCTCAAGCACGCGATCCTCGCGGCCGAGGATGAGCGCTTCTACCAGCACGCCGGGATCGATTATCTCGGCGTGGCGCGCGCGGCCTACGCCAACCTGACGCAGGGCGGACGCCGGCAGGGCGCGAGCACGATCACCATGCAGGTGGCGCGAAACTTCTTCCTCTCCACCGAGAAAACGCTGACGCGCAAACTCTACGAGGCGCTGCTCGCATTCAAGATCGAGAACAACCTGGAAAAGGACCAGATCCTCGAGCTCTACATCAACCAGATCTACCTGGGGCAGCGGGCCTACGGTTTCGCCGCCGCATCGCAGATTTACTTTGGCAAATCGCTGGACAAGCTGACCCTGGGCGAGGCGGCAGTGCTCGCCGGCCTGCCAAAGGCCCCCTCGGCCTACAACCCTGTTGCTAATCCGCAACGTGCCCGCCAGCGCCAGCAGTACGTGCTGCGGCGCATGAGAGAGCTCGGGCACATAACCGACCAGGAGCACGCCGACGCGACCAAGGCTCCCATCCATGTCCGTCGGGAAGTCGACAACTTTGCCGGAATCCATGGCGAGTTTCTGGCCGAAATGGTGCGCCAGGCCGTCTACGACCAGTACCCCGAGGAGGCCTATACCAAGGGCTTTCGCGTCTATACGACGATACGCAAGGCCGATCAGGAAGCTGCCTACGAGGCCGTCAGGCGTGGCTTGCTGAACTACGACCGCGGCCAGGGTTACCGGGGACCGGAGGCATTCGTCGAACTGCCCGCCGGCGCCACGGAAGACGACTATGACGAAGCGCTGGCCGAGCACCCTGACGTCGACGACCTCAAGGCGGCACTGGTCCTCGCGGCAAGCGCGAAAGAAATCCACGTGGTTCTCAGGAGCGGCGAACTGGCCACCGTTTCTGGCGACGGCCTGCGCTTTGCCGCGCGCGCGCTCGAGGATAAGGTGGCACAGCAGCGGCGCATCCGGCGCGGCGCCGTCATCCGGCTGCAGAAGGACGAAAAGAAGCACTGGCTGGTGGCCCAGCTGCCGGAGGCGGAGGCCGCGTTCGTTTCGCTGGACCCGGGCAACGGCGCGATCCGTGCGCTGGTCGGCGGCTTCGACTTCAACCGCAACAAGTTCAACCACATCATCCAGGCCTGGCGCCAGCCGGGCTCGTCGTTCAAGCCGTTCATTTATTCCGCCGCGCTGGAGAAGGGCTTCACGCCCGCGACCGTGATCGCGGACGAACCGATCGTGATCGAGGCAGAAGTCACGGGCAGCCAGCGCTGGGAACCGAAAAACTATGACGGCAAGTTCGAGGGACCGATGCGGCTGCGCACCGCGCTCGCCAAATCCAAGAACATGGTGTCGATCCGGATACTGCAGAGCATCGATCCGAAATACGCTCAGGACTACGTGACGCGCTTTGGCTTCGATGCCGACAAGCATCCGCCCTACCTCACCATGGCACTGGGTGCGGGATCCGTCACGCCGATCCAGATGGCGCGGGGTTTTGCGGTTTTCGCCAACGGCGGCTACCTGATCCAGCCGCACTTCATCCAGAAGATCGTCGATGATCGCGGCAACGAGCTTGGCACCGCGCACCCGCCGCAGGCAGGGGACGAAGCGCTGCGCGTGATCGACGCGCGCAATGCTTTCACGATGGATTCGATGATGCAGGACGTGACCCGCTACGGCACCGCGGCGAGCGCCAGCAAGCTCGGGCGGCGCGACCTTGCCGGCAAGACCGGCACCACGAACGATTTCGTGGACGGCTGGTTTTGCGGCTACCAGCCGCATCTGGTCGGCATTGCCTGGATGGGCTTCGACCAGCCCAAGACGCTCGGCAAGAACCAGACCGGCGGGCGTGTCGCGCTGCCGATCTGGATCGAATACATGGGCAAGGTCCTGAAAGGCGTGCCCGAGGCGCCGCGCAGTGTGCCCGAAGGCGTCGTTTCCGCAAAGGCGGATTCCGACCCCGATGCGAAAGGCGGCGCTGAGTTCTACTACCGCGAATTCGCCCCGGCAAGGGAAGAAGTGGCGCCGGTGCCGGTGCCGGTACCAGCGCCGGTGCCGTCCCAACGGCAGGAAAAACCCACCTTCTAGCGCGCGCGAAGCACCACCGGAATTCCAGCCTGCTGCGACGCGAGCAGGGAAACCGCGGCAAAAAGTTCGGCGCCATCGCGCGTGTCGCGCCACTCGGTGCCGTCGTGGCGGAAGTGGAACCCGCCCTGCCTGGCCGCGACCCAGATCTCGCGCGCGGCGGTGTGCCGGTTGATCACCATTTTCGAGCCGTCCTCGAATTCGATTTCGATCAATCCCTCTCCCTTGGCCTGCACGTCGGCATCGGGCGCACTCGCTTCGAATGCGCGCTCCAGCGCGCTCAGCGCGGCGCCCGCCAGGGTGTCGAATTCACTCTCGGTCATGGGCTTGGTCCCGGCTCGGTCGATCCTGCTAACATCGTCATTTTAGTCGCCGTTCATGGTCGCGATGCGTCTCGCAGTCCTCGTGCTTTCCATTGTCCTGTTTGCCGCCGGCTGCGGCCAAAGGGGAGACCTTTACCTGCGCGACAATCCGCCGCCCGGTACGAAGCCGCCCAGGCCCGAGGCCTACAAGCCGCTGCCCTATCCGAAGGATGCCGGCGACGACGAGAGCGCCGGCGGCGCTAAAAAGTAGGCCCGATGGCTTTTGCCTACCGCGCCGGCGCCCTGTGCGCCGAACAGGTGTCGCTCGAGGATATCGCGCGCCAGTTCGGCACTCCGTGCTACGTCTATTCGCGAGCCGTGATCGAATCCAATTTCGCCCGCTTCGCGGATGCGCTCGCCGGCCGCAAGTCGCTGATCGCGTATTCGGTCAAGGCGAATTCCAACCTGGCGGTCCTCGGGCTGATGGCGCGCCTGGGCGCGGGCTTCGACATCGTCTCGGGGGGCGAGTTGGCGCGCGTGCTTGCCGCCGGGGGCGATCCGCGCAAGGTGGTGTTCTCGGGCCTTGGCAAGAGCGAGGCCGAGATCGAACAGGCGCTGCGCGCCGGGATTCTTTGCCTCAACCTGGAATCCGAGGCCGAACTCGAACGCGTGGCTACCGTCGCTGCGCGGCTGCGCGTGCGCGCGCCGATCGCATTCCGCGTGAATCCCGATGTCGACGCGAAAACCCATCCGTACATCTCCACCGGCCTCAAAGACAGCAAGTTCGGCGTTGCCTACGCCGATGCGGAGCGCCTGTACGGGGAAGCTGCGCGCCACAAGAACCTCCAGTTGATGGGCATCGGCTGTCATATAGGCTCCCAGATGGCGAGCCCCGCGCCGTTCGTCGACGCCGCGGCGCGCATCCTCGCGCTGACGGAGCGCCTGGCGCGCGCGGGGATCGGCCTGTCGCACATTGACCTGGGCGGCGGCTTCGGCATCCGTTACCGCGAAGAAACGCCCGCTCCCGTGGCGCAGTATCTGGACGGCGCGCTCGGCGTGCTTGCCGGACGCAAGGAAACTCTTATCGTCGATCCCGGTCGATCGATCGTGGGAGAGGCCGGGATCCTGCTGACCAGGGTCGAGTACCTGAAGCGCGGCGAATCGAAAAATTTTGTGGTGGTCGACGCGGCGATGAACGATCTCATCCGGCCCGCGCTCTATGCGGCCTGGCACGAGCTGCGCCAGGTGCGCGAGGTGGAATCGGATGCCGTGGCCGGTGTTTACGACGTTGTCGGACCGATCTGCGAAAGCGCGGATTTCCTCGCCCGGGAGCGCAAGCTCGCGGTCCGGGCAGGCAGCTTGCTTGCGGTAATGTCAGCCGGAGCCTACGGCATGGTGATGAGTTCAAATTACAATACGCGGCCGCGCCCGGCTGAAGTGATGGTTTCAGGCGCCACCGCGTCGCTGATCCGCGAGAGGGAAACTGTAAATCAGCTCTTTGCCGCCGAGCGGCTCTTGACGTAGGCTGCACCCCGCCATGAGTTCCGGGAAGCGTTACGCCATCCTTGCCAGCCTTGCCGTCGCCCTTGCGGCAGGGGGCCTGTTCGTCTATTTCAGCAGCGATTCCCGCGCCAGGGAGAAGCCCGCGGCCAAAGGGCCCCCAGCCGCTCCGGTCTCGGTCGTGGCCGCGGCGCAGCAAACCATGCCGGTGCGGCTGCAGGCGATCGGCAACGTCGAGGCCTACACTTCGGTAGCGGTGAAATCGCGCGTTGACGGCCAGATCCTCGAGGTCCACTTCCGCGAAGGCCAGGAAGTGAAGAAGGGCGAGGTGCTATTCAGGATCGATCCGCGTCCATTTGAAGCGGCGTTCAAACAGGCCGAAGCCCAGGCGTTGCGCGACGCTGCGAGCCGGGACCAGGCGGCGTCGCAGGAACGGCGCTACCAGGAACTGCTGGAAAAAAACTTCGTCTCCAAGGATGCCTACGCGCAGTACCGCACGAACGCGCAAACGGCGCAGGCCACGGCAAAGGCGACCGAAGCGGCGCTCGAGAACGCGAAACTCAATCTCGAATACACCGTGATCCGCTCGCCGATCGACGGCTACGTCGGCCGCGCGCTGCTGCAGGCGGGCAACATGGTGAAGGCGAACGACACGATATCGCTGGTGGTGATCAACCAGGTCAAGCCGGTGTACGTGAGCTTCGCCATCCCGGAGCAGCAGTTGTCGAAGGTCCGCGAGCTGATGCTCAAGGGACCACTCACGGTGGACGTCACTGTCCCCGGCGGCGACAAGCCGCTTGCCGCCGGACGCATCGCCTTTCTCGATAACGCGGTCGACCAGACGACCGGAACGATCAAGGTGCGCGCGGTGTTCGACAACAGCGACGCGGCGCTCTGGCCTGGCCAGTTCTACACGGTGCGCGTCAAGCTCTTTGACCAGGAGAACGCGATCGTGATCCCCTCGCGCGCCCTGCAGACCGGGCCCAGCGGGCAGTTCGTCTACGTGGTCAAACCGGACATGACCGTGGAAATACGCAAGGTGGTCGTCGAGCGCAGCGAGGGCGAAAGCTCCATGCTTGCGGAGGGCGGCGTTGCCAAAGGCGACAAGGTGGTCGTTCGCGGAGCGCTGCGGCTCGCGCCCGGCGCGAAGGTCACTGTATCCGAGGGCGCGCCGGCGTCATGAATATCTCGGAAATCTTCATCCGGCGCCCGGTGATGACGATCCTGGTGATGGCCGGGATCCTGATTTTCGGCATCGTCGCGTTCCGGCTGCTGCCGGTCAGCCAGCTGCCGAACATCGACTATCCGACGATCCAGGTCACGGCCGAACTGCCCGGCGCGGCGCCCGATACGATGGCTTCGGCCGTCGCGACCGTGCTCGAAAAGCAGTTTTCGACCATTGCCGGGATCGACTCGATGACCTCGGTCAGCGGCCAGGGATCGACTTCCATCACGCTCCAGTTTGCGCTCGATCGCGACATCGACGCGGCCGCGCAGGACGTGAATTCCGCGATCGCCGCCACCGCCCGCCTGCTGCCGCCGGCGATGCCGACACCGCCCTCGTTCCGCAAGGTGAATCCAGCGGATTTCCCGGTGTTCTTCCTCGCGCTCACTTCGGACGTCCTGCCGATCTCGACGGTCAATGAATATGCCGAGACCTATCTCGCGCAGCGCATCTCGACCATCAGCGGCGTGGCGCAGGTGCAGGTCTTCGGCCAGCAAAAATACGCGGTGCGCGTACAGGTCGACCCGAGCGCGCTCGCGGCGCGCGGCGTCAGCATGAACGAGGTGCAGCAGGCGGTGGCCGGCGCCAACGTCAACCTGCCTACCGGAACGCTTTTCGGCAAGGACCGCATGTTCGCGGTGCAGGCCACTGGCCAGCTCTACGACGCCAAGGCCTTCCAGTCCGTGATCGTGACTTACCGCAACGGCAATCCGGTGCGGCTGGGCGAAGTCGGCCGCGTTATCGACAGCGTGCAGACCGACAAGGTGGCAGCCTGGTTCAAGGAGAAACGCGGCATCGTACTCGCGATCCAGCGCCAGCCCGGCACGAACACCATCGAGGTCGTAGATGCGGTAAAGAAGCTGCTGCCCACCTTCCGCGCCGAAGTGCCACCCAGCATCGGCATCGACATTCTCTACGACCGCACCACCATGATCCGCGCAAACATCGCTGAGGTG
>Ga0105242_10001151_pt1 | contig 20832 bp, 20 predicted proteins | sample KBSM24metaG_FD_81521 | JGI IMG/M metagenome (GOLD analysis project Ga0105242, IMG submission 81521) | Miscanthus rhizosphere microbial communities from Kellogg Biological Station, Michigan, USA - KBS M2-4 metaG | ecosystem: Host-associated > Plants > Roots > Rhizosphere > Soil | place... | reverse complement strand
GTTCTGGTTGCCGTAGCGGTCAATCTGGTTGGCGCCCATGACCACATGGCGGCGACCCCAGGCCAGCGTCTCGAAGACCCGGCCGAACGGCATCCATCCTTCGGTCGCCCCGACCGCGCCGATCGCAGGGGTGTCGGCCAGCAGTTGCGCCTCGCCGTCGGTCAACAGAATGTCGGGGGAGAACGTGAGCCGCGCCAGCCGCGCGCCGATCGACACCATGGTCGCCATCGGGCTGACCATGATCTCGCCTGCATCGCGGAACAGCTCCGCGCACGCGACCGCACACACTTCCGGACGGCTGACAGAAATCACAATGCCTCCTCGTCTCCGCTCCTCGTGTGCGCGGCCTGAAATTTCCGCACCGCGGCCTGATAGTCGGCCTCGCTGCCGGACAGATACGTTTGCACGAACTGCTGCCACGTCTCGTCGGACGCGGCCGCTTCGGCGTAGTGCCGCTGGAACGTCTCGTCGCGGCCGTAATCCGGTGCGGCGGTGGTGAAATGCGCACCGTTGGGCGCCTCGACGACGGAGTCCACCATCATCCGGTTGATCAGCAGCGCCTGCGGCGGCACCGCCTTGACCAGCTCCTCGGTCGACACCACCCGCTCGACCGACAGGAAGCGCCTGCCGGCGGCCATCAGATACAGGTCGTCGAAGTAGGGGTCGATCCCGGTGTACGCGGCATTGCCTTGCGCATCACCGATATTCATGTGGACGAACGCCGCGTCGAGGCGCAGCGCCGGCATCGCGATGAGCTCCTCGAATCCGCCGTCGGTGGGATACGGCGAGCGCACCGTCTTCAGCTCGTCACCCCAGAAGGTGCGCACGTCGCTGCCGAGGCCCGCGCGGATCGGCAGGAACGGCAGTCGCTGGGCGGCTGCCTGCAACCCGCAACGCAACATGCCCTCGTCCATCTCGCGTGCCTCGACCGAACCGCTGGTGCGGGCCTTGGCGAACCACGGGTCGTAGAACGGCGGCGAATCCAGCGACACGAAGCCGTAGTAGACGCGTTTCACCTTGTCCGCCGAGCACAGCAGCCCGATGTCCGGGCCGCCGTACGTGACCACGGTCAGATCCTTGACCCCGGTGCGCAACAGCGCCCGCACGAACGCCATCGGCTTGCGCCGCGATCCCCAGCCGCCGATGCCGATCGTCATGCCGCTCTCGATCGACGAGACGGCCTCGTCCAGCGTGGTCCGCTTGTCGGTCATGCCTTCTTGTCCGATCCCTTCGCGGTGCCTGCGAACGCGTCGCGGTGCTCGTCCGCAACGCCGGCCAAGTTGAGTTCGAACGTAAAGCCCTGCTCCATGCGGTAACTCGAGTTCACCTTCTGCACGTCGATGAGGTTCAAGGCCTCCTTGGCCGCCCGGATCACCCGGGTGTCCTTGGCGGCGATGTCGCGTGCGACCCGCAGCGCGGCCTCGTCCAACTCGGCGCGTGGCACGACTTCGTGCACCGAGCCGAAGTGGTGCAGCGTGGCCGCGTCGACGGTCGCGGCGGTGAAGAACAGCCGGCGCATCATGTGCTGGGGGACCAGCCGCGACAGGTGTGTGGCGGCGCCAAGCGCGCCCCGCTCCACCTCGGGCAGCCCGAATCTCGCGTCGTCGGACGCGACGATCACGTCGGCGTTGCCGACCAGGCCGATGCCACCTCCCACGCAGAAGCCGTTGACGGCGGCGACCACCGGCACCGCGCATTCATAGACCGCGCGGAAGGCCGCGAAGCACCCGCGGTTGGCGTCGATGAGCGCGGTGAAGCCCTCGGTGTTCTGCATCTCCTTGATGTCGACGCCTGCGTTGAAACCCCTGCCCTCGGCACGGAGGATCACGACGTGCGTCTGGGGGTCTTCGCCCGCGTTGGTGATCGCATCGGCAAGTTCGAACCAGCCGCGTGACGGGATGGCGTTGACCGGCGGGTAGTCGACGGTGACCGCGACGATGCCCGGTTCGGTGATCGTGGGCGTGATTGGCATTGCACTTCCTGGGGTCGGTACCTAAGCAAGCACTTGCTTGGTACGCTAGCACAGTGACCGACGCCGCTGACATCAACCTCGGACTCAAGGACAGGGTCGTTCTGGTGACCGGTGGGGTCCGCGGCGTCGGCGCAGGCATCAGCGCCGTCTTCGCCGACCAGGGCGCCGCGGTGGTGACGTGTGCGCGCCGCGAGGTCGAGGGCCTGCCCTACGAGTTCCACTCCTGCGACGTGCGCGACGACGACGCCGTCGCCGCGCTCATCGGGACGATCGTGGAGCGGCACGGGCGGCTGGACGTCGTGGTCAACAACGCGGGCGGCTCGCCGTACGTGCTCACCGCGGATGCGAGCGCGAAGTTCAACCGCAAGATCATCGAGCTCAACCTGCTTGGGCCGCTGTCGGTTTCACAGCACGCGAATACCGTGATGCAAACACAGGACACCGGCGGCTCGATTGTGAACATCGCCAGCGTCAGCGGCCGTCGGCCAACCCCAGGCACAGCACCCTACGGCGCGGCGAAGGCTGGCGTCGAAAGCCTCACCAGCACACTGGCAGTCGAGTGGGCGCCGAAGGTCAGGGTCAACTCGGTCGTCGTGGGGATGGTCGAGACCGAACAGTCGGAGCTGTTCTACGGCGACGAGGAATCGATCGCGGCGATCTCCGCGAACGTGCCGCTCGGCCGGCTCGCCACACCCGCCGACGTCGGCTGGGCCGCAGCTTTTCTGGCATCGGACGCCGCGTCCTACATCAGCGGCGCCAGCCTCGAAGTGCATGGCGGCGGCGAACCGCCGCACTATCTGGCGACAACGAATGCAATCAAGTAAGGAGATATAGGCATGGGTCTGCTCGACGGTCGGGTGGTCATCGTGACGGGTGCGGGCGGCGGCATCGGACGCGCGCACGCGCTGGCGTTCGCCGCCGAGGGAGCCCGTGTGGTGGTCAACGACATCGGTGTGGGGCTTGACGGCTCGCCCGCCGGCGGGGGTAGCGCAGCGCAGGGCGTCGTCGACGAGATCACCGCCGCCGGAGGAGAAGCCGTCACCAGTGGGGCGAACGTCGCCGACTGGCAGCAGGCCGAAGGCCTGATCCAGGCCGCGGTCGACACGTACGGCGGGCTCGACGTTCTGGTGAACAACGCCGGCATCGTCCGCGACCGCATGTTCGCCAACACCAGCGAGGAAGAGTTCGACGCTGTCGTCGCCGTGCATCTCAAGGGCCACTTCGCCACGATGCGGCACGCGGCGGCGTATTGGCGGGCGCAGTCCAAGGCGGGCGACACCCCCGACGCCCGGATCATCAACACCAGTTCAGGCGCAGGCCTGCAAGGCAGTGTGGGACAGGCGAATTACAGTGCCGCCAAGGCGGGCATCGCGGCCATGACCCTGGTAGCCGCCACTGAGATGGGCCGCTACGGCGTCACCGTCAACGCGATCGCACCGTCGGCGCGAACCCGGATGACCGAGACGGTATTCGCCGAGATGATGGCGACCCAGGACAACGACTTCGACGCGATGGCACCGGAAAACATTTCACCGCTGGTGGTTTGGCTCGGCAGCGTCGAGTCCAAGGATGTCACCGGCAAGATGTTCGAGGTCGAGGGTGGCATCGTCCGTGTCGCCGAGGGCTGGGCCCACGGACCGCAGGTCGACAAGGGCGCCCGGTGGGACCCGGCCGAACTCGGTCCCGTGGTCACCGAGCTACTCGCCAAGGCGCGACCGCCGGTCCCGGTCTACGGGGCGTAACTCCCGCACCCCAGTGGGCCGCGTCAGGCGGCCTTCTTGTCGGTGCCGTCGCTCGCGTCGTTGTCGGCCTTCCGACTCTCGCCTTTGTCCGACCCGGTCGTGTCGTCGCTTGTGGCAGCGGCATCGCCCGGGTGAAACTTGTTTCCGGGCCTCAGATTCCTGGCGCCATTGGGCTTTTCGGTCTTCTTCGCAAGCTTCGTGGTCTTCGGCGCTTCCGCCGCCGACACGTCAGCCGATCCCTTCACTGACCGGAATGAGCGCTCGTTGGTGGCCGCGTTGAGCGCCGTCTGGGTGGACGGCGCCTGCTCATCGGATTGCACCGCGGCCGAACCGCGCACGTCGTTGACCACCTTCGGGACGAACGCCTGTCGAATTCGATAGGCGGCGGTTTGGGGCGCAGTGACGACGTTGCGGACGTCGACGAACAACTTCGTCGGCAGCGACGGGTCAGCGGAGACTTCCACACCGTCCCAGTTCTCGAGCGTCCAGCCGTCTTCGGGATTGCCCGTGACCACGACTACTGAAGTGTTGTCCAGAGGCTGGCTGAGAATGAGTCCGAGCTCGGGGTTGTCGACGTTCATCATCGTCCAGAACATGATGGTTGCGCCGTGCGAGAACACCACGGCGTTGCGATCGCCGCTGTCATAGATCGTCTGGACGGCGTCATCCACCCTGGCGTCGAAGGCATTTCCGTCGGTCGACCCGAGCACGGGAACGAAGCGTGCTCCCAGCGTCCAGGCGACCGGTGCCAACACATATCCGATACGCCCGAGGCCGGAGTCCTCCGACTGGCCCTCGAACACGCCGGCGTCGATCTCCCGCAGACCGGGCAGCCACGACATCTTGGTGGAGACGAGTGGCCAGGGGCTGCGCGGTTTCCTGCGTCCGGATCATCGAGGACGCGTAGACGCCGTCGTAGTTGTTTCCGACGAGCTCGTCGGCCACCGCCTCCGCCTGCTGGCGGCCCAGGTCGGTGAGGTGCGGGCCGGGCACCGAGGTGTCGATCACGCCCGCGGCGTTGGCTTCTGACTCCCCGTGCCGCACGAACGTCAGCGTCATCGCCTCCGCCGCCCAAGCGGACAGCGCCGTTCCGAGCGTCACCACAATCGTGGCCAATGGCGTGGCAGCAGCCCAGAACAGTCGCCAACGTAGGGCGCGGTCCCGCATCGGTCACTCCCTCTGTAAACCGGTGGGCGCTCACAGTACAAGAAGGCGTCCGGAACAGGTAGACAGATTTACAAAACTGTCTACAAGCGTTACGGCGTTTCATGCGTTCGCGGCAGGCCACAGCGGAATCACAGCGAATTCCGAGCGAACCGCCGCTGAACCCTCCCGGTTCGGCCCATGATTGACCGATGAGACAGCGACGTTTTTCGGTTCTTGTCGCCGCAATCTTGTTGCTACTGACCGGGTGTGGCGGTCAACGTGGTGGGGACAACGCAGGGTCGGCGGCCCAGCCGACCTCGTGCGAAGTGACCGCCGACGCGCGGCTGAGCATCGCCACCGGGAACACCACCGGCGTTTACTACACGCTCGGCGGCGCCTATGCCGAGGCGATCAGCCAACAAACCGGCGGCAAGCTCAAGGCCACCGCGGCGGAGACGTCCGCGTCGCTGCAGAACATCCAGCAATTGGTGGCGGGCACCCATCAGATCGCGTTCTCGCTGGCCGATACCGCGGCCGACGCCGTCAACGGCACCGCGTCGTTCGACGCGAAGCAGCCGATCTCAGCGCTCAGCCGGTTGTATCCCAACTACACCCAGGTGATCGCCCGTACCGGCGCCGGCATCAACTCGATCGCTGACATGCGTGGCAAGCGGGTGTCCACCGGGGCGCCGAACTCCGGCACAGAGGTGATCGCCAACCGGATGCTCCAAGCGGCGGGACTCGACCCAGCCAACGACATTCAGGCTCAGCGCACTGAACTCGGCAAGACCGTCGAGGGAATGAAGGATGGCTCGATCGACGCCATGTTCTGGTCCGGCGGCCTGCCGACGAGTGGCATCACCGACCTCTTCGTCAGCCGGCGCGATCAAGTCAAGTTCATCGACGTGACCGACACCCTCGCGAAGCTGCAACAGATCAATCCCATTTACGAGCGGGGCGTCATACCGGCCAGTACCTATCAGACACCTGCGGATGCGCCGACGGTCGTGGTGCCCAATGTGCTTCTGGTCAAAGACGATATGGACGGGAACACCGCCTGCGTGCTGACCAAGGCGCTGTTCGACCACAAGCCCGATCTGGTCAAGGCCAATAAGGCGGCTGACGGCATCACGCTCGACATTGCCCGTCAGACCAGCCCGGTTCCACTGCATCCCGGCGCCAAGAAGGCGCTCGACGAACTGGGCGCAGCCAGCTGACCGAGAGCAAGTCCGACAGCTACGCTCCGGCGCAGGCCGGGGACGTCTCGATGTCGGCTGCCTATGAGGACGAGAAGCCGACCCGCGAGCTGACGGGCTGGGTACGGCACGTGGTGGCCGCCGGCTGTGTGCTGGTGGGGCTGTTCGCGGTCTATCAGGTGTTCTATCCTCTCGCGCAAGGCAATCAGGTTTCGCTGATCCTGTTTCTGGCCGCGGTGCTGCCGCTGACGCTGTTGTGCTACCGATCCGGACTTCGGCTCCGACGTCATGCGGCGTCACAACCGTCACGGGACACCCCGACGCCGATCGACTGGTTGCTCGCGGTGGTGGCACTTGCGGCATGCCTGTACCCGGTTGTGCCCTTCGAATTCGCAGGCGGCGGAGGTGGATTCGACGATTTCCTGAGTCGGCAGGGCATGCCGGCAACAGTCGACGTGATCGTCGGGACGGTCGTGATTCTGCTCGTGCTGGAGGCATGCCGACGGACCACGGGGGCCGCACTGCCGATCGTGTGCCTCCTCGCCCTCGGCTATGCCTATTACGGGGGCTACCTGCCGCAAGGCGCGGTGATCGCGCACGCCGGTGTGGACTGGGACCAGATCGTCAGCGCATCGTTCATCCAGTCGACCGGTCTCTACGGAGTACCACTGGACGTCGCCGCCACCTACATCGTGCTGTTCACCATCTATGGCGCGGTACTGGACGCGTCCGGTGCGAGCAAGTTCTTCATCGACTTGTCCTTCGCCGCCTTCCGGCGCTCCAGGGCAGCGCCGGGCCGGACCGTGACCCTGGCAGGGTTTCTCCTTGGCAGTGTTTCGGGGTCGGGCACGGCGACCACGGTCAGCCTCGGGTCGGTGTGCTGGCCGGTCTTGCGACAAGCCGGCTACCCGAGGGAGAACGCGGGCGGAATGCTGGCGGCCGCGGGCATCGGCGCGATCCTGTCTCCGCCGACATTGGGCGCCGCGGCCTTCATCATCGCCGAATATCTCGGCGTGCCTTATCTGACGGTGTTGGTTTGGGCGATCGTGCCGACCATCCTGTACTACCTCGGCATTCTCCTGGCCGTCGAGATCGACGCTCGCAGGTATGCGACACGCGAGGTCGAGGTGACCGCGCAGTCGACATGGCGGCTGCTGGGCAGGTTCGGCTATCACCTGATCTCGCTTGTGATGATCGTCGTTTTCCTCGCCATGGACATGTCGGCGGTCAGGGCAGTGGTCTACGCGACCGCCGTGCAGATCGTGTTGTCGTTCCTGGACCGCGAACATCGGTTGACCCCACGTCGGCTCTACGACGCGCTGGGCACCGGGGTTCGGGGCGTCCTTTCCGTGGCTGCGGTATGCGCCGCCGCAGGCGTCATCGCCGCGATGATCACCCGAACCGGGCTTGGCCTGCAGTTGAACTCCATCCTGGTGAACGCCGCGCGCTCGATCACCGAAAACCCCACGGCGGTATTGATTCTCACTGCGGTGTTCGCCGCACTGGCGGTGTCCGTCCTCGGCCTGGCGGTACCGGTCACCGCTTCGTTTGTGATCAGCTGGGTGATCATTGGACCGGCCCTGCAGGATCTCGGGGTTCCCGCTCCCGCCGTTGCGATGTTCGTCTTCTATTTCGCGGTGCTGTCCGAAGTGACCCCACCCACCGCACTGGCGGCCGTCGCCGCATCTGCGATCACCGGAGGCCGGGTGATCGCGACGATGTGGCAGACGTGGAAATACACACTGCCCGCCTTCCTCGTGCCGTTCGCATTCGTCCTGACCGACAACGGCGAAGGCCTACTCGGGCTGCGGTCACTGGGGGCGATGGTGTGGACGGCGGTGGTGGCCGCGCTGGCCGTGGCGGCTCTTGCCGTCGTCACCGGCGGATGGCTGGTCGGTCGCGCGGGTTGGCCGGAGCGGCTACTGTGCGTTCCTGCGGCTGGACTGCTGCTCTATCTGAACCCGGTGACCATCGCGGTGGGGGTTGGGCTGCTGGCTGTGGCCGTGGCGGTAAATCTCATCACTCGCAAACCACCAGCGGAATCACCCGATCAGCCGCCTCCCGATAGCCCCGGTACGGTGGGTAGATCCGGATAAGCCTGGGCCAGTAGCGGTTTCGCTCCTCGTCGCTGGCATCACGAGCGATGAGGTCGAAGTGCTCATCCCGAATCTGTATGTGCACCTTGGGATTCGCGCGCAGATTCCGGTACCACATCGGATGTTCGTGGCGGCCGCCAAATGAGGCGGGCAGTACCACGCGGTCTCCGTCTCGCAGATACAGAGTCGGTGTGGTGCGTGGCTGTCTGCTCCTGCGGCCTAAGGTGGTCAGCAGAGCAGCGGGGAACCACAGCAGTTTGGCGCCGAGGCGCCCGTTGGTTCGCTGATAGACCCAGATATGGGCACGTGCGAAGTACCTCAGCAGCAGCGCGAGAAGCTGGGAGTTCCGTATCCATTGGCGCTGCGTCATGTCCACTGATTTGCCGCGGCGGCCGATCCGCAAACTACTTCTTGAGCCGACGGCTTCCGCCGTGCCAGTCCTCCTGGATACCAACGGATTCGGTGTCGACCCCGAAACTGGCCAGCTGAGGCCGCTCCCGCAGGCTGCGCTTGATCTCGGCGAAACCGGGGAACGCCGCCAGCGCGATCACGTGATCCCAGAGCGGGCCGGCGTCCGCCGGTCTGGGCAGTCTGCTGATCACGGGCCCGAAGAACGCCGTCCCGCCCGGCGGCTGAAAGTGCAGGATCGGTGTGCCGACGTCACGCCCCGTCAGTATCAGCGCCTCCTCCGTCTCCGTCCGTACCTCGTCGTCGATCGCGGCGTCATCGAGGCCGGCTGCCAGCTCGACAGGGAGCCCGGCGTCACGCAGAAGCGGCTCGAGCAGCCGGGGCGTACCGAGGTCTGCGGCCGAAAGGCCGTCGCGCGGAGTGTCAAACAGGCGTGCGCCGATGCGCGAGTAGAGCGGTTCGATCGCGGCCCGTCCGTGGTCGCTGCGCACCCGCGCGAAGACCCTCAGCAGCCTCAGTCCCGCGGTGTGCTCGTCCTCGTAGTGCTCGGGGAAGTGCGTCGCATAATCGACGTTGGCGTTGAGGATCCGCAGCGAAATGAATCGCCAGTCCACCCGGTAGTCGCGCTGGGCCGCCACCATGCGCACCCATCTGCTGGTCATCCATGCGAACGGGCAGACGGGGTCGAAGTAGAAGTGCAGGTCGTATTCGGGGGTCATACCCGCGATTCTGCTACGGCTCGCAGATCACCAGCGGGATCGTCCGATCAGTCCAGGACTGGTAGTCCTCGTACGTCGGGTACATCTGCACCAACTGCGGCCAATAACGTTCTCGCTCTTCATCGTTGGCGTCGCGGGTGGTGAGGTCGAGCACCTCTTTCTTGATCTGAACCTGGACCTTCGGATTGGCCTTGAGGTTCAGGTACCACATGGGGTGCTTGTCGCTGCCGCCCTTGGAGGCGGCCACGACGACCTTGTCCCCGTCGCGGACAAAGTACAGCGGGCTGACCCGCGGCTCTCCGCTCTTGCGGCCGGTCGTCGTCAGCAGCGCCACGGGAATGTTCTGGACGGAACCACCGAGGCCTTCCCCGTTGTTGCGGCGGTACAGCCAGGTGTTGATCTTCGACGACCATTTGATGAAGAAGTCCATGGACTTCGTGTCCAAGAAGCGGGGACGAGGCTTCGGCATAGGCCGATCCTACGTGGTCAGGAAGGGCCTGATGCTTGCCCGGATGTGATGGATTTGGCCGTCCACGGCGGGGATGACGAACGTCTCGTCGATGTGCGCCCCCACCCGTCGTCCGGCGACCGACGGTTTGGTCACCAGATCGAACCGGGCCCGGACCGTGTCGCCGTCCACGGTGAACTCGGGCACCGTCGTGGATTGGATGACTCGATACTGCGGCCCGCGATCCAGGCTGCGGCGCAGGTGATTTCCCGAGAATCCGGTCTTCAGGCCAACCTCTATGCGGGTGCAACCGGGCGCGAACGGAACCTTGTCGGCATCGTGACTGACCAATGCGTCGATGTACGCCTGGGCCGCCGCGATCCGTTCCGCGTCCGACACCGGCACTAGATTCGCTCGATGATCGTGCCGGTGGACAGCGCTCCGCCGGCACACATCGTGATCAGCGCCGTGCTCTGATCGGTGCGCTCCAACTCGTGAAGAGCGGTGGTGATCAGCCTGCTGCCGGTGCTGCCGACGGGGTGACCGAGGGCGATCGCGCCGCCGTTGACGTTCACCCGCTCCATGTCGGGCTCGTGGACGCGCGCCCATGACAGCACGACCGACGCGAACGCCTCGTTGATCTCGACGAGATCGATGTCGCCGATCTTCATGCCCGCCTTCTCCAGCACCGTCGCCGTCGACTGCACCGGGCCGTCTAGGTGGTAGTACGGCTCCGCGCCGACCAGCGCCTGGCTGATGATCCGTGCCCGCGGCCGCAGGCCCAACGCCTTGGCCTTGTCTTCGTCCATCCACAGCACCGCGGCGGCCCCGTCGGAGATCTGCGATGACGTGCCCGCGGTGTGGATGCCGTCCTCGAGCACGGGCTTGAGGGACGCCAGGCCCTCCAGCGTGGTGTCCCGCAGCCCCTGGTCGCGGGTCACGGGTGCGCGCTCGGACGTCGGCATCTTGTTCTCGTCGAGCACCGGCGCCTCGATCGGGCTGATCTCGCGGTCGAACCGGCCCTCGGCCCACGCTTGCTTGGCCTTGCACTGCGAGTCGTAGCCGAACTGGTCGATCTCCTCGCGAGTGATGCCGCGGCGCTTAGCGATCCGCTCGGCGGCGGTGAATTGATCGGGCAGGTCGATATCCCACGACGCGGGTCGCAGCACGCTGCGATCGGGACCGGCGTTGGCGCCGAGGCCGACGCGGCTCATCGCCTCGATGCCGCAGGCGATGCCGATGTCGATGGCTCCCGCCGCGATGAGGCCGGCGATCAATCCGTTCGCCTGCTGGCCGCTGCCGCACTGGCAGTCGACCGTCATCGCGCCGACGTGCTCCGGCAGTCCGGCGACCAGCCAGCTGACCCGGGTGATGTTGTTGGACTGCTCGCCGAACTGTGTGACACAGCCGCCGACGATCTGCTCGACGTCGCCGGCTTCGATGCCGGCCTTCTCGACCAATGCCTTCTGTGTGGCGCCCAGCAACTCGGTGGCGTGCAGGCCGGACAGCCATCCGTTCCTCTTGCCGATGGGGCTACGGGTGGCTTCAACGATGACAGGGTTACCCATTCCGTCAGGCTAGAACACGTTTCATTACTCTGACAAGCGACGATGCCACCACGCCTTTTATCTGCTAAGAGGTCATGTTTTACTGGAACTAGAACACGTTGCAATTGAGGAGCGCACCTGCATGCCAACCCCCAATATCCCAGCTGACTTCGACTTCCTCGACCCGGACGTCAACCTCGCGGGCCTGCCTGTGGCCGAGCTCGCGGAACTGCGCACGGAAGAACCTATCCACTGGGTCGACGTCCCCGCCGGCACCGGCGGCTTCGGGGACAAGGGCTACTGGCTCGTCACCAAGCACAAGGACGTCAAGGAGGTCTCGTTGCGCAGCGACGTGTTCTCCAGTTGGCAAAACGGCGCCATCCCGGTCTGGCCGCCGGAGATGACGCGGGAGCAGGTCGACTTGCAGCGCAGCGTGATGCTCAACATGGACGCGCCCCACCACACCCGGTTGCGCAAGATCATCTCCCGCGGTTTCACCCCGCGCGCGATCGGACGCCTGCAGGAGGAGCTCAACCAGCGGGCGCAGAACATCGCCAAGAGCGCCGCGGCGGAGGGCACGGGTGACTTCGTCGAGCAGGTGTCGTGTGAGCTTCCGCTGCAGGCCATCGCCGGTCTCCTCGGCGTGCCGCAGGAGGACCGCGACAAGATCTTCCGTTGGTCCAACGAGATGACCGGTGGCACGGATCCCGAATACGCCGACGTCGACCCCGCGCAGTCGTCGATGGAGCTGATCATGTACGCGATGAAGATGGCCGAGGAACGCCACCAGAACCCGACCGAGGACATCGTCACGACGCTCATTCAGGCTGACGTCGAGGGGGAGAAGCTCTCCGACGACGAGTTCGGGTTCTTTGTCATCATGCTGTCTGTGGCGGGCAACGAGACCACACGCAACTCGATCACGCACGGGATGATCGCGTTCGCGAACAACCCCGACCAGTGGGAGCTGTTCAAGAACGAGCGACCCGAGACCGCAGCCGACGAGATCATCCGCTGGGCCACCCCGGTGTCGGCGTTCCAGCGCACCGCCAACGAGGACACCGAGCTGGCAAGTGTGCAGATGAAGAAGGGTCAGCGGGTCGTGATGTCCTACCGCTCGGCCAATTTCGACGAAGAGGTCTTCGATGATCCGCACACGTTCAGCATCCTGCGCGACCCGAACCCGCACGTCGGTTTCGGCGGCACCGGCGCGCACTACTGCATCGGCGCGAACCTGGCGCGGATGACGATCAACCTGATCTTCAACGCCGTCGCGGACCAGATGCCCGATCTCAAGCCGATCGGCGAGCCGGAGCGGCTACGTTCGGGGTGGCTGAACGGAATCAAGCATTGGCAGGTGGACTACACGGGCGTCGGCGAGCCGGCGAAAAGCGCTGGGTGCCCGGTCGCCCATTAGTCGGCTCGAGACTTGAGGAGGAGTCGGGTGGATTTCACACCGGACCCGGAACAGCAGGCTGTCGCCGACGTGGTGACGGCGGTGCTGGACCGGGACAACAGCTGGGACGCACTGGTTGCGGGAGGCGTGGCGGCGCTAGCCGTCCCTGAACGCCTCGGTGGTGACGGCGTCGGACTGCCCGAGATCGCAACGGCGCTGACCGAAATCGGCAGGCACGGCACCATCAGCCCGGCGCTGGCCACGCTCGGTCTGGGCACGGCGGTGCTGCTCGATCTGGCGTCCGAAGAACAGCAGGACCGCTACCTCGCAGGCGTCGCGAAAGGTGCGGTCCTGACGGCGGCGCTCAACGAGCCCGGCGCGCCACTGCCGGATCGGCCGGCCACTGTGCTTTCTGGTTCAGCCGGCGGGTACAAGCTCAACGGCACCAAAATCGCGGTTCCCTATCCGGAACAAGCGGAGTGGATGGTCGTCACCGCCGACAGCGCTGTCGTGGTGGTGTCGCCGAAGGCCGACGGTGTGCAAATGGTCAAGACCCCGTCGTCGAACAAGGGCGACGAATACACCGTGACGTTCTCCGATGCCGAGGTCGACGGGATACTCCAGGGCGCTCAGGCCCATCGGGTAAATCAGTTGGCGCTGGCTGCGATTGGTGCGTTCGCATCCGGTCTCGTCGCAGGTGCGCTGCGGCTGACCGCCGACTACGTAGCCAACAGACATCAGTTCGGCAAGCCGCTTTCGACGTTTCAGACGGTCGCCGCCCAGCTTGCGGAGGTCTATATCACCTCGCGCACACTGACATTGGCGGCGACATCGGTCGTGTGGCGGCTCGCTGAAGGGCGTGACGCCGATGATGATCTCGACGTCCTCGGTTATTGGCTGGCCTCGCAGGCGCCTCCGGTGATGCAGATCTGCCATCACCTGCACGGCGGCATGGGTATGGACATCGACTACCCGATGGACCGCTATTACTCCACGATCAAGGACCTGACCCGGTTGGTGGGCGGGCCGTCGCATCGCCTCGATCTGGTGGGAGCACAATGTTCATCGAACTGACCCCCGAGCAGCGGCAGCTGCAAGCCGAACTGCGGCAATATTTTTCGGGCTTGATTTCGCCCGAGGAATACAAGGAGATGGAGGCTGACCGGCACGGCAAGGCCTACCGCGCGGTGATCAAGCGGTTGGGTTCGGACGACAAGCTGGGTGTCGGCTGGCCCAAGGAGTTCGGCGGGCTCGGCTACGGTCCGATCGAGCAGCAGATCTTCGTCAACGAAGCCCACCGAGCCGACGTGCCGCTGCCGGCGGTCACGTTGCAGACCGTCGGCCCGACCCTGCAGAAGTACGGCAGCGAGGCGCAGAAGAAGAAGTTCCTGCCCGCGATCCTGGCCGGAGATGTGCATTTCGCGATCGGGTACACCGAGCCGGAGGCGGGCACCGACCTGGCGTCGTTGCGCACGACTGCGGTCCGCCAGGGTGACGAGTACATCGTCAACGGGCAGAAAGTCTTCACCACCGGTGGTCACGACGCCGACTACATCTGGCTGGCCTGTCGCACCGATCCGGAAGCGGTGAAGCACAAGGGCATTTCGATCCTCATCGTCGACACGAAGGATCCTGGCTACTCCTGGACCCCGATGATCCTGTCCGACGGTGCGCACCACACCAACGCCACCTATTACACTGATGTGCGCGTGCCTGCCGACATGCTCGTCGGTGAGGAGAACGGCGGCTGGCGGTTGATCACCACCCAGCTGAACAACGAACGCGTAATGCTCGGCCCCGCAGGCCGGTTCGCCAGCGTCTACGACCGCATTCACGCGTGGGCATCCAAGCCCGGCGGAAACGGCGTGACACCTATCGACCACGAGGACGTGCGCCGTTCGCTCGGTGAGATCCATGCGATCTGGCGGATCAACGAACTGCTCAACTGGCAGGTGGCGGCGGCAGGCGAAGACATCAACGTGGCCGACGCCGCGGCGACGAAAGTCTTTGGTACCGAGCGCGTTCAGTACGTCGGGCGGTTGGCTGAGGAGATCGTGGGCAAGTATGGCAACCCCGCCGAACCGGAGACCGCCGAGCTGCTGAAATGGCTGGACAGCCAGACCAAACGGAATCTGGTGATCACGTTCGGCGGTGGAGTGAACGAGGTGATGCGTGAAATGATTGCGGCGTCGGGTCTGAAGGTGCCGAGGGTCCCCCGGTGAGTGCGGTCGAACAGATCCAGGCCGCGGCCGAGAGGGTCAAGGCCGAGGGCAAGAGCAAGCCGCGTGTCGCGCGCCATCCCGTCAACCAGCCGATGGTCGACCACTGGCTCGACGCGATGGGCGACGAGAACCCCATCTACGTCGATGACGACGCAGCGAAGGCCGCTGGCCACCCAGGCATCGTCGCCCCGCCGGCAATGATCCAGGTGTGGACGATGATGGGCCTCGGCGGGGTGCGCCCCGACGACGACCCGCTGAGCAAGATCCTCGGATTGTTCGACGACGCAGGCTATATCGGCGTCGTCGCGACGAACTGTGAGCAGACCTACCACCGGTACCTGCGTCCCGGCGAAGAGGTCAGCGTCTCGGCAGAGTTGACAGACGTCGTGGGACCGAAGCGGACGGCGCTGGGCGAGGGTTTCTTCATCACCCAGAAGATCACCTGGCAGGTCGGCGACGAGGACGTCGCCGAAATGATGTGGCGCATCATGAAGTTCCGGCCCGCAGAGAACAAGGCCGGTGCCCAGGTGCCCGACGACCTGGACGCGGACTCGATGATGCGTCCGGCGTCGTCACGGGACACGAAGTTCTTCTGGGACGGCGTCAACGCGCACGAGCTGCGGATCCAGAAGCGGCCCGACGGTAGCCTCCAGCATCCGCCCGTTCCTGCGCTGTGGCAGGACAAGCAAGCGGCGATCGAATACCAGGTCGCCAGCGGGAAGGGCACGGTGTTCAGCTTCGTCGTGCACCACGCCCCAAAGGTGCCCGGCCGCACGCTGCCGTTCGTCATCGCGTTGGTCGAACTCGAAGAAGGGGTCCGGATGCTCGGTGAACTTCGTAACGTGGACCCTGCGACCGTGGAGATCGGAATGCCAGTTCGCGCAACCTATATCGACTTTCCAGAAGGTGATTCGGGTCCGGCGTGGACGCTGTACGCATGGAAGCCGGACGCATGAGCGCGCCGACAGTCGAGGTGGGGACCAAGCTTCCGGAGTTGTCGCTGTACGGCGATCCGACCTTCATCGTGTCGACGGCGATCGCAACACGCGATTATCAGGACGTCCACCACGACCGCGACAAGGCACAGGCCAAGGGTTCGAAGGACATCTTCGTCAACATCCTCACCGACACCGGTCTGGTACAGCGCTATATCACCGATTGGGCGGGACCGAGCGCGGTCATCAAATCGATCGCTCTGCGGCTCGGTGTGCCGTGGTACGCCTACGACACCGTCACGTTCAGGGGTGAGGTGACGGCAATAGATGACGGCTTGATCACGCTGAAAGTCGTTGGCAGCAACAGCCTCGGCGATCATGTGATCGCCACCGCGACGTTGGCGCTCGGAGGGAACGCGTGATGTCGGGTGAGCTGTCAGGGAAGGCGGCGATCGTCGGCATTGGTGCCACCGACTTCTCGAAGAACTCCGGCCGCAGTGAGCTTCGGCTGGCCGCGGAGGCGGTGCTGGACGCGCTCGACGACGCCGGGCTGACACCCGCCGACGTCGACGGCATGGTGAGCTTCACGATGGATTCCAACACCGAGGTGGCCATCGCGCGTGCCACCGGGATGGGAGATCTGAAGTTCTTCTCCAAAATCCATCACGGCGGCGGTGCGGCCTGCGCGACGGTACAGCAGGCCGCCATCGCGGTGGCTACCGGCGTCGCGGATTGCGTTGTCGCGTATCGGGCTTTCAACGAACGCTCGGGTCAGCGGTTCGGTCAGGTGCAACTGCGGCTGGTGGAGAACGCCGACTCGACGGGAGTGGACAACTCGTTCTCCTACCCGCACGGCCTTTCCACGCCCGCGGCCCAGGTGGCGATGATCGCCCGCCGCTACATGCACCTGTCCGGGGCGACGAGCAGGGACTTCGGTGCGGTTTCGGTGGCCGATCGCAAGCACGCGGCCAAGAACCCGAAGGCGTACTTCTACCAGAAGCCGATCACCATTGAGGATCACCAGAACTCGCGGTGGATCGCAGAACCGCTGCGACTGCTGGACTGCTGCCAGGAGACCGATGGCGGTGTGGCGCTGGTGATCACCTCCGTCGAACGCGCCAGGGATCTCAAGTGCCGGCCCGCGGTGATCGAGGCCGCGTCGCAGGGCGCCAGTCCGAACCAGTATTCGATGGTCAGCTACTACCGGCCGGAGCTGGGCCTGCCCGAGATGGGGCTGGTCGGCAAGCAGCTGTGGCAGCAGTCGGGTCTGAAGCCGGCCGACATCCAGACGGCGATTCTGTATGACCACTTCACCCCGTTCACGCTGATTCAGCTGGAGGAGCTGGGCTTCTGCGGCACGGGTGAGGCCAAGGACTTCATCGCCGGCGGCGCCATCGAGATCGGTGGCCGGCTGCCGATCAACACCCACGGCGGTCAGCTCGGTGAGGCCTACATCCACGGCATGAACGGCATCGCGGAGGGCGTACGACAGCTGCGCGGAACCTCGGTCAACCAGGTCGACGATGTCGAGCATGTGCTCGTCACCGCCGGCACCGGCGTGCCTACCTCGGGCCTGATCTTGGGCTGATCTCGCAACAGCTACCTGATTGCCAACGCTGAAACGTGGCCCTCGGGCCGGCCGGCAATGCGGTGCACACGCACTCGCCGACGGCGTAGCCTAAGCGCGATGGGCGACTTGAGAGGCAGCCCAGACACCGTCTTGGTGGTTCATCTTCGTTACAGAAGCCAAGCGCGATGTACATGTGGCTGGGTCGGCAAGCGTTGCTTACTGCTTGCCTCAGCCAAAGTCGACGCCCTCATCCACGCCGCGCAAACCGACTGTGAACCAGCAACGCCCCTCGTCTACTCCGGGGCAGTTGTAACCACGGAGCGTTCTCCAGGTCGGCGCTTCCGCGGGTTGCGACAATAGAGCGCTGACGCACACTTCGCCCAGCAAAAGAGCATCGAAACCTTGGCTGCGTGCCTACGAACTCAGGAGAACGGCTTTGCCGCTCGTGATTATTTGCGTAGTCAAAGTCGCCGATCTGCCCGACACCCGTGCCAAATTCTCATACGCGTTCAACCTTGCTACGACCGACATCAGCGTAATTTCTGTCGGTTCAACCGGGGCTGTGGCGTCGCGCACGGTGAAGCCGGCGGCGACCTTTGCGCCGGTCGCGCCAGGGGCCGTGCTCTGAAAAGCCAGGCGTTCACCTTCTCGACCGATGAGCTTTGCCATATTGACTGTCGCGACGTTCAAATCGCAGCTCCGTCATGTCCAGAGGCTCGGCCTGTTGACGCGCCGCAAAGGTCAAGTTTTGCCTCCTTTATGCTTGCTAAGCAGCGGCGTGTCGCGCTATCTGTGACAACGTGTCAGCTGATGGGTAGGACGAGGCAAGCACCGATTTCAGCTGGTTATGGCGCACACGAGCTACCAACCGGGTGAAGTTATTAGCTCGGTGTAGCTGTTGGCAATCGATCCAGACGTAAAATTTGCCAGATTTTGTTGCTGGCGCGCCCTACCGGGTGGTACCTTCAGCGAACCAGGGGGATGTGTGGCCCGCGGACGTCAGTACGGCGAACGTAGTTATATTTGCGACAGCTAGGTGGAGTGTAGAGCCACAAACGTCGACGCTCCGGCGAAGGGGATGGTTGTGTGAACCAGGTCGGTACCTCCGTAGGCCCGCGCGCCAAGCGTGGTTCAACGCCGGCGGAGTCGGTGGACAGCACCCGGCTCCGCCGGCCAGCCAAACTGATCATGCAAACGTTGACCACCGAACCCAGCGGGTTCACTCGGTCCCCTATGCCAGGCAGCCTGCTGACCGAGTGCCACTGGGCGGTTGGAGTTGTCGATCTCAACACAGGCGTTGGGGGACGGACCCGTGCCTGAGCAAACCGTTTCTGTTCACCCACTTCGAACCGGACGTAAGCACCCGGCGACCGCAAGGTGGCGAAACACCGTGGTGCTCAATAATCAGGTATTCACAGGGGCCTCGGTTGACCCAGAATCCGCCGTGGCAACGACGGCGGCGGGGGCGCCGAACCGGGGTCCAGCGCGGTCGAAGTGGGAACGCCGTTACACCACTAATCTGCTAATAACAGACACAGTTGTGGTGTGCGGGGCGGTGGTGCTGGGGCAATATGTCCGATTCGGCAACAGTTCCACCCCACCCAGCTATACGAGCCATTACGTAGCGGCTTACTCGGCTCTGCTTGTAGTTATCTGGTTATTCACTCTGGCAGGATTTCGTAGTAGGTCGCCAAGGTACATCGGTGGGGGCATCGAGGAGTACCGGCGGGTAGTGACGGCTTCCTTTTGGACTTTTGGGGCCATCGCTTTGGCCGAACTGCTTGTCAAGCTCGAGATCTCGCGAGGCTATCTCGCGGTGGCTCTTCCCGCTGGGATTCTCGGGCTTGTACTGAGCAGATCTATGTGGCGAAGGCATCTGGCGCGCGGGCGCGCCCAGGGGCGATATCAAACTGCGGTGTTGGCCATCGGGGAAAGTGCTGCGGTACAGAATCTCGTCAACGAGTTGACCGACAACCCGACGAATGGATATCAGGTGGTGGGGGTTGGCATCACCGGCTACGGCCCTCCACGCGGCGAACATCTTGTCGTCAACGGACGCGAGATTCCCATCATCGGTGGCGAAACCCAAGCGCTGCAGGAGATCCGCACCTGCGGTGCCGACACAGTCGCGATTGCCGGCACTGAACATTTCGGTTTCCAGGGAATCCGCAGGCTTATTTGGGAGCTCGAGGCGATGGACGTTGAACTTGTGGTCTCGCCGTGCGTCATGGATGTCGCGCTTTCCCGGTTGGTGATGCGCCCGAATGCCGGACTACCGCTGTTGCATATTGAGAAACCGCAATATCACGGTGCGAAGCGGTTCCAAAAGCGCGCCTTTGACTTTTGCTTCGCATCAGCGGCCCTCATAGCGACCCTGCCGATCTGCGCCATCGCTGCCATCGCGATCAAGCTCACTAGTAGAGGCCCAGTTTTCTACTCCGCTGAACGCATCGGGATCGACGGCAGGCCTTTTTCGATGCTGAAGTTCCGCACTATGGTGCAAGACGCGGACAAGCAGCTGGAGAGCCTCCTTGGAAACAACGAAAGTGATGGTCTTCTTTTCAAGATCCGAGACGATCCGCGTATAACATCAATCGGTCGCATATTGCGGCGTTTCAGTATCGATGAGCTGCCGCAGTTCATCAACGTGCTCCGACAAGAGATGAGTGTCGTCGGTCCGCGTCCGCCGTTGAGGCGGGAAGTTGAGTCCTACGACCTTGACGTTCAGCGCAGGCTGCTCGTTAAGCCAGGCGTCACGGGTTTGTGGCAGGTAAGTGGACGATCCGACCTTTCGTGGGAGAAGGGTGTTCGCCTCGATCTGTCGTATGTCGACAATTGGTCGATGGTGGGCGACATTTTGATCATTGCAAAGACTGTGCGAGCAGTGTTTCAGCGTAAGGGGGCCTACTGAAGTGCGGTGCCGACTGTGTGACTCGAACCGCCTCCTGAGCGTTCTGGATCTCGGCGCGACCCCGCCTTGCGAGAAGTTCCTCACTGCCGACGAACTCGACTTGCCCGAGCCCACGTTTCCGCTCCACCTTCGGCTCTGTGAGGACTGCCTGCTACTTCAGATCCCCGCGCTGATCACCCCGGAAGACACATTCACTGAGTACGCATACTTCTCCTCGTACTCCGACACCTGGGTGCAGCACGCGAAGACGTTCGTCGACGATGCCGTGAAACGCCTCGGACTCGGTCGCCGATCCTTCGTGGTCGAAGTCGCCAGCAACGACGGTTATCTGCTCCAGCACGCGGTCGCAAGGGGCATAGCGTGCTTGGGAATCGAGCCGTCGGTCAATGTCGGAGCCGCCGCGCGCAGACGTGGCGTGCCGACCATAACGGCCTTCTTGGAAGAAGAACTGGCCGCATTCGTGCGCGGCCGGCATCGGCCCGCAGATCTTGTTGTTGCCAACAATGTCTACGCGCACATTCCCG
>Ga0105242_10001145_pt1 | contig 20911 bp, 17 predicted proteins | sample KBSM24metaG_FD_81521 | JGI IMG/M metagenome (GOLD analysis project Ga0105242, IMG submission 81521) | Miscanthus rhizosphere microbial communities from Kellogg Biological Station, Michigan, USA - KBS M2-4 metaG | ecosystem: Host-associated > Plants > Roots > Rhizosphere > Soil | place... | reverse complement strand
CTCGAAGAGACGCGCGACCATGTCCGGCGCCTTGAGGAAATCGGCGGTCAGATCGGAAGCACAACGACTGAGCCTCTAGGCGCGTGAGATCTAAAGCGTCCCTGCCCTACTCATTAGTCACGCCCTTGGTCCGTTTCACACTGCCTTTCTCTTCGATCACCCGGCCCGCAAACATGCCCTCAATTGGCGGCGGCTCAGAGTCTCGGTAACAGCTCGTTCTGCGCGAAGGCCAAGAATGCATCTTGATCGGGACCGACGTGGTGAAAGTACACGTGTGTGTATCCCGCCTTGTCGTACTCCTTGACTTTGTCGACGTACTCGTCGGCGTCCGGCCCGAGCGTCAGCGTTCCTTCGAGCTCGTCGGCCTCGCGTCCCCTGACGAGTTGCTCGAAGTCGCTTGGCAGCGGTAGTTCCTGCGAGGCGGAGCCCTCGACGAGCGCGTTTGGCCAGACCTCGAAGGCTGTCCTCTTCGCATTGTCTTTCGACTTGGCGTAGCAGACGGTGATCTGGCCGTACTTCGGTTTGCCCTTGCCACCGCCTTCCTCGAACTTCTCGACGATCTCCTTCTTCGCGGCGACGTTGACGAGCGAGTCGCCGATCTGTCCAGCGAGTTTGGCGGCCCGTGGCTGCATGGCGGCGACGGCAACTTCGATCGGCTCGTCTGGCAGGTCGAAGATGCGCAGGTTCTCGACCGTGTAGTGCTTGCCTCGATGGGTCTGATAGCCGCCTTGCCAGAGGAGCCGTATTACCGCGACCGCTTCCTGGAGCATCGCGAGCCGCTCGTCGGGTGCCGGCCACTTAGACCCAAGCACGTGTTCGTTCAGGTTCTCACCGGTACCGACGCCGAGGAAGAAGCGTCCTGGCATCAGGCACGCGACGGTCGCGGCCGCGTGGGCGATGATAGCCGGGTGGATGCGGATCATCGGGCACGTCACGCCGGTGCCGATCCGGAACCGGTTCGTCGCCTGAGCGATGCCGCCGAGGACCGACCAGACGAAAGCGCTATGCCCTTGCGCGTCCACCCATGGATGGATGTGGTCGGAGATCAAGCCGAAGCCGAAGCCAGCCCCCTCAGCCGCCCCTGCATGGCGGACTAGGTTCGGTGGCGAGTGCTCCTCGGCTGAGAGCGCGTAGCCGTACTCCATCGCCATTCGGTACCTGGCGCCGACGGGCGCAAAACACGCCGGAGATAGCGATGCTCGGAGGTATCGAGGGTTTAGCACGGGGTCACCGTGGGAGTCGGATGTTGTGGAGCCGGTGAACCGCTCTCTATGGATAGAGACAACGCCTGAGACTGCGTACCCGGCGCTTGAAGGAAACGTTGAAGTTGATGTGGCTGTCATCGGCGCCGGGATTACCGGTCTAATGACAGCATGGTTGCTCAAGTGCGAGGCCCGACGCGTCGCGCTTGTCGAGATGCGACGTGTTGGCGAGGGAGCAACCGGCTACACGACCGCGAAGCTCACTGTCGGTCATCACTTGATCTACGCCGACCTCGCGAAGAAGCAGGGCCTGGCGACAGCGCGTGCTTATGCCGATTCAAACCAATGGGCAATCGAGCGGCTCGAACAGCTCGTTTCCGAGAACCGGATCAACTGCGACTGGGAACGCGCGGCAAACTTCATTTACACAGAGGACGAGCAGTGGTTGAGCGATCTTCGGGGTGAGGTCGAGGCGATGCGGCGCGCCGGTATCTCGGCAGAGCTCACGACTGAGACCGATCTTCGTTTCCCCGTCCTGGGGGCGATCAGGGTCGACGCGCAAGCGCAGTTCCATCCGCGCAAATTCCTTCAAGCACTTGCGGAGAAGATCGTCGGAGACGGCAGTCATCTTTACGAGCAGACGCTCGTCTCCAACATTCTTAGCGGCGACGAGTGCACGGTGGTAAGCAACCGAGGCACGATACGTGCGCGTCATGTTGTGCTGGCGACCCATCTCCCGTTTCTCGACCGAGGTTTCTTCTTCGCCAAGGCTCACCCACAGAAGTCCTACGCAGTCGCGGCGCAGATTCAGGAGCTCCGCGCCCCGCTCGGGATGTACATCAGCGCTGAGCAACCGACACGCTCGATTCGATCTGCGCCAGACCGCGACGGTTCACGGTTTCTCGTAATCGGCGGGGAGGGTCACAAACCCGGGCGTGAGGACAATGGGAGCCAGCGATACGAGGCTCTCGAGCGCTTTCTGAATGATCGCTTTGACGCGGCGCAGGTCGGGTACCGCTGGTCGACGCACGACTACATGCCGCTCGACCGACTCCCCTACATCGGGCGATTGCGCCGGACGGATGATCGACTGCTTGTCGCAACGGGTTTCGCGAAATGGGGACTGACCAAGGGCGTGGTCGCAGCAGCGATTCTCAGCGACACGATCTTGGGTCGCGACAACCGCTGGGCGGCCGTTTATAACGCGACACGTCTGAGCTTGCGACCCTCTGCGGCGAAGTTCCTAATCGAAAACGCCAAGGTGGGCACGTGGTTCTTTGGTGACCGCCTCGGCTCCCGCAACAGACGCGACCGCATCAATTCCCTACAAGGCGGTCAGGGCATCGTCGCTGGGATCGGAGCACGCTACTTCGGTATTCATCGGGACGACGATGGCCAACTGCAGGCGGTCTCAGCCCGCTGCACGCACCTGGGGTGCCTGGTGGACTGGAACCAGGCGGATCGCACCTGGGAATGTCCCTGCCACGGTTCACAGTTCGCAGCTGATGGGACGCTCCTACAGGGACCGGCAACCGAGCCACTCCCGCACCTGACGCTCCCGGATTCCTGGGGGTAACGAGGACAGCCGGGTCCTTCAGGGCCGGTCGCGAAGCGCTGCAGCGAGATCGTCGATGTTCGCTCCCTGGGCAACGGCGAGGCCGGCGAGGTACGAGAGAAGAGGCGCGTTTGTCCGCTCGCCGCTCGTGTGGGCTGCGATGCGAGCGAGGTCCAAGACGGTCTCTGCCGTGTGCTGGTCGACGGTCAGGCCATCAGGGACGAGGCCCGAGGTTTGAGCAAACGCATCACGGGCTGTGGTGAGCCAGGCGTCGATCGACGCCAGTCTACGAGATGACTAAATACGCTGCCCCTTGCTTCGGGATCGCCTCGTGTCCTGAGAGGTTTGTGGACGCGGGCGTCGGTGAGTACGGAGGTGTGTCCGCAGCGGCCCACAGCGACGGTGTCACCGGAGTCCTGTTGGTCGGCGGTGGGAGCCGGCGGTTTGGATCTCCGAAAGCTCTTGCCCGGATCGGCGAGAAGACGTTCTCAGATATCGCATGGGAACGGCTTGCGTGGTGCGACGAGCAGCTGGCCTACGGCAAGCTTGTTGACGGACTAGCTCTGAGCTTTCCAGTTCAGGACGACGACAGCTGTGTCCGGGCTCCGCTGGCGGGGGTCGTCGCCGGTTTGCGCGCCGCCCGCTTCGATGTGATCGTCGCGCTTCCTGTCGACCTGCCGCTCGTCACGGACGAGGCGTTGCAAACGCTCGCTTCGGCATGCGGCGGCGATGCCGCCGTGCCGCAAACAGGGCCGTTACCTGGTGCATACCGGCGGAGCGCCTTGCCCGTTCTCGAACGGCGGCTTCGCACGCGGGAACTCGCCCTCGCTGCCGCGCTCGAGGAGCTCGAGACACGAGTTGTCGAGGTGGATCCGAGGCTGTTGGCGAACATCAATTGCCCCCAGGACCTGCCGTGGCTGGAGCCCGGTTTGTTTTCCCCGAGCCGGGACATCTTGTTCGACGATGGTTGATCGGATCGCTGATCCCTGGGGCGCCCGGACTCCTTATCCGCGAGGCGGGGATTGGCCGGTTCGCGTGGACGAGAACGTCGAGGGCCCTGTCGACCGCTGGGTGCAATCCGCCTGTGTTCTTTGCTCGCACGGTTGCGCACTCGACATCGGAGTTCATGACGGGAAGATCGTCGGGGTGCGCGGCAGAGACGTCGATCGGGTCAATCACGGCCGACTCGGCCCCAAGGGCCTGTACGGCTGGCACGCAAACAATGCGGAGGACCGGCTACTCCGTCCGCTCGTACGCCGTGGGGACGTGCTGCAGGAGGCAACCTGGGACGAGGCGATGGATCTTGTCGTCGAGCGCTCACGTGAGTCGCTTGCGACAAAAGGAAGTGGCGCGCTCGGGTTTTACACGACCGGTCAGCTTTTCATCGAGGACTACTACACGCTGGCGCTGATCGCACGCGGCGGGATCGGGACGAATCACCTCGACGGCAATACGCGCCTATGCACGGCGACGGCCGGGCAGGCATTGAAGGAAACGTTCGGCTGTGACGGCCAGCCGAACGGCGTGCACGACATCGAGTACTGCGACACGATCCTCCATGTCGGTATCAATACGGCGGAGACGCAAACCGTTCTCTGGATGCACGAGCTCGACCGGCTGCGCGGCCCTGACCCTCCACGCTCGATCGTGATCGACCCACGTGAGACAGAATCGGCCCGGGAGGCGCAGGTTCATCTGGCGATCAGGCCGGGGACGAACCTGGCGGCGCTCAATGGGCTTGCGCACGAGTTGATCGAGGACGATCGAATCGACCGCGCGTTCGTCGACCTGCACACGATCGGCTTCGACGCGCTCGAGAAGACGGTCTCCTCGTACACACCGGAGCGTGTCGCCGAGATCTGCGACGTGGAGGCCGACGACGTGCGCCGCGCGGCCGAGATCATCGGCGAGGCCGAGCATCTCCTGACGTTCGTCCTGCAGGGGGTCTACCAGTCCCACCAGGCGACCGCCTCGGCCTGCGCCGCGAACAACATCAACCTGCTCCGCGGGATGATCGGCAAGCCCGGCTCGGGGATTCTGCAGATGAACGGGCAGCCGACCGCACAGAACACGCGCGAGACAGGTTGCAACGGTGACCTCCCCGGCTTTCGTAACTGGCAGAACGAGGCGCACGTGGCAGATCTCGCCCGGCTCTGGAACGTCGAGCCGATGCAGATCCCGCACTGGGGACCGCCGACACACGCGATGGAGATCTTCCGCTACGCGGAGCGAGGCTCGATCGAGTTCCTCTGGGTGATCGGGACGAACCCGGCGGTGTCGCTTCCCGACTTGGGCAGAATTCGCTCGATCCTCTCGCAAGAGGGGCTCTTCCTTGTCGTTTCGGATGCGTTCTTGAGCGAGACTGCCCGACTCGCCGACGTAGTCCTGCCGGCCGCGCTCTGGGGGGAGAAGACCGGGACGTTCACGAACACGGATCGCACGGTTCACCTCTCCGAACGTGCCGTCGAGCCGCCCGGAGATGTGCGCAGCGACATGGAGATCTTCCTGGACTATGCGCGCCGGCTCAGGTTGCACGACAAGGACGGCCAGCCGCTAGTGAAGTGGACGACGCCGGAAGAGTGCTTCGCGGCCTGGAAAGAATGCACGCGCGGGCGGCCCTGCGACTACACGGGCCTCAGTTACGACAAGCTACGCGGGGGCAGCGGCATCCAGTGGCCCTGCAACAACGAGGCGCCGGGCGGGACCGAGCGGCTCTATCAGAACCTGACCTTCCCGACCTTCGCCGAAGTGTGCGAGGATTTCGGACACGACGTCCAGACAGGCGCCACGTTCTCGGAGGCCGAGTTCAAGGCGCTCGGCTCCGAGGGGCGCGCGATCCTCAAAGCGGCGAAGTGGACTCCGCCTCACGAGTGGGCTCGCGACGAATACCCGTTCGCGCTGATCACGGGTCGCACGGTCTTCCACTTTCACACCCGAACCAAAACTGGGCGGACACCCGAGCTCGAGGCGGCCGCTCCCGACGCTTGGGTCGAGCTGTGCCCGGAGGATGCAGAGCGGCTAGGTATCTCGCAGGGCGAGCTCGTGCGCGTGTCCTCTCCGCGCGGCTCGGTCGAGGTGACTGCTCGTGTGACAGGGCCCCGTCAGGGCGTTGTGTTCGTTCCCTTCCATTACGGCTACTGGGACGTCGGCGACGACGCCGGGCCCGACGGTAGGCCGCGCGCGGCGAATGAGTTGACGATGACGATCTGGGACCCGGTGTCGAAACAGCCGCAGCTGAAGACCGCCGCGGTGAAGGTGGAGAAGGTCGCGTGAAGGTCGGCCAGCTTCTCGCGCACGTGGAGGAGCTCGAGGCGGCGCTGGCCGCCGATTTACGCGCGGCGGCCGAGCGTCACCGCGACGACCACGACGTCTACCACCAGTGCCACACGTTCGCAGCCACTGCCGATCAACGAGTGGAAGCGCTCGCTCCGCTCAAGCAGCGGTACGAGGGCAAGGCCGTCTGGTCGACGGCGCTCGAAAGCGGCAGCGCCGATCTGCTCGAGGATCTCCGGTGGATTTACCTCCGCTCGCAGGAAGCGGCCATCACCTGGGTGATGGCCGCGCAGGCCGCCAAAGCGGCGCGCGACAAGGAGCTCTTGTCGCTCGCGACCGACTGCCAGACGGAGGTCGAAACCCAGGCGAAATGGTTCACAACCAGGATCAAGACCGGTGCGCCGCAGGCGCTCGTGGTGGGATGACCGAGACGCTTGCGGAGAAGGTGGCGCGCGAGGAGCTCGTCTCGCGTACGCGCATTACGCTGCGGCCGATCGCGGGCCCGCTCGCGCTCGGCTTCTTCGGGCTCGCTGCGGCGACCTTCGTCATGTCGGGACTCCAGCTCGGCTGGGTCGAACCGACCGAGGGAAAGCAGGTCGCCCTCTGCGTCCTGGCCTTCACGGTGCCGCTGCAGTTCACGGCGTCGCTCTTCGGCTTCCTCGCGCGCGACGGCGTGGCCGCCACTGGGATGGGGCTCCTCAGCGGCATCTGGGCCGTCGTCGGCCTGATCACGTTCACCGGCAAGCCTGGCTCTACGAGCGACACGCTCGGCCTCTTCTTGCTTCTCGCCGGCGTGGCGATGTGGGCGCCGGCCTCGTCGGCAGCTGCCTCGAAGCTCGTCCCGGCGCTCGTGCTCGCGACCGCTGGTCTTCGCTTCGTCGTCACCGGCATCTACCAGCTGACCTCAAACGAAGCCTGGGAGAACGGCGCAGGCTTGATCGGGCTCCTGCTCGCCGGGTTCGCGGTGTACGCAGCCTATGCAGCCGAGTTCGAGGACGTGCTCAAGCGCCCGCTGCTTCCGTTCGGCCGCCGCGGCAAGGGTGAGCAAGCGGTTAAGGGCACATATGCCGAGCAGATCGCAAACCTCGCTCACGAGCCCGGCGTGCGACAACAGCTGTAGCTACAGGCAACGTAAGGCCCTGCCATGAAGGATGTTCTGCTCATCGTCGACGTCTTCAACGACTTCGATCACGAAGACGGAGACGACCTCTTTGCGTCATTTTGCGAGCGCGTGCCGGCGATGGTCGAGGCGATCGCGGCGGCTCGTGTCGCCGTGATTCCAATTGTCTACGTCAACGATCAGCTTGAACGCTGGGACGCGGATGCACCACGGCTGGTCCGCTCGGCGCTCGCAGCGAGGTCCGGCGGTGAAGTGATCGCACCACTCGCGCCGGAACCGGGCGACCGCTTCGTCTTGAAACCCCGCTATTCGGCCTTCGATCACACTGCGCTCGCACTGTTACTACAGGAGCTAGAGATCGAAAGGATCCTGCTGATCGGCTCCGCTACAGAAGGTTGCATCGTTCAGACCGGAATCGACGCGCGCGAGGCCGGCTTCAAGGTGACGATCGTCGCCGACGCGTGCGCGACAACTGACCCTGGGCTCGCCGAAATCGCGCTCCGCTACGCCGAGGAGGTCGGCGGGATGCGAATCAGTGATGCTTCCTCGCTAGCTGCCGGGATGCGTCTCGACTCACATACAACTCGGAGTGTCACGTGACGAATTGCCCCGACGGGAATCGAAGCGGTGCGCGGTTTAGTAAATGGCGGCATCTGGCTTGACACCGCGAGATCGAAGGTCTGTTGGGCCTGTGTGCTGGCCGACGGCACTGGGATGCAAGGGATTAACGATCCCTCGGGTCGCAACGTCGCCCCAAGTCCGAGGACGAGTCGGGCGAGAGCACGCTCGCGCACGCCACGGTTACGCCACGGACGCGACGTGAGCCTCGCCATGTGACCCGGAGAACGAGGCGTTCGTCAGATTTAGATCCACCGTCTTAGCCGTGCGAAGGCGAGTGTTGCAATCGTGATCAGGATGATGGCGGTGACCACGACCCAAAACAATCGCGAGTGGGCGAAAGTGTGTGCGCTGATGTTGACGTTATTCCCGCCATGCCTGCGAGGAGTGCGCCGGGGAGCAGCAGGATCGACGCGAGCGTGAGGACTTTCACGATCTCGTTCGTCCGGTGTTCTGTGCCGACGATCAAAACATCGAAAGAGCTTGCGATTCCATCCCTCACATCGCGTGCGGAGGCGAGCGCAGCGTCGACTCTCGCCGTGAGTGCAACGAACCGCTTCGCCGACGCCTCGGAGGAGAGCGGGTCGAACTCGGAGTGGCTCAGCGTGGCGAAGACCTCTCGGTGGGGCGCGAGCGTCCGTCGGAGTCGGCCGACTCGGCGGCGAGCGTCACCAGGCAGGAGCTCGCAGAGCGATAGAGCATCGGCGAGCGATAGTCCGCCCATCTCCCGGGCGGCCATCTCCGCGGCCTGAACGTGACGGCGATTGATCGCCCGCTGGAAGCGGCCGTGTGCTGTGCCCTGGCTGGTCATCCTGCGATAGCCGCTGGGGCTACGGCTTGAGTGAGCCTAACGTCTCGATCTGACGCTTGACACCCTTACGAGGCTGCGTTGAAATCTCCTCATCTGCCATGCGGCGGTAGATCCACTAAGAAAGGAGAGCCATGCAGGCGAGGTCCATGCGGCACGGAGTTCTGCTTCTGTCGACTGTTCTGATTGCACTCGTAGTTGCGCCAGTGGCAAGCGCGAACAAGCCGATCCGGGAGATCATCCCAAGCCCAGACGACATGGTCATCACCGACCAATGCGCCTTCCCGGTACTTGGCCACATCGAGGGTAGCGAGATCGACACGACCTTCACCGACAAGGCCGGCAATCCCGTCAAGCTGATCGGAGTCTTTCCCGGCAACACGCTGACCTTGACCAATCTCGATACCAACAAGTCCATCACGCTCGGCGCCACCGGGTCCTTCCAACTTCGGGCCAACCCGGACGGCTCGGCATCCGCCATGGTGACTGGCCTCGGAGCTTGGTTCGGAAACCCAGTAACCGGAGAGCCAGGGATCTGGTATCAAAGCGGCCGGGTGAGTGCCACCCTCGACGCAGAAGGAAACACTACGTCGGTCGGCTCCACGGGCAACCTAGTCAATCTCTGCGCACGGCTTGCTCCCTAGCCGCAGTCCCGCCCCGAGAACTTCCAATCCAGGTCTTCGCGCTCACCAGCTCGCGACTACTCCACGAGACGTCGATCTCTTCCTGACCTAGGACGCGGCCGAGGCGCAGCTCCGGGAGATTCGAGGACGAACCCGAATGGGTGACCGTCCTGCCCGTCGTGCCGATCGAACTCGACTAGCGGGAGGAGTCGGCGAACTAGCCGTCGTTCGGCTAGACCGACTGTGCGGCGAGGGCTCGCCACTCGTGCAAGAGGAGGCGCGAAGTCGCCATCGGGAAAGGCTGGCTGCGTCCGCACGGGGCCGGAGGGGAGAGTGAGGGTTCCGGCCGCCGCCGAGCAAGCAGATTGCTTCCAGGGCTCGATCGCGACCGTCCGCAGATAGGACATTGACTTAATAGATGGGCCAAACGGCCTATTGCGCGGTGCGGCGCTTGAGAGCGAAAATCTGCTTCGGCTGGACCCTGGCGCTTCGCTCGGGCTTTGCCGTCGGGAGTGCGTTAGGTCTAGGCAGCGGTAGGGGGACTGGCTGCCGGGGCCTGCGCACTCCTCCTTTGCGAGTGGAGCCCCAAGGCGCTTGCTACCGCAGACACGACGGGCGCAGCCGAGTCTGATTCGTCAGCCGCGCTCGAGCGGTTCGATCTACAGACTCAGCGGACGATGCTCGCGGTTACGGCCGGTGGCCAGCTCAGCGCGAAGAGAAGCTCAGAGACATCAGCCATCGCGTCACTGCCACGCTGCGCATCGAGCTCGAACGTCACCTCGCTTGAGACGTCGATGCTGCGCGCGCCGACCGCCTCGAGCGCCGTGCGCAACTCCTCGACTCGCTCATCAGAGACGTTGTGTTCATTACTCAACGGCGCGGTTCGCACCCTGTATGTCGACGGCACGGCTCCAATCGTAAAGGGAGGCATCCCTGGCGTCGACCAAGCCCCAGCGCGCGACCGTCATAACCGTTCTACCTTCCCACGAGGAAGGAATCACCAGAGCAGCCGTTTAGAGGCTTCCGTTTGAAGCGTGGGTCGGGCTGCCGCACGGGTCGAGCAGCAGCGCGGTGATCGCGGCGTTGGCCAGGGGGGGTCAGAAGCTCGGCAGCCTCCGCTCGGGCGCGGGCTACTACTAAAACGGCGCCAAATAGGAGTCCCCTACAGGTTTATGTTGAGCCTGACGATAGAAGCGGTGAGTGGCGAGCTTCATCAGCTTCTGAACGAAATGGCTGGCTTCAAAAGGACCCCGGCTGCCAGGGCTTCATCCCCGGTGCCGGTTTCCCCTCGGCGCTCCCGGTGGGGGTATATCCCGCCGCCGAAGGCCGGGCCCCTGATGGCCAGCGGAGGGGCTCCCAACGACGGGGAGGGTCATCGGCAAAGCCCCACGACGCCGGCTTAGGGAACGTTAGGGCCGGCGGCACAGCCGCGATGTGACACGAGCGGGTCAATTGCGGCGGGCGGCCGGTGTGGGAGCACCCCATCGAATGCGGGTCTACGCGCTGACGAGCTCGACGGAGCGGCGGTTCGCGGCCTCGCCGTCCACATCGGTGCACGTGTCGCGGCGGAGGCAGAACCCGGTGATGTGCTCGTGACGAGCACGGTCAGAGACCTCGTCGTCGGCTCGGGGCTCGTCTTCGCAAACCGCGGCCGGCGCAGCCTCAAAGGGGTGCCAGGTGAATGGGATACCTATTCGGCCTCCGCACCCGACAACGCCGGCGCCCTCTGACGACCTCGGGGAATATTCGCGCGGGCTGGGGCACACGACTAGCTTGGCCTCGGCCGCGCCAGGGATGTTCGGCCAGCTGCGGTCACGGCGATGCCTCTGATCAGGAAGAGTTTCCTTTCGTGCGAGTTCGCTGTCAGGACTCCGCGCCGCCGTGGCGTCCGAATCGTCGAAGGTGATCGACCCGGCGTCGCGTAGCTCGTAGAGCCAATCGATCAGCCGGTTGGCTGGCTGCGTGACCTTCCCCTCGCCGGTGGCTTGCGATAGGAGATATTCCCCTCGACTCAGTGCTCCCGGAGCCGCCGCGAGCTGAGCCCAACTCGGCGAGCCAGGTGCGTGTTACCGGCGTGGTTTACGGGATCAAGTCCGACGGGTTCGGTGGTAAGTACGCTCGTTCATACGGCGTATCTTCGCACCCCGAACCGGACTGACGCGCGTGCATTCTCCAGTTGCGTGCGTCTCCGAGAGGCCCCGTTTGAGTCGTCATCGGGCCCTCTCCGAAAGGATCGGGGCGTCGCGCTTGAAGCCCCAGATGGTGCAGTAGACGCCGAGGAAGAGTTCCCACGCGGCTTCGGGGATCGTCGCGAGGCCCTGCAAGGTGCCGCTCGGGTGTCCGCCGCCGAACATCGCGATCGTCCCGGTGAGGATGATGAGCGACCCGCCGACGAGCCCGAGCCAGGTCGCTGCGCGTGGCACGAGCCCTGTGCGGTACATCATGTAGCCGAGGATCAGCCCGTCCCCCCAGCCGACCATCCAGCCCGGCCCGAGGATGAACGTCCAGTCCTTGATCGCCGCGAGTGTGTAGGCGACCGTTGCTTCGGCCGCGCCCGCCGTCTCCTGCTGCAACGTTGCGATCGCGAGCATCGCGAGGATGCCGACGAGAATGAACGTGGACTCGACGATCCTCGCGGTGACGTAGCCGATCGCGAGGTCTTCGAACCGACGCCGCATGATCGGGACGATCACGACCGCGGTCCCGATGTTGGCGAGGATGAGCAGCAGTTCCAACAGGGCGCCGAAATAAATGTTGTTCACGTTGCCCGATCCAGCGACGAACGCCACCGGATGACGTAGCGCAGGCTCGTACAGCGCCAGCGCCGGGATCGACGTGATGAACGTGAGGAGATAGAGAACGCCGAACCACCGCGCTCGCTTCTGGTCCACACTCACCGCAGGCCCCCTTCCCCGGAGTGTCAAAAGCCGGCCTCCGCTCAGCTCGACCGACAGGGCAGGATCCTACGCGTTGCCGCCGCGACAAGCTAGAGGCGGAGGCGCCGCTCTCTTTGAACCAACCACGAGCTGTCAGTCCGCAACGGTGGCGCAGCGACAGGGTTAACGTGGCGGTTGACGACGACCCTGGCTGCCCTTCTTCTGACGCGAGCTTGACGCCCTGACCGGCCAAGAGGGCCAGCTCTTCTGGGCTGGGCTGGACGACGCCCTCCAGGACCCCCACAAGCCGCTGCACACACGCACGTAGACCGTCGAGCTGCTCGTCTGAGAGCTGGTCACAGTCGGGCAGCTCCGCCGTCTCGGCGGGTACGAGAGCGCGATCGAGCCAAGACCGAAGCTCGCGGCTGGCAGCGGCTTGTTCCCCCGGATGAGGTCCGGTGGAAGAATCTGTCAATGGCCAGAACCGTGGTACCACCGGTGTTCGTGCGCGGCGGCGAGGCGCAGGGAGGCGATGGGCTACCCGAGAAGCTGGTGAAGTACGTCCCAGCCGAGACTCTCGCATTCTTCTTTCCGACGGCGACGGCCCTCGGGTCAAATCACGACGGATGGCTTATCGCGGTGCTCATCTTGGGTGCTCTCGGGACGATCGGCTATCTGTGGACGTCCGCGCAGAGCCAGGAGGTCGAAGAGCGGCCGCTGCCGTACTTCTACGTGCTTGCCGTCATCGCGTTCTTCTGCTGGGCGATCGGAACACGTGGCAACGTGGCCAACCTGGTCAACATCGACAGTACTGTCAGCGGCGCGCTTCTCGGAGCAGCCGTCTTCCTGGTCCCACTCAGCGACAGTGTGGCGCTCGAGATCGTCAAGCGTCGCCGTGGCGCCTGATCAGCCCGAGGCCGTTGCGGTTGGCCGGTCGAAGATCGGACGCTGCACCTGCACCGTTAGCTCTGCGTCTCCGTACATCACGTAGAGGATCCCGAGCGGGTTCTTGTGGTCGACGAGCATGCTGCGACGTGCGCGCACGAGCGCGGCGCCGAGGGGTTGTTTGTCAAGTAGTTCGGCGTAGAGCTTGAAGGCGAACTCTGACGCCACGCCGTCCGGGATGTCCGTCTCCGTCCCGACGAAAGCGCGGTGCCCGTTGGCGATGAACCAGTGCGGGAACGAGCTCGCGGTCGTAGGATCGATATGCGACGACGCGCAGGCATTCATGATGATTACCGCGCGTTCCTGCTTCGGATCTCGATCATTGGCGAGCCGGTCCTCGTAGCCGTCCTTGATCTCACCGAGCGTGATCGGCCTACGCTTCCGGTTGCTCGTGGTCAGGACGAGCTCGTAGTCGCGATCGAACGCAGGTGTCGTGTCGCAGTGGCACGCGAAGTGCTGTACCTGGACGGGCGGGGTTCGCGGCGCAGTCTGGTCGAGCCGCTGCTTCGACGGGTGGTAGAGCGCCTCGAGCAGCGTCTCCTTGACGTCCTCGCGATCCGAGTCGGGCCACGGGCCGTCGATGTCGACGAACGGCTCGAGTCGCCTCAAGAATGACTCTTCGTCGCGACCGACGCTTCGATGCCGGCCGAACTGTATTGGCAGTTGAGGATCGTTCAGCAGGACTCCGCCCGTATGGACCGATTGCGACAGATCGCGCTGCACGACGACCGTGAACCCGAGAAAGCGGGCCGCAGCGCGGGCGAGGTCCAGGTCGGTCTTCAGCTCTGGGAGCCCGCTGAAGTCGAAGAGGGGCAACAGCTCGAAGGGAAATGCCTCCCGCTGGCCGACGACCTGGACGTACGGCAGTGGCGTGCTCCGATCGTTCCAATCCGGGTCCGCGTAGCTCGGCCAGGCTCTCCGGAACGCGTCCTCCAGGCGGATCTTCTTGTCGGGATCATCCTGGACGAGGAGGCCGCGTAGCTCCCGGCCGGCGCTCAGAAGCAGCCGGAATGCGTCGGCCGCGACCGGAAGCGATCCGCGCGTGGTTGCGGACGACGCAACGAGGCGCTGGAGGTATCCGCCAGCGCGCGCCCGTCCGATGTCGAGAGGGCCGCGATCGGGTAGAGGCAGGTCGATCGTCTCGCCGGTCTGCGGAAACTCGAACCGAACCGTGATGCCGACCGAGGCGCCGGTGGAATCGTCGACCGTCCCGAGCGGCTTGAGTGAGATCTTGGCAATCGGGGCGGCGGGACTCATTCGAGGACGGTCGGCAGCGCGACGAGCTCGACGTTTTGTATGGCGCGATGCTGCTGCTCGACACGGATCCATAACCACGGCGGCGGATCCGTCTGCGCAGGTAGAGCCACGGGGAAGCGCACGCTCGCTGAGCCCTCGGCTGCCTGCACACGAACGACCTGACCGGCCTGCCGGAGGGCGGGCCGGTCGCTGTCGAGCTCGACGAAGAAGTCGAGTTCCTGCTGTTCGACTCCTCCGCTGATCGTGAGCGGAACCGTGAGCCCGGGGGCCTGATCGCGGCCGATCATCGCGACGACCTCGTATTCCGAATCGGGCCGAAGCTCGATTTCGTGCCCGGCGCCGATCGGCAAGGACTCGCCGTCGCGGCGCACGTCGACGGTCAGCCAACCGTCATAGTTCACGAGGCGAGGGCCACGAAGTGTCGAGCGCAGGGACTCCTCGAGCGTCTCGGGGAGGCTTGACACGGCGTCGAGGGCCTCACGCGCCTCAGGGTCCGAGATATCCGGTCCGGAGGTTTCGAACACGGTCGTCGCCCAGCGCTCGGCGAAGCCCGCCGCGAAGGCCAATGAGGCATACAGCAGGAGCGAGGAGGAGCTGTTGATGACGATGAACTCAGTCGCAAGGGCGGCGTACACGACCGTTCCGGCGACGGCACCGAGGCAAGGGCGCACGACCCCGAGCCCAAAGATCAAGGAGCCGCCGATTTCCTCGTCGAACGGGAGGGCCCGACCGATCCGGCCGGGGTGGGCGCCGCCGTTGAGATCCGGCGCGTCGTCGGAGCCCGGAGGAGGAATGTCGGTCGCCCTCGCGGTCCGTTGGAGGACGCTGACGACGGCGCCGACAGCCCCGGCCACGACGGCCACCGCGGCCGCATCGCTGAACGGTGTCGAGCCGGCAAGCAGCTCGACGAAAACCGAGCCGAGGGCGATAGCCACCAGGCCCGTCAGGACGCCCATGAAGTACTGGCGAAATGCGGACGCGCGTGATGCCCGCTCGACGTAGGCCTCGATCCTCGTCAGCTCGGCCTCGAGCGACATGAGCGCGTCGCGCTCGGTGGGCTTCGACTCCGAGACGTCGGCGAGAGCGAGGACTCGCGATACGAGGGTGAAGAGCCATGTCGCCGCCAGACGGGAAGGCGTGCCGTCAAGCAGTACCTCCTCCCGAACGCCGAGACGGTCGCACCGGTAAAAGAAGTCAGCCGAAGCCGGTCGCGCGGTCCAGTCGTCCGCGCGGTGAATTCGCGACCGCACAATGTGGAGGAAGGGCAGGAGGGCATGGCGGGAGCGTTTCTCCGTGACGGCCGCCGCGGCAAGCGAGCGTTGGGACCAGTACGCCTCTGTGATCGTGCCGTTCTGCCGCTCGAACGCCGCTCGCCTTTCCGCGTAGGCGAGCTCGCGTCGGGACCGCTCCTCGTCGTCAGACGGCGCCTGGCTTCGCAGCCAATGCGCATGCACGAGCTCCTCGAACGTGACGTCGGTCTCCGGTAGCTGCGCTCCGATCCCTCCTGACTTAACCTGCTCGTTGCCCACGCCCACGTGCACTTAGTGTAGAACGCAACACGACCGAAACTCCTCGCGGCCTAGATCCTGCGCAGCCGGCGCGATTGAATATCCCCACAGCACTGTTCTTGAGCCGATCCTGCTTGCAGCTCGCAGGTGACGTACCACGGAGGGAGCAAAGATGCACTGGATCGAGCAGCTCTTGCACGTGAGTCCGGACGGCGGCAACGGAATCTTCGAGGCTGCCATTTACGCAGTCGCATCCGTGCCTATTCTCTTAGCTGTTGCATCCTCGCAGCGCGTCCGGCGGCGGCGGCGTTGGCGTCGTGACCGACAACTTCTTCGCGATCGACACAGGCGAGAGATGGCTTGAAATGCCCCTGCTTTGTATCCGGCTGACGAGGATGTGGGTTGTGCCCGGGCCGGCCCCAAATAATGAGCTGTATGCCCGCCTGCGGAACGATGTGACCTAGGGGCGTGTGACGGCCGACTCGCTTAGAGGTCGCAATGGTAGAGCGAGCGACCCCACGTCGCGAGATAAAGAGATTGCCCTGCTGGACTCTCGCCCACGAAGAGCTCGGCGGCGTGAGCCATCTTCGGAAGGCTCTGCGAGAATGGCTGCCAGCTATCGCCAGCGGTCGTGCTCTGGAACACGCCGCCATCAAAGGACGCGAAAACAACCTCGGAGCGCTCATCGTACGCAAGGCCCGTCAGCGGCTCATTTACTGGTAGCTGCTTGACTGGCCGAAAGTGCAGCACCTCCATCGTCAGGAGCTGCCTGTCGTACGCTGCCAGAACAAGATCCTCTTCGGCGTGAAGGATCAACTTTGTGTCGCCGAGCGTTGCGCGCGCAGCGCGACCAATCTTGATTTGCAGCTCGAGGATTGTCGCCTGATCAGGGTCGTCCTCGTTCGGATCAACGGCGAACAAGCTGCCGTTTGATGTACCGACATAGATGGGGTCGCCTGTCCGGGAGCCCACCGCGGTGATGAACTCCCCGCCTTTCAGTGGCACCGAGGCGAGCCGAAGCCAGGTGCCATAGATGCCACCCGTTTGCACGAAGCCGTACACAATTGAACCCGAGCCGCACACACTGATGACACGCCGATGGCGGTCTGGCCAAGCAGGATGAGCCACGGTGCTCAGCGACACGTATTGCCCTGCCGCCGCCGCGACCCCCGATGGCTGAGCGGGATATCCACCCGCGGCTTTGACGGAAATGACTCCTCTGGAAGAGAGCTGTTGACCTACCCATTCCGTCAGCTCGAGCGCCCGACCAGCGTTTGCGTTGCAAGAGATGGCGACACCTGACTGCGGCTGGTTTCCCCATGAGTCACGTCTGACAAAACAGACGTAGCCACCATCTCCGCCGGCGTCAAGTGCTCGCCAGGCAGCTGGCTGCGGCCACAACGACGCACAGACATTCTCGTTGTCCTGAAGACCTCCGCCGGCGATCTCTGCGGTTGGTGCTGCTGAAGCGCCGCCCCGATAGCCGCGATTCGACCCGCAGAACTGAAGGATTGGTAGACGGCTGTTGAACGGGCGTGTCTCCCAACTTGCGCCAAGGTCGCGGGTGCAAGCGACGCCGCCGTCGGACCCGACGTAAAGGGTGTTTCCCGAGGAGTCGCGGTCGTCGAATAGAAGACAGCGAGTATCTGAGTGGAGGTGCGGTGATTTCCCGGAACCAGATCCCGTGTCACCGTGCTCAACCCAGTTGTCGCCGCCATCGTTCGAGATAAACGGCCCCCGCCGCATCCCCATCGCTACGTTCAGCTGCTGATAGCTGGATGCGCCAGCCTGCGGCGTGACCGCGATCGCTTCATTTCGGTCCGCCTGATTACCAGCGTTCGCGAACGCCCCCAGTTGCCCACAGACGTTCCAGCTTTGACCCCCATCCAGCGACCGCAAGACCGCATAGAAGGAATTCTTATTTGCGCCGGAAGCCTCTGCCGTCACGGCAAAAGCAAAACGAGGGCTGCCCGCGCAAGACGCGACCGAGGTACGTCCCATTCGGCCTATCGAGACGCCGTTGATCAGTGCAGGCCTAACAGGCTTAACCCTGAGCAGCGAGCCTCCAGTCGGCGTCCGCGTCCAAGTGCCAAGAAAGAGGCCCGAGAGAGCCGGGCCATAACCAGCAGCAATAATGGACGTAGCGGGTCCAAGCGCGACTCCGCTGAAAGGGCCGGCTGCACCGACCGCTGCGGCGAAAACAAGATCGTCTTCCGCAAGCGGTAACTCGGCCCAGAATAACCCGTTCTGACACGCGAGCACGAGCCGCTGCGTCGTCGGCTCCACCACCCCGGCCCAAATCCTGCCGGGCGTGACCGGCGCACCTCCACCGTCGACCGTCCGCGCTTGCCGAAACGTTCCCAACGGGGCGGATCCGCCTGAACTTGGCAGATCCGACAAGTAGACGGAGCCCTTCCCCGTCGTAGCCACTACCACCGCTGGGTCAGGCGTCTGTATGAGCGCAGTTATGTCTGGATCGCTCCACGCATCACTCAAGGCAGTCGCGGCCTCATCGGCCGGAGAGCCGCGCCATACGCCGCCGGTCTCGCCGCCGATTAGCAGATCCTGAGTGTTCTCAACCGGTAAGACGGCAGTAACAGCCCCGGTGTGCCAGGCGTCGGCTTCCTCATCGACAAGGATCCCGTACGGATTACTCAGTATCCACGGCATGCGTGATCGGCGTGAACCACCAGCAGTTTCCGAGGATACGCTTCAATGCCAGAAGATCAAACTTCATTGCCGCCCCTCCCGGGGAACGTCCACGGCGGAGAGGCTCATTGCGCGCGGGGTACCGGTACTCCTCGCCCCCAGGTCGGCAGCGACGGAGGATCGATGTCGGCTGTCTGGGTGCCGCAGCCGCCAGCTCCTCGGCCGGCTCATGGGCATACGTTCTCGCGTTGGTCGGCCTCGCGCGCGCTGAACACACATTGAACACGAATCGCGCGATGCCGCGTCGTTAGCGGGTTCGACGTGCGACCGCCTGCCAGCCGAGCAGGCGCATCAAGGCAACCGGGGCGCTGATGAGATCGGCGGCTGCGATCCAGGATCGGGTCTCTCTCGGGCCGCACGTGCTGTTGCACGCCGCAAAGAACTCGACCCCAAGAAACGACGCCATCGCTTACTCGCCATCACGGTGGAGTCACGCGTGAGACCGATTGCTAGCAATGTTGGTGAGAAGTCGGGCGGCTTGCCCTTCGGCGGCATGACGGTTCGCAGCCGGTCGCGTCACGCATGAGGACGAGACGGCTCTCCACGAGCACCGGACCGGTGTGGTGGTCGCCGCAGGAATCCACGGCCAGCAAGAAGCCGATCGTCGAGGGGCGGCGACACCGCCGCCCTCTCAGGGACGAGGCTCGACCACCGAACGCTGTCGGAGACGGGTCAGACCTTTGGGTGACATTCCCGAACACTGGCGCAGCCGACGGTCTTCGGACTTGACGACTGCCCGCTAGGACGGGGCAGCCATAGGCAAACCCACCATGAGAGTGGGATCGCGGGACCTGACGGGGGTGGGTACCCCGCGAGCTTGGGACTCTCACGTTTTCGTGGTTCGACCAACCCGGCGAAGAGCTCGAACTGCAGGGATCCAATCGGCCCGGTGGTCAGCCGAGAGAACGGAGGGCGAGTTCAACTGCGTCGTCGAGTGAAAGCCCTTGTGGCTCGCGCCCGGAGAGATCGTGTCCGTTCTTTTCGAGGCCACGAACGAGCGCCTCGGCGTATGGGTATGCCGGGGACTCCCACGCGGGCATACCAAGCGTCACTCGTTCCGCGGCAGCGGCTTTCGCGAGTTGGACAGCATCTTCCTCGTTCCCGTGCTTCCAGGTGATGAACGCCGCAAGCAGAACGACCTCGATCGTACCGGCCGGAAGGTCTCGGTCTCTGGCGGTTTCGAGCAGTTCACGGGTTAACCGCGGCGGCCAACGACCTTCGAGAGTCACTCTGATTTCACTCAGGTTTTCCCTAGGCGGCGAAGCATGACCCCGCCACCGCGCCGCGCAAGAAGAACTTCCGGCCTGGCCGACGCCCTCTGACGAGAGGATGCTGGCGCGCGGCAGGCGGAGAGGGAGAAACGCCCCGTTACAGTCGCCGGGGGCCGCCGACCTGTCCGCCTTAGCCCCCGCGCTCGCTTTGTGGCGGGAAGCCTCAGGCACACTCGTCCTGAGACGGGCATGAAGGAACTGCGTGGCCACCTTCCATGGAGCAACGTCGATCGGCGGCTGCAGAGCATGCGTGAGATCTGGATCGCAACGGCCTCGCCCAAGAATCGTCCCGACGCATCGCCGGTCTGGTTCTGGTGGGACGGAGAGGCCGTTTACTTCACCTGCGCGGCCGTCGCGCGCAAAGCGCGGAACATTGCGCATGAGCCCGAGGTCGTCCTGCTGAACGGCGACGGGGCGGACCCGATCATCGTGAAAGGCCGTGCTGAGCGCGTAACCGACACCATGGAGCTCGAGCGCGTCGACCGGGCTTACGCCGAGAAGTACGTCGCACCGACCTCCGGGGAGCGTGCGACGGTCTTCATCGCCGACGATCACGTCTATCGCGTCCGGCCGCGACTCGTCTCGGCGTGGTCATACGCCAACGCGTCGACGCGCACGGACTGGGAGCCCGCCTAAACGTCCAACCCGAGTTAACGCCGGTCGCACGCGAACTCGGCATAATCGGGCTGATGCCCGAGTGGATGGGTATCCCAGATTGGGTGGATGAGATGTTCGAACCCATTCGGCACGAGGCGGCAGAGGTTGATTGACGTTTTTGCGCGGCGCGAGGCTCGCGAAGCCTCGCACTGCTAGAGCCGCGTGGCCGCTCGAAGGGCCGTCATCCCCACTGCTCGCCTAGCGACGCATCGCGGCTGGAGACCGCTCGGGACAAGTTGGAGCACTTGGGCGAAGGTCGCTCGAAGCGAACGCGCCGCTCCTGGTGAAGCTCGACTTCAGCAGGGCCGAACTCAAACGGCTCGTCTCGCTCTGTCGCGAGCGACCCGACCTCGTTTCACCCGAGCCTGGTGCGCGGCGACGGGAGCCGCCGCGCACCTTGCACTTTCGCTACGCCGGAGCGACGTCGGGCGTGTCCGGGCGCCGCTTCGTCCGCGTCGCCGCGAAGGCGGCGCCGGCGACGAGCAGTAT
>Ga0105242_10001144_pt1 | contig 20918 bp, 22 predicted proteins | sample KBSM24metaG_FD_81521 | JGI IMG/M metagenome (GOLD analysis project Ga0105242, IMG submission 81521) | Miscanthus rhizosphere microbial communities from Kellogg Biological Station, Michigan, USA - KBS M2-4 metaG | ecosystem: Host-associated > Plants > Roots > Rhizosphere > Soil | place... | reverse complement strand
GCGCGCGGGCGAGAGGGCGTGCCCGTGAGCCTGCAAAGTGAGCCATCGAAGCGCCGCCCACACTCGCGGTGGACATTCTCGGAAGAAATAGCTGAGGAAATACTCGACAGGATTGCGGCCGGCGAACGGCTCGAAGATATCTGTCGCGAGGCGCATCTGCCACCCGCTAGTACAGTGCGATCGTGGGCGTACGAAAGAGAGCCGGTGAAAGATGGCGCGGTGACGTTCGCGGACCGATACGCGCGCGCGAAGTCACTTGGTTTAGAACGACTGGCGGATGAAGTGATAGCGATTAGTGACGCGCCGTGTGTTGGTCTTAATGGCGAAGCGGACAATGCGTTGGTGCAGAAGCAGCGACTGCAGGTTGACAGTCGCAAGTGGATGTTGTCCAAGCTGCTGCCGAAACAGTACGGCGACAAAGTCACTCAAGAGCTGGTCGGCAATCCTGATGCGCCGATCGTGACGAGGATCGAGTTGGTCCCGGTCGCACCGATCACGCGCCGTTTGCCAAAGCCGGAAACTGAGTAACCGCTTCGTCTCGCTTGGGTATACCCCAGACATACGAGACGGCGAGACACAATCCGCGTCTCATCAGGGTCGAAACGATAGTTAAGAGACGCAGTGCGGCGCGGGTCTAGATCCTAACGAGACATCTCTCGTTTCTCGCTTCATGCGCTGTGGGTAGGAGCCCACCTCCCGCAGCCAGCGCGCCCGACCTGGACTAGGCCCCCGGGGGCCACCCCCCGAAGACGCTGGTTCCATCCGGCCGGCTGACGGCCCCACACCCCCCCCGTGTCAGCCCGTACCCTCCCGAATATTTTTTGAGGCCCCGGCATGAGATCGCTACAACCCTTGCGTGTTTTAGCGCCCGCCGCGCTCGTTTTAATCTTCTCGTCTATATATATGTGCGCGCGCGCCCAGGTGCCGTTTTTGGCGGGTGGTGCGACGGTGAGCCTGGCGGCGACCGGGACGACCTCGCGGGTGCAGGTGCAGACCGGTCCGAACTCGAAGGCTATGCGTCTTTATAACAGCGGCACCGTCGCCGTCTTCATCGTTTGCGGCGACGCGACGAGCGTGGCGACGGCGGCGTCTCTCCCGATAGCGCCGGGGACGGTTGAGGTTTTGGGCTGTGCGCAGCAGTACATTGCGGGGATCACGGCGGGCACGGCGGCGACGTTATATATAACGCCGGGCGACGGGCTGTGAGGGCAGCCGGCCTAACCGCTGCGGCGGTGTTGCTGCTGGCGGCATCGCCGGCGGTGGCGCGGATGCATGCCGGACCGAGCCAGCTTCATGCCGGGCACCGGCTGCAGGGGGCGATTGCGCCGTTGGATGGGGGCGGCAGTTTTGGCGGCCCGGCTGGGGCGTATTCCTTCCGCAAATTGAAGAGCACGTACACCGGTCCGGCGATGCGCATTCAGCGGTTTCCGGACACGACGACCCTGCAGGTGGGATTTGTCGGGTTTGTGCCGGGGCTCGGGAGCCCGTTTGACACGGCGGCGGCGACGGCGTTTTGCACGGCGGGCGGGGTAACCGGCTGCATTGTCGAGACGTGGTACGATCAGAGCGGCAATGGCCGGGATGCGATACGATCGGGTGGGGTGCCGAGTCTTGTCCTGAACTGCCTCGGCGGTCAGCCTTGCGCCCGCTCGACCGACAATCCGCAATACATGGTGACGGCGGCATCGGCGTTTGCCGCCAAGTTGGGGCTGTCGGTGGTGGCGCAGCGGGCGTCTGGCGCCGGGTATTGTAGCCCCGTGAATAAGAATGCGTCTTATCTTCAGAGTAACGCCACGGCGAACACCTGGTTGCTGACCGACACCGGCAGCAGCACCAGCTTTACCTTCCCGGCAACAGACGCCACGTGGCATGCGATCGTGGGCAACGTCGACGGCGCGAGCAGCGTCGCGCGGGTTGACCGGACGGAGACGACGGGGACGGTGACCGGTACGGCCGGCAGCGGGCCGATCGTGGTGGCGCAGGGGGCTTTTGCGGCGACGAGCGAGTGCAATTTGGTGGAGGCGATCGTCTGGGACAACTACGCTTTGACCCCGGCCGAGCGCATCGCTTTGACGGCGAACCAGAAGAGTTTCTGGGGCACGCCGTGAGACGCCTCGCTCTCGCCCTTTTTGCTCTGATTTGTCTCAGGGCGGATATGTACCCCGACGCCTCGAATGCCAAGCTGCCCAACGCCAGAACCAACCTCGGGGTTGGGCCGCCGGTTTCGATCATGGATCACGGCGCCAAAGGTGACGCGGTCACCAAGTCCGACGGGGTGATGGCGGCGGGCGGCGCCGTGTTGACCAGCGCCAGTGCTAACTTTACTCAGGCCGATGTCGGCAAGAAGATCCAGGTCAACGGTGCTGCGGGGGTGTGGCTGGCGCCGCTCAGGACCACGATCACGGCGGTCACCGATGCCCACACCGTCACCCTGGGGGCTCCGGCGACAACTGCGACGCCACGGCGCTGGCTGGCGGTGGCGACGGTGTCGAACCCGAGAACGACCGGGAATTATCAACCCGGCGATCTTTTGACCCTCCAGGGCGGGACGTTTATCACGGCTGCGGTTACCAAGGTGACCTCGACGACGGTGACAACCTCGACGATTGTGGCTGCCGGCAGCGGGGGTCTGGACGGTGCCTGTAAGATTAAAGGCACGACGGGCAGCGGCACCCGGTTTGAGCGCAACGTGACGATCTCCGGCGGCGCGATCACCGCCCAGGCCGAGCTGGGGGGTGGGCATTACTACACCAACCCGACGAACCCAGCGGTCGAGCCGGTGACCAACGCGGCGGGGTACAACTGTGCGCCCACCGGCGCGACGATGGCGCTGACGCTGGGGGTCGACCAGGTGTCGGTCCAAACCAAGGGCGACTACAGCGTGCCGCCGGCCGACCCGATTGCCACCGGCGCGGGCTCGGTCTCGGGTGCGACGGGCGCTACGTTGACCGGATACGGCGCCGAGACCTGGGGGTACTTTAGTTTTACCGGGCAGTTCATCTATGGGACTGACGACAGTCAGGCTTTGAAGAACGCGATCGATGCCTCTGCCGCGATGTTCGCGGCAAATCAGCCGAGCTTTGTCTTTCTGCCTGCCGGAGATTACCTGATCGATGCCGTGGCGACCCCGCTGATGGGGTCGGGTTTGGGAATTGTCGGTGAGGGCCTGACGAAGACAAATGTTTATATCGGTGCGAACTACCCCGCCGATCTCTTCGCCTGGAGTGAAGCGTGGGGCGCGGAAAGTTTCCCGTTTGGCCCGATGGGAATGCCGACGACCTCCAAAGCCGGGCCGTTGCTCAAGGGTCTGTCGATTTATGGCAACCGGACGGCGCCGGCGGTGCAGAACGCCATCATGTTCTATGACCGGGTCGATGGCGTCGTCGTCGAGGATGTGAGTGTTAGTTATATCACTGGCCGTTGCATGCAGTCCGGCATGATGAAGAACCAGGTACAAGCGTACATGCGGGAAAGTTTTATCAGCAAGTTTGGCTGTATGTTTGCCGGTGCTCCTGGGGTTTCTGCGGTCGAATTCAGCAGCGAGGGCAACGGCGACACTACCAACGAAATCAGCATCAGCGATGTAAACATTTACGCCACTTATGGCGACAGCTTCGTGCTGAAAAACAACTCGTCTGGAGGGTTGCGGTCTTTTCGGATCAACAAGCTCAGGATTGAGGGGCAGCAATCAGCCGATCCGGGGGTGGATCTGTTGCGGATCGGCGACCCGGTGATGGGCGGTCAGATTTTTCAGATTTACATCAACCAGCTTGAGTTGTTGACGCCGTATCCGAACAAGGCGGCGTTGCGCACGGTGATGCCGCCTGGCGGAGACATTTATTTTATCAAGGTTGAGAGCGGTTATATTGGCGGGTTGCCGATGGGATACGGGCTGGTATTGGAGGCCGGTCGTAATATGGAGTTTTATTTCAGCGATATTTATACGTGGAACACCAGCGTCACGGCGGGGGCGGCGGTTGGCGGGTTTGTTCTGGACGGCGGCGGAATGGAGCAGAACTGGACATATAATCTGGCGAGCGCGGCGCAGGTCGCGAAGATGGCGCGCTGGTCGGCCGTGTCGGTGGCGGCTCTGCCGGCATGCAACGCGCTGACCAGGTATCAGCTGCTGTCGGTGACGGATCAGCTCGGTGTGCCGGCGTATCGCGGTGCTCTGGCCGGTGGCGGCAGTATTCCGGTATTGGCGTATTGCAACGGCACGAGCTGGGAAGCGCACTAAAGGATGACCGCGGGGCGGATCGAATTGCCGGAGAAGTTGATCCCGGTGTTCAGTGGCGAGGCCCTCTACCGCGGGGCATATGGCGGCCGCGGCAGTGCCAAATCGAGATCTTTCGCCAAGATGGCGGCGGTGCACGGGCTGAGATGCGCGCTCGCGAAGGAAAGCGGGGTTATCGTCTGCGGCCGGGAGTTTCAGAACTCTCTCGACGAAAGCAGCATGGCGGAGGTCAAGCAGGCGATCGAGACCGAGCCGTGGCTGGCCGCTAACTACGAGATCGGTGAGAAATTCATCCGCACCCGCGACGGGCGGATCGATTTCTCCTTTGTTGGCCTCAGAAGGAACATTGAGAGCGTCAAATCGACCGCACGCATCCGCCTTCTGTGGGTCGACGAAGCCGAGCCGGTATCGGAGATGGCGTGGCAGAAGGCGATCCCGACCGTTCGCGAGGAGAACGCGGAAATCTGGGTGACCTGGAACCCCGAGCGGCGGGCCAGCGCCACCAACCAGCGTTTCCGGGTCAACCCGCCGGAAAACAGCAAGATTGTCGAATTGAACTGGCGCGACAACGCCTGGTTCCCCTCGACCCTCGACCAGATCCGCCGCGAGGACGAGGCGAAGCGGCCGGAGCAGTATCCGCACATCTGGGAGGGCGAGTACGCGATCGCCCACGCCGGCGCCTACTACGCCAAATTTCTGTCGGATGCGAGCCAAGAAGGCCGCATCGGCCGGGTCACACGTGACCCGCTGCTGGCGGTGCGGGCGTATTGCGATTTGGGCGGCACGGGCGCCCGCAGCGATGCGTTCGCGATGTGGGTTTGCCAGTTTGTCGGTCGCGAGGTGCGGGTTCTCGACTACTACGAGGCGGTTGGACAGAGCCTTGGCGTGCATGTCGACTGGCTGCGCGAGCGCGGTTGGGGCAAGGCCCAGATCTTTCTCCCCCACGACGGCGCGACCCATGACCGGGTCTATGACGTGTCGTTTGAGAGTGCTTTTCGGGCGGCCGGGTTCAATGTGGAGGTGATCCCCAACCAGGGGCGAGGTGCCGCGCGCGCGCGTATCGAAGCGCTGCGGCGGTTGTTTCCGAGCCTCTGGTTTAATGCCGACACGACCGAGGCGGGGCGCGACGCTTTGGGCTGGTATCACGAACGCCGCAGTGAAGACGTGCGGGACGTGGGACTGGGACCCGAGCATGACTGGGCGTCTCATTCGGCCGACGCCGCGGGGCTTATGGCGGTGGCGTATGAGACCCCGGCCGGGCGGCCGAAGGCGATCCGCTACCCGCAACTTGGCATCGTCTGAGGTGGTGGGTAAGCCGAAGACCATTTTTTGCGTGATTACGTCCCTTGGACAAGCCGCTTTTTTTTGGGAATTATATATTTGACTCCCTGCGCCAAAATCCCTATATTTATGGGCAGGAAATAAGGGGTTTTCGATGTCGCGCAGCACCATTTCCACCTTCCAGCTTTTCGAGATGTTCCCCGATCAGGACAGCGCCCGCGTCTACCTCGAAGGGCTGCTCTGGCCGCAGGGTCCGCGCTGCCCGGTTTGCGGGACCGGCGACAAGATCACGGCTCGCAAGGGCGGCTATTACCGCTGCCGGCAGTGTCAGGAGGATTTCACCGTCCGCACCGGGACCGTCTTTGAGCGGTCGCACGTCCCGCTGCACAAATGGGTTTACGCGATGTACCTGCTCGTCACCGCGCGCAAGGGCATCAGCAGCATGCAACTCGCCAAGGAGATCGGCGTCACGCAGAAAACCGCGTGGTTCATTCTTGGCCGGCTGCGCGAGGCGTGCGGCTCCGACATCGGCAAGCTGGCCGGCGTTGTGGAAATCGACGAGACCTATGTGGGCGGGATCGAGGCCAACAAACACGAGAACAAGAAGCTCAAGATGGGGCGCGGCTCGGTCGGCAAAACCGCCGTCATCGGCATGCGCGAGCGCGGTGGGCGCACCAAGGCCAAGGTGGTCGGCAACACCGATCAGGAGACGGTGCACCGCGTCATTCACGAGAATGTCGAGGTCCGCTCGACGCTGAACACTGACGAGTTCGCCGCCTATCGCGGCCTCGGCGGGCTGTTCTACGATCACGAGACGATCAACCACGGCGCAGCCGAGTTCGTCCGCGACGACGTGACGACCAATGGCATCGAAAGCGTCTTTGCGGTTCTGAAGCGCGGCCTGATCGGCGTTTACCACCACGCCAGCCCGAAGCATCTGCATCGCTACGTTGACGAGTTCGCCTTCCGGCTGAACGAAGGCGACGTGAAGCGTCACACGCTGGATCGGCTGGAGAGCTTCGTCAAAGGTGTCGCTGGCAAGCGGTTGACCTACAAGGCGCTGATCGCATGACCGATCAGCCGAAACCCCCGCCGGAGCTGGACGCCATCGCGCGCAAGGTTCTCTCGTACAAGCCCAAGCCCAAAACCAAGGCAGCGAAGGCACGCAAGCGCCGCGCGACGAAGGCGAAGAGGGATGCTGGGGCATGAAACGGTTTTGGCAGGTCACGCACCACGCCGTCGCGCATCCCCTAATCGGCTTGTCGTTTGGACGATTGTGGGCGTGGCCACCATGACACGCCACCAACACAGTGGAAATCGACAAAAGGAAGTAAATGATGCCAAGTCAACATAGCGAGTGGCATCTAATCGCAGATGAAATGCCGGACGAAGGCGAAACGGTTGATTTGTGGTGCGCGCCGTCGCCGCGAATGCTTTCTGCCGGTCCATGCCGCATTCCTGATTGTTGGTTCAGTAACGGGCGGTGGTGGAGACACGCTGATTCTCCAAGGGGAGATGGCGAGCTGTTCCATGAGGTTCACAATGCGACGCACTGGCGTCCGCTGCCGGATGGACCAGCCAAGGAAGCTGCGGCATTCGAAGCGGTCGGGTAGTAATGTATATAAATCCCTTTTTTTTAGGGTGAGGGTATGACACAGAGCGACAGTGTGATGTTCACTGAGCTGCAGGAGCGCGTGGCGCGTCTGGAGGTGCTCGTCGATAATCTGCGCGAGCGCTGCACCGAGCTGGCGGGCCTCGTTTATGGTCACCAGGAGAACCTCGACGAGTTGCTCGGTCCGGCGCCGGATCACGCGGCGGCCCGCAAGGAGAAGAACCAATTGTACGGGCGCGGTACCGGACGGCGGGTGGTGTCTTGATGAAAGCGAAACCAAAAAGCCATCCGCCCAAGACGGCGTTGGAGAAGGGTTTGGTTGCGCTGGCTAAAAAGCACGATTTGGCCGAAGTGACGGCAACCAAGCGGAAGCCGGGCAAGAAGGCTCGTTGATGATCGGTAATTTCGGCACCGACTACCAGCAGCCCATCGCGCAAGGGCTCGACCTGCCTGACGGGCTGGACGAAGACGAGGTCAAGTCGGTCGTTCAGCAGGAACTGCAGGCGGCTCTCGGGCAGGATGGCGGGAGCCTGGCGCAAGAGCGGCTGCAGGCGCAGAAATACTTTGCCGGAGAGCCCTTAGGCAACGAGGTCGAGGGCCGCAGCCAGTTGGTCTTTAAGACGGTCCTGGAGGCCGTCGAGTGGGCCTTGCCGGCACTCCTGCGGATCTTTACCGCCTCGGATCAGATTTGCATCGTCGAGGCGCCGCGGCCGGGGATGGAGGCGCGGGCCGCCCAGGCGACGGATTACCTCAATCACATTTTCTACCGCGACAACCCCGGGTTTATGATCCTGCACGACTGGTTGTTCGATGCGCTCTTGGAGAAGCTCGGTTGGGTCAAATATTGGTGGAATACCCAGAAAACTGTCGAAAGCAAGACCTATACCGGGCTGACGCAGGAGCAATACGACGCGCTGTTGGGCCAGGACGCGGATGTCGAGGTGGTGAAAATCCGCCGGTACACCCAGGACGCCGACGAGTTCAACATGGACCGGCCTTTTGTGCCGTCTCCGCCTCCGATGTCGGCGCCCACTCCAATGCCCGTGCCTTCGCCTCTACCTGTCGGACCAGGTTCCGGTATGCCGCCGGGGATAGGTCAGCCACCTGGACCGCAAAGGCCTCAATCACCGCCGCCATTCGCGGCTGCTTTGCCGCCAGGGTTTCCGCCTGGGCCAGCAATGCCGCCACTGCCCGGTCCTGCTCTGTCATTACCGCCTCCTCCGATCGAGCTGATCGATGCTACCCTCAGAATTACTCGCGAACACGGCCGGGTGGTTATCGAAAACGTGCCGCCGGAAGAGATCTTGTTCAGCCGGCGGGCCAAGCGCGATGACATCCCGTATCTCTGCCACCGCCGCCGCTGGACCCGCAGCGACCTGATCCAGCAGGGTTACGACGAGGATTGCCTGGAGGATATCCCGGCCAACGAGAGCCTGGACTGGAACCAGGAGCGGGTAGAGCGCCACCGGCTCGACGACGACACGCCGCAATACGAACGCACCGACGCCGGCGAGCATCTCTGGATCGAAGAGAACTACGTCCAGCTTAGCCGCGACGGCAAGGCTGGCCGGACCACCGAGCTCTATAAGGTGATGACGGCCGGCAACGGTCGGGTCATCCTGACCCGCGACGGCGAGCCGTGTATCGACTGCGTTGACGAGGCGCCGTTTGTCCCCGTCACGCCGATCCCGATGAGCCACCGGCTGGTCGGGATGAGCCTGGCGGACCTGGTGATGGATCTGCAGTACGTCAAATCGGTCATCATGCGGCAGATGCTCGACAATGCGTACCTCTCCAACTGGCCGCGCATCGAAGTCGGCGACGACAGCGTCAACGAAAACACTTACGACGATCTCTTAACCCTGCGCCCCGGCGGCATCGTCAGGACAAAGCGGCTCGGCGGCATCAGCCCGATGATGATCCCCTACACCGCGGACAAGACGTTTCCGCTGGTGCAGTACCTCGACACGACGGCCGAACTGCGCACCGGCGTGGCGCGCGAGGGCAGCATGATCACCGCCGACGCGCTGAACAATACGGCGGCCAGCTCGATCGCGATGCTGCAACAGGCCGCCGGTCAGCGTATCGAATTGTTTGCCCGGATCTTCGCGCACGGCGTCGAAAAATTGATGCGCGGCGTCATGGAGTTGGTGCGCAAAAACCAGCAGCAGGAGCGGATCATCCGGGTCACCGGCGGCTATCTTACGGTCGACCCGCGCGAGTGGCGTGACGAGATGCCGGTGACGGTCAGTGTCGGGCTCGGCACCGGCAACCGCGATCAGGTGCTCGCCCACCTGATGCAGGTCATCCAGATCCAGGGGACGATCGTGCAGCAGCAGGGCGGCGTTACCGGGCCCTTGGTCTACGCCAAGGATGTTTATGCGGCACTGCACGAGCTGACGACGAACGCGGGGTTCAAGACCAGCTTCTTCAGCGACCCGAGCATGCCGCCGCCGCCGGGTTCGCCGCCGCCGGGAGGCCCACAAAAGCCTGACCCGGCGATGATCAAGGCGCAGGCCGCCGTTGCCGCGCTCCAGATGAAGGCGCAGGCCGACGCTCAGGCAGCGCAGCAGAAGGCGCAACTCGAAGTGGGATTGCAGCAACAGAAGGCGAGCCAAGAGGCCCAACTGGCGCAGCAGAAACTGCAGCACGATCTGATGTTAGAGGAGCGCCGGCTGGAGCACGAGATGGAACTGGAGCGGCAGAAAAGTGCCAACGACATCTTGATCGCGCGGGCGCAGATGGAGGCCCAGAACGAGGTGCGGTTGCAGGAGGTGCGGCTCAAATACGCCGCCGGGGCCTATGCCGCCGGGCAGGGCGTCCGGCCGCCGGAGCCGAACGGTGGCGGCAGCGCTTGATGGCTGACGCGCTGTCTTTGTTGCAGCAACTATTGGCGGGCCAGTCGGCCTACCGGCCGGAAGACCAAGGTGACTATCTGCGGCGGTATCCGGCGGGGATGGAACCTGCTGCGCGAGGGGCTCCTCCGGCTAATTTATTTGACCTTGCAGGAGGGTCATCGGGACGGCTTAACCAGCCGAATACGCCGCTGAACTTGATGCCTGTGCCGTCTCCGGCTGACTGGCCGCTCGAGTTGACGGGCGGCGGCTACTCGATGGGCAGACGAGCCGGGAAAACCAGCGAGCCGCTAAACCTGCAACTGCAATATAACTTGCCGGGACTGCCGATTGACCTGTCGGGCGGGTACACGATGCCGATGGGTAGGGGATCGGGATCGGGGAACTTTATGGCGCGTTACCGGGTGCCGTTTTGAAATTCCGCGCCTTCGCCAAGGCCCTCGGCGAATACTGGGACATGCCGTCGCCGCGGTGGCGGTCGACCCAACCGGCGCCCGAGGACAAGATGCAGCTTGGCGAGAATGCCCGCCGGTTGCTCGACGACCCGGTCCTGCACGCCGCGCTCGACCGGATACAGCAGAAATTGATCGAGAGCTGGCGCAACACCGCGCCCGGCGAAGGTGAGGCCCGCGAGGCGGCTTACCGGCTGTACTGGGCCAGCGAGCTATTCCGGGACGAACTCAGATTGATGCTGGGAGACGCCCGTGCCATCGAGGCGCGCGAGCGGGTACGAAGTCAGGATGCAGCCTGACCTCGACGCCGTCCTCGGCAACACCAGCGGCCTGTCGAACAAGGAACTGATCCGAACCGCGCTCGCGGATCTGGTGCGCGAGGTCGAGAGCGGCCTGGTGCAACAGCGGACCCTGGAGCGCGCGCAGTACGCGCTCGCCGCCACCAAGCGACCGCGCAGACAGCCAACACCGTAACTCGCCAGCGTCGGACGACGCCGGCCCAGCCCTGAGATGGACAGATGAGTGATGCAGGCTCAGCGCCGCTGAGCAATGGCGCAGACGCGCCCACCGAGCTATCTGAAAGCCAGGCAGCGGCAGCGATCGAGGGCTTGCTCGATCCGCGCCCGCGCCGTGCGCAACAAACACCGCCGCCGGGCTCGCCCGCGGCCCCCGAGCCCGAGCCCGAACAGGCTCCGGATGCTGGACCGGAGGAAGAGCCGGCCCCCAGCGATGATGAGGACGACCAAACCACCGAACCGGTCAGCGGCGATGAGGACGCCGAGACCGATCATCAGAGGGTTGAGCCGCCCACGAGTTGGTCTCTTGACGACAAGGCCGTGTTCCAGCAGCTCCCACCCGAAGCCCAGGCAGTCATTGCCCGGCGGGAGAGCGAGCGAGACAAGGCTTTTCATCAGAAGACCGAGGAGATCGCCGAGCATCGCAAAGCTATTCAAGCGACGATCGGCGAAATACAGCAGGAGCGTCAAAGCTACGCGCAAAATCTGCAACAACTGCTCTTTGTCGCAGCCCCCGAGGCGCAGAAATTTGCCGATATAAATTGGCAACAATTAGCGACAGAGCAGCCGGCCGAATATGTCCGCCTGTCCGCGGAGCGCGATGCACTGCGTGGTCGGGTGGCCGGTATTCAGGCCGAAATCCAGCGTGTCACGCAGCAGGCCCAGCAGCAGCAACTCCAGCACTGGAACGAGTTGCGGCAGGCTGAAGAGGCTCGGCTGATCGAGGCGATGCCCGAGTTTGGGCACGCCGAAAAAGGCCCGCGGCTCGCCGGCGACATGCGGCAATGGTTGCAGAAACACGGCTTTAGTGAACAGGAGATCGGCCAGGTGATCGACCACCGGGTCATTCTTGTGGCGCACAAAGCCATGTTGGCCGATCGGGCTGCCGAAGCCCGCCGCGCGGCCGAAACCAAGCGCACGCCACCACCCGCAGCCCCAGTACAGCCACCCGGTGCCCCACGGCAGCGGAGCGACAGTGCTGCGGCCCAGCGGCGGCAGCAGAAGATGGCGACACTCCGGCGAACCGGGTCCGAAAAGGACGCGGTGTCTCTCCTGATGGACCTGCTCTAGCAACGCCTTAGTAAAACGCCGCCTGGGCAGCGGCACTCGCCAGCGTCGGACGACGCCGGCATCCCTCAGATGGAGCCCTCATCATGGCTATCCTTACCGGTACGGCGACCACCTTTTCCGGCTCGCCCGGCATGCAAGGTCTCAGAGAAGACCTGTCGGACATCATCTACCTGGTCAGCCCTTCCACCACGCCGTTTATGACCAATGCCGGGCGCGGCACTGCCGATGCGGTCTTGCACGAGTGGCAAGTCGACTCCCTGGCAGCGGCCAACACCGCAAACGCTCAGTTTCAGGGCGATGACGTTGCCACCTTCAGCGCCGCGAGCGTCACCTCTCGCCTGGGCAACCGCACCCAGATCAGCCGTAAAGAGGTGATCATCTCTGGCACGCTCGACGCGGTTAGCAAGGCAGGTCGACGCACCGAGCTGGCCTATCAGATGCAGAAACGCGGCCGAGAATTGAAGATCGACATGGAGAGCATCCTGCTTTCCAACCAGGCGAAAGTGACGGGCGCCGCGGCCACCGCGCCCAAGCTCGCCTCGGTGCTGTCGTGGATCATCACCAACGTCAGTCACGTCGGCACTAATCCAACGGGGGACGGCACCGACGCCCGGGTCGACGGGACGCCTCGCGCGATAACTGAGGCGATGTTCCAAACGGTGCTGAAGTCGATCTTCACCAACTCCTCTGAAGACGTCGACGTCATCATGCTCGGCCCCGGCAACAAGCAGGCATTCTCGGCTTTCACCGGAAACGCGACAAAGCAAGTCGACGTGATGGAGAAGAAGCTGGTCAACACGGTTGACGTGTATGTCGGCGACTTCCACACGGTGAATGTCATCGCCAACCGCTTTATGCGCACCAGGGACGCGCTGATCCTGAACTGGTCATACTGGTCGGTGGATTACTTGCGGCCGTTCACGCAAGTGCCGCTCGCCAAGACCGGCGATGCCGAAAAGCGGATGATCCTCGCCGAGTACACCTTGACTGCTAAGAACGAGAAGTCGAGCGGGGCCATCTACGACCTCACGTCCCCATAATCTGCACCTGACAGTGCTGTGTTACTAGACAACTCTACTCCTTCGGACGGGCGGTCTTTTGGGCCGCCCGTTTTATTTAGAGATAACGCATGAAACCTATTATCCTCGATATCGAGCCTTATTCTGGCGCGGTCGAGACCTTCGACTACGATGAAGGCGACGACATGGCGATCGTCAAACGCAGTTGCGACGTGCAGCCGGTGATCGACATCAACAAGTCGCAGCATTTGTACAGTGACGGTTGGGTCACCCAGGACAAAACCATGCGCCTGGAGGCCCGCATCCCGGTCGACGTGGCCTTGCTCTGGCTGCAGCAATACGGCGTCGACGTGTACAAGCGCGAGCACTGGCCCTCTGTGCGCCGCCTCTTGAACGACCCCGACTGGCGCTATCTGCGCACGAGCACGCGGCGGCTGTAAATCGATGGCTCTCAACAGTTATTCGGCATTACAGGCCAGTATCTTGCAGTGGCTGGCGCGCCCGGCTGACCCGCTGGTGCAGCCGGCGGTGCCCGACATGATCCGGCTGTTCGAGGCCGAGGCGCGCCGGCGGTTGCGGATCGGCGGCGACGAATATCAGGTCGATCTGTTGACGGAACCCGGCAATGTTGGCGTGATCCTGCCAACTGGCTGCACCGAGGTACGTCAGCTTTCGATCGGCGGCCTGCCGCTGCAGTATTTGCCGCCGGGTCCCCGGCCGCAGACGACCGGCACGCCGCGCTATTACACCATTCTCGGTGTCGGTACCGGAGAGCCGGGCCTGCGTATTGCCCGCCTCGATCCTCAGCCGGACGCCGCGTATGAGCTGACGGTGAACTATTACGCTGCCTGGCCGGCTCTGTCGGCGCAAAACCCGACCAATATACTGCTGCAGGTGCACCCCGACGCTTACCTGTTTGGGAGCCTCGCCGAGGCCGAGCTGTTTATCGGTCACGACGAACGCGCGCCGCTCTGGCTGCAGCGCCGCGAGGCAATTTTTGCCTCGATCGAACAGGCCGACCGCAAGGCCCGCTGGCCGGGCGGGCTGCAGGTCCGGGTGGACGGTATTACGATTGTGCAGCCGGTTGGCGGCGGAGGCGGCGGCGGGAGTGCGGCGGCGGCACCGGCTCCCGCACCTTTGCCGGGCGGTTCGGATGCGACGGTTACGGTGGGCATCGACCCGCCATCGAGCCCGAATATCGGCGACCTCTGGTTTGACAGCGCCTCGGCGCAGCTTTTTGTCTGGTTTGACGACGGCAGCTCAAGCCAGTGGGTGCCGGCGACCAACCAACCGGGCCCGACCCCGGGTCCGGTGACGGTATTGACGCCGACCTCCGGGGACACGGTTACGCTCGATCATATCGGGCCGTATCTGGTCAACAACGGCACTACCTTGGCGACGTTGACGATCCGGCTGCCGTCTGGGCCGACCTCCGATGATCTGGTTGAGATCGGCTTTACCAACCCGGTGACGGCGCTGACGGTTCAGAACGCCAGCGGCGGTGCAATCGCCACTACGCCAACATCGGCTTATGGCCCCGGCGCTGCGATACAGTTTCGCTACATCAACAGCACGGCCGGCTGGGTGCTCTGGAAGTGATTACCAACTTCCCGGACCCGCCGCTGACGATCGGCCAGATATTCACCTCGGGCGACGTTTCCTGGCGATGGGACGGGGTCAAGTGGGTCAGCGTCACCTCCAGCGAGCTGGGTGCGACGGGACCGCAGGGGCCGGAAGGTCCGGCCGGGCCGCCGGGGGCTGCCGGGCCGCCGGGGGCTGCCGGGCCGCCTGGACCCGCGGGACCTACAGGTGCAACGGGACCGCAGGGCCCGGAAGGCCCGGCCGGCGCCAGCGGGATTAGTCAACTTACCGGCGATGTCACCGCCGGGCCGGGCAGCGGCAGCCAGGCCGCGACATTGGCGAACACCGCCGTCTCGGCTGGCAGCTATACCGCGGCCAATATCACCGTGGATGCGAAAGGCCGCATCACGGCGGCAGCCAACGGCACCAGCCTGCCCAGCGGCACGACGCACGACCAGCTTGTCTATGTCTCGGGCGCCTGGACGGCGCAGCGGCCAAAATATGTCGTGGCGGCTTTCGTGCCAGGATTGATGACCGCGAGCCAGATATTGCTGCTGCACGTCTGCACCAAGGCGATCACTATCCCCGCGAACCTCGGCGCCTATCTGGGGCACACGACGGTGGCGGGCGGCGGCGTGGCGGCGACAGGCTCGACGGCGATCGTGCTACAGCAGGCGACGGCAGCGGCGCCAACCACGTTCTCCACGGTCGCGACTATCACGATAGCCGCCGCCGGCACCACCGGCACGATGTCCACCCAGGCGGCGATCAACTTCGCTCAGGGCGACGTGCTGCGCGTGCGCGGGCCGGCGACCGCCGATAGCACCTTTGCCGACTTCCATTTGTCGCTGGTGGGGCAGGAGACGTGACGCCGTGGCGCTGATTTTCGTCGAGGGTTTCGATAAGTTCGGCGGCGTCAATGCCAATAATGCCGGCGTGCAGGCGCTACTGACGGCCGGCGAGTGGACGAGCGCCGGCTCCTCGCAGTGCTCGATCGTGGCGCCGCTCAGCGCGACCGGGCAGGCGGTGCAGATCGCCTTCAACAGCAACTCGCCGCTGCTTGTAAAGACCCTGGCGGCTAGCTATTCGCGCCTGATCGGGGGGTGCCGGATAAGCTCGAACTTGACGCTCAACAATGCCGGGTTTGGCTTTGGCGATGCCGGCACGACGCAATGCAGCATTACAGTCAACCCGGCCGGGACGATCAGCCTGCGGGCCGGCGCGCCCTCGGGCACCGCGATTGCCACCTCGAGCGCGACGATCACCGCCGGCAGCACGCATTACATCGAGTGGGATATCACGTTCGGCAACAGCGCCGCTTATCAGGTGTGGCTCGACGGCACCTCGATATTTAGCGGCACGGGAGACACGACAAGCACGGCCAACAACACGGCAAACCAGATCTCGTTCGCCGGGCAGTCGCCGGCCGGGCATGTCGTTACCTACGATGACCTCTACCTGTTCGACACGACCGGCAGCACCAACAACGCGGTTCTGCTGACCAGCCCGCGGGTCGAGACGACCTTCCCGGCTTCGGACTCGGCCGTACAGTTCGCCTTCGGCGCCGGCATTCTCGGCTCGACGGCCAACCGGGCAGGCACCACGAACGCGCCGGCCGCCGGGTCGCTGGTATTGCGGCGCTTTACGCCGAGCGCGGCGGGCACGTTGAACAGCATCACCATCATGCCGGGGGCGACGAGCGCGGGCGCGAACTACCGCGGCGTCGCCTATGCGGACAGCGGCGGCACGGCGCCGGGGACGCTGTTGTCCAGCGGCACGCAGGTGACCGGCGTTACCAACGGCACGGCAGCCACATTGCCGCTGACGACACCGCAAAGCCTGACGGCCGGTACGCAGTATTGGATCGGGTTTATCAACGATACGAGCGTTCTATTGCAACTCTCGGACACCGGCACCGTCGGCTATCGCGCAGCAAACACCTATGCCTCGGGCGCACCGGGCACGGCGCCGGCAATGACCAGCGGGCTATCGTCGTGGCTGTTCTGGGGCAACATGACCGGCGTCGCGGTAAATTGGGACGAGGTAAACAACCAGCCGCCGGATGGTCTTTACTCTTACGTCTTCGATGCGACGGTCAACCATGAGGATCTGTACGGCTTCGGCGCCCTGAGCGTGACGCCCGCCAGCATCTACGCGGTAGCGGTGAAAGGGTATGTGCAGCGCTCGGACAGCGGCGCCAAGACGGTGAGCCTGCGCACCAAATCAGGCGCTTCCGATGGCGGCGGCAACATCACCGGGCAAACACCGGCTACGACCTACGGGTGGCTGACCTCAATTTTTGAAACCGACCCCGCCACCAGCTCGGCCTGGACCGGGGCAAATCTCAACGCCGCCACCAGCGGCATCAAGGTCGACTCGTGACCGACATCCGTACCGGCGGGTTGGTACGCGAGGCCTTGGTTGCCGATGCGGGAGAGCTGCGCGCGGGTGGGCTGGTGCGCGAAGCCCTGGTGTCGGGAGCCAGCACGTCGGCTCACATCCGCTTGGCCGGCGTGGTGCGCGAGGCGTTGCTGTCCAGCCCGAGCGCGCCAGCCGCGGCCCGGCAATACGCGGTGACGGTGATCGGATGACCATCGCGCCCTGGCCCGAATGGCTGCCCGATCAGGCCGATTTCGGCTCGCCCGGCAGCCCGGTCATCAAGAACTGCATCCCGCTGACGCCGCGCAGCTATGGCCCGGTCCTGTCGGCCGTCACTGCCAGTTCCAACAGTCTGACCGAGGCGTGCCAGGGCTCATATAGCGTCAAGGATGCGGATGGCAGCGTGTGGGTCTATGCCGGTGACCGCACCAAGCTCTACGTCATGCCGCCGACAGCGCCGCCGACGCTGGGCGATGTCAGCGGTTCGAGTGCACCTTACGCGACCCTGCCGCCGCTCAGTGGCGGCTTTTGGGATATGACATCGTTCGGCAGCCGGGTGATCGCCACCAACGGGGTGGACCCGGTGCAAACCATCATGATCGGCGATCCTGCTTTCGAGGATCTGCAGCCCGGCGATCCGACCGGGCCTCCGGTGGTGCCGGCCGCGCCGCTGGCTCGGTTCGTCGTCACGGTTAAAGATTTCGTTTTTCTCGGCGACACCACCGACGATATCAGCGGCCACGTCCCTTATCGGGTGTGGTGGAGCGCGCTGGGCGACCCGACCAGTTGGCCCCTTCCGGGTTCGGTCGAGGCGCAGCAGCTTCAAAGCGACTACCAGGATCTGAACCAGACCGATCTCGGCAACATCACGGGCTTGGTCAGCGGGTTTGCCCAGGCGGCCGACGTCGTGATTTTTCTGGAACGCGGCGTTGTTGTTGGCCAATACGCCGGTCCGCCCACCTTGTTCTCCTTCCGGGTGGCGGCGGGCAGTAGCGGCACCATCAGCCCGTTCTCGATCGTGCAATCATACGCGCGCGACGCTGGCGGCGCGGTGCGTCCAGTGATCTACGCCCTGGGTGAGGATGGTTTCTACGCTTTCGACGGCGCCACCTCCGCGCCGATCGGGGCGCAGAAATGGGACCGCGAGTTCTTCAGGCTCCTCGACCCGCAATACGTCAAACTGGTGCAGGGCGCCGTTGATCCGCGCTCCCGTGCCGTTCTTTGGGCTTTCAGCGCGGTTGGCGGCAACGGGCTTTACAACCGGCTCTTGATCTATAATTGGGAACTGGGACGCGCCTCGATCGTGGAGCTGGAGCCGACGCAGACGATCGAGTGGCTCACCACGGCGATGTACGCCGCTAACACATATAATCTCGACCAGCTCGACCCGTTTGGCGATCTCGATACGATATTGCCGAGCTTTGATGATCCGTACTGGGTTGGGCAATCGGGCTCTCGTTTGACGTTTTTCGACTCCACCCACACCCTGGCTTTTGGCGGCGGCCCGGCTCTGGCGCCGACGCTGGAGACCGGCGAGATGCAACCGGCCGAAGGCCGCCGCTCCTGGGTGCAGATGACGCGGCCGCTGATTGATAGCGGGGTGGCAACGGTCGCGGTCGGGCACCGCGAGCGGCTGACTGAACCGGTGACCTGGGAGCCGGCGGTTGCGATCAATCAAATCGGCGAGTGCCCGCAGCGCTGTACCGGGCGTTATCTGCGGTTCCGAATGCAGATGCCGGCAGGACAGGGATTTCGCCATCTGCAGGGGTTAGACCTGCAGATGAAGCAGGAGGCGATGCGTCGCTGATGGCGAATGCGCTTGAGCTGTTGCAAGCCTATCTGCAGCGAGCTTCGGCGGGGGGAGGTTCCGATCCCGATTGGCTGGCGCATCTAGCGGAGCTGGGAGACAGTTTGCCCTCACGGGATATGGTCGAGAGAGCGCCGGGACAGTCGTATCAGGGCTATATCGGCGAACAGCTTCACCCCAATGCGCTCGGCATCTATGCCCAGCCTCGCTTGCCACCGGCGGGAGACGAGGTGATCCGGCCGGAACAAACCTATGCCGCGCCAGCGATGCCGCGGGTTTCGGCAAGCAACGAGCAACGGTGGTTCAGCCAGCAAATCAATCCGAGCTATTTCCCGGGACCGGATGGCAGCACGCGAATTGCGGCCGGTTCGCCATTCGGGCAACAGCCGCCGTCGCCTGAGCTGCTCAAGCAGATGATGGAATGGTGGACGGCTACTCAGGCGCGGCCGCAGCAACTGGGGCTCAACAGCATGTTGTCGCGCTGATGGCAATCACGCCGGTCCCGCCGGATCAGCCGCCCACCGGTTGGGCGGCGTGGTTCCGCGACTTGGCTCGTGCCATCAATGCGCTGGTGAGCTGGAGCAATCTGCCCTCCCTCGCTCCCACCCCGTTCGGCGCACTGCCGACGCAACCCGTTGCCGGCACCTTGGCCTACATCATCGATAGTTCGGTCACGACGGGTCCGGTGACCGGCGGTGGCGCCAACTCGGTGCTTGCCTGGTACAACGGCACGGATTGGGTCGTCATCTGATGACATTGACTGTGTGGGATGCTCCGGCCGAGCCGATAATGGCCCAGCCGGAGCGGGCGGCTGTGCGCCTGCCATCGCTTGACGAAGTGGTTAGCCACTGGCCGCAGATCGAGGCCTATCTGGCAAAAGCTACCAAACGCACCGGCTGTTACGAGCCGATCGACCTTCTGCGGATGGCGATGACCGGCACTGCTGCGATCTGGCTCGCCGAGAGCGTGAACGGTATCGAGGCGGTGTTGGTGACGACCTTGCAGCCCTATCCGCGCCGCCGGGTTCTGGAGGTCATGTTTGGCGGCGGCAGCAATATGCGCGCCTGGCTAAAGCCGGCGATCGAGACCATCGAAGCGCACGCTCGGCAACTCGGCTGTACGCAGATCGCCTGTGTCGGGCGCCCAGGCTGGGCGCGGGCGTGGACCGGCGCGCATTTAACCGGCGATGTCATCATCGCCAAGGATCTCTAGATGTCAAAAGGCTCTGCCCCTGCCGGCATGACGACGGCTACCCAGACCAATCCGACACAGATGATGCAGCAGCCCTTCCTGCAGGGTGGCTGGAACAGTGCGCTCAACCTCCTTAATAATTTCCCGCTGCAATACTACCCGGGCCAGACACTCGCCGATTTTCGCGCCCCCAACTCGTTTGTCGGGCAGGGCTATAACGAGACGTACAACGCCGGGCAGAACATCAACGCGATGCTGCCGCAATACAATGCGGCGTATTCGAGTGCTCTCAATCCGCAGGCCAACCCGGCTGACCCGTATTATCAGCAATATGCCGCCGGGCAATCCGGCCCGAGCCAGTATTATCGCAGCGTCGCCGACTTATCGACCAATGCCGGTAACCAGTACGCGCCGCAGGTCGCCCAGTATGCCAACCAGGCCGCCGCCAATAACAATCTCGGGCTCAGCCAACTCGGCCAGACCGCCAGCGGCGCGTATCTCAACGCCAACCCGTACATCGACGCGATGGCGGCGCAGGCGATGGCGCCGGTTACCCAGAACTATCAGACCGCGGTGGCTCCAGGGATCACCGGTTCGTTTGCCAATTCAGGTCGCACCGGCTCCGGCGCGGCGCAGCTCGCCGCGGCCCAAGGGCAGCAGAACTATCTCAACAGCCTGACCAACCTTTCGACCAACATCTACGGGCAAAACTACGCCCGCGAAAGACAGGCGCAGGACGCCGCCGCGAGCCAATACGGGCAGCTCTATAACCAGGGTTTGCAGACCGGCATCACCGGCAACCAGGCTGCCGCGGGTATCTACGATCAGGCGCTGCGTCTCGGTCTCAGCGCCACCCAAGCCGATCAGCTTGCGCAGCAATACGGTATCTCTGGGCTCAATGCCGCCAACACTACCGGCAAT
>Ga0105242_10001143_pt1 | contig 20918 bp, 20 predicted proteins | sample KBSM24metaG_FD_81521 | JGI IMG/M metagenome (GOLD analysis project Ga0105242, IMG submission 81521) | Miscanthus rhizosphere microbial communities from Kellogg Biological Station, Michigan, USA - KBS M2-4 metaG | ecosystem: Host-associated > Plants > Roots > Rhizosphere > Soil | place... | reverse complement strand
CGCGGAGCTCAACCGCGACGCACGCATCGAGGCCTACGTGGTGGAGAGCGAGAACTTCGAGTCCATCCACAACCACTCGGCGTACGCGATGATCGCCAAGGGGATGGGGTCAGACCCCGATTCAAGCGCGGGCTGATCGCAAGCACGTCGGCGGATCACGAAATTGGGGTCTGACCCCGGTTTTCTAGTAGCGCTTCGTGAGCGTGAGGTTTTGTCCCTCGCGCCGCATCTCCGTCCGGCTGAGGAAGGTCATTCCGAGGAGCGCCGCGTCCATGCCGCCCTCGCCCACCAGCGCGTCCACGCCGAAGAGGGTGATGTCTCCGACGCTGACCGAGTCGAGCTTCACGAGGTAGGACGGAACCCGGCGCCCGTCCGCCACCACGGCGTAGGTCCGCTGCCCCGAACGGTAGTCGATGCCGAGGCGCTGCGCCTGGGCCGCCGAGATGGCGATCGTCGTGGCCCCGGTATCCACCATGAAGCGGATGTGGCCGCCGTTGATCTGGCCGTCGGCGAGGTACTGTCCGCGCGAGTCGGGCGAGAGCGTCACGCTGTTGCGCCCGCTTCCGGCGGACGCGGCATTCTCGAAGTGCTGTCCCATCTCGAGGGTCTGGCGCTTGCCGTCGATCTCGAGGACCGCGCCGCGCGAATCGGCGGAGATGAGCTTCACGCCCTCGGCGGTGGTCTCCCCGGCCCGCAGGGTGCGCGGGGCGCCGCGGTTGATCACCACCACGGCCTTGTCGGAGAACAGCCCGATCACGTTGACGTCGGTCGCGGCCGCGCCGGCCGAACCGAGCGCGGCGCATGCTGCCAAACCGACTGATAGGATCGAGAAGCGCGCCATGAAACCCGTCGCCGTATTCCGTTTTTCCGACACCGAAGGGCCGGGCCATTTTGCCACATTCCTCGACGCCAACCGGCTGCCGTGGAAGCTGGTGAAGCTCGACGAGGGCGAGGCCGTGCCCGCCACCAGCGAGGCGTTCGCCGGGCTCGCCTTCATGGGCGGCCCCATGAGCGCCAACGACGAGCTGCCCTGGACGCAGCCGGTGCTCGCCCTCATGCGCGACGCGGTGAGCCGCGGCGTGCCGGTGATCGGCCACTGCCTGGGCGGGCAGATGTTGTCCCGTGCGCTGGGCGGCAGGGTCTCGGTGAATCCGGTGAAGGAGATCGGCTGGAATCCGGTCGAGGTCGACGACAATCCGACCGCGCGCGAATGGTTCGGCCCGGACCTCCCGGCATTCACCACCTTCCAGTGGCACGGCGACACGTTCTCGATCCCGCCGGGCGGCCAACGCATCCTCACCGGCAGGCATTGCCCGAACCAGGCGTACGTCGTCGACGACCGGCACCTCGGCCTGCAGTGCCACGTCGAGATGACGCCCGAGATGATCGCCAGCTGGATCGCGAGCGGATCGGGCGAGGTGAGGCAGAACCTCTCCAGTCCCGCGGTGCAGCCGGTGGAGGAGATCCAGGCGGAAATGCCCGCGAAGCTTCCGGATCTTTCCGCGACCGCCGAGCGCCTCTACCGGCGTTGGGTCACGGGCCTCAGGTCCTGAGGTCGAGCGCGAGGAAGCGGACCCCGCGAACCGGGTTGTCGTTGTAGGCCGCGGTCTCGCGGAAACCCAGCGTCTCGTACATGCGCTGCGCGGCCTTCATCTGCGGCAGCGTATCGAGCTTGAGCGTCTCGTAGCCCAGGCCCTTCGCCGCATCGATGATGGTGGTGGCGAGCAGGCGTCCGAGCCCCGCGCCGCGATGCTGCGAGCGCACGTAGAGGCGCTTCATCTCGGCATCTCGATGGAAGAGCGGGCGCAGCGCCGCGCAGCCCGCGGGACGTCCGTTGGCGAGCGCGAGGATGAGGCGCCCGCGCGGCGTGGCGTAGTCGCCCGGCAGCGTCGCCAGCTCGTCATCGAAGTTCTGGAAGCACAGGCTCACGCCGAGGCTGCGTTGGTACTCGACGAAGAGCTCCCGGCAGGCGGCGACGTCGTCGGCCGTGACCGCCTCGCGCAACGCGAACGCGGTCTTGCCGCTAGTCGCGGAAGTTCTCGTACTTGAGCGGGACATCGGTGATGGACGATCGCACCAGCTGGATCGCCGACTGCAGGTCGTCCTTCTTGCTGCCCGAGACGCGCACCACGTCGCCCTGGATCGACGCGGTGACCTTGATCTTCGCGTCCTTGATCGCCTTCACGATCTTCTTGGCGAGGTCGGACTCGACGCCGTTCCTCACCTCGATCTTCTGCTTCATCTTGTCGCCGCCCATCTTCTCGCCGTCCTTGAAGGTGAGGAAGCGCGCGTCCACGCCCCGCTTGGCCATCTTGCCGAGCAGCACGTCGCGGACCTGCCCCAGCTTGAACTCGTCGTCCGCGAACGCCGTGATCTCGTGCTCCTTCTCCTTCAGCTCGAAGCGCGCGTCCGAGCCCTTGAAGTCGAAGCGGTTGGCGATTTCCTTGTTGGCCGTGTCCACCGCGTTCTTGAGCTCGACGGCGTTGGCCTGGCAGGTAATGTCGAAAGAGGGCATGGCGTAAAATTCTCCGTTTCCGTCCCCGACAAGTCTACCTTGGCCACGATTCTCCAATCCCTGCCCGCCGGCGAGAAGGTCGGCATCGCCTTCTCCGGCGGCCTCGACACCAGCGCCGCCCTCGCGTGGATGCGCGAGAAGGGGGCGGTCCCCTACGCCTACACCGCCAACCTGGGCCAGCCCGACGAGTCGGACTACGAGGAGATCCCGCGCAAGGCGAAAAAGTACGGCGCCGAGAAGGCGGTGCTGGTGGAGTGCCGGCCGCAGCTCGTGGCCGAGGGGATCGCCGCGATCCAGTGCGGCGCGTTCCACATTTCCACCGCCGGGGCCACCTACTTCAACACGACGCCTCTCGGGCGCGCGGTCACCGGAACCATGCTCGTCGTCGCCATGAAGGACGACGGCGTCAACATCTGGGGCGACGGCAGCACCTTCAAGGGCAACGACATCGAGCGGTTCTACCGCTACGGCCTCATCGCGAACCCGGACCTGCGCATCTACAAGCCGTGGCTCGACCAGCGCTTCATCGACGAGCTGGGCGGCCGCAAGGAGATGAGCGAGTACCTCATCAGGCGCGGCTTCGACTACAAGATGAGCGTGGAGAAGGCCTACTCGACCGACTCCAACATCCTCGGCGCCACCCACGAGGCGAAGGACCTCGAGTTCCTCGACAAGGGGATCGGCATCGTGAACCCGATCATGGGCGTGGCGTCCTGGCGCGACGACGTGGCGGTGAAGCCGGAGGCGGTGACGGTCGCGTTCGAGGAGGGCCGGCCGGTCTCGATCAACGGGCAGGCGTTCAAGGACGCGGTGGCGCTGCTCACCGAGGCCAACGTCGTCGGCGGGCGCCACGGCCTCGGCATGTGCGACCAGATCGAGAACCGCATCATCGAGGCGAAGAGCCGGGGTATCTACGAGGCGCCGGGCATGGCGCTCCTGCATATCGCGTACGAGCGCCTGGTGACGGGGATCCACAACGAGGACACCATCGAGCAGTACCGCAACAACGGCCGGCGCCTCGGGCGCCTGCTTTACCAGGGCCGCTGGTTCGACCCGCAGGCGATGATGCTGCGCGAGACCGCGCAGCGCTGGGTGGCGCGTGCGATCACGGGAGAGGTTGCGGTCGAGCTGCGCCGCGGCAACGACTACTCGTTGCTCGATACCAGGAGCCCGAACCTCACCTACAAGCCCGAGCGCCTCACGATGGAGAAGGGCGAGGCGTTCTTCACGCCGGCCGACCGCATCGGGCAGCTCACGATGCGCAACCTCGACATCGTCGACACGCGCGACAAGCTGCGGGTGTATTCGGAGACGGGGCTGATCGGGGGAGGCGGCGGAGTCCCGCTGCTGGGGTCAGAACCGGGGACAGACCCCTTTTCCCGGAGAGCGGAACGTGATGACGACTGAGCCAGGCCCCGACCGCAAGCGGTTCCGCTATCCGGGAAAAGGGGTCTGTCCCCGGTTCTAGTTCTCGATCTTGCCGAGCAGGAGGTACTCCATGAGCGCCTTCTGCACGTGCAGGCGGTTCTCGGCCTCCTCCCACACGACGCTCTGCGGGCCGTCGACCACCTCGGCGGACACTTCCTCGCCGCGGTGCGCGGGCAGGCAATGCATGAACAGCGCGTCGGGCTTGGCGCGCTTCATCATCGCCGTGTCCACCATGAAGCCCTTGAAGGCCTCGCGGCGCGCGCGCTCCTCTTCCTCGAAGCCCATGCTGGTCCATACGTCGGTGGTGACGAGGTCCGCGCCGGCGACCGCTTCCAGCGGCGTCTTGAAGCACTCGAGATGCTCACGCGCCACGCCGTCGGAGTGGACGGGCGCTACCGCGTAGGCGGAGGGTGTGCATACGTTCAGCTTGAACCCGAAGATCGGCGCGGCCTGGATCCACGTGTTGCACATATTGTTGCCGTCGCCCACCCAGGCGATGGTCTTGCCCGCCACGGCGCCGCGGTGCTCGACGTACGTGTAGAGGTCGGCCAGCACCTGGCACGGATGGTAGTCGGCGGTGAGGCCGTTGATCACCGGCACGCGCGAGTGCTCGGAAAAGCGCTCGATGAGCGAGTGGTCGTGGCAGCGGATCATCACGAGGTCGACCATGCGCGAGACGACGCGCGCCACGTCCTCGATCGGCTCGCCGCGGCCCAGCTGCGTCTCGCCCATGTTGAGGACGATGGAGGAGCCGCCCAGCTGGTAGATGCCCGCCTCGAAGGACACGCGCGTGCGCGTGGAGCTCTTCTCGAACACCATCGCGAGCATGCGGTCGACGAGCGGCTGGTAGGCGACGTAGTTCTTGAAGCGGTCCTTGATGACGCGCGTGCGCCGGAACAGGTGCTCGAACTCGTCGCGCGAGAAGTCGCGGAACTGCAGGAAATGCTTCACGCGGCCGCGGCGGCGCCCTCGGACAGGAACGCCTTCACGACCGACGAGAGGATCGAGGCGAGCTGCCGGACCTCGGCCTCCTGGATCACGAGCGGCGGCAGCAGGCGGATCACCTTGTCGGCGGTCACGTTGGTGACGAGGCCGGCGGCGAGCGCGCGCTTCACGACGTCGCCGCACGGGCGGTCGAGCTCGACACCCATCATGAGGCCCTCGCCGCGGATGTCCTTCACGCCGGGCACGCCGCCCAACGCGGACTTGAGCTCCGAGCGGAGGAGCTCTCCCATGCGGCGCGAGTGCTCGAGCAGGCCGTCCTTCTCGAGGATCTCCAGCGTCGTGAGGCCGGCGACCGAGACCAGCGGGCCGCCGCCGAACGTCGTTCCGTGGTTGCCGGGCTTGAAGACCTTGGCCGCGGTGCCGCGTGCGAGGCATGCCCCCACGGGCACGCCCGAGGCGAGCCCCTTGGCGAGCGTGATCACGTCGGGCACCACGCCGGTCCACTGGTGCGCGAGCCACTTGCCGGTGCGCCCCATGCCGCTTTGCACCTCGTCGATCATGAGGAACCAGCCGCGCCGGTCGCAGATCGCGCGCAGCTTCTTCACGTAGTCGAAGTCGGCGACGTTGATGCCGCCCTCGCCCTGCAGCACCTCGAGCAGCACCGCGACGACGGAGGGATTCTCCGACACGCGCTCGATGGCCTCGATGTCGTTGTAGGGCACGCGGATGAAGCCGCCCATGAGCGGCTCGAAGCCGGCCTGCGCCTTGCGCGAGCCCGTGGCCGAAAGCGTCGCGAGCGTGCGGCCGTGCCACGCCTTCTCCATCACGATGATCTGCGCGTTCTCGATGCCCTTCTGGTGGCCGTGCAGGCGCGCGATCTTGATGGCGCATTCGTTGGCCTCCGCACCGGAGTTGCCGAAGAACGCGTTGTCCATCCCCGAGATCTGGCAGAGCTTGGCCGCGAGTCGCTCCTGCTCCGGCACCTGGAAGAGGTTCGAGGTGTGGATGAGCTTGTGCGCCTGGTCGGCGATGGCCTTCGTGAGCACCGGGTGGTTGTGGCCCAGGCCGCTCACCGCGATGCCCGCCAGCGCGTCGAGGTACTTCTTGCCCTCGGTGTCCCAGAGCCACGCGCCCTCGCCGCGGGCGAACGCCACCGGCTGCGGGGAATAGGTCTGCATCAGGTGCGAAGCGGCCATGTTTCGACTCCTGGGTGTTGCCATCGTCACGTTGGGGGGACAGGGCACATCCCTGCGTTCGAGCTGTGACCTGTCCCCAAAACAAAACGGCGGCCCGTGAGCCGCCGTCCTTGGGGAACGGCGATTATGCGCTAGGCGCGCTTCTCCAGCGCCTTGATCTGCTTGGCGAGCCGGCTCTTGTGACGCGCGGCCTTGTTCTTGTGGATGATGCCCTTGCGCGCCATCGAGTCGATGGCCGACTGCTCGGAAGCGAGCGAGGCGGACGCGGTCTTGGCGTCGCCGCCGGAGATCGCCTTCTGCACTTTCTTGATGGCGCTGCGCAGCTTGGTGCGCAAGCTCATGTTCGTGGCGCGCAGCTTGACGGATTTTTTGGCGCGCTTGGCGGCTTGCTTGGTGTTGGCCATTTCTGTCGGGGTCCTGTTAGTCCGGTGTATCCGGGAATCGCGGGGAAGCCTGCTATGATACACCACTTGTCCATACAAAACAAAGCCCTAGATTGAATCTCCTCAGGGCCGCCGCTTCCGTGAGCGGCATGACGCTGGCCTCGCGGATCACCGGTTTCATCCGCGACACGCTGCTGGCGATCCTCTTCGGGGCGGGGCTTGCGATGGACGCGTTCGTCGTCGCGTTCCGCATCCCCAACCTGCTGCGCCGGCTCTTCGCCGAGGGCGCATTTTCGCAGGCGTTCGTGCCGGTGCTGGGGGAATGCCGCGAGCGCCGGGGCGACGATGCGACGCGCGAGCTGGCGGGCAAGGTCCTCGCGGTGCTCGCCTTCTGGCTCTTCGTGGTGACGCTGATCGGGATCCTCGCGGCACCCGTCATCGTGTACCTCTCGGCCTCGGGCTTCGCCAAGGACGCCGACAAGTTCGCGCTCACCGTGACGATGGTGCGCATCTGCTTCCCGTACATCCTGTTCGTCTCGTTGGTGTCCTTCTGCGCGGGACTGCTCAACACCTACGGCGCCTTCAAGGGGCCGGCGTTCACGCCGGTGCTGCTCAACCTCTCCTTCATCGGCTGCGCCCTGTGGCTCGCGCCGCACCTGGAGCGTCCCGTGCTGGCGCTCGCGTGGGCGGTGTTCTTCGGCGGGGTCGCGCAGCTCGCTTTCCAGGTCCCGTTCCTGAAGCGCATCGGCATGCTCACGCGGCCGCGATGGGATCCGAAGGACGAGGGCGTGATCCGGATCCTCAAGCTCATGGGGCCGGCCGCCATCGGCGTGTCGATCGCGCAAATCAGCCTGCTCATCAACACGCAGATCGCGTCGTGGCTCAAGGAGGGCGCGGTCTCGTGGCTCTACTATGCCGACCGCCTGATGGAGTTTCCCTCGGCGATGCTCGGCGTGGCGCTGGGGACCGTGCTCCTGCCGACGCTGGTGCGCCACCACCAGGCCGACGATCCCGCGGCGTACTCGAGGCTGCTCGATTGGGGGCTTCGCGTGACGCTGCTGCTGGCGCTGCCGGCGGCGGTCGCGTTGGGACTCCTTGCGGTTCCGCTCGTCTCCACCCTCTTCTGGCACGGCGACGTGTTCACGCGCCTCGACGTGATGATGACGCGCAACGCGCTCATCGCCTACGCCGTGGGCCTCGCGGGGATCATCCTGGTGAAAGTGCTCGCGCCAGGCTTCTACGCGAAGCAGAACATCCGCACGCCGGTGAAGGTGGCCATCGTCACCCTCGTGGTCACGCAGCTCATGAACGCCGCCTTCGTGCCGTGGCTGGGCCACGCCGGACTTGCGCTTTCCATCGGCCTGGGGGCCTGCTTCAACGCGGGATGGCTGTGGTTCCTGATGGCTCGATCGGGCGCGTACCAGCCCGAGCCGGGTTGGCCCGAGTTCCTGCTCAAGCTCGCGGTGGCGCTCTACCTGATGGGGGGTGCCCTCTGGTACACCATGGGCCGCGAGGCGTCGTGGTTCGAGATCGACGCCACGTCGCGCGCGGTGAAGCTGGCGCTCGTGATCGTGGCGGGCAGCGTTGCCTACTTCGCCTCGCTGGGCGTCATGGGCCTGCGCCTGCGCGACTTCACGCGCCACGAGTGACGCCGTGCGGATCATCCGTCATGGGAGGGGAACCCGCGACGCGGCGCTGGCGGTCGGCAGCTTCGACGGCGTCCACCGCGGCCACGCGGCCCTCGTCTCGCGGGTAGTCCAGGAAGCGAACCGCCGCGGCCTCGACGCGGCAGTCGTCACCTTCGAGCCGCTGCCGCGCGAGTTCTTCTCGCCGGGCACCGCGCCCGCCCGCCTCTCCTCGCTGGGCGAACGGTTGTGCGCCCTGGCCGACCTGGGCCTCGACACCGCGTTCGTCGAGCGCTTCGATGCGCGTTTCGCCGCGCTCACCGCGGAGGAATTCGAGCATCGCCTGCGCGATCGCTACGGGGCGCGGTGGATCCTCGTGGGTCACGATTTCCGCTACGGCGCGAAGCGCGCGGGCGACGCGACGAGCCTCGCCGCCGCGGGCCGCCGCCTGGGTTTCGAGGTCGAGGTGCTGCCGCCCGTCGCCGACGAGGGCGAGCGCATCTCCAGCACTCGCGTGCGCGAGGCCCTCGCCCACGCCGATTTCGCTACCGCCGAGCGGCTGCTCGGTCGCCGTTACGCCATCACCGGGCGTGTGGTTCACGGCGCCAAGCGCGGCAAGAAGATCGGCTTCCCCACGGCGAACGTGCGGCTCGCGCGCCCCAAGGCCGCTGTCCGCGGGATCTTTGCGGTAAAATGCCTCGGTGCAGCAACTCGCGGACTCGAGGGAGTGGCGAGCCTCGGAATCAACCCGGCCGTGAACGTCGGCGGCCCGGCGACTCTCGAAGCATTCCTCTTCGATTTCGACGGCGACCTGTATGGCCGCCGCCTCTCCATCGAGTTCGTGCAGAAGCTGCGTGACGAGGCGCATTTCGCCTCGCTCGACGAGCTCGCGGCGCAAATCGCCCGCGACTGCGACCGGGCGAAGGCGATCCTGCGCGCAACGGGACGCTGATGCCGAACGACACGAAGGCCAAGACCGACTACAAGGGCACGCTCAACCTGCCCGACACGCCGTTTCCGATGCGCGGCGACCTCGCGAAGCGCGAGCCCGCCTGGATCCGGCGCTGGGACGAGACGCGCCTCTACGACCGAATCCGCGCCGCGTGCAAGGGACGCACCAAGTACGTCCTGCACGACGGCCCGCCGTACGCCAACAACGACATCCACATCGGCCACGCGGTCAACAAGATCCTGAAGGACCTGGTGGTGAAGTCGAAGACCCTGGCGGGCTTCGACGCGCCTTACGTGCCGGGCTGGGACTGCCACGGGCTGCCCATCGAGCACATGATCGAGAAGAAGTACGGCCGCAACCTCGAGCCCAACAAGCAGCGCGCCCTCTGCCGTGCGTATGCGGGCGAGCAGATCGAGCGCCAGAAGGCCGACTTCAAGCGCCTCGGCGTGCTGGGCGACTGGGACCACCCGTACACCACGATGAATCCCGAGACCGAGGGCGCCGAGATCCGCGCGCTCGGCAGGATCTGGAAGAACGGCCTGCTCTACCGGGGCCTCAAGCCGGTGAACTGGTGCATCGACTGCGGTTCGGCGCTCGCCGAGGCCGAGGTCGAGTACGAGGACAAGACCTCGCCCGCGATCGACGTCGCCTTCCCGGTCGTGGACAGCGAGCACCTCGCCGAGGCTTTCCACGTCGGCATCCCGGTGCACCCGCAGTTCGCGGTGATCTGGACCACGACGCCGTGGACGCTGCCGGGCAACCGCGCCGTGGCCGTCGGCGCCGACATCGAATACGCGCTCGTCTCCACGCCGCGCGGCAACCTCGTGCTCGCCTCCGACCTCGTCGAGCCCGCGCTGAAGCGCTACGGCCTCGAGGGCAAGGTGCTCGCACGCGCCAGGGGCGCGGACCTCGAGGGCATCGCGCTCAAGCACCCGTTCGAAGACCGGAATGTCCCGGTGGTGATCGCCGACCACGTGACGCTCGATGCGGGCACGGGCCTCGTGCACACGGCACCCGCGCACGGCGTCGAGGACTTCCAGGTGGGTGTGAAGTACAACCTGCCGCTCGACCAGCCGGTGGACGACACCGGACGCTTCAAGTCGAACGTGCCGCACTTCGCGGGCCTTTCGGTGCGCGAGGCGGAGAAGCCGATCCTGGAGCTCCTGCAGCAGAAACAGGCGCTGCTGAAGAACGAGGCCTTCCGCCACAGCTATCCGCACTGCTGGCGCCACAAGACGCCGATCATCTTCCGCGCCACGACGCAGTGGTTCATCGGCATGGACAAGCCGGCCAACGTCGGCACCCCGGGCACCGAGGGGCGGACGCTTCGCGAGATCGCGAAGCACGCGATCAACAACACGAAGTTCTATCCCGACTGGGGCCGCGCGCGCATCACCGCGATGATCGACAACCGCCCCGACTGGACGCTGTCGCGCCAGCGCAACTGGGGCACGCCGCTGCCGTTCTTCCTGCACCGGGAGTCCGAGGAGCTGCATCCCGACACCGAGGCGCTGGTTGCCAGGGCCGCGGACCTGGTGTCGAAGGGCGGCATCGAGGCATGGTTCGCCGCGACCTGCGAGGACTTCGGCGTCGATCCCGCGCAGTACCGCAAGATCAGCGACACCGTCGACGTCTGGTTCGATTCGGGGACGACGCACTTCACGGTGCTGCGCCACCTCGCCGACCACAAGTATCCGGCCGACATCTACCTCGAGGGCAGCGACCAGCACCGCGGCTGGTTCCAGTCGAGCCTGCTCACCGGCTGCGCCATGGATGGGCGCGCGCCGTACAACGCGCTTCTCACGCACGGCTTCACCGTCGACGCGCAGGGCCGCAAGATGTCCAAGTCGCTCGGCAACGTGATCGCGCCGCAGAAGGTCGCCGACACGCTGGGCGCGGAGATCATCCGCCTCTGGGTCGCCTCGACCGACTACTCGGGCGAGCTCTCGGTCTCCGACGAGATCCTGAAGCGCGTGGTGGAAAGCTACCGCCGCATCCGCAACACGCTGCGGTTCCTGCTCGCCAACACCGCCGACTTCGACCCGAGGAAGGACGCGCTGCCGCTCGCCGAGTGGACCGAGATCGACCGCTACGCCCTCGCGATGACGCGCGAGATGGCGGCCGCCTGCATGGCCGACTACAAGAAGTTCGAGTTCCACGCCGTCGCGCAGCGCCTGCAGAACTTCTGCTCCGAGGACCTGGGCGGCTTCTGGCTCGACATCCTCAAGGACCGGCTCTACACGACGCCGAAGGCCTCGCGCGCCCGGCGCTCGGCGCAGACGGCGCTGCACCTGGCGAGCCAGATGCTGCTGCGCCTCATGGCGCCGATCCTGTCGTTCACGGCGGAGGAGGCGTGGGCGGTATTGCACCCGGACTCCGACGACAGCATCTTCTTCCACACGTGGAACGACGTCCTGCCCGCGCAGGATGGCGAGGCCGGGCTCATGGCGCGCTGGAAGCGCATCCGCGAGTTGCGCGCGCTGGTGGTGAAGCGCCTCGAGGAATCGCGCACCGCGGGCGACATCGGGTCGTCGCTGCAGGCCGAGGTCGTGCTCACGCTGCCCGCCGAGGACGCCGCCTTGCTGGCGCCGCTCGGCGACGACCTCAAGTACGTGCTGATCACCTCGGCGGCCACGGTTCGCGCCGGCGCGGAAACCGCGGTGCTCGTAGCCCCCAGCACCAACGCGAAGTGCGATCGCTGCTGGCATTGGCGCGCGGACATCGGCGCCAACCCGAAGTACGCCACGATCTGCGGCCGCTGCGCGAACAACCTGGAAGGTCCCGGCGAGGAGCGCGTGCATGCCTAGCGCAGGCAACGCCCGCTGGGCGCGCTGGCTGGTCCTGTCGGCGGCGGTGATCGCCCTCGACCTCGCCACCAAGGCGTGGGTGAGCTCCGCGTTCCAGTACGGCGAGGTGCGCAACGTGCTGCCGTTCTTCAACCTGGTCCTGGTGCACAACACGGGTGCCGCGTTCAGCTTCCTCGCCGGCGCCTCGGGCTGGCAGCGCTGGTTCTTCACCGTCGTCACCATCGCGATCTCGGCCTTCATCGTGGTGATGCTGCGGCGCCACCACGACGACCGCTGGATGGCGGCGGCGCTCGCCCTCGTCCTGGGCGGCGCGCTCGGCAACCTCCATGACCGCGTGACCCTCGGGCACGTGGTGGACTTCGTGCAGCTGCATGCCGGCGGGTGGTACTTTCCCGCCTTCAACGTCGCGGATTCGGCCATCACCCTCGGCGTGGCGCTGCTCATCTGGGATAGCCTCATCCCCGCCGCACCCGCGGCCGCCCGCCAGGAGAAGACATGAACGACCCGCGTCCGATCACCGACGCCGCCGAGGTGCTGCTCGCCAAGCCGCGCGGATTCTGCGCCGGCGTCGACCGCGCCATCGCCATCGTCGAGCGCGCCCTGGCGTTGCATGGCGCCCCCATCTACGTGCGCCACGAGATCGTGCACAACAAGTTCGTGGTCGAGGACCTCCGCGCCAAGGGCGCGGTGTTCGTCGAGGAGCTGGACGAGGTCCCTTCGGGCGCCACGGTGATCTTCTCCGCCCACGGCGTGTCGCTCGACGTGCGCAAGGAAGCCGACGCGCGCAACCTGCGCGTGTTCGACGCCACCTGCCCGCTCGTCACCAAGGTCCACGTCGAGGTCTCGAAGATGCGCGACGCCGGCCGCGAGGTGGTGATGATCGGCCACGAGGGACACCCCGAGGCCGAAGGCACCATGGGCCAGTCCGATACCGGCATGTACCTCGTCGAGACCGAGGAGGACGTGGCGAGGCTCGAGGTCACCGATCCGCAGAAGCTCGCCTACGTCACGCAGACCACGCTTTCCATGGACGACGCGGCGCGCATCGTGGCGGCGCTGAAGGCACGCTTCCCCACCATCGTCGGCCCCAAGAAGGACGACATCTGCTACGCCACCCAGAACCGCCAGGACGCGGTGAAGATCATGGCGCCGCGCTGCGACGTGGTGATCGTGGTGGGATCGCCCAACAGCTCCAACTCCAACCGCCTGCGCGAGGTCGCGCGCAACCTCGGCCGCGACGCCTACCTGGTGGACAACGTGAAGGAGCTCAAGCCCGAGTGGATCGCGGGCAGGCGCTCCATCGGCGTGACCGCGGGCGCCTCGGCGCCGGAGGTGCTGGTGCACGACGTGATCCTGCGCCTGCAGGAGATGGGGGCCACGCGCGTGCGCGAGCTCGAGGGCATCGACGAGCGCGTCACGTTCCCGCTGCCGAAGGGCATGGGCTGACGCGAGCCTCCCCCAAAACGAAACGGCCGGGTCTCCCCGGCCGTTTTCGCTTGAGGCTGCCGCCCGATCAACCGTCGGTCTTCGTGTTCCAGTAGATCTTCTGGCGGTTGGTCGGCACGATGATGTTCGGCTTCGTCGGGTCGAGGCGCTGCTTGTCGCCGCACCCGATGCAGAACGCGACCGTGGGTCCGCCCTCGGAGCCGTCCGGCTTGCCGAGGTCGACCACGCCCGCGACCGGCGAGGGCGCGAGGCCCCCACCCACCAGGGTCGACGAGAGCGAGCCGCTGGCCCGCGTCGCGGCACCGCTGAGGAACGACATCGCGTAGCTCCGGGCGAGACCGAGGTTGCTGTCGCACGAGCCCGCGGCCGGAGGCGTCGGCTGGTTGGTGGCGAAGAACACCGAGCCCGCCACCGTGAGCGGCGAGTTGACCACCTTCTCGCCGAGGTCGAGGTTGCGGAACCAGCCCTTGCACGTCGCAACACCGCACGTGGCCGCCGGGTCGAGCGCGCTACTTGCGGAGCTCAGCAGCTGCAGGTCCGCCGGCGTGAGCGGGGTCACGCTCGGGGCGATGCCGAAGCCGTTCTGCGAGTCGTACAACCCGTAGAAGCGGTCGCTGCTCGTGGAAACCAGCGGCTTCTCTCGGTCCCCGGACCCGATGAGGATCACGTCCTTGCTGCCCGCCTTGACGAGGTCGGGCGCATACATGAACTTGAGCGGGTTGGTCCCGGCGTTGCCCAAGGTCGCGAACTTGAAGAGCTTCCAGGTCGTAGGGTCGGTCGCCGTGGGCGCTTCGCCCATGTCGAGGCGCCACACGTTGCCGTCGAGGTCGCCGACGTAGGCGCGGTAGACGTCGCCGAAGCCGGAGGCCGCGGGTTTCGCGAGGAAGGCCATGTCCGAGGAGATCGGGCTGGTGATCGTGGCCGGCGCGACCGGAGTGCCGATGAAGGGATACGGCACGCCGGAGCGGGCATTCAGCACGTAGATGCCACGCCCCTTGCCGTTGTTGACGATCGGCGAGGAATCCTCGCCCACGTCGTATCCGGCGCCGAACACCAGGAACGGGTCCGGCGCGCCCGTGATCTTGAAGGCGACCGGCAGCGACCAGGCCTGCCCCAGGTTGGGGAGCGTGGTTCCGTTGTGGCGCCACATGAACTTCGGCGCCGTCGGGATGGAAACGTCGAACGCGTAGATGAACGGCCCACCGCGGCGGGAGCCCACGAAGATCCACTTCGTCTCCGGCGTCGTGCTCGTGTCCTCATAGGTACCGATCGGGCCGTCGAAGAAGTAATCCTTCGGCAAGGTCGAGGCGATGAGGCCCGGCGGCGTGCCCGGCGTGCGCAGCTCCGGCAGCGCATAGCGCTGGCGGCGGAACTTGCTGTAGAACTCGGGCGCCACGAACGCCCACTGCTCGGCGCCGTCCGTGGCGGTGATGCCGCCCTTCACGCAACGCAGGATGCCGTCGTTGGCCGCGTAGAACATGTACGGCCCGGTGGAGGTGTTGGCGCCCTTGGAGACGAAGTTGAGCACCACCGGGCGCGAATGCAGCACGTCGCCGTGGGAGCTGGGGCGCATGGTCGAGTTCCAGCCGGGGCCGGACTCCGCGGAGGTCCAGAGGCACGTCGAGACCGACGTGTCGCAGGGCGCGAGGCCCGAGTTGGCCGGCGAGAGCGTGGCGCCCGACGCGTTGTCCTCGCCGCGGATCCATTTCACCAGCAGCTGGAGGTCGGTCGTGTCCGTGGCGCCGAAGAGCGCGCCGTGCGCGGCGAACGTGATGTTGGTGTTGTTGAGCTGCTCACCGTTGCTGAAACCGGAGGTGGGGCAGGTGGCGCCCGGGCAGGTGTACAGCTTCCGCAAGTCCTGCGAGGTCATGTAGGCCGTGCGCAGCACTTGCGCCGCGCCGCCCTTCTGCACGACGTCACCGTCGGGCTTGTCGCTGGCACTCGGCGGGATGCCCTGCTGGTTGTTGGTCCAGTAGGTGCTGGTCGCGGTCCAGAAGCTGGTCGCGGTGGGCGAGATGAAGCCCGTGGCCGGGTTCACCGCCAGGTTGCCCGCGGAATCCGCGAGGTGCAGGTCACCCGTGGACGGATCCTGGATGAACTTGTACTCCTTCACGTTGCCGACCCAGCGCGGGCTGCCCGAGCCGTCCGGACGGAAGAGGCCCATGTAGACCTGGTTCAGGAACGTGCCCTGGGTGTTCACCGACACCGGCAGCGACGCCGACACGAACACGCTGTTCACCGCCTGCACCTCGTTCAGGATCTGCAGCAGCGCGTTGGTGACGTCCGAGGCCTGGGTCGCGGCGAAGTACTTGCCGCCGCCCACGTTGGCCGCGCTCTTCATGAGCTTGATCATCGACTGGTCGGAGGTGCTGATCGACCCGTTGTTCTGCGGCGCGTAGACGGCGATGGTGTACGTGATGATGTTCTGCGTGCCGGTGCCGTCGTTGATGTCGATGCCGCTGTAGAGGTACTGCGCGATCTCGTCCATCGTGCTCGCGTGGACCTCGGCGCCGCCCGACTTGATGCGCACGCTCGCATTACCGCCGATGTTGTTGAGCAGCGTGTCGGCGGTGGGCGTGCCCGAGTCGCCACCGACGCTGGGGTTGCCGTTCGAGATGAAGATGACGAAGTTCTTGGCGCAGACGTCGGTGATCGGGTTCGAATACGTGTCGTTGGTGCTGGAGAGGAACGCGTTCACGCCGCCCGCCGCCACCGTGGTCGAGGCCCCGTAGTGCTGCGCCGCGCGGTTGTCGGTGGCCCCGCTGTCGGTGCCGCTCGTGTTCCCGACGTAGTCGCGCCGCTTGGTACCGGAGGTGCTGCCGTTGCCGCCGTTGGAGTAGCCGCCCGCGAACGCGTACGGTCCGTAGTGCTGGCCATCCTGCGGCGTCTTGGTGGTGCCGCCGCCGCCGAAGTACTTGAACGCCTCGAACATCACCTTGCCGTACGGCTGGTTCGATCCCGAGTTGTCGGTGCCCGAGCCGTTGTTGACGAAGTTCTTCAGCATGTTGGAGAACGCCGTCTTGTTCGCGGAGTTCATGTCGCGGATGCCGTAGCGCACGTAGCCGCCGTTGGTGCCGGTCTCGGCGAACATCATGAGGCCCACGCGCACGTTCTGGTCGATCGCGGCCATCACGTTGACGAGCGCGCAGATTTCGGCGCCGAACTTGAGGCTGTTCGCCATGTTGCCGGTGTTGCACGAGTTGGCGGTCAACGTGGAGCTCCAGTTCGAGGAGCTGTCCAGGATGATGAGCACGTTGGGCTTCGAGCCCGTGGCCGCGTTGGCCGTGAAGATGTCCACGTCTTCGGCGAACACGGAAGGCGTCCCCGCGAGCGCCAAGGCGGCGCCGACAAAGGTGGCGGTGAGCGATTTCTTGAACGAGGTCATGAATTTCCCCTTGTTACTTGCAGGCTGATTTTGCGTTCGTGATTTCTACGGTCATGCCGACGCCCTGGCGCACGGTGGTGCTCGCTGCGGTGAGCTTGTCGGTGGTGGTCGCCCCCAGCTCCCAGATGGTGTTGCTGCACCAGGTGGGGGTCATGGCTCCCGGGAATCGGCTGCTGCCCGCGCAGTCGAGCTGCACCTTCGTGGGCGGGTTGGAAAGCACGACCGGCGCCGTGCGCTTGCACACCGGCAGCAGCATCGTCACGGTGTAGTCGTCGACGCCGTCGTTGTTGATGTCGATGTCGATGGGCGTGGAGGCGGTGGTCGTCGGCGTCACGGTGAAGTCCGCGGAGCTGATGGTCTGCTCGATGGCCGCCTGGCTCGCCGCGATCGCTTCCTGCCTTCCCTGCATGCCCGAGACGATCTTCAGGTTGGTATTGCTCACCTTGAAGGCCGAGGTCACCAGCAGGGTGATCATCACGAGGATGATCATCGCCACGAAGAGGGTCATTCCCGATTGTCTTTTCATGGCGGCTCTCACCAGGGAAGGGGCGCGGCGGCGCTGCCGTACTGCGGCTCCCGCGGGCCCGTGACGTTGGGCAGGTTCACCTGCGCGGAATAGGCGTGGCGCTTGTAGGCGTCGCCCATCGGACCGACCGAGCCGGAAAGGCCCATCGCGTACGTCTTGTTGTCGACCCAGGCCATCGACGTCTCGAGGTTGCGCGACAACACGTAGAGCTTTGCCGCGGTGATGTTGCCCCAGTCGGCCGCGACGCAAGGCGTCGTCGTGTCGCAGCGCTTCCAGACGTTCGGCGTGCCGTCGCCGTCGGTGTCCTGGCCATAGTCGACGCGGAAACTCTCGATGCCCTCGACCAGCGGCACCTCCTGCATGGCGGCGGCGCCGGACGCAGGCGGGTTGCTGGTGGGCTTCAGCTCCCGGCGCACCAGCGTCGGGACGCCGTCGCCCACCGTCGCGCTGTAGTCGCGCACGTAGTAGACCTCCTCGCGCAGCCGCCACAGGTCCGCGATGTCGACGCAGTTGACCTTGTGCAACGTGAAATTGGCGCTGCCACCCACGTCGACCACGAAGGGCTTGAGCGGATCGTCGGCGGCGCATTCCGAGATCTGGAGGTACCACTGCACGTTGTTCGGGTTCCCGGCGGGCGTGGTCAACTGGGCGGTGGCGAGCGTCACCGACTCGCTGTTGAAGCGCCGGACCACGAGCACGTCGGTGTTCGCGACCAGGTTGGGCAGGCACGCCGTGGGGGCGCCGACGCCGTCGGCATATCCGAAGATCGGAACCGGCGCCGTGAACGGGTTGGCCTGGAAGCCGAGGGCCGCGACGCTCGCGGGGCAGGCGACATTCGTCTGCCAGGCCGGCGTCACGCCGGGCGCCATGTCGGCGTAGAAACCGGCCAGGATGAGGTCGTCGCGCAGCGTGTCGATCGCGTAGCGGCCGTTCTCGATCTGGCGGGTCGCCTTCTCCATCTCCCGGCGGTTGCTGCTGGTCGAGACGAAGAAGCTGGTGAGGGCTGCCAGGATGATGAGCCCGAGCCCGATCGAGATCATCAGCTCGATGATCGAGAAGCCCGCCTGGCGGCTGCGTTGCAGGGTCATGGACATTCCTCCGCTCAACTGGCCGCGAGCAGCGCGACGCGGACCAGCGTCGACACGGTGCGCCGTTGCGAATCGTCGCCATAGGCACCCTGGCCGCAGGCCTCTTTCGGGATGGCGGCCTTCGACATGCCCTGCCAGGCCACGGTCACCAGGAAGGTCTGCGGGTCCACCATCACGACGCACCCGCGGGCGCCGATCATCGCGCCGATGTTGGTCGTCCCGGCCTGTTTTTCCGAGGCGCCGTTGAGCTCGTTGCCCCATTCGCAGAGGTCGAGCGCGGCGCCGTTGAGGGTGGCGCAGCTGGCCGGCGAGAGCCCGACGTTGTCGCCCACGTAGAGGTTGAGCTGTTTCTTGTTCCCGTTCATCCGGTCGGCCAGGTCGCGCACCAGCACGATGGCCTGCGAGCGCTGGTAGGCCTCGAGCTCCGACACCGTGGTGAGCGTCTGCAGCGCGGCGAGGCCGAGCAGGCCGACCACGAGGATGCCGATGGTCACCAGCACCTCGATCATGGTGAATCCCGATTGTTGGCTTCTCATGTGCACACCCCCTCGATCGAGCGCGGACGGCCCGACGGATCGAGCTTCACGCACCGCCTCTGGTAGTCCTGCACCGCATGCGCGTCGTAGTCGGTCGACGGGGCGATGAAGAAGTTCACCGCCGCCGCGTTGGTGGCGCGGCCGCTGCGGTCGAAGCTCACGGCGTTCTGCGACGCGGTGAACTGGATCTGGGAGCTGCGCGCCTGGGTCTGGCGCAGCGTCGTGCCGCCGGCGGCCTCGGTGATGGTGTAGCCCTGCTTCCAATCGGTGCCGCTCAGGCCGGTGACGGTCACGGTGGTGCCGCGCGTGATGGCTTCGCTGCGCGCGTACACGAGGTCGGCGAAGAGATCGTACGAGGCCGATCGCACCGCCTGGGTAGAGAGCATCCGGTTCATCGCCGGGAATCCCATGGTGGCCAGGATGGCGATGATGAACACCACCGTCATCATCTCCACCAGGGTGAAGCCGCGCTGGGTCCTCATGGCATCACCAGGTCTCGACGCCGCTCGACGGCGTCCGCGTCTTGGTGCCGACGCTGTTGAGCAACAGCGGGCCGTCCTTCTCCTGCTTGCTGCCCGGGATGGGCGTCGCGGTGATCGACCAGGTGGGGGGCGTGGCGGCGTTGTCGACCGTCACCGCCACGGTGTACCACTTGCTCACCTCGGCCGGAAGCACATAGCCGCCGAGGTCGGTGAGCGTGTTCGTGTACTGGCGGGCCGACTGCAGGTAGAGCTGTTCCTTGCCGGCGATGTCCATGATGGCCGCCTGTGCCGCCGCGCGGTTGCTCTTGCGCGTCTGGGAATCGAACGCGGGGATCGCGATCGCCGCCAGGATGGCGATGATGGCGATGGTGATCATCAGCTCGATCAGGGTGAAGCCGCGGTTCTTTTGCATGGCGTGGCTCATGTAGGGGGTTCTCCCGGGTTGTCGCATTGTTGGGGTTCGGGGGGCAGCGCGCCAGCGCCGCCGACGAACGGTTTCCGGGGCCCGATGGGCGTGGCGACCGGGGTTTCCGGGCCCCGCCACCCCCGGTCGGACCGCCGGGCTGCGCTATAATACGAGGCTCGGCTGTTGTAGCTCAGCTGGTAGAGCAACTGATTCGTAATCAGTAGGTCGGTGGTTCGAGTCCACTCAACAGCACCAGATGCATCAAGGGGTTAGCTTCCGGGCTGACCCCTTTTCATTTTCAGGCGCTGTAGATCCCCCAGAACGCCACCGTGTCCCAGAGGCCGTGCACCGCGATGAGCGGCCACAGGTTGCGGCCCCCGGCAAGGTAGGCCGCGCCGTTCACCAGCCCGAAGAGGGCGGCGTACATGAACGCGAAGGTGCCGGCATAGAGGTGCAGCGATCCGAAGAACGCCGCCTGCGCCACGACTGCCGCCGCCAGCGCCCAGGCGCCCCCACCGAGCAGCGACGCCACGCGATTCAGCAGGAATCCGCGGAAGAGGCACTCCTCGCACACCCCGCCCACCAGCCACGCGACCCCGAGCCACGCCGCAAGGGCAGCCGCGTTTCCGCGCAGGTGCCCGAGGAACGAAGGGCGCTGGGTGGGATGAACCCACTCGGCCAGCGCCGGGACCGCCCACCGCGAGAGCGCGAGGTTCACCACATACAGCGCCACCGCGATCGCGATGGCACGCGCCAGGTTCTCCGGCATGCGAAGGCCGAGCGATCGCCACGAGTCGGCGTGCCGGCGCAGCACCCACCAGGCCGCGAGGAATCCCACGATCGGCCGGGCGATCAACGGCGCGTAGTCGGGAATCCCGAGCGCGGGATAGACGACCCATCGCGACAGCACCCACGCCGCCGCGATCGCACCCAGCACGATCGCGATGTCGACGGCGGCATTGCGGCTCGCGGGTTGTGCGGCGTTCATGCCCGGATTATTGCCGCGAGGCGCCGCCGCACGCTGTCACGGAATGTCGCGCGAGGCGACGGAGCTCATCGACGAAAGATTCGAGAAAGCCTCGTCCCAGCTTCGGGGCGGCACCGCGGGCACTCGGACCGACGGATACCAGGGCGAATGACCGCCGGCATCGGCGACCCAATAAGAGAACGGCGGCCAGTCCATATATAGAAGGTCCGT
>Ga0105242_10001139_pt1 | contig 20958 bp, 20 predicted proteins | sample KBSM24metaG_FD_81521 | JGI IMG/M metagenome (GOLD analysis project Ga0105242, IMG submission 81521) | Miscanthus rhizosphere microbial communities from Kellogg Biological Station, Michigan, USA - KBS M2-4 metaG | ecosystem: Host-associated > Plants > Roots > Rhizosphere > Soil | place... | reverse complement strand
CGGCCGGTGGCGATGTCCACCTGCGGCTGGTAGCGCAGGAAGAACTCCTCGTTGTCGATCGCCTTGCGCAGCTTCCCCTCGACCTCCAGGCGCTTGGAGAGCAGGAAGTTCAGGTCGCCGGTGAAGAAGCGGACGGTGTTGCGGCCCGCGTCTTTCGCCTGGTACATGGCGTTGTCGGCGTGCTTCAGCAGGTGGCCGACATCGGTGGCGTCGTTCGGGTAGTGGCTGATGCCGATGGAAGTCGTGATGTGGATCTCGTGGCCGGCGACCTCCACCGGACGCATCAGCTCCTTCAGGATCTTGTCGGCCACCACGCGCGCGTTCTCGGGGCGCTCGAGGTCCGGGAGGATCACCACGAACTCGTCGCCGCCCTCGCGCGAGACGGTGTCCACCTCGCGCACGCACGAGACCAGCCGCCGCGCGATCTCCTTCAGGATGAAGTCGCCGGTGTCGTGGCCCAGCGTGTCGTTCACCACCTTGAAGCGGTCGAGGTCGGTGAAGAGCACGCCCACGTGGCGCTGCTTGCGGCGCGCGGCCATGATCGCCTGGTGCAGGCGGTCCTGCATGAGGCGGCGATTCGGCAGGCCCGTGAGCGCGTCGTGATGCGCCATGTAGTGGATCGTGCGCTCGGTGTTCATGCGCTCGGTCACGTCCTGCACCAGCGAGGCGAAGCCGATCATCTGCCCCGCCGCGTCGACCAGCGGCGTGTTGTACCAGTCGCAGTGGATGGTTCGCCCGGTGCGCGTCACGTTGGCGAGCGTGGTCTTGTTGCCCTCGTGCGACTCGAGGAGCTCCGTGCACATGCCCTCGGCCGCGGAGCGCTCCGGCTCGGAGCAGAGGAGGTAGGGAACGCTCTTGCCCATCGCGTCGTGGATCGAGAAGCCGAAGATCGCCTCGGCGGCGGGATTCCACGCGGTGATGCGCTGGTTGCGGTCCCACTCGATCACGCCGAGCGGCGTGCGCTCGAAGTGCATGCGCAGCTTCTGCGCCGCGGCGAGCTCGGCCTGCTGCGCCTTGAGGCGCACGACCATCTCTTCGGCGAGGGCCTCGTTGGCGTGCCTGAGCCTTTCGCGCTCGTCGTCGAGCTCGACCTTGAGTTCGTCCTTCACCCGCCGCGTGGTGAGCGACTCCACCAGCGAGCGGTGGACGAGGGCGTGGACGTAGGGCAGCAGTCCCGCGAGCAGCAGGATCACCCCGGAGATGAACTGCTGGTTGCGCTCGCCGGAGCCGCCGAGCGTGACCGCGAGCGGCACGAGCCCGAGGAACGCCGTGATCTTGTAGGCGTAGCGGTGCGGCGCGTAGTAAGCGACCGCGCCGGTGATGAGCAGCGTCACCAGCATCACGACGGAGAGCCGCTGCACGATGCGCGTGGTGTCGGGCAGGAGCACGGTGCCCAGCGCGAACCAGCAGACGGCCGCGAGGACGGTGCCCGCGAGGAAGCGCCCTTCCCAGATCTGCGTCTGCTCGGGCGGCGGCGGCGTCTGGATATATGCCTTGTAGATGAGGTAGCGCCCGACGGTGACGAGCGAGATCGCGACGAACCACGCGAAGAGCTGCGGCCGCGCGAGGTCCTGCCACAGGATCGCCCCCAGCGTGAAGATCACCACCAGCGTCGCGAGATAGCCGACCAGCGAGAAACGGAACAGCAGCCGCAGCTGTTCGGCGTGAAGGGGCGTATCGATTTCCGGAGGAAGATCCGGTGTGTCGCTCGGCGCTGCGGAGTTCATGCGGCTCCTGGAGCCTGGGCGCATGGCGGGAATCTGGCCGGCCCAGTGTAACATTTCAGCGTGCGAAGAATCCGCAATCTCCCCGAGCTCTTGGTGAACCAGATCGCCGCCGGCGAGGTGGTGGACCGCCCCGCAGCGGCGCTGAAGGAATTGCTCGAGAACAGCCTCGACGCCGGAGCGCGCTCGGTGTCGGTGGATTTGTCCGAAGGCGGCGTCCGGCGCATGCGCGTGGTCGACGACGGCGCAGGAATCGATCAGGACGACCTCCCGCTGGCGGTCGCGCGCTTCGCCACCAGCAAGATCGCGACAATCGAGGACCTGGAACGCGCCGCCACGCTCGGCTTCCGCGGCGAGGCGCTCGCCTCCATCGGCGCGGTCGCCCGGCTCGCCATCGTGAGCCGCCGCGCGGATGCGAAGCATGCCTTCCGCATCGCCTGCGAGGCCGGCGTCGTCTCGCCGATCGAGCCTGCGGCGCTTGCGGCGGGCACGACCGTCGAGGTCGAGGACCTGTACTTCAACACGCCCGCGCGGCGCAAGTTCCTGAAGAGCGAGGCGACCGAGTTCGCGCGCTGCGAAGAGGCGTTCACGCGCATCGCGATCTCGCGTCCGCAGGTGGCGTTTGCGCTCGCGCACAACGGCCGTCGTTCGGCGCATATGCCGCCGGAAGGCGCGCGCGAGCGCGCGGCGCGCCTGGTCGGCGACGATTTCGCCGCATCGGCGGTCGAGGTCGATTCGCAAGGTTCGCGCGCGCGACTCGCGGGCCTGGTCGCCGCACCCGGCTTCACGCGCGCCAATCGCGATGCGCAGTTCCTCTACGTGAACGGCCGCTTCGTGCGCGACAAGGTCGCGGCGCACGCGATCCGCGAGGCGTACGCCGACGTGCTGCACCACGACCGGCATCCCGCGTACGTGCTCTTCCTCGAGATCGATCCCGCGCTCGTCGACGTGAACGTGCATCCGGCGAAGAGCGAGGTGCGCTTCCGCGACTCGAGCGCCGTGCACCAGTTCGTCTTCCACACTTTGTCGCGCGCTCTCTCCACGCCGGGCGTTCACCAGAAGCCGGGGACAGGGCCCGGTCTTCTACCAGGCGGGCAACCGGGATCTGTCCCCGGTTTTGCGTTTCCGCAGCAAGGCGCGTTCGCGATGGCGCAGCCCGCGTCGGCATACGCGTCGATGTTCGAGACCGCCGTGGCCGATGAGCGGCGCGTCGCCGCCAGCGCCGCGGAGCCGACGCAATCGCCGCCGCTCGGCTATGCGCTCGCGCAGCTGCATGGCGTCTACGTGCTCGCGCAGAATGCCGCGGGACTGGTCGTCGTGGACATGCACGCCGCACACGAGCGCATCGTGTACGAGGGCCTCAAGGAGGCGCTGGACGCGACGACGCTTCCCTCCCAGCCCCTGCTGGTGCCGATCTCGGTCACCGCCACGCCGGAGGAGATCGAGCAGGCCACGAACGGGCGCGCGGAGCTGGAGACCCTGGGCTTCGACGTCGCGGCCTCGGGCCCGCGCGAGCTCCTGATTCGCGCCGTCCCGGCGCTCCTCGCCGACCTCGACGCCTCGGGACTCTTGCGCTCGGTGCTGCGCGAGATGGGCGAGTTCGGCGCCTCGCGCGTCCTGGTGGAGCGCCGCAACGAGCTGCTCTCCACCATGGCGTGCCACGCCGCGGTGCGCGCGAACCGCACGCTCACGATCGCGGAGATGAACGCGCTGCTGCGGCAGATGGAGCGCACGGAGTTCGCCGGCAGCTGCAACCACGGCCGCCCCACCTGGGTGCAGTTCCCGATGGCGGACCTCGACCGGTTGTTCATGCGGGGGCGGTGAAGGCGATCTTCGTCCTCGGTCCCACCGCGAGCGGCAAGACCGCGGTGGCCCTGGCCCTCGCGAGGCGACTTCCCATCGAGGTGGTGAGCGTCGACTCGGCGCAGGTCTACCGCGGCATGGACGTGGGCACCGCGAAGCCCGACGCCGTGGAGCGCGCCGCCGCGCCGCACCACCTCGTCGACATCGTCGATCCCACCGAGAGCTACTCCGCCGGGCGCTTCCGCGACGACGCGATGCGCCTCGTGAACGAGATCCACGCGCGCGGGCGCGTGCCGGTGCTGGCCGGCGGGACGATGCTCTACTTCCGCGCGCTCACGTCGGGAATCGCGGAGCTGCCGCGCGCCGACGCCGTCACGCGGGCGGACATCGCCGATCGCGCCAGGCGCCAGGGTTGGCCGGCGCTGCACGCGGAGCTCGCGCAGGTGGACCCCGAAAGCGCCGCCCGCATCGGACCCACGGACCCGCAACGCATCCAGCGCGCGCTCGAGGTCTGGCAGCTCACCGGCGTTGCGCTATCGCGCCTCCAGGAAAATCGCGAGCCGCGGCCCCTGCCGTTCGAGGCGTTGCAGGTCGCGCTCGAGCCTTCGGACCGCAAGGTGCTGCATGCGCGCATCGCCGAGCGCTTCCACGCGATGCTGGATGCGGGACTGGTGGCGGAGCTCGAGGGATTGCGAAAGCGCTACGAACTCTCGGCGGGCCTGCCGTCGATGCGCTCGGTGGGCTACCGCCAGGCGTGGGACACGCTGGAAGGAAACGCGCGGCTCGAGACGCTGGCCGATCGCGGCATCGCGGCCACGCGGCAGCTGGCGAAGCGCCAGCTCACGTGGCTGAGGTCGATGGAAACGCTGGAGCGATACGACTGCCTGCGGAAGGATCTCGCCGAGGCCGTGACGGCAAGGGTCGAGCGCTTCCTCGGCGCCTGACCCTCACCAGGAGGTCGCTCAGTCCTCGCCGTGGTACTTGAAGCTCACCTTGAGCTTGGCGCGATAGACCAGCTTGCTGCCCTCGATCTTCACGTCGAGCTTGTCGACCTCGGCGACGCGCAGGTCGCGCAGGCTGCGCGAGGCGGTCTTGATGCCGTTCTCGGCGGCGTCAGCGAACGATGTGGTGCTGGTGCCCACGATCTCGATGACTTTGTAGACGGCGGAATTGTCCTTGCCCTTCTTGGCCATACGCTCCTCCTGTGGGGTTTCTTGGCGGGTTCTTGCGCAGGTTTCCCGCCCAATATACCGCTACCGGCGATCGCGCACCGTGACCCCGGCCCCGCCCTCGGCGAACGTGATGTCGAGCGCCGCTCCCGGTTCGAGACCGGCGCTGGAATGGCGCACGTGGCCGTCGGCGTCGCGCACGATGCTGTAGCCGCGGCCCAGCACCTGCGTGGGATCGAGGTGCGCGAGGTGCCGCGAGACGCGCTCGAGATCGCGGCGCAGGGCCGGGATGTCGATCGCACGCCGCAGGCGCCGCGCGAACTGCGCCAGCCGCTCGCGATCGCGCGCGAGGCGCTGGGACGGCGTGAGGAGGCGGCGCGCGAGGCCGTCCAGCCGCTGCGCGCGCACATCGAGGCTGCGTCGCGCATCGCGCGCAAGCCGTCGCCTGAAGCCCGCCACCGCCTCGCCGAGCGCCTCGCTGTCGGGGCTCGCGGCGACCGCGGCCGCGGTCGGCGTCGCAGCGCGCACGTCGGCGACGAAGTCGGCGATGGTGAAGTCGGTCTCGTGGCCCACGCCGCTCACCACCGGGATCGGGCACGCGGCGATGGCGCGCGCGACCCCTTCCTCGTTGAAGGCCCACAGGTCCTCGAGGCTGCCGCCCCCGCGACCCACGATGAGCACGTCGCACTCGCGCCGCGCCCCGGCGGCGGCGATCGCGCGGGCCACCTGGGCGCCCGCACCTTCACCCTGGACCTGCGCCGGGTAGAGGATCACCGGGACCATGCGCGCGCGGCGCCCCAACGTCGTCAGGAGGTCGCGCAGCGCCGCGGCCTGGGGCGAGGTGACGATCCCGATCGCGCGTGGAAAGCGTGGAAGCGGGCGCTTGCGTGACGCGGCGAAAAGGCCTTCGGCCTCGAGCTTCGCCTTCAGCCTTTCGAACGCCTCGTACAGCGCGCCGAGGCCGGCCTTGCGGATCTCCTCGATCACGAGCTGGAAGCTGCCGCGTTGCTCGTAAAGCGTCACGCGCGCGCGCACCTCGACCTTCATTCCGTCGACCGGCTTGAAGTCCAGGAACTGCGCGCGGCGGGCGAACATCGCGCAGTCGACCTGCGCGTTCGGATCCTTGAGGCAGAAGTACCAGTGCCCGGAGGCGGCCTTCTTCACCCCCGAGAGCTCCCCGGATACCCAGAGGAGCTCGAACTGGTTCTCCAGCAGCGCCCGGACGCGCTGGTTCAGCTGGGAAACCGAGAGGACGGGGTCGGGCGGTGCGAAGAGGTCACGCATTGGAGCCGGAATGGTAATGGAAGGCGGCGAAAGGGCTGCGTAGGACAGCGTGACGGGCGGGCGTAGGACGACCGGAAGGGCTTCGTAGGAGTCTGGCGGGGGCCTTTTCACCCCGGGGCGGGACCGAATGCACTATCCACCGTAGAGGGAAAACCGGCGTGCGCCAGAGTGAAAATAGGCTGTCGCACACGCTTGACAGGGGAAAAATTTTATAAGTCTTTGATTCGAAGGTTAAAACAGGCACCGCTCAATTCTTGAGCAGAATTGAAAAAAGCCTTTGCGAAGCAACACTTGGACAACTCGCCGGAAACTCCTCCACAGGCTTATCCACAGGCTCTGTGGATGATTCGCCACGCCAGTGACGTCCGCAGGAGACACTTCCGTTTGGCTTACATCAACCTGATGCCCCAAGGTGCCACGAGCGCGTCCCGGCGGAGTCGCAACGGATTTTCCAACGCTTCAAGCGGTTCGCGTCACGGCTTGTGGCACGCGTCGCGGAGCCGCACAAGACCTTGTGGAATCAACCACCGCGGGCTAAAGTGCCCTCCGTTTACCGAAGGAGCGTCAAGCGAGTGCTGTCGATCATCGAAGCGGCCGGCTGGCCGATCTGGCTCATCATCATCACGTCCGTCATCGCCCTCGCCATCATCGGCGAGCGGTTCTGGTCCCTCAGGACCGCGCTCGTCGCCCCGCGTGACGTGCTGCCCGCGACGATCCGCGAGTACCAGGCGAAGGGCGTCACCCAGGACCTCGTGAACCGGCTGCAGAAGGGCCCGCTCATCGGGCGCATCTTCGCGGCCGCGCTCGTGAACGAGAAGAGCTCGCGCGAGGTGATCAAGGACGCGGTCGAGGATGCGGGCCGCGCCGTCGGCCTCGAGCTCGAGCGCTTCCTCAACACCCTCGGCACCATCGCCACCATCTCCACGCTGCTCGGCCTCTTCGGCACCATCGTGGGCATGATCGAGATCTTCGGCTCCCAGAATCCCACCACGGGCGGCGGCAATCCGGCGCAGCTCGCCCACGGCATCTCGGTCGCGCTCTACAACACGCTCTTCGGCATCGGCGTGGCGATCCCGGCGGTGATCTTCTACCGCCACTTCCGCAACCGCGTTGATGTCCTGGTGGTCGACATGGAAAGCCAGGCGATCAAGCTCATCGAGATCATCCACGGCGAGCGCCGCGCATGAACTTCCGGCGGGGCCGGCAGCGCGAGGAGCTGGAGATCAACCTGATTCCGTTGATCGACATCCTCATCGTCATCCTGATCTTCCTGTTCCTCACGACGACCTACAGCCGCTTCGCCGAGCTGCAGATCAACCTGCCCGAGGCGTCGGCCAACGCCTCGGCCGAGAAGCCCGCGATGTTGTCGATCGCGGTGGACGCGACGGGCAAGTACGCGATCAACGGCATCACGACGCCGTACAGCAACGCCCAGACGTTCGCCGGCGCCATGCGCGAGGCGGCGAAGGGCGCCAAGGAGCCCATCATCGCCATCAGCGCCGACGCCAAGGCCACGCACCAGGCGGTGGTGAACGTCATGGAAGCCGCGCGCCTGGCCGGCTACAACCACATCTCGTTCACGACTCAGACGCGGCGGTAGTGCGAGACTGGGTACAGTCCGAGTGGGAGCGCCTCGGGGGCCTCGCGCTGGTGCTCCTGCCCTTCACGTTGCTCTTCGGCGCCGCGACCTGGCTGCGCCGGGCGCTCTACGCCATGCGCGTGTTGCCGCGCTGGCGGGCTCCCATCCCCGTCGTGGTCGTGGGCAACATCAGCGTCGGCGGCACCGGCAAGACGCCGCTCACGCTCGCGATCCTCGACCTCCTGCAGGCGAAGGGCTTCACGCCCGGTGCGATCGCGCGCGGCTACGGCCGGGTGCCTCCGCGCGAAAACGATCCCCACGGCGTGGTGCGCGTCTATCCCGACCTCGCCACGCCCGAGCTCTTCGGCGACGAGCCGGTGGTGATCGCGCGGCGCTCGCGCGTGCCGGTGTACATCTCGCCCGACCGGCCGGCGGCGGCGCGAGCCTTGGTCTCCGCGCATCCGGAGGTCGATGTGCTGGTGAGCGACGACGGCCTGCAGCACTACGCGCTGGATCGCGACGTGGAGCTCGCGGTCGTGGATGGCGAGCGAGGCTTCGGCAACGGCCTGCTGCTCCCCTCGGGACCGCTGCGGGAGCCGGTCTCGCGCCTCAAGCGCGTCGACGCGGTGGTGGTGAATGGCGGCTCGTCGGACACTCGCTGGAACGAGCACCAGTTCGCGATGCGGCTGGGGGCCGAGCGCTTCTCGAGCCTCACGTCGAACCAGGAGGTGGCGCCGCAGGAGTTCGCCCTCATGGCCCGCGGCCGGCAGGTGATCGCGGTGGCCGGCATCGGCCATCCGCCGCGCTTCTTCGAGCACCTGCGCGCCCTCGGCGTCGTGGCGCGCAGCGTGGCCTTCCCCGACCACTACGGCTACCAGGCGAGCGACCTGCGCTTCCCCGGCGCCGAGGTGATCGTCATGACCGAAAAGGATGCCGTAAAATGCGCCGCATTCGCCGACGCGCGCATGTGGTACCTGAGTGTCGCCGCGCAGCTGCCGCGCGAATTCGAAGAATTCCTCCTCACCCGCATCTCCCAGGCACGCGCCAAACCCGATGGATCCGAAGCTGCTTGAAATCCTGGTGTGCCCGCTCTGCAAGGGCCCGCTCGCATGGAAGAAGGACGCCGCCGAGCTCGTGTGCAAGGCCGACCGCCTCGCCTTCCCCGTGAAGAACGGCATCCCGGTGATGCTCGAGGACGAGGCGCGCGCGCTTCCCGCCGACGAGGAAGCCTGAGCTGGAGCGGCTCTCCTTCAAGGTCGTGATCCCGGCGCGCATGCGCTCCACGCGCCTGCCGGGGAAGATGCTCGCCGACGTGGGCGGCAAGCCCCTCGTCGCGTGGGCGGGGCAGCGCGCCCGCGAGAGCGGGGCGGACCAGGTCGTGATCGCCACCGACCACCAGTCGATCGCCGACGCGCTCGCGCGCCTCGGCTTCCACGTCTGCACCACCTCGCCCGACCACGCGACCGGCACCGACCGGATCGCGGAGGCGGTGACGCTGCTCGGCTTCGCGCCCGACACGATCGTCGTGAACGTGCAGGGCGACGAGCCGCTCATCGATCCGAAGCTCATCCGCAAGGTCGCCTCGGAGTTGGCGCTGCGTCCCGCCGCCTCGATCTGCACCGCCGTGCACCCGATCGACTCGGCCGCGACCTTCTTCGACCCGAACGTCGTGAAGGTCGTGATCGACACCAACGGCTACGCGCAGTATTTTTCCCGCGCGCCCATTCCCTACGCGCGCGACGAGTTCGCGAAGTCGCGCGACCGCCTGCCCGAGGGCTTCCCCGCCTTCCGCCACATCGGCATCTACGCCTATCGCGTGCGCTACCTGCTGGAGTACGCGCAGCTCTCGCCCACCGGCGCCGAGCGGTTCGAGGCGCTGGAGCAGCTGAGGGCCCTCGGGCACGGCCACCGCATCGCCGTGGCGTTCTGGGATTCCCCGATGGAGCCGGGGGTGGACACCCCCGAGGATCTGGAAAGAGTGCGAAGCCGGTTATCCGACGGCTGAGCGGGGACAGACCCCGGTTCATACGCTTGGGGTCTGTCCCCGGTTTTCACTCCCGTATAATTATCGGCTGCACAAAATCGACCCTCGGGGGATTGCGGATGCGGCTGATTCTGCTGGGAGGACCGGGCGCCGGAAAGGGCACCCAGGCGGGCTTCATCACGCAGCGATACGGCATTCCGCAGGTCTCCACCGGCGACATGCTTCGCGCCGCGGTGAAGGCGGGCACGCCGCTCGGCCTCGCGGCCAAGCAGATCATGGATCGCGGCGACCTGGTCTCCGACGAGATCATCATCGGGCTGGTGAAGGAGCGCATCAAGGCGCCGGATTGCGTGAAGGGCTTCCTCTTCGACGGCTTCCCGCGGACGATCCCGCAGGCCGAGGCGATGAAGGTCGCCGGGGTGCCGATCGAGCACGTGGTCGAGATCTACGTGAGCGACGCCACCATCATCGAGCGCATGTCGGGCCGGCGCGTGCACGTGGCCTCGGGCCGCACCTACCACATCAAGTACAACCCGCCGAAGAAGGAAATGACCGACGACGTCACCGGCGAGCCGCTCGTGATCCGAAAGGACGACGAGGAGGCGACGGTCCGCAACCGCCTCGAGGTCTATCACCGCCAGACCGAGCCCCTGGTCGCGTATTACGACAAGTGGGCCTCCACCGGCGACCAGCGCGCCCCGAAGTACCACCGCATCGACGGCCTGGGCAAGGTCGAAGAGGTGCGCGACCGCGTCTTCGCAGCGCTCGGATAACCACGCATGCCACGTAACGCCTTTTACGCACAGTCCGGCGGGGTGACCGCCGTCATCAACGCGAGCGCCGCCGGTGTCATCGAGACCGCGCGCAAGCACAAGAAGCAGATCGGCAGGGTCTACGCCGGCCGCAACGGCATCATCGGCGCGCTCACCGAGGACCTCATCGACACCAGCAAGGAGACGTCCGCCGCGATCCGCCAGCTGCGCGAGACGCCGGGCGGCGCCTTCGGTTCCGCGCGCTACAAGCTCAAGTCCATCGAGAAGAACCTGCGCGAGTACGAGCGCCTGGTGGAAGTCTTCAAGGCGCACGACATCGGCTACTTCTTCCTGAACGGCGGCAACGACTCCGCCGACACCTGCCTCAAGGTGTCGCAGCTCGCCGAGAAGATGGGCTACCCGCTCACCGCGGTGCACGTGCCCAAGACCGTCGACAACGACCTGCCGATCACCGACTGCTGCCCGGGCTTCGGCTCCGTCGCCAAGTACGTCGCCACCTCCATGCTGGAAGCGGGCTTCGACGTCGAGTCCATGGCCAAGACCTCGACCAAGGTCTTCATCATGGAAGTGATGGGGCGCCATGCCGGCTGGATCACCGCCGCCATGGGCCTCGCGCAGGGCAAGCCCGGCACGGCGCCGCACCTCCTGCTCTTCCCCGAGATCCCGTTCGACGAGGAGGCCTTCCTCGCCGCCGTGAAGCGCAACGTGGACCAGTACGGCTACTGCGCGGTCGGCGTCTCCGAGGGACTGCACGACCGGGATGGCAAGTTCCTCGCCGAGTCGGGCCTCAAGGACGCCTTCGGCCACGCGCAGCTGGGCGGCGTCGCCCCGCGCATCGCCGAGCTGGTGCGCGGCAAGCTCAACCTCAAGCACCACTGGGCGGTCGCCGACTACCTGCAGCGCGCGGGCCGCCACATCGCCTCGAAGACCGACCTCGAGCAGAGCTACGCCGTCGGCAAGGCCGCGGTGGAGTACGCGATCAAGGGCATGAACAGCGTCATGCCCACCATCGTGCGCACCTCGAGCAAGCCGTACCGCTGGAAGATCGGCGTCGCCAACCTCTCCGACGTCGCCAACGTCGAGAAGAAGATGCCGCGCGACTTCATCACCGAGGACGGCTTCCACATCACGCAGAAATGCCGCAACTACCTCGCCCCGCTGATCGCGGGCGAGGCGCCACCGAAGTTCGAGAACGGGCTGCCGCGCTACGTGCGGCTGAAGAACGCCGCCGTGAAGAAGAAGACCCCGGAATTCAAGCTGTAGAAACCGCCTCACCGCACTCACACAAAAAACTGGGAGAAGCACCATGTTGAACAACGCAATCCTCTTGGCGCTCGTCTGCGGGGCCATCGCCCTGCTGTACGGGGGAATCACGGCCGCGTGGATCCTCAAGCAGCCGGACGGCAACGACCGCATGCGCGAGATCGCAGCCGCCGTGCAGACCGGGGCCAAGGCCTACCTCAACCGCCAGTACACGACCATCGGCATCGTCGGCGTCGTGCTGTTCGTCGTCATCGGCTTTGTCCTCGGCTGGACCACCGCGTGCGGCTTCGCCATCGGGGCGGTTGCCTCGGGTGCGGCGGGCTACATCGGCATGAACGTGTCGGTCCGCGCGAACGTGCGCACGGCGGAAGCCGCGCGCCGCGGCATCGGACCGGCGCTCGAGATCGCCTTCAAGGGCGGCGCCATCACCGGCATGCTCGTGGTCGGCCTCGGCCTGCTCTCCGTCGCGGGCTTCCTGTGGTTCCTCAAGACCACCGACGGCACGGCGATGAAGATGTCGGACGTCGTGAAGCCGCTCATCGGCCTCGCGTTCGGCTCCTCGCTGATCTCGATCTTCGCGCGCCTGGGCGGCGGCATCTTCACGAAGGGCGCCGATGTCGGCGCCGACCTCGTGGGCAAGGTCGAAGCCGGCATCCCCGAGGACGACCCGCGCAACCCCGCCGTGATCGCCGACAACGTGGGCGACAACGTGGGCGACTGCGCGGGCATGGCGGCCGACCTTTTCGAGACGTACGCGGTCACCATCATCGCGACCATGGTGCTGGGCGCGCTCACGCTGCCGGCGCAGGCCGAGGCGGCCGTGACCTACCCGCTCGTCCTGGGCGGGGTCTCGATCATCGCCTCGATCATCGGCACGTATTTCGTGAAGACGGCCCAGGGCGGCAAGATCATGAACGCCCTCTATCGCGGCCTCGCCGTGGCGGGCGTGCTCTCGCTCGTGGCTTTCTACTTCGTGACGAACCACATGATGCGCGGCGCCGTCGGCGGCGATCCCATGGGCGTCTGGAAGCTCTGGGGCTGCTGCGTCGTGGGCCTGGTGCTGACGGGCCTCATGGTCTTCATCACCGAGTACTACACCGGCACCGACTTCGCTCCGGTGAAGCACGTCGCTGAAGCGTCGACCAAGGGTCACGCCACCAACATCATCGCGGGCATCGGCGTGTCCATGCGCTCGACCGCCTGGCCGGTGCTGGCGGTGTGCGTGGCGATCTGGGTGGCCTTCACGCTGGCCGGCCTGTTCGGCATCGCCATCGCCGCGACCTCGATGCTCTCGATGGCGGGCATCATCGTGGCGCTCGACGCCTACGGCCCGATAACCGACAACGCGGGCGGCATCGCCGAGATGGCCGAGCTGCCGAAGGAAGTGCGCAACGTGACCGACCCGCTGGACGCCGTGGGCAATACCACCAAGGCGGTGACCAAGGGCTACGCGATCGGCTCCGCCGGCCTCGCGGCGCTGGTGCTCTTCGCCGACTACACGCACAAGCTGGAGGAGATGAACCGCCACATCAGCTTCGACCTCTCCAACCCGGCGGTGATCATCGGCCTCTTCGTGGGCGGCCTGATCCCGTACCTCTTCGGCGCGATGGCGATGGAGGCCGTCGGCCGCTGCGCCGGTTCGGTGGTGGAGGAAGTGCGCCGCCAGTTCCGCGAGATCAAGGGGATCATGGAAGGCACCGCCAAGCCCGACTACTCGCGCGCGGTGGACATGCTCACCAAGGGCGCGATCAAGGAGATGATGATCCCGTCGCTGCTGCCGGTGCTCTCGCCGATCGCCGTGGCGCTGGTCGTGGGCGCGCTGATGGGCAGGGACGCGGGCGTGCAGGCGCTGGGCGGCATGCTGATGGGCACGATCGTGACCGGCCTTTTCGTCGCGATCTCCATGTGCACGGGCGGCGGAGCGTGGGACAACGCCAAGAAGTACATCGAGGACGGGCACTACGGCGGCAAGGGCAGCGATGCCCACAAGGCCGCGGTGACGGGCGACACGGTGGGCGACCCCTACAAGGACACCGCCGGCCCGGCCGTGAACCCGCTCATCAAGATCATCAACATCGTGGCGCTGCTGATCGTGCCGCTGCTTTAGACGAATGGGGTCATTCACCCGGAGGGCCGCCTTGCGCGGCCCTTTTTCATGCGACCTTCTTGTCCTTCGTACGAGCGAGCGCTTTCTGCGCCACCGCGACCGAGATTCCGGGTGCCGCCGCGATGCGCAGCCACTGGGCGATCTGACGCGCCTCGCCGGGGGACAGGATGATGTAGTCGTTTTGCTGCCGCCTGCCGAAGAACCCGGCCTGCGGGACCAGGCTCGGCGGCTGGTAGGTGAGCGCGACCTTCTTGCCCGCGACCAGGACATCCCAGTTCTGCACCGTGCCCATGCACGGGCTGCCCTCGAGGTCCGGCGCTTCCTTCGTGTTCCACACGATGATGCGATAGATGCCGTAGATGATCGCGACGAACACGACCATCGTGGCCAGGAATGCGAACACGTCGGCCATTACCGGTCCGCCTCGCCTGCGGCGGTCTCGAGGATCTCGGCCAGCTTCGCGGCCTCGACCTGGTTCACCTCGAGGGTCCACGAAGGCAGCCACGGCGGCCCCATGGTCAGGCGCACGCGCCTCAGTCCGCCGGGCCCATGCACGCTGCGCCGGATGGCCAGCCGGACCCATCCGGGTCCGCCCTGGTTGATCTGCGACGCCCGCAGCGACCCCACGAGCTCCGAGCCCCACATCCTCGCGATGGAAAAGACGAGCCACCCCACGAGGACGACGAATCCCAGGATCGCGAACAGGGCTTCGATGAGCTTCATGCCGCGGATTCTATAATCGCGCCTCCATGAAAGTAATCGTCCTCGGTGCCGGCGTGGCCGGCCTTGCCTGCGCGTGGTACCTGTGGCGCGACGGGCACCAGGTGACCGTGGTCGAGCGCAACCGCGGCGTGGGGCTGGAGACGAGCTTCGCCAATGGGGGGCAGCTCTCGTACAGCTACGTGGCGCCGCTCGCCAGCCCCTCGGTGATCCCGAAGCTGCCGCCGTGGCTCCTGCGCCGCGACTCGCCGCTTCGCTTCAGGCCCGCGATCGATCCCGACCAGTGGCGCTGGTGCCTCGCGTTCCTCGCGGCCTGCAACCAGCGCACGGCCGACGAGACGACGCGCCGTCTCCTCCGGCTCGCGTTCTACAGCCGCGACCTCATGCATGAGCTGGTGCGCGAGCAGTCGATCGACTTCGACTACGTGCACAACGGCAAGCTCGTGGTGCACACGCAGAAGGAATCGTTCGACTCGGCGGTGCGGCTGATGGAATACCAGCGCACCCTCGGGGCCGAGCAGCGCGCGCTCGATCCGCGGGAGTGCGTCGAGATCGAGCCGGCGCTGGCCGATATGTCGGGCCGCATCGTGGGTGCGATCCACACGCCCAGCGAGGAAGTGGGCGACACCTACAAGTTCTGCAACGAGCTCGCGCGCCTCATGACCACCGGCCCCAATCCGGTCACGATCCACTACCGGGCGGAAGTGACGCGCCTGCTGCCGTGGCGAGGCAAGCTCATGGGCGTGGAGACGAGCGTCGGCGTCCTGGAGGCCGACCACTACGTGCTGGCCCTCGGCGCCAACGCGCCGTATCTCGTGAAGCCGCTGGGGATCCGGATTCCGGTCTATCCCCTCAAGGGATACAGCCTGTCGCTGCCGGTGCGCAACGCCGCCGCCGCGCCGCGCATCAGCGTTACCGATTTCAAGCGCAAGGTCGTCTATGCGCGCATCGGCGACGACCTGCGCGTGGCCGGGATGGCGGACCTCTCGGGCCGCCGCGCGGTGATCGACGTGGAGCGCATCGACCAGCTCGTGGACGAAGTCAGGAATACTTTTCCCCGCGCGACCGATTTCAGCGAGCTGCAGCCGTGGTGCGGCATGCGGCCGGCGACTCCGCGCGGCACGCCCATCCTGGGCTCCACGAAGCATGCGAACCTGTGGCTGGACGTGGGCCACGGCGCGCTGGGCTTCACACTGGCGCTGGCGACCGGCCGCATCGTGGCCGACCTCGCCGCGGGACGCGCCCCGCGGATCCCGCTCGACGGATTTACATTGCACTGAAGGAGAGAGAAGAGATGGATTTCTACACCGGACATGGATCGCCTTACGGCTGGCGCGTGTGGCTGGCGCTCGAGCTGAAGAAGGTTCCCCACAACGTGAAGATCATGTCGTTCCAGGCGGGCGACACGCGCAAGCCCGAGTTCGTGGCGCTCAACCCGCGCCACACGGTGCCCACGATCGTCGAGGACGACGGCCAAGTGCTATGGGAGTCGCTCGCGATCCTCGAGTACCTGGACGAGAAGTACCCGGCGGCGCCGAAGCTCTACCCGGGGGATGCCAAGTCGCGCGCCCGCGTGCGCCGCCTCATCCAGGAGATGGAGGGCTACCTCGACAAGGAGGGCATCGATCCCATCACCACCGAGTTCTTCGGCAAGGACGGCGCGCCTCCCGATGCGGTGCGCGTCGAGCAGGCCAGGAAGCGCCTCGGCGAGGAGCTCGAGTATTTCGCGAGGGAGATCCGCGGCAAGTTCATCGCGGGCGACGAGCCCTCCGCGGCCGACCTCGTGCTTTACCCGTGGTACGGCTACGTGAAGCGCATCACCTTCCGCAAGCCGGAGACGAAGCTCACCGACCTGGTGCCGCCGGCGATGAAGGCGTGGGCCGAGCGCATCGAGGCGTGGCCGTTCTACGACAAGACGTTCCCGGCGCACTGGAGATGACCTTCAGGCTTCACGGGACCGACGGTGCCGCGCGCCGCGGCACCCTCACGCTCGCCCACGGCTGCGTCGAGACGCCGGCGTTCATGCCGGTAGGGACCTACGGCACCGTCAAGGCGATGAGCCCGGCCGAGCTCGTGGAGGACGGCGCCGAGATCGTGCTGGGCAACACGTTCCACCTCTGGCTGCGTCCGGGCCTCGACGTGATCCGTGCGCACGGAGGCCTGCATCGCTTCATGGCGTGGAAGGGACCGATCCTCACGGACTCCGGCGGCTTCCAGGTGTTCAGCCTGGGCGCGCTGCGGAAGCTTTCGGAGGAGGGTGTCGCATTCCAGTCGCCGGTGAACGGCGACAGGATGTTCCTCACGCCCGAGGAATCGATGGCGATCCAGCGCACGCTCGACTCCGACATCGTGATGATCTTCGACGAGTGCACCGGCTACCCGGCGACACGCGAGCAGGCGGGCGATTCCATGCGCTTGTCGCTGCGGTGGGCCGAGCGTTCGAAGCGCGCGCATGAAGGGAACACGAACCTCCTCTTCGGCATCGTGCAGGGCGGCATGTACGAGGACCTTCGCGACGAGTCGCTCGAGGGGCTCGAGCGCATCGGCTTCGACGGCTACGCGATCGGCGGCGTCTCCGTGGGCGAGCCGAAGGAAGACATGGCGCGCATCGTGGCGCACACCGCGCCGCGGCTGCCCGCCGACCGGCCGCGCTACCTCATGGGCGTGGGCACGCCCGAGGACATCGTCGAGGCGGTCTCGGCCGGCATCGACATGTTCGACTGCGTGCTGCCCACCCGGAACGCGCGCAACGGCTGGCTGTTCACGCGGCGCGGAGACGTCAAGATCAAGAACGCGCGCCACCGCGAGGACACGGGGCCGCTCGATCCGCAGTGCGCCTGCTACGCCTGCCGCAATTTCTCCCGCGCCTACCTGCACCACCTGCACCGCGCCAACGAGATCCTGGGCGCGCGCCTCAATACCATCCACAACCTGCACTACTACCTGGAGCTCATGGCGGGCCTGCGCCGGGCCATCGGGGCCGGGTCCCTCGGCGCTTTCAGGAAGGATTTCGAGGCCGGCCGCATGCTAGAATCACGGGCTGACTGACGGCGTTAATTCCCTGTCGATTCAAACATTTCCGTCCGGAGTTCCAATCCAATGATCGGTACCGCATACGCCCAGGCCGCGGGGTCCTCGCCGCAGGGCGCAGACAGCTTGATGGGGATGCTCCCCATCATCCTGATGTTCGTGATCCTGTACTTCCTCATGATCCGTCCCCAGATGAAGAAGGCGAAGGAGACCAAGACGATGCTCGACGCCCTGCAGAAAGGCGACGAGGTCATCGCCGTCGGCATTCTCGGCAAGATCTCGAAGATCAACGACAACTACGTGAGCCTCGAGATCGCCCCCAACACCACCATCCAGGTGCAGAAGCAGGCGGTCACGACATTGCTGCCGAAAGGCACGATCAAGGACGCCCAGTAAGGCAGTCATGAACAAGTATCCGATGTGGAAGTACGCGATCATCGCGATCGCGCTGGTCGTGAGCCTGCTCTACGCCGCGCCCAACATGTTCCAGGAGGTGCCCGCGATCCAGGTCTCGGGCGCCCGCGCGACCGTCAAGGTCGACGCCACCCTCAAGTCGACGATCGAGGACGCCCTCAAGGCGGCCAACCTCGCGCCCGACGACACGGAGATGGACGAGCAGGGCATCCGGTTCCGCTTCAGGGACGGCGACACCCAGCTCAAGGCCCGCGACGTCGTCCAGTCGAAGGTGGGCCCGAATTACGTGGTGGCGCTCACCCTCATGCCGTCCACGCCGCACGTCATGCAGGTCGTGGGCGCCAAGCCCATGAGCCTCGGCCTCGACCTCCGCGGCGGCGTGCACTACCTGATGCAGGTCGACCTCAAGGCGGCCGCCAACAAGTTCTTCGAGCGCTACCAGAGCGACGTCCGCGGCCTGCTGCGCGACAAGAAGGTGCGCTATTCCGGCATCTCCCGCGAGCCCGACCGCCAGCGCGGCGGCGACCAGATCATCGTCCGCTTCACCGAGCCCGAGCAGCGCGCGGCGGCGATGAAGCTCCTCTCGAGCGAGATGCCCGACCTGGTGCTGCGCGAGCAGGAAGGCAACGGCGAGTCCTCGATCGTCGCGACCGTGAAGCCCGAGGTCGTCAAGAAGGACTCGGACCTCGCCGTCCAGCAGAACATCCAGACGCTGCGCAACCGCGTGAACGAGCTGGGCATCGCCGAGCCGATCGTGCAACAGCAAGGCCCCGACCGCATCGTGGTCGAGCTCGCCGGCTGCCTCGACCCCGCCCGGTGCAAGGACATCATCGGCCGCACCGCGACGCTGGAAGTGCGCCTCGTCGCCGAGGAATACGCGGCGGGTCCGGGCCAGGACGCGTTCTCCCAGTACAAGGACCAGCCGGCGCCGTTGAGCGCCGACAAGTTCCTCGACCAGGAAGGCCGCCCGGTGCTGCTCAAGAAGCAGGTGGTCATCACCGGGGACCGCATCAAGGACGCGCAGCCGGGCTTCGACTCGCCCGAGCGCGGCGGCGGCGCCGTGGTCTCCATGAAGCTCGACGACAGCGGCGGGCGCATCATGCGCACCACCACGCGCGAGAACATCAAGAAGCGCATGGGCATGCTGCTGGTGGAGAAGACCTCCGCCACGGTGCTCACGTGGCCGGTGATCCAGGAGGAGTTCGGCAACCAGTTCCAGATCTCCGGCATGCCGTCGGCGCAGGAAGCGAAGAACCTGGCGCTGCTGCTGCGCGCCGGCGCCCTCGCGGCGCCGATGGACATCATCGAGGAGCGCACCGTCGGCCCCTCGCTCGGCAAGGAGAACATCGACAAGGGCATCCACGCGGTGCTGGGCGGGTTCCTCGCGATCTCGGTCTTCATGATCGCCTACTACGCGCTCTTCGGCCTCATCTCGGTGATCTCGCTGGGCGCCAACCTGCTCTTCCTCGTGGCGCTGCTGTCGATGATGCAGGCCACGCTCACGCTTCCCGGCATCGCGGCCGTGGCGCTCACGCTCGGCATGGCGATCGACGCCAACGTGCTCATCAACGAGCGGGTGCGTGAAGAGGTGCGCTCGGGCATGACGCCGCAGATGGCGATCCAGGCCGGCTACGAGCGCGCGTTCGGGACGATTCTCGACTCCAACGTGACCACGCTCATCGTCGGCCTCATGCTGCTCGCCTTCGGCTCGGGCCCGGTGCGCGGCTTCGCGGTGGTGCACTGCCTCGGCATCCTCACCTCGATCTTCAGCGCCGTGGTGGTCTCGCGCGGCATCGTGAACCTGATCTACGGGGGCCGGAAGAAGATCGTGAAGCTCTCGATCGGCGACACGTCGTGGCACAAGACCCACGACAAGGACGGCAACCCGACGAAGAAGGCGGTGGCCTGACCATGGAATTCTTCAAGATCCGCCGGAGCGTGCCGTTCATGCGGCACGCGAAGGTCTTCAACATCATCTCGGCGCTCACTTTCGTCGCCGCGGTGGCGCTGCTCGCGACCAAGGGCCTGCACTTCTCCATCGAGTTCACCGGCGGCACCGTGATGGAGGTGAGCTACAAGGAAGAGGCGAAGCCCGACCAGATCCGCACCGCGCTCAACAACATCGGCCTCACCGACATCTCGGTGCAGAACTTCGGCACGTCGCGCGACGTGCTGATCCGCCTGCCGCTCAAGACCAAGGAAGGCACCAGCCAGAACGTCGAGATGCAGAAGCAGGCCGACTCGGTCATGGGCGCCCTCAAGCAGGCCGATGCCACGGCGCAGCTGAAGCGCGTCGAGTTCGTGGGCGGCGTCGTCGGCAAGGAGCTCGCCACCGACGGGGCGCTGGCGCTGCTCATGGTCTGCATCGGCATCATGATCTACCTCGCCTTCCGCTTCGAGTGGCGCTTCTCGGTGGCGACGATCATCGCGAACCTGCACGACGTGGTGATCATCCTGGGGTTCTTCGCGCTGTTCCAGTGGGAGTTCTCGCTGCCGGTGCTGGCGGCGATCCTCGCGATCCTCGGCTACTCGGTGAACGAGTCGGTGGTGGTCTTCGACCGGGTGCGCGAGAACTTCAAGAAGATGCGCAAGGCGACCGTGGACCAGGTGATGGACGCCTCGATCACGGGCACCATCTCGCGCACGATCATCACCCACGGCTGCACCCAGATGATGGTGCTGTCGATCTACTTCTTCGGCGGCGCGAGCCTGCACTACTTCGCGCTCGCGCTCACCATCGGCATCTGCTTCGGCATCTACTCGTCGGTGCTGGTGGCCGCACCGCTGGCGAAGTACCTGGGCGCCTCGCGGGACGACTTCCTCCCGCCGCCGGACAAGAAGGCCCAGCTCGCGCCGATGCCGTGATCGACGTCATCCTGCACCTCGACGTCCACCTGCTCGAGTGGGTCGAGGCTTACGGGGTGTGGATCTACGCGATCCTGTTCGCGATCATCTTCTCCGAGACGGGGTTCGTGGTGACCCCGTTCCTCCCGGGCGACTCGCTGCTTTTCGTGGCGGGCGCGATCGCGGCGAGCGGCGCCGGCCTGAACGTGCATCTCGTGGCGGTCACGCTGGTCGTGGCCGCGGTCCTCGGCAATAGCGTCAACT
>Ga0105242_10001138_pt1 | contig 20961 bp, 25 predicted proteins | sample KBSM24metaG_FD_81521 | JGI IMG/M metagenome (GOLD analysis project Ga0105242, IMG submission 81521) | Miscanthus rhizosphere microbial communities from Kellogg Biological Station, Michigan, USA - KBS M2-4 metaG | ecosystem: Host-associated > Plants > Roots > Rhizosphere > Soil | place... | reverse complement strand
GCGGGCGTCGAGGACGTCCCCGACGGAGCCGAACGGAGGGAGCGGGTCCGCCCCGAGCGCCCATCCGCCCGCTTCGCGGGAAAGGGCCGAGGTCTCGACCAAGAGCGCCAGGCCCTGCTCGAGCGCGAGCGGATCGGTCCCGAGCGCTCCCACGACCACGGTGCCAACCTCCTCACCGGACGCACCGAGCCGAGCGGCGACCAGCCGTTCTGCCGTCGCGACATCGAATGGGGCCATCGGGAGCGTGTCCGTGATGCCGGGCGGTTCACCGGCGGCGGTGCAAACGATGAGGAGCGGCGTCGCGTCGAGCGATCGTGCGAGATCGGCGAGGAAGGACGAGAAACCGAACGAGACCCGGTCGACATCGTCGACCACCAGGATCGCCGGTCCGTCGAAGACCGCCTCGAACAGCGTGCGCATCGCCCACGTGGTCTCGTCGGCGGCGCCCGAGGCGCCGTCGATCGAGACCACGTGGGCGAGTCGGTCCGCGATCCGGTCGCCATCGGGCAGGTGCCCGACCAGTCGTTCGAGGGTCGCACGGACCTTTGCCGACGTCTCATCGCCGGTGAGTCCCGCGACGCGTTCGACCAGCTCCTCGATCGGCCATGCCCCGACCGCACCGACCGTGTCCGGCTCGCACGCGAGCCGGACGATCCGGACGCCCGGAGCGGACGCGTTCGTGAACTCGGCGAGCAGCCTCGTCCTGCCGGCGCCGACCTCGCCGATCAGCGCAACACACATCGCGCGGCCCTGGTCGCGGACGGTGGCGAGCCTTCCCGTCAGCTCGGCGAGCTCACGTTCCCGACCGATGAAGGGCGTCCGGCGGGCCCCGATGGGATCTGTGAGGTCGGCATCGACGGGTCGTCTCGGAGGCTCGGCGGAAGGAGCCGCGAGGTCGCGGATCGAACGGAGCGACGGGGTGCCCTTCCCGTCCGCCAGCGGTTCGATCACGGCCGCGCCCTCGGTGAGCGGCAAGATCTCGTCGCCCGGGACGATCGTTCCCGGCTGCGCGAGCGCCTGGAGCTCGGCGGCGCGATCGATCAGGTACTGCCAGATCGCATCCTGGTCGGACCGTTCGGTCACCTCGGACGCGTCGATCCCGAGCCGTACGTCCGGACAGACGGTCGCCGCGTCGAGGGCCGCGCGCGCCGCGGTGACCGCGGCGTCCTCCTTCGGCGGGAACAGCGCCACGAGCGTCGCCGGTGCTTGGGAGACGCCCTCGAAGACGGCCCCCAGCGACTCGAAGATCTCACCCACCTCGTGCAACACGTCGTACGCGCTGCGGCCGGTGATCGCGGCCGCGACCGCCGCGAACACGGGCGGCCCGGGCACACGCTGATGGACGAGCGCCGCGCCGCAGAAGGCGCAGAACGCCGCCTCGGCTTGGGAATGCCGTCCGCACGCCGGGCAAGCCGGGGACCTCGTCGCGGGCTCGTCGAGACGGTCGCCGGCGTACGGGGTCCCGAGATCGCTACTCATCCGGGACGGCTCCGTGGGCGACCAGCTCGTCCGATGCCGGGATGGGCTCGGTCGCGGCCGCGTCGAGCGCCAGGGCGAAGTCGTGGGGGTTCGTGGCAACAACGCGCGCGTCTTGCTCGGAGACGACTCCGGTTCGGACGAGCTCGAGCAGTGACTGGTCGAACGTCTGCATGCCGTCGTAGCCGCTCTCGGCGATCACCTCGGGCAGCCCGGAGGTCTGCTCGGGGTCGAGGATCCGCTCGTAGACGCGGCCGGTATTGAGGAGCACCTCGACCGCGGGGACCCGGCCGAGGCCGTCCGCGCGCTCGAGCAGCCGCTGCGAGACGACGCCGCGCAGCGCACCGGCGAGGGAGACGCGCGCCTGCGGCTGCTGCTGCGGCGGGAACAGCTCGACGACGCGCGAGATCGTCTCGGTCGCGTCGATGGTGTGGAGCGTCGACAAGACGAGGTGCCCCGTCTGCGCCGCCTGGATCGCGGCGAGCGCGGTCTCGTGGTCGCGGATCTCGCCGAGGAAGACCACGTCCGGATCCTGCCGGAGCGCCTGTCGGAGCGCGGATCCGTACGAGCCGGTGTCCCGCCCGACCTCCCGTTGCCGGATCACCGACATGCTGTCGGTGTGCACGACCTCGATCGGGTCTTCGATCGTCACGATGTGTGCGCGGCGCGTCCGGTTGATGAACCCGATCAGCGCCGCGATCGTCGTCGTCTTGCCCGCGCCCGTCGGACCGGTGACCAGCACCAGCCCACGTTTCGTCTCGGCGAGCGAGCGGATCGTCTCGGGCAGGTGGAGCTGCTCGAACGTGAGGTCCTCGGGGCTCACCCAGCGGATCGCGAGCCCGACCGTGTCGGACTCACGGAGGACGTTGACGCGGAACCGCCCGACCCCTTCGAGGGTGTAGGCGAAGTCCGCCTCCTTCGTACGTGCGAACTCGTCCGCCTTGTGCGACGGCATCAAAGCGTCGGCCGCTGCCCGTGTTTCAGCGGCGGTGAGCGATGGGAACGGGGCCGGCAGCAACTCGCCGTCAACCCTGATGAACGGGACGTTCCCCGCCTTCAGGTGGACGTCGCTCGCCCGCCGCTCCACCGCGTAGCGAAGCAGTTCTGCTGGGTCCATGGACCAGGCCTTCCCGGGAGATCCTTCCCGAAAGGCTTCGGCTGCAGGGCGGACCGCTTGAGCGGATCCGCCGGCGGCGCCCGGGGGACAGGCACGGAGGCATTGCACGGCAAGCGGAACGCGGTCAGGCCACCGGCCGAGAGCGATCCTCGATCTCCCACGCGTGATCGAGCACGTGCCAGGCGGCTCGCCGCATGAAGTAGCGGGGCGTCCACAGGAGGCCCGACCGCGGGGTCCGTTCGGGAGGTTCGCCGCCCGCCCGGGAGGCGAACACGGCCAAGATCGTTGCCCTCGCGTCACCCGCGGACCGTCGCGCCCCGAGTTTCGACAGGTAGGCGACCTCCGCGTCGGTGACGTGCTCCACGATCGCGGCGAGCTGGCGGCCGCCGCCGCGCGGCCCCGTCCGGAGCACGAGGCCGTCGGCGGCGGCCGCCGCCCGGTCGAGCGCCGACCAGCAGGCCTTCATGATCGCGGCGAGCCGCCTCGCCTCCTCCTCGTCGACCGGCCGGTCATCCGATCTCGGCGCGACACCGGGCGCACCGAAGTCGGTCGTCGCATCCCCCGTGAGCCGCTCGACGACGCGGAACCGACCGACGTCCGTCGGCGCGACGTAGCCCAGCCGGCGCCTTCCCACGGCCTTCGCATACCGTGGCCCGTACGCGAGGAGCGCCTCGAGCGCCGCCTCCTCCGTTCGTCCACCGCGGCACGATCCCGGCCACGCGTTCGCGCCCGCGAAGACGCGCTTCGCTCCGCGTTCGATGGTGACCTCGTACCGAACGGGCATCCGTTCGTCCTCTCGCATCATCGCGCCGTCCCCTCACCGTTCGGCGGAACGGTGCGACCGGTCCCGCCCGAAGACCGAGCTCTCGATCACCCAGAAGAGCGCGAACACGCCGAACCCGATCGCGCCCACAACGGGATCGATCGCGGCGACCACCGTGAGAGCGAGGTAGAGCCACGGACCGAACACGAAGGTCTTCGAGATCCCGCGGACCGTTTCCGGATCGGCGTCCGGGCGTAGCAGCCGTCCGCCTCGTGCGGCGTAGAACCAGATCGCGTTGAACAGCGCCGCGGTGAGCGTCAGCGTGATGCCGTACGCGATCGTCGCCGCCCTCGCGCCGTCTCCCTGGATGTTCTCGGCCACGAGTCGTGTGGGGAACGGGATGAACGCGACGACCATCAGGAAGCCAACCGTGATCATCAGGAAGGTGCGGTCCGCGTGATCGATCTGGTCCATCACGGTGTGGTGGTTCACCCAGATGATCCCGATCGTCAGGAAGCTGACGACGTAGGCGACGTAGGACGGCCACGAGCACTCGAGCTGATGCGCGAGCGTCGCACCCGCAGGCGCGCACGATCCGAGATGGCTGTCGACGCTCAGGATCAGGAGCGTCGCCGCGATGGCGAAGACGCCGTCCGCGAAGGTCTCCAGCCGCCCCGTGTTCATCCGGGCTCGGCGTCGTCGGCCGGCTCGAGCACGATCACGGGGATGGTCCGCGAGGTCTTCTTGGGGTACTCGGCGAACGACGGCCACCGTTCTGCCTGACGTCGATAGAGCTCGGTCCGCTCAGGTTCCGCGGTCACCCGCGCCTTGGCCCGTAACCGCCGGTCGCCCACCTCGATCGTGACGTCCGGGTTGGCCGCTACGTTGTAGAACCAGTCGGGGTTGGACGGCGCCCCGCCCTTGGTCGCGAAGATGACGAACCGCTCCCCGTCGGCGAGGTAGGCGAGCGGCGTCGTCCGCTCCGCTCCGCTCTTCGCTCCTCGCATCGTGAGGAGCAGCAGCGGACGGCCCTCGAAATACCCCCCGACCTTCCCGTGGTTCGCTCGGAACTCCTCGATGATCCCGGTGTTCCGATCCTCTCGATCAGCCATGGTTCCTCCTTCATGTGATCGTGTACGACAGCGAGCGGAACCGCGCGAGCGTGGCCCGTGTTCCCACGGTCGAGAGGTCTGCTGAGGAACCGGACATGACAGAACTGTCACCCTGAGAGCGATCCCGAGACCCTACCCAGGTTGGGTCGACCTGGCTACGCTGGGGCCTGAGGGAGGGCCGTGGACCCATCTGCTCGAGTAACCGAGGCCCAGCCGGCGTTGTCCGGCCGGGTGCTGCTCGTGGACGACGAGCAGCGCATCGTGAACTTCGTCCGCCGCGGTCTGGAAGCGGAGGGTCTCGAGGTCGACACCGCGGGAGGCGGGGATGAGGGTCTTCGCCTCGCGCGGTCACGGACATACGACCTTCTCATCCTCGATCTGGTGATGCCGGACGTCGACGGGCTCTCCGTGTTGCAGCAGATCTTGGAGCGTAAGCCCGCCCAGCCCGTCCTCGTACTCTCGGCCCTCAGCGACACCGCGTCGAAGGTGCGCTCGCTCGAGCTCGGCGCGGAGGACTACCTCTCGAAGCCGTTCTCACTCGAGGAGCTGCTCGCCCGGGTGCGGGCGCGCCTGCGCACGGCGGCTCGAGCCGACCAGACGAAGTTGGTGGTTGGGCCGGCGACGCTGGACCTGATCCGGCGCCAGGTCGATGACGGTCGGGGACCGGTCCCGCTCGCGGACCGAGAGTTCCTGCTCCTTCAGGAGCTGATGCGGCACGCGGGACGCTCGGTGTCGAAGGAGCGGCTGCTGTCGTCGGTCTGGGGTTACCACTTCGACCCGGGGTCCAACGTGGTCGACGTCTACGTTGGCCGCCTCCGCGCGAAGCTCGGTCCGGACGCGATCACCACGATCCGTGGGGTGGGATACCGGTTCGATGCGTCCTGAGGCGCTCGAATGGCCGAACCGGGAGCGATGGATCGACGTCGCCTGGGTGCTCTTCTCGCTGGCCAATCTCGCCGCGATGCTCCTCATCCCCTCCTGGGAGACGGTGCCGTTCCACTTCATCTGGGTGAGCTTGACGGTCCTGTACGGCTTCCGCGTCTGGCGGACGAGACCCACGTTGACGGTGCTCGGCGTCGTGATGGTGACGACGGGTGTGTTCATCGGGATCGACTACGCGAAAGGGGCGCAGCCGCTCGACGAGCTCACGGAGGTCCCGTTGATGGCCGCGATGTTCCTGGCGATGGTTTGGCATGCGCGTCGCCGGCTCACTGCGATGAAGGAGACCGAGCGCGTGTCCATGGAGAACCTGCGGCTCCTCGAGCGTGAGCGCCGATTCGTGCAGGATGCCTCGCACGAGCTCCGGACACCGATCACGGTCGCCCTCGGCCACACGGAGCTGATCCAGCGTCGTGCCACGGATCCGACGATCGTCGACGACGTGGACGTGATCGCGGACGAGCTGGCGCGCCTTCGGCGCCTCGTCGACGGTCTGCTCCTGCTCGCGGGAACCGAGGACCCTCAGCAGCTCCATCTCGTCCCCGTGGACGTGGCGGAGATCGTCGTCGATGCGTTCCGGCGGTGGGCGGCGACGCCCCGTCGGTGGGTGCTCGGAGCCGCCGAGGAGGCGTTCGTCCTGGCGGACCGCGACCGGTTGGCCGTGGCGTTCGATGCGCTGATCGAGAACGCGGTGCAACACACGCGCGAGCAGGACACGATCGAGGTCGCCGTGCGTCGACGCGACGGCACGGCGGTCGTCTCGTTCCGCGACACGGGGACGGGGATCCCGGGTGAAGATCTCGATCGCATCTTCGACCGGTTCGCCCGGGCGGACCCCGGCCGCAGCCGTCACACGGGCGGGTTCGGATTGGGATTGTCCATCGTTCGAGCGATCGTCGAGGCTCACCTCGGCACGATCCACGTGATGAGCCGGGTCGACGTCGGAACGACCTTCGAGATCGATCTTCCGCTCGCGGCGAACGCCGATCGGGCTCACCCGCCGGCGAACGTGGCCGACAGGACCGCTGAGCGCGTGACCGTCGAAGGCGGGGCTCGTGGTCATCGCGGGTGATCCCGTGGCGCTCGGTGTCGTGGCCGCCGGCCTCGGGTACCTGGTCGCGGACGGACGCGTCCGGCGCGCGCGCGGTCGCGTTCCGCGACCCCGCGCCCGCCTCGCCTTCTTCGCCGGCCTCGGGGTGCTCGTCATCGCCTTGACGGGCCCCCTCGACGCCGCCGTCAGCACCTCGTTCTCGATCCACATGGTCCAGCACCTGCTCCTCACGATGGTCGCCGCCCCCCTGCTGTTGCTCGGCGCGCCCGTCACGCTCGCGCTGCAGGCCTGGCCGGGCACGCCGCGCCGGTGGCTCCTCGCGACGCTCCGGAGCGCACCGGCGCGCCTGCTCGGCAGCCCGCTCGTCGCCTGGGCGCTCTTCTTCGTGGTGCTCTGGGGCATCCATTTCACGAGCCTTTACGAGGCCGCACTGCGGAACGACGGCGTGCACGCGCTCGAACACATCGCGCTCCTCGGGACCGCGCTGCTGTTCTGGATGCCGATCGTCCGGGCCGATCCGGTGACGTCCGGGCTCTCGTATCCGGCGCGGATCCTCTACCTCTTCGTGGCCATGCCCGCCATGGCGTTCCTCGGTCTCACGATCGTGACGTCCCGCCACGTGCTGTACCCGGCGTATGCACAGGCCGACGGCGTCGCGCGCGCTCTGGCGGATCAGCGGGCCGCCGGGGCGATCATGTGGGCAGGCACGATGGTCTTGATCGTCCCCGCGTTGGGCCTCGTCTTGCTCGACTGGATGCGCGCGGACGAACGGGAGGCCGCGAGGGTTGACGCCCGGCTCGAGCGGGCGACGGCGAGGGGAGCATGATGGGTTCTCGTGAACGATGCCTGCGGTGCGGCGGCCCGGTGGCCGACGGCGTGGCGATCTGTCACCGTTGCAACCCGGCGAGCCTTCCGAGCCCGAGCCGCACGCAATACCACGCCACGGTGTTCCTCGTGGTGCTCGTGACGTTGGTGCTCACGGCGGGCGTGCTGATCGCCCGGGGCTGATCCGGTTACGGCCCTTCGCCTGCATGCGAGCGAGCGACGTCGCGGAGCCACCCAGCTGCCGAGAGCGCCGCGACGAGCCCGCCGAGGATCACGATCCACTGGCTGACGATCAGTCCCACGGCCAGGATGACCCCCGCGATCGCGAACGCGAACGGCCAGATCGTCGGAGCCACCTGGATCTCAGCCTCCTCCTCCGGCTGCCCCTCGGCCTCGCGAGCTCCAGCGAGCCGCAAGATGACCCCGAGGAAGCAGAAGGTCACGGCCGACACCAACAGCTCCGTCGTCCCGGCGTGCTCGTGGCTCGTGAGCCCGTAGACACCGCCGGTCACCGCGAGGAAGAGCGCCAGACCGAGACAGATCCGCGACAGCGTGCTCATCGGCTCACCTCGGTGTCAGCAGGTAGAAGGTCGTGAACAGGCACAGCCAGACGACATCGACGAAATCCCAGTAGATCGCCCCCGCCGCGAGGGGATCGTGATGCGTCGGCGAGAGGCGCCCCCGCAACCCCTGCCCGAAGACGAGGGCGAGGAACACGACGCCTCCGATCACGTGCGCCATGTGGATGCCGGTCATCACGTAGAACAGCGTGCCGAAGACGCCATCCTTCAACCCGAACCCCAGCTGCGAATAGTCGTACAGCTGCAACCCCAGGAAGAGCACGCCGAGCCCGATCGTGGCGCCGAGCCACCACAAGGCCTGCCGCCGCCTCCCCTCACGGGTGGCCCGCAGCGAGAGTTGAACCGCGACGCTGCTCACCACCAGAACCACGGTGAGGATCGACGCGATGTCGATCTTGAGGTGGGGGACATCCGGAGGCGGCCAGACGGGAGCGTTCGCCCGGATCGTGAAGTACCCACCGAAGAAGGCAGCGAAGAACATCGCCTCCGAGGCCACGAACAGGACCATCCCGAGCACGGGCCCGCTCATCTCCGGCCGTGCGCGCTCCCTCTGCGTCGTGACGTCGCTCATGTCGTCGGCTCCTGCTCAGCCATCCGCCGGTCGTACGCCGGACGATCCGAGCGGATCGTCGGGAGCACATCGAAGTTGTGGGCCGGCGGGGGCGAGGACGTCATCCATTCGAGCGTGTTGGCGCCCCACGGGTCGTCGGGAGCCGTTCGCGGCTTCCGCAGGGTCAGGAAGATGTTGAGGAAGAACAGGATCATCGCCGTCGCGATCACGAACGCACCGATCGATGCCAGGAGGTTCAGGAAGCTCCACCCGAGGTCGGGCGGGTAGTCGGCGATCCGCCGAGGCATCCCGCGCAGGCCGAGGATGTGCATCGGGAAGAAGGTCAGGTTGAACCCGATCAGCTGCAGCCAGAACTGCCAGATCCCCAACGGCCGGGACAACATCCGCCCCGTCATCTTCGGGAACCAATAGAACATCGCCGCCATCACGCCGAAGAGCGTGCCGCCGAACAGCACGTAGTGCAGGTGGGCGACGACCCAATAGGTGTCGTGGATCGCGAAGTCCATGGCCGGAGAGGCGGCCCAGACGCCGTCGATCCCTCCGATCAGGAACATCGCGATGAAGCCGAGCGCGAACAGCATCGGGGGTTCGAACCGGAGCTTCCCGCGCCAGAGCGTCGCCAGCCAGATGAAGAACAGAACTCCCGTCGGGATCGAGATCAGCTCGGTGGTCACGCTGAAGAACGGCAGCTCGACGGCTCCGGTCGCGAACATGTGATGCGCCCACACGCTGAAGGACAGCGCCGTGATCAGCAGGAACGCGAGGATCACGCCCCGGTAGCTGAAGATCGGCTTACCCGAGAACACCGCGATGATCTCGGTGACGACGCCCCATGCTCCGAGGATCAGCATGTACACCTCGGGATGGCCGAAGAACCAGAAGACGTTCTGCCACAGGATGACGACGCCTCCCCGGTTCGGGTCGAAGAAGCTCGTACCGAGCTGACGGTCCGAGAACACCATGATCAGGCCGGCCGTGAGGACGGGCGCGGCGAGGATCACGAGGAGCGAGGTCGCGAGGATGCTCCACGTGAACACGGGCATCCGCATCATCGTCATGCCGGGCGCCCGCATCCGAAGGATCGTCACGACGAAGTTGATGCCCCCCAGGATCGATGCGGTGCCGACGAGGATCAGGCCGACGATCCACAGGTCCTGCCCCGTGCCGAGCTGTTCCGCGAGCGGTGGGTAGCCGGTCCATCCAGCCGCGGCGGCCCCGCCGTGGGTGAGGAACCCCGCAAGGATCGTGAGCCCGCCGGCGGGGAGCAGCCAGAAGGACAGGGCGTTGATCCTAGGGAAGGCCATGTCGAGCGCGCCGATCTGCAGGGGCACGAAGTAGTTCCCGAACCCCGCGAGCAGGGGGAAGATGACCAGGAAGATCATCAGCGTCCCGTGGAGCGTGAACAGCTGGTTGTAGGCATGCGGGGCGAAGATCTGCGTCCCGGGCCGGGCGAGCTCGGTCCTCATCAACAGCGCGAAGAGGCCCGCCACGGCGAAGAACGCGAAGCTGTTGATGAGGTAGAGGAGCCCGATCTTCTTGTGGTCGGTCGTCGTGAGCCAGTCGAGGAACCGACCGCGTTCGGGTTCCGGCGCGAGCGCCGCGGTCGGTGCCTCTTTCACCGCCATACCGTGACCTCCGTCGTCATCCTGGGCTCGATCCCGGGGCCGCGACGACGAACGATCCCGACATCGCGGGCCCATGGACATCGCATTGGAAGTAGTAGTGCCCCGCCGGCAACCCCCCGACGTTCAACGTCTCGCTGGCCGGCCCGGTCAGTTTCGGCGAGGTGAAATAGGTCTTCTTCTCGAAGAAGCTGTCGTAGATCGAGAAGTTGTGCTGGATCCCGTCGTCCTCGTTCGTGACGCTCACGGTGAACGGCTGTTTAGCGGGAACCGCGAGACAGTTCGTGTTCCACGAGATGTTGTGCGCGATCAGCGTCGGGGGAGTCCCGGTGGGCACACACGTGACGCTGGCGGCGGCCTTCCGCTCCTGCAAGATCCAAGCCGAGTAGTCGGGCGGGGAAACGACGTGCACGTCGAACGTCATCTTCGAGTGGAACAGGCCGCAGAACTCCGCGCATTGGGCATGGAACGTCCCGAGCACGGTCGGGGTGAACGTGAACGATGTCATGCGCCCGGGGATCGCGTCGCGCTTGAACAACAGATCAGGCACGAAGAAGGAATGGATCACGTCGCGGGACGTCAGGTCGATCTCGACCGGCTCGTCGACGGGCAGGTACATCTGCGCCGGTTGTTGCGGAGCCTCCTCCGAGGCCGTCTTGCCGGAGACGAAGATGCCCTCGTTGACATAGAGGAAGGTCCATTCCCACTGGAACCCCTCGACGTGGATCTTCACTTGCGGGACGTCTGCCTTCTCGATCTTCATCAGCGTCGCTTCCCCGAAGGGGAAGAGCGTCGCGACGATGATGGCCGGGATCGCGAAGAAGACCCCCAGCGACCGGTTCCCACCGATCGTCTGCGGCGCCGGGGCGGTATCGCGCTTGCGGTAGCGCAGGACGCACCAGACGAGCAGCCCCTCGACGGCGAGGAAGACCGGCGCCGCGAGGATCATGATGACCGTGTAGAGCTGATGGACGTCCTGCCCCTCCGGGGAGATGCCCTCCTTGGCGCATCCGCCCAGGAACAGGAGCGATGCTCCCGCGAGGTACCTGGCTCCTCGGGCTCTGCGACCGGTTCGGATCGGATCCACCCCGGTCAGGTCACGGTGAACTCGGCGACCATCCCCTTCGCGGCGTGCGGTGGTCCGTTCTCGCCGCCACTCTGGGTGCCGGTCTGCCAACACGCGAACGCGTAGTTCCCCGGCGGGAGGTAGAGGGTTTCAACGACGCTCGCGCCAGTGTCCGCGGGCCCGAAGTCGCCGCCGATATGCAGCCACAGGTCCTCCGAGCTGGTGCCGCCGGTCGGCCCACTCGCCTGCGCCGCGGAGATGACGTCCTGCGCGCTCTTCCCGGTGGGCAGCGCGATCGGGATCATCTCGTGCGTGATCGGGAACGACTCCTTGTTCTCGAACAGGAAGGTCACGATGCCCGAAGACAACGTCGTCGGGACACCGTTGTATCGGAAGTTCTGGACGAAGATCGTGGCGGCTGGCGTGACCCCGCCGCCCCCCGAGCTGGATGACGACGAGCACGACGACGCCACGATCATCCCGACCGCGACGAGTACCGGGAACCTCCACGCACCACGGACCGACCGGAACGACCGCAACGAGCTCACCATCCAACCCCCTCGTCGAGACGCGCAAACGTTCTGACGCCCAACGATGGTCCGCGGATCCCGCTCGCTGCAAGCGTCATGACAGGACTGTCACCTTCGTGCGGAGGCGCCTGCCTGCTCTGCCGCTACCGTGATGTCACGACTGTCATCTGGCCGAAGCCGGCGTTGGGCTCCGATCCGATGGTGGGGCTGCGCGAGGGAACAACGCGATCCGATCAGGCGGTGCGGCGGGCCCCCATGGGCCGTCGCCGTCTCGGACGCACGTCCGGGAGGGATCGCACCGGACGCCGGGGACCTAACCTCGCGGCTCCGGCCCGCGCCAGCTGCTCGTACAGACGTTCGTACTCCCGATCGAGCTTCGCGTTCCAGTCCCGGCGCGGCATGACTCGTGACCTCCTCGCGATCCGACGGGTCTCCCATACCCCGAGCGAACACTCGATATGCGCGTGGATCGACGTTTCATATGGGTCGGTTCGGGGAAAATGAGCACAGCGGTTCGTATCCAAAGCTCCCGTGCTGAAGGAGGGCGAGCGGATGCTCCTGGTCCGGAACGTGATGACGGAGGACGTCAAGACGGTCTCTCCGGAGATGGATGCCTTCGATGTGGCGGGGGTGATGCGTTCGCACGACGTGGGATCGGCTCCGGTGGTTGACGGCGATGGTCGCCTCGTTGGCATCGTGACGGACCGGGACCTGGTGATCCGGGTCCTCGGAGACCGTGCGGATCCCAAGGGGATCCGTGTCGGCGACGTCGCCACTCGCCGGTCGATCTTCACCATCAGCCCGGACGCACAGGTCTCGGAAGCGCGCGCGCTCATGGCGGCGGAACGGATCCGGCGCTTGCCCGTCGTGAAAGGCGAGCGGCTCGTCGGCATCGTGTCGCTCGGCGACGTCGCCGAAGCGGACAGCTCCGCGCGAGCCGTCGGGGAAGCGTTGAAGGAGATCTCGGCATCTCCCGCAACGCTCGAGCGAGCCTTGCGGCCGGATCCGGGAACGCCGGACCGAGTGCGGAAGCATCGGAGCTAGCGGCGGTCCCCTTCCGGTTCGCTCGCGTCGTGGCCCCGAGCCGCGGTTCCTCGGATCTCGCTCCGGACGCGCTCGAGGCTCTGCGCGATCAGCCGCGAGATGTGCATCTGCGAGATCCCGATCTCCTGCGCGATCTCGGTCTGGGTCATCCCCTTGAAGAAGCGGAGGTACAGGATGCGGCGCTCTCGGACGGGCAGCTTCTCCAGCGCCGGGGCGACCGACGCCCACCCTTCGGCGATCTCGAACGACGGGTCGGCGTGACCCACGGTTTCGCTCATCGCTGTCCCGTCCTCGGAGACGGCGGCGTCCAACGAAGCGGGCGAGTAGGCCTGGATGGCATCCATCGCCTCGATCACCGCTTCCTCCGTCAGGTCAGCCTGTCGGGCGATCTCGGTGATCGTCGGCGACCGACCGAGGTCCTGCCACAGCGTCTCCAACGTCCGATGAACGAGCAGCGCCGACTCTTGCAACGATCGAGGAACGCGTATCGACCAGCCACGGTCGCGGAAATGGCGCTTCAGCTCGCCGGTGATCGTCACCGCCGCGAAGGTCGAGAACTGGACCCCACGGTCCGGATCGAATCGATCGACCGCATTCAGCAAGCCGAGGTCGGCGACCTGGATGAGATCGTCGAGGGATTCCCCACGTCCCGCGAACCGTCGGGCGAGGTGACGGGCGAGCGGCAGGAAGCGCTCGACGAGTTCCTCCCGAGCAGCAGGATCCGGGAGCCGGCGAAAGAGTTCGACGGCTCCATCCGCGTCGCTTGCCGGCTGGTCTTCCTCGCTCACGGCGTCTTCATGGGAGATCGTGTGCGGAATCGGATCGCCGGTCTTCCGTCGTCACCGGAGACGAAACGCGGGTTCACGGTGAGTCCCTGGATCACGGTCCAGGACCAGCTCTCGCGGTCGCTCGGTCGCGGCCATTCGGTCGCGGGGACGTCGGTTCCCAACGTGATCAGCAAGGACCCGTCGCTCGTCGTGATCTCGAGCTGCAGAGCATCGGCATCCGGCGAGGAATCGAGCAAGAGGATCCCCGCCTCATCGACGGCGATCCGCACCTCGTCAACGGCGTCGAAGGGCAACTGGAGCAGTGCGGCCGCACTCGCAGCCACGACGCGCAAGATATGGAGCGCATCCGGCCGCGCCGCCACGTTCACGGTGATGGGTGTCGAGAGGTCGTCCACAGGGTCCACCTATACTATGCCGGCGTTCGGCGAGGACCTCGTCGCCGGTCGACCAAGGGGAGGTTCGTATCGAACTCGTGATCGAGGGTCGCACGATAGGGACGTGGATGGTCCTCGCGGTTGCCGGCGAACTCGACCTTGCCACTGCGCCCGGACTCCGCGAGCGCGTTCGGGAGATGGCTCCGGACGGACCGTCGAAGGTCGCCCTGGACCTCACCGGGGTCGGCTTCGTGGACTCGAGCGGACTCGGTGCGATCGTCGCCTGCCTCAAGCATGTTCGAGAGCTGGGAGGCGAGCTGGTGCTGATCGCGCCCGACGCGTCCCCGGTGGCGAAGCTCCTCAGCCTGACCGGGCTCGAGCCCTCGATCGCCCGCGTGCTGACCGTCGACGACCTCCGCTGAGGGTCGCGGGATGAGCGGCGCTGCCGTGGACGTTCCGACCGACCCACGCATGGGAGTCACCCTGCGCGCGTTCGTGACGGCCGTGGCCAACGATCTTGGCGTGCCGGCCGAGCAGGTGGAGGACCTCGCTCTCGCGGTGTCGGAGCTCCTCGCGAGCGCGGTTGATGGGGGCTCGCAGCGGCTCCGGATCGAGCTGGTCGGCGACGACGAAGGCTGGACGCTGCGCGCCGACGGGATCGGCGATGTCGGAGCCGAACCTGCCGATCTTCCGTACCGCAGGGTGGACCTGCTCATGGGGCTGTTCCCCTCGGTCACCGTCGACGGATCGAACGCGACGATCAGATCCACCACGACCTGAGCGAAGCACGCGCATACGCGCGTGCTTCGCATCTCCGTGCCGTCTCCGTCGTTCTCACTACGTCTCGTACACGACCGGCTCCGGCGTCGAGAGGAACCCCGCGATCAGCACGATCACGGATCCCGCCAGCGCGAGCCACGCGCCGATCTCGATCCTGGTGTCGAGCCCTTCGATGTTCTGGCCGCTCGCGCGGAACACCTGGATCGCGAACAACACGAAGCCCACGATCCCGAGGGCGCCCGCGAGTCGTCCGAGCCCGCCGGTCCGTGCCGCGAGTCCGACGATGCCGAGGAGCGCAAGCACGATGAACACGAACCCCACGCTCTCGACGAAGCTGTGGGCGTGCCCGAACTCCGTGGAGTAGAAGGCCTTCCAGCTCAGGTTCGTCCCGAGCACGCTTCGGACCCAGGGCAGGAAGGCACCGATCACCATCATGCCCGCTCCGACGAGCGTGAGCACGATACGCATCACGGTCCCGGTGGCGTTCCGTGTGGGAGTGGTCGTCCCGATGGTCATCGCTCACCTCCATGGCGGACATACCCGATCCGGTGGCGCGCGAACCCTCGTGCGTGTCCCGGGCTGGCCGCGACGCACGCGTTTGCGACGCCGTCCGAGCGGGAACGGACGCCGCGTAGGGACGAGGAGGTGATGGAGATGGCGACGCGGAAGCAAACGGCGGCGGCCAGGCGGAACATCAAGAAGGCACGGACAGCAGCGAAGCGGCAACGGACGATCGCGCATCTTCCCGCCGCGGTTCGGAAGGATATGGGCCGGCAGGCCGCTCGTGCTCGGGCACGAGGCGGCAAACCCGGTCGTGGGCTGGAAGACCGCACGCGGCTGCAGCTCTACGACGAGGCCAAGAGGCGGAACATCCCTGGTCGTTCGAAGATGGGGAAGTGGGATCTCGTCGAGGCATTGCGGAAGAGCAGATGAGGCATGCCGAGCGCCACGAGCCCTCCTTCCAGGGATCCTCGTTTGCCCTCCATCCGACCGGGGTAGCAACCAGTTGACGCAAGCACAACGGAGGATCAAGCGATGAACGCGATGCAGGGCAGGGGCCTGGGCGACGTCAAGACCTCCCCGAGGTACGCGACCGGCCGCGTTTGCCGGGCCGATGGTTGCGAGACGCGGCTGTCCGTCTACAACGGAACGAATACCTGCGGGATCCACGAGGAGCGCCGGCCCTTCTACCAGCGCTCCCGATCCGGGCGGGTCGTCCAGGACGCTCCCAAGCGCCCGATGGAGGAGCGAGATGTCCTGCGTGACTGGATCCGTGGGCTCGCAGGCGCCGTCGACACGCCGTAGACCCCGCGAGGCGGCGCTCGAGCGCGCCTATCCGACTGCCGGACTCAGTCGCCGAGGTGTGCGATCGCAACCCGTTTGGGCACGACCATCCGCCAGGCGTCGATGACGATCTCCTCCATCTCGTTGTCATCGATCGCATCGAGCCGAACGTCAACCCAGTTGTAGCGCAGGTCTGACGGCGATGGCATCTGGAACGCGGAGGGTCTGGACGAGACGAGCGCGTCGCGCTCCTCCTTCGGGAAGGCGAACCCCATCACGGACTCGTCACGCGAGAAGGCGAGATAGACGATCCGCCCGACCCGGAACTTCACCCGATCGCGGACGAGTGCTTCCTCGGTCCGGGGGAGGCTCAAGGCCAGACGCCGAACACCATCGATCGTCGCCATGATCGCGGTCCCGCTCGCGTCAGACCTTCTTGAACGTCAGCGTGTACCGTCCACCCGAGTACCACCCGTTCACCTGGATGTAGAAGACGCCTGTCTTCGGCGCCCTGAAGGTGACCTTCTCGTCGGCCGTCCTTCCGCCTGAGACCGCCTGTAACGCCGGGCACCGTTCTCCCTTGACGAAGCATCCCGGCGTGAACTGGAAGATCTCGGTCGTCCCCGGTCGCCAGACCCACAGATCCATGTCCGACCCCGACGGCCCGTTCAAGACGACCTGGTAACGGGTGCCCTTCCGGAGTCTCCGCTTGTACACGTCGTTCGCGTCCGCCGGCCAGGACACGTGGCCAACCGTCGGAGATGTGAAGGCCTTGGCGCCGTCGATGTTCCCGTCGGTGAGCGGGGTAGCGTTCGCGTTCGAGCTCGTGAGCGCACGGCGGGCATTCACCCGACCTTGCGTCCGCGTGAAGTAACCGGTGAGCAACGCCTTTCCGACGCCTGCCTCCGGTCCCCACGCGTCGTAGAGCTTGAGCGAAGTGGGGTGGATGACGGAATGCATGATCGCGTTCTTGATCTGCAAGGCTGAATACGCCGGATGGTCTGATCGGACGAGTCCGGCGATCCCGGCGACCATCGGCGCGGCCATCGACGTACCGTCGAAGAATTCGTAGTTGGGGAAGGTATGACCCAATGACAGACCTGCTTTCACGGTGCTCAGGATGTCGACGCCCGGCGCCGCGACGTCGACCGAGTCATGCCCCCAGCTCGTGAACCCGCATTGCCAGAGCGGGATGTGTTGGCTTTGGCACTGCGACACGTAGCCGTACTGGTCGCGGTCGTTGCTGGCCGCCACGGCGAGGATGTTCTTGAGCGTGTAGCTGGCCGGATACGACGGAGCCCAGCTCGGTGGCTGCCCTTGCGGCTGTTCGTAGAACTGGATGTCGTTATCCATGCTCGAGTTCCCGGCGGCCACCACGACCAGGATGCCGGCTTTGCCAGCCCGCGCGATCGCGGCACGCTCCGCCTTCGACCACACCGGGTCGCCAAGGCTCAGGTTGATCACGTCGGCGTGGTTGTTGATCGCGTAGTTGATCGCCTTCAGTTCGTTCCCGAGCGTGAGGGAGGCGGCCGTGCCGATCCGTAGTGCCATGATCGTGCAGTCCGGACAGACGCCGCTGATCCCCTCGTTGTTGTCGCTCTCCGCCGCGACGATCCCGGCAACGTGGGTTCCGTGCGAGTCGTCGAGCGTGTTGGCGGGCGTCGGGTTCTTGTCGTTCCCCTGGAAGTCCCAGCCGTTCACGTCGTCCTTGAATCCATTCAGATCGTCATCGATACCATTACCCGGGATCTCTCCCGGGTTCACCCACAACCGGTTCGTGAGGTCCGGCTGGTCGATGTCGACGCCGGTGTCGATCACGGCGACGACCGCGGGCCCATGCACGGCTTGCGCGTCCCACGCCTCGGGCGCCTGGACATCGGCTCCGGCGGTGCCGTGCCGGGATTGGCCGAAACCGAAGCCTTGGTTGGTCATCTCGTGGGGCTGAGCCGTGTTGTTGAGTGCCCATTGCTGATCGAAGAGCGGGTCGTTCGGGATGGCCGCGACGCTGGCGATCCGGTCCGGCTCGGCGAAACGAACCAGCGGGGATCGCTGGTAGCGCTGGATCGTCGCTGGGACGGACGTCCCACCGCTGACCTGCACCACGTCGACGTTCAACCCCGACGTCGCGGCCACCGTCCGCGTGCCGAGGCGCGCGTTCAGCGCCCGCGTCGCCGGACGGGGCGCGTTCTCCTTCCACACCACGACGACGTGACCGGGAACGAAGCGGGCGATGCCCGATCCCCACGGGTACTTGGCGTTGCCGTGGGCACGTGCATGCTCCGTGGACGATCGGCCGATGATCGGCGCGGGGGCGGATGCGGCCGAACCGACGAGGGACGCAGCAAGCAAGGTGGCGACCGAAACCGCGAGTCCGAACCGGGCGAGCACAGCGACTCCTTCCGTTCCTGAGGCCGTCCCTGCGGGGCCCAGGTCATGTGGTCGACGGTGCCGCGGTCGAACGAGGTCGCGGGCAGCGATCCGATCGGGCACGGCTCAGGCGGGCAACACAACCTAGCATGCCGACAAGCGCAACGGACCGCGCATCCGCACGCTTCCGAACGTCCTCGTCGGGTAGGGCTGTGCGAGGGCGGGACACCGTCGACCTCGCCGTCAGACGACCGGCATCATGATCACGAGCTTGCCCACCGTGTGCAGGTCCGCGAAGTCGGTCAGCGCTTGGGCTGCGTCCGACAGTGCGTACGTTCGCTTGATCGCGGTCGTGAGTTTCCCCTCCTCGATCATGGAGGCGAGCACGCCGAGGTGCGAGGGATCGCTTCCGATGTTCTGCACGTCGATCCCATCGACCTGGCTCACTTCACCGGCCCCGCCCAGCGCCGACACGGCTCGGCCGCCAGCGCGCACGAGACCCGCGAGCGCGCCGAACTCCCCGGGATCGCGGTTGACCAGGTCGATGACCGCGTCGATCCCATCGGGATAGCGCTCGCGGACGGCGCCGATCACGTTGTTCGAATAGTCGACGGTCTCTGCGGCCCCCAGCCCCGTCACGACGTCCTCGTCGCCGGGTCTGATCGTGGCGATCACGTTCGCGCCGCGAGCCGCCGCGAGCTGGATCGCGAAGGTCCCGACGCCGCCCGTCGCCCCGACGATGAGCACCGTCGCACCACGCGACGGGTCGATCGCGTCCACCGCGCTCATCGCCGTCGTGCCGGCGACGCCGAGCGATCCAGCTTGCTGGTGATCGACTGCGTCGGGGGTGGTCGCCAAGGCCGCCGCGAGGGGCGTGGCGAGCTCGGCGAACGTCCCGTCGTGCACGACGCCCTTGGACCCGATGGTGCCGAAGACTCGGTCGCCGTTCCGGAACCCCTCGACGCCGTCGCCGACGGCCTCAACGACGCCCGCGACGTCCTGTCCGATCACCGCGGGGAACTCGTACGGCATGAAGGCCTTCGCCATCCCCATCGCAACGAAGCTGTCGAAGGCGTTCACGGAGGCCGCGTGGACGCGGACGAGCACCTCTCCGGCCGCCGGCTGGGGGGCGGGGACGCGGATCACCTCGGGCGCTCGGTCGAAACCTTCGAGCGCCAACGCTTCGATCGTCGCGTCGCTTCCCATGGCTGGGGCTCCCTCCGCCGCGCTCGGGATCGCGCGGTTCACCCGTTCTTACCGCATCGAGGTCGATGCTATTCCGGAGCTCGGACGCGGCTCTCTCTCAGTCGGAGCGGTCCGCGAGCGCGTCGGCTTCGAGCCGCATCGCGATGTGCTCCGTGAGCAGATCCTCGAGCTCGTCGGTGGGGAGCGGCTTCGCGAAGAGGAACCCCTGGCCCAGATCGCATTTCATGGCGATGAGCTGTTCCAGTTGGTCGGCGCGCTCGATCCCCTCGGCAACCGGCTTGAGGTTCAAGATCGATGCGAGCTCGATCACGGCCGCGGTCAGCGCGGAGGACTCGCCGCCTTCGGTCACGCCGTCGATGAAGGACTTGTCCACCTTCAAGATATCGACGGGGAAGCGTCGGACGTAATTGAGCGATGAATACCCGGTGCCGAAGTCGTCGATCGCGAGCTGGACGCCCAGTGTCTTGAGCTCCTTGAGGCGTCCGATCGCAAGGTCCATGTCGTGGATCATCACCGACTCGGTGATCTCGAGCACCAGCTTGGACGGGTCCAGACCGCTCGCGGCGAGGGCCTCGCGTACCTCCTCGACGATCTCCGGGCGAGCGATCTGCCGCGCGGAGAGGTTCACCGCCATGTGCAGATCGAGGGCAGCGAAGGTCTCCGCCAAACGGGCTGCGTGGTTGCACGCCTCCATCAGCACCCAGCGGCCGATCGGGACGATCAGCCCCGTCTCCTCGGCGAGCGGGATGAAATCGAGCGGCGGGACGATCCCCTTCTCGGGGTCGAACCAGCGGATCAGCGCTTCGACACCCGTGATCTTGCCCGTCGGGAGCTCGATGACGGGCTGATAGAAGAGACGGAACTCGTCGTGATCGATCGCGCGCTGCATCGCGGCACGCAGCTCCAGCCGTCGTAGCGCGGTGTCGTGCATCGCCGGCTCGAAGAGCTGATACCGAGCCTTGCCACTTTCCTTGGCCATGTACATCGCCACGTCGGCGTTCCGCAGGAGCTCATCGGCGCTCCCCACAGGGTCATGGGGTTCGGCGACAGAGATCCCGATGCTCGCGCGAGCATAGACTTCCGTCCCGTCGAGGTGGAACGGTTCCTCCAAGGTCTCGAGGATCCGGCCCGCGACGTCGGCGGCCGTCAGGCCGTCGTCACCGCCATCCTCCAAGAGCACCCCGAACTCGTCGCCGCCGAGGCGCGCGGCCGTGTCGGCCGTCCGGAGGCGACTGACCAAGCGTTCGGCGAGCGCGACCAGGAGCTGATCGCCGGCCGCGTGGCCGAGCGAGTCGTTGATCGTCTTGAAGTCGTCGAGGTCCATGAACAGAACGGCGACCGGGCTCCCATCGCGCGTCTGTCGTTCCAGCGCGTGGCTCACGCGATCCTGGAACAGCGCGCGATTGGCGAGACCGGTGATCTGATCGTGGAACGCCTGGTGCGACAATTGCTCCTCGAACTGCTT